>Ga0315904_10000800_pt1 | contig 49791 bp, 34 predicted proteins | sample LakEriMetagenome_6_FD_203529 | JGI IMG/M metagenome (GOLD analysis project Ga0315904, IMG submission 203529) | Freshwater fungal communities from buoy surface, Lake Erie, Ohio, United States - Buoy 12 MA120 | ecosystem: Environmental > Aquatic > Freshwater > Lake | place: USA: Lake Erie, Ohio...
TACGAAAAACAAACGAAGAAAAAGGGACCTCGCTGACCGATCGTCCGGCCACGTCGGAGAGCATCATCGAGGCAACCAATAGACCGGAGCAAAGACCAACCAAAGCGGAATGGTCAATATCGCCAAGAACGACGTCCCGACCACTACGGCCCATGCGATCTCGATGTCCTGGTCGTACAAGCGAGTCATCACCATCGGGAACGTAGCAGCCGGCATCGCTGCTTGCACCAGCAATACTTCTTTCAACGGCATGCTGTCGGTGCTCATGGTCAGCAACAGGATGCCGGCCGGCAAGAGAACCATCCGGACTGCGATCGCAAGAACGAACGGGCGCCAAATGCGCCCCCAATGGAACTTCTCCGCATAGTCGTAGATGATCGCACCGCTGAGAATCAATCCCATCGGAATCGAACATTTGCCAAGCTGTTGACATGCCTGCAGAATAGGCACCGGAAACCAACCGTCGAACTGCGTCTGACGAAGACAAACGGCCAGTAGCACGGCCAGCAGTGGAGGACTCAGGAGAATCCGTTTCCAACACGCGTTAAGACCCTGCCCAGAAATCACATACAAGCCAACGCTCCAAAGGGCAGTATCGACCCCCACGTTGTAGATCATCAGCGTCACGACGCTCGCTGGAAAAAAAGCCTCGGCAAGCGGGAACGGAATGTACCCGTAGTTGTCGATCCCCGCACAGAAAGCAAACGTGCGGCGCTGGGAATCCGTTCGAACACCAAAGCCGCTTCCAATACCTTTCGCAATCGAACCTGCGATCAGGATGCCACCCGCTGTGCATCCAAAACCATACACGGCGGGCAACCACGCATCCATCCGCATCGACAAATTCGGATCCGTCATGATGCGATGAAAAAACAAAGCCGGCATCAAGACCGATTTCGTAAGGATCGCGAGAGACCGATCGGCATCGCTCGCTATCCACTTCCATTTGCGAGCCAATCCACCGACCGCGATCACGAGAAAGACGCTTCCAACGGTCGATAAAACGCTCAGAGCTTCAGGCTGCATCAATCCTCTACTTGGACGTCCTGCCGAATACAGTGCCGCTAGCCACTCGACTCATGAAATTGGTGCTGTCTGCGGTCACGATGACATGATCCCCGGCACGAAGCGAATAGTTCATTCCTTCCTCGACACGCTTCCCGGCCGCATCGAAATCCACATCCATGCGCACTGGCGGGTTGCTGCCGTTGGGCCGAAGAATCGTGACCTGAATTCTTCCGATCTTGCGCTGAAGATCCGCATCTCGCACCAAATCGGCCACAAACATCGGTTGGTTGGGTACCAACGGAACCTTTTCAAATGTCCGCTTCCCCCGGTTCACTTCCAAAATGATGGACGGGGAATCGTCCGCCTGGGGTAGCGGCTGCATCACCCCGTAGGGACCCACTGTGTACCCTTCTTTCTTCACCGGCGTCATGTCGATCTTGTCGGCGGGCGAGTGATTCTTTCCCATGAACGTGGTGCAGCCGCTGCAGATCATGGCCGCAACCGCGCAACTCAGCAACCAAGCGACGCGGTCAGGGCGTCGATGGTTTTCGACGACGGATTGGATTTCGGAGAAATATCGAGACATATGCGGTGGACTCAATCGAAGGATGTGAAAGGATCCCGCCCCAATACCGAGCATCGACGTGGACTCGGCATCGACATGACAGAAAAATCAATTTTTTCCGCAAACTCTCCGCATTCCACCCAGACTGCGACGCTCCATTCCCCCCAAACCACCCACAGCTCCAGGAGTGCGCGATCCCAGGCGGATCCACCTTGACGCCACCGCTCGTTTTCTACTACTCCCCATCGACGTACGAGTACCGAGAACCACTCCAGCAGCCTTTCGATGAACTCCCTTCGTTCGCTTCTTCGCCTTACCTCGCCACCCCAAGCCCGCTTCTGGCAGGCATGGTTGGCATGTGCGCTTCTCGGAGTTTGTGGATGCCGTCAGCGAGCCTACAACGAGTTGTACGTGGAGAACATGGCCACGGAGATTCGGCTCCTGGAAGACCGGGTCTATGAGTACGATGCGGAGTATCGAGCTCTGGAGAGCGAACTCGAGGATCTCCGAGTGATCAACGAAGGACTCGAATCGAAGTTGCGCGACGCGCAGCTGGATCGAACCGATCGTGTCCGCACCCCCAAGCCGGAACCATCGAGGTCGGAGAAACCCAAGGAGTCGTTGAAGCTTGCCCCGAGCGATGAAATCAAGCTGGACGTCGAGACTCCCGTCCCTCCGCCCCGCAAACTTCCCTCGAACCCCGCGGGCAATGAACTGTTGCCTCCCAAGTCCGATGCCGCGCCGACCGAAACCTTGCCCCCCAGCAACCCGGGGCCATCGCAGTTGCCCGATCGGCCGGCTTTGCCTGACCGAGCCTCCGCCGCGCCACGCGGTCTGCCATCCGCGGTTGAAAGGGCCAGTTACGTGGAGCGTCGCATCGCAGCCCCGGTACTCCCTTCCCCAGCGACTCCAGTTGCTTCCTCTCCTCCCGGATCAGGATCCGAAAACCCGATGGAGCGGCGCGTGCGAGAAATCGATTTTCATCCGGGACTGTGCCGAGGTTTGAAGCGCGACGGGAATCCCAACGAGACCGGAGTGGTTCTCGTCTTGATCCCACGCAACCAAAACCGCGATTTTGTTCCCGTCCCCGGCAATGTTTCGGTCGTGATCGAAGAGACGAGCGAGGATCGAGTCCATCGCCTTGGAAAATGGGAATTCTCAGCGGAGGAAACTGCGGAAACGCTCGAACCAGTCGGCAGCGGCCAGGGACTCCATCTGCAACTGCCTTGGCAGGACAATCTTCCAAAAACGAATCTCGTCGAAGTCTACGTTCGGTTCACGGACGATCAAGGAATCACGATGGTCAATCATCGCCAGATTCATCTGAGAAAATCGTCGCCAGGCCAATCGACCTGGACTCCGAAATAACGCTCGTCGTTCCGATGGCGGTCATTCAACCTGCGGCAGCCATCGGTGGCTCCGGTTCGGGCTGGGTAACCGGTTTGGTCTTGCGTTTCATGGGGCGCACTACCTCGAGCGCCACGCAATAGTCGAGATTGGGGCGGAAGATCGTTAGGATTGCCAGAGGCAGGAACCAGGCCAGGTACAACCCTCCGCCGAATCCATGCCAGAACTGAGTTGCCGCCATCAAGGCGGCCGAGCAACTCATCAAGGTCGCAAGATTTTTCTGGGCTGGCCAAAACATGAACGAGAAACTCAGCAAGACAAACACCACGATGATCGGGATGCGCGCAATGGGATGCCACCCCAAACCCCACATGCCATCCATGTCGTTCATCGCGACCCACTTGATGCCGAACATGTAGCTCAGATGGTGTCCCAAATCGTTGGGATAGATGACCGCCATCGCCAGCACCAAGGCCGCGACGGATATGGCAAAGCCGCTTGCGAATCGTCGAATGCCTCGCTGCCAATAGAAACTGCACCAGAGAGGAAGCAGCGAGAATGGATAATACATCACACCCGCAGCGCATCCCAAAAACAGGCCGGCCACAAAGGGCTGTCGGTACAACAACAAGGCCAACAGCATCAGCGCCCCGGGCACGACATGATCCACCCTTCCCATCGTGTGCGCTGCATACGGCAACAGCAAATAGAACGTGGCAGCACCAACGCCGGTCGAGAAACTGCCAAAATGCCAATAACCGATCCCGACAATGCAAAAGACAAGCATCACGTTGGCCATGATCGCAAGCGACCTCGCGATCGTATCAAGCTTGGAACTGCGGTTGGTCGCAGGCACCGGCTCGGAGGCAGGCGGCGGGCTTTCTGACACGGTGGAGAACTGCGGTAGCTTGCTCAACAGAACGTAGCCCGGCCCGAGTTCCGGACCCTGTTTGCGGTTGTCGTTGCGAGTACTCATCGCAACGTTGAACAACAAGAAAGCTGTCAGCGAGATCCCGATAAAGAGCATCCCTCCGCCATTGAGATTCGGCTCCAACAACGGTCGACGAACAATTGCCGTGTCCAAGAGCATTCTCAAGGTCAGAAGCCCGGCGCACACCAACAACCACAAGAACCCGTAATACCGCAGGCGAGTGGGGGTCCAGCCCTGCATCCCGAACGTTGGCAAAACCTCTGCGATGGCGGGCGTATCCGCAACCCCAGGGGCTGCTTCCTGGCTCGCTGTTCCCCCCGATTCCAACAGCCCGGATTTGGTTGCTGGCTCCGCCTTGGCAAGCTCGGCCTTGCGACCCTCGTAGACCATCATGAAACCGGGAGTGAACGCCAAAACCAGCAGAATATCGAGATTGCGCAGCGACCAAAACCGGCGAAAAACGACGAAGACGCCGATCACCGCAAAGAACGACAGGAAAACCCACGTCGGTGGTTCCGGTCGCACGTAATAGAAGAGAAACTCACTCATGGATGACGTCGCCCATCGGGGGCCAGGGTCTGTTTCTCGCCCATCAGAAAGATCCTCATGATAATCGAAAACAGCGACCGGGGAGAGCCCGCACCGTCGACGAACTGGCTCCGCTAGCGTATCGTCTTAGCCTTGATTTCGCTTGTACCGGTCAGGCAGACTGTAGGATGGCCAGGACCGGACCGGTCGAATCCCCTCCTTCCTACGGAAACACCTATGAAAGCTCTGGTAAAGCATCATCGCGCTCGCGGCTTGGAACTCCAAGATGTTCCGTTCCCCACCCTCGGTATCAACGATGTCTTGATCCGGATCGAAAAGACCGGGATTTGCGGCACCGACCTGCACATCTACAACTGGGATGCTTGGGCCCAAAAAACCATTCCCGTCCCCATGGTGGTCGGCCACGAATTCGTCGGCCAGATTGTCGAGGTCGGCTCCAACGTGAAGGATTTCTTCCCGGGCGAGATCGTCTCGGGCGAAGGGCACGTCGTCTGCGGCCGCTGCCGCAATTGCCTCGCCGGTCGGCGGCATCTATGCAAGGATACCTCGGGCGTCGGCGTCAATCGAACCGGGGCCTTTGCGGAATACATCTCCCTGCCGATGACCAATGTCTGGCATCATCACGATGGCATCGATCGCGATATCGCCTCGATCTTCGATCCCTTCGGCAACGCAGTCCACACCGCATTGCGATTCGATTGCCTCGGCGAAGACGTCCTAATCACCGGCGCAGGACCCATCGGACTCATGGCCGCCGCGGTCGTACGCCATGCAGGCGCGCGGCATGTCGTGGTCTCCGACTTGAATCCGTTCCGCCTGGATCTCGCTCGCAAGATGGGAGCCACTATCGCTTTCGATCCCCGTTCCCGCAGCATGGCCGATGTGCAACACGAACTCGGCATGAAGGAAGGCTTCGATGTCGGCCTCGAAATGTCAGGATCCCCGGCCGCCCTCCGCGCGATGCTCGAAGCCATGTGCCACGGTGGCAAAATCGCCATCCTCGGGATCCCCTCGGAACCGATCGCCATCGACTGGAACATCGTGGTCTTCAACATGCTGAACATTCAAGGTATCTATGGCCGGGAAATGTACGAGACCTGGTACAAGATGACCGTCATGCTCGAAAGCGGTCTCGATATCTCGCCGGTAATTACCCATCGATTCCACTACACGGAATTCGAAAAAGGATTCGAAGTCATGCAGCAAGGGAACTCGGGCAAGGTTATATTGAGTTGGGCTTAGGTCGCCGAAATTTGCTACCGCACGGTCCCTTCCCAAGATGCCCTACCGACTTCATTTGCAACTCGTTCTGGCACGGTGCGCGACCGTCTCGCTCCTTGCGATGAGCGGCCCTCTTGTTGCCGATGAAAGAATTCGCTTCTTCGAATCGGAGATCCGTCCGCTCTTCGAAACGCATTGCCTCCGATGCCACCGCGGATCCGACCCCGAAGGGGGACTCTCACTCGAACATCGCGGTGGCTGGAGCGATGCGGCGATCGTCGTCCCCGGTCAGCCAGCCGCGAGCCGCATCCTGCAAGTCGTCCAGTCCGACGACCCGGACCAGCGCATGCCCCCTCCCGAGTCAGGACCTCCCCTCACGACGGAACAAATCCGCGCGCTGGAAAAATGGATCGCCGACGGCGCCTTCGACCCCCGCTCGCCCCCATCCGCCGATACGCGATCCGCAATCGGCCCCAAGAAGCGAAGCCGCGTTTTTGAAATCACCGACGAGGACCGAAATTACTGGGCCTTCCAACCCTTTGATCGCACCCACCACGATGCAACGAACGAGCCTCAGGACCTTACTCTCGAACAAGCCGCGGCCCACATCGATGCCTTGCTCGACGAGCAACGATCACGGATCCCAGGCCTCGCCGCGGTTTCCCGCGCCGATCCCCGCACTCTTATTCGACGCGCGGTCTACGACCTGTGGGGAATGGTACCCACTCCAGAAATGGTCCATGCATTCGAACAAGATTTCGACGAGGCAGCCTGGCAGCCGCTGATCGATTCGCTGTTGTCCTCGCGCCGCTACGGCGAACAATGGGGCAGGCATTGGCTGGACTGGGTGCGCTACGCGGAGACCAACGGCTACGAACGGGATGGTCTCAAACCCCATGCATGGCGATACCGCGACTACGTGATCGACGCGTTTGCGACCGATAAACCGTACGACCAGTTCATCATCGAGCAACTCGCCGGCGATGAATGGTGTCGCGAACAAGGATGGGACGCGAATACGGAACCCGAACGATGGCGTCGAGCGATCATCGCCACCGGATTCTATCGCCTTCATCAATGGGACGACGAACCGGACGATACGGAGCAAGCAGAGTTCGATGATTCCGACGATGTCCTCAACTCCATCGGGACCGCCTTCCTCGGTCTTACGATCAGCTGCGCGCGCTGCCACGATCACAAATTCGATCCGATCAGCCAGCGCGATTACTACGCGATGCTCAGCTGCATTCGCGGCATCGACCCCTACGGACTGTCGAAACGGGGAGGAGGAGGTCGCGGGACGGGGCGCATCCAACGCTTCCTGGTCGACGAATCGGTCAGCGCGGCCTGGGAACGCGATCGCCAACGGAAACTTGCAACCCTTCGAGACAGACTGGCCAAAACCGAAGATCCCGCAGAGCGCCTTACCATCGAAGGTGAAATCAAAAGCGTTCAGGATTCGGTCCCGCCTTTCGATGCCGCCTTGGCCGTCGCGAATCGAGCCGGCGAGACTCCCCAAACCTTCGTTCTCCACCGAGGCGATATCCGATCCCCACGCGACCCCGTCAACCCCGATGCCCCAGCAATTTTTTATGAACAAGTCGATGCGCCGAAGTGGAACGACGCGCTCCGGAACGGTCCGGACGCTCTTGGGCGGCGGTTGGGGTTGGCTCGCTGGATCGCAAGCTCGCAGCATCCGCTGACAGCGAGGGTCATGGTCAATCGAATCTGGCAACGGCATTTCGGAGTCGGCATCGTTCCCACCACGGATGACTTCGGTCGCACCGGCATCGAGCCCTCCAACCCGAAACTTCTCGATTTCCTGGCTCGCGAATTCATCCGATCGGGTTGGTCGGTCCACCACATGCACCGATTGATCCTGTCGACCGACGCCTATGCAATGAACTCCCGCATCGACAGCGAAGCTGGCCAACTCCACGATCCCGAGGTCCGCGCCGTATGGCGTCAGCAAATGCGTCGTATGGATGGAGAAGGGATCCGGGACAGTATCCTCTCGATCGCTGGAACACTTCAGGAAAAACGCGGGGGCCCCAGCGTTTACCCGAAACTCTCGCAGGAAGTCCGCGATGCGGCCAACCCGGTGTCGATCTCCCAGTGGATCGAAAGCCCACTCCAGGAGCAATCGTGCCGCAGCGTTTACCTGATCGTCAAGCGATCGTTGAAGGTTCCGTTTCTGGAAACGATGGATTTCGCCAACCGATCCTCCCCCGAAGGTGTTCGGCCCATCACCACCACCGCGCCGCAGGCATTGCTTCTGCTCAACGATCCATGGATCCGAGATCAGTCGATGGCCCTCGTGGCGCGATTGCGGTCAGACACAGGTAACGATTCGCCGGCGATGGTGGTGCGTTTGTGGCAACTGGCATATCAACGCACCCCGAGCGACGATGAAATAAAACTCGCGTTGGAATTTCTCGGCGAGCCCGAGCCTTCGGATGAGGACGCGTCCTGGATCAGTCTGTGCCGCGCGGTCCTCAACAGCAACGAATTTCTCTACATCGATTGATCGGCTATGCGACCCGAAGACCATCGACCATTCCACTCACCCTCTGCGTCGCGACGGCAATTCCTCGCTTCCTCGGGCGCAGGGTTCGGTTCGCTGGCGCTTCTGTCCATTCTCTCCGGGGAACACGGTGACGCAACCGCCGGGGACTCGCTCTCGCAACCGATGGCCCCCAAGCCTCCCATGCTAGAGACCAAGGCCAAGTCGGTGATCTTCCTGTTCATGTTCGGCGGACCTTCGCAGGTCGACCTCTTTGATTACAAGCCGCAGTTGCAAGCCCGCGATGGCCAGTCGATCGAGAACGAGTTTCGGCGCGGCACCCTTACCAAGGCCGTGCTGCAGGCCAGCCGCCGCTCGTTTGCCCAACACGGCCAATCGGGGCTCTGGTGCTCCGACGCGTTTCCCAATATCGCCAAACACATGGACAAGCTGGCGATGATCAAGTCCCTGACGAGCGATTCCTTTGCCCACGGCAGCGCGTTGCTCCAGATCAACAGCGGTCGCATCTTGCAAGGGCACCCGTCGCTCGGTTCCTGGGTCACGTACGGGCTGGGCTCCATCAACCAAAATCTTCCAGGCTACGTGGTGATGCTCGATCCGCGCGGCGGCCCGACCAGCGGCGCGCCGAACTGGTCGAGCGGCTACATGCCCGCAGCCTACCAAGGAACCCTCATCCGCACGTCGAGCGAGCCGATCCTCAACCTGCAACCGCCACCCAATATCACACGGGATATGCAGCGCCGCGAAATCGATTTGGTGCAGAAACTCAACGCTCAGCACCGGGCGCTGCGCGCGGATGTCGCCTCGGATCTCGATGCCCGGATCGCCAGCTACGAATTGGCATTCCAATTGCAAATGGCTGCACCGGAGGCCCTCGACTTGAGCCAAGAGACCGCACTAACCCTGGAGCGGTATGGACTGAATGAACCCAAGCCCGACTGGCACCCTCTCGCCCTCGGCCCGAGCACCTTCGGTCGCCAATGTTTGATCGCGCGCCGGATGGTGGAACGGGGTGTCCGCTTCATTCAGATTTATTCTGGAGGAGGAAATGCCGGAGGTCAAAACACCTGGGATGGCCATCATGGAATCGAGGAGAATCTCAAACTGCACTGCCCCGAAGTCGATCGCCCGATCGCTGCCTTGCTCCAGGATCTCGAGGAACGAGGACTGCTCGAATCGACGCTCGTTGTCTGGGGTGGCGAGTTCGGACGCATGCCGGTCTCCGAGACCTTCAATACCGGCGGCAAACCCGGAGGACGGGACCACAACCCGAAAGGGTTCACCTATTGGCTAGCCGGTGCAGGGGTCCGAGGAGGCACCAGCTATGGAGCTACCGATGAACTTGGCGAAGCGGCCGTTGAGAACCCTCGCCATCTTCGCGACTTGCACGCGACCATCCTGCGATTGATGGGTCTGGACCATAAGCGATTGACCTATTTCCACGGAGGCCTCGACGAAAAGCTCACCGGAGTTATCGATGCCCATCCGATCGAGGAAATCATCGCGTAAGGTGATCCACCATCTGGCGACGGTAGCTGCGGGACAGCCGCAGGCTGAATCACCCTCGATCACGAACTGCACGAGAGCATCGAACACCCCGGTCGATTCCTCGCCCATTCCGGTCGCCGCTCCGCGAAGCGTTGATACTCGGGTTGATCGTCATACGGACGCCGCAGCGCATCGAGCAGTTTCTCGATCTCGCTGGGGTCTCCCTGTTCGGCAGCATCGATCGCTTGCTGAGCCAGGTAATTTCGAAGGACAACCTTGGGATTGACTCGATGCATCCGCTCGCCGCGAATAGGATCCGGAGTGCCATCGCGTACGATGCGATCGCGATAGCGTTTGAGCCATGCCGTGAACGCTTCCCGCGACGAGGCAGCTTGTTCCTCGAAGCGATAGAACGCATAGGCGAAATGCGCCATCGGATCGACCGATGCATTCGCAGCCGCGACCGGATACTCCGCCAACAGTCGATAGAACCAAGTCATATCGATCTCGGCCGACCGGAGCACATCCAAGAGGGCATCAACGATTTCGGAGTCCTCTTCGCGCCATTGCTCGAAACCGAGCTTGGCCGCCATCGTTTCATTCCATTGGGATTGCAAGTCGCGGACGTAGGCTTCCATACCGAGCGCGACCCAATCCTCGTTTTGGAGTACCGGGTAAATCGCGTTTGCCAACTGACCCAGGTTCCAGTAGGCAATCTGAGGCTGTTGGCCGTAGCAATAGCGGCGACCCTCTGCATCGGTGGTGTTCGGAGTCCAGGTCGGGTCGTAATCCTCGAGCCAGCCGTAGGGCCCGTAGTCGATCGTTTGGCCCAGGATTGACATGTTATCGGTGTTCATGACGCCGTGCACGAAACCGACGCGCATCCAGTGAACGATCATGGTTGCGGTCCGTTTGCAAATCTCTTCGAACCAAGCCCCGATCGCGTCGGGGGTAGGCTCTCCGAGATGTGGGAAATCGGTCCGGATGACGTAGTCGATCAATCGTCGCAGGTTGTCGTTATCGCGCCGTGCGGCAAAGATCTCAAAGTTGCCGAAGCGAACAAAGGTCGGCGCGACGCGGCAGACGATGGCTCCCGGCTCGCGCCGTGGCCGGCCGTCGTAGAACATGTCTCGAACGACGAGATCGCCGGTAGCGATCAGGGAAAGCGCCCGCGTGGTCGGTACGCCGAGATGGTGCATGGCTTCGCTGCAGAGAAACTCGCGCACGCTGGAGCGGAGGACGGCAAAACCATCGGCATGGCGAGAATAGGGAGTCGGACCAGCTCCCTTAAGCTGCAGCATCCAGCGTTGGTTGCGACCATTGACCAATTCTCCGAGATTGATCGCGCGACCATCCCCCAATTGACCCGCCCAATGCCCGAACTGGTGCCCTCCATAACACATGGCAAACGGGTCCATCCCCGGCAACAGTGTGTGTCCGGAAAAGGCCAGGATGAACGGTTCCGAGCGGAGAAGCTCGGGATCGAAATCGAGAAGTTCAGCCACCTCTGCGGCGACCGCCAACAGCCGGGGTCCGGAGGGCTTCACCGGTTGCACGCGCGAGTAGCAGGCCTCGAGGACTTGGCGCGGGCGTGGGTCCGTGCTGGGGTCGCCCGGGAGTTCGCGGACGAATCGATTATCGAACGTTATGGATGGATCCATGTGGGAGCTTGGACAGCGTACCATTCCTTTTTCCAGATCGGCACTTGGTGTTTGAGTTCTTCGATCAACCAATGGCAAGCCGCGATCGCTTCGGCCCGGTGGGGGCACGCGACCGCGATCAACACGCTCGCTTCGCCGATATCGACACGCCCCAAGCGATGGACGATCACCACGCACTGCGGGTTCCAACGCTGCACCGCTTCGTCGGCCAGCTCGTGCATCTTGGCGATCGCCATATCGCGGTAAGCATCGTATTGCAAGTAGGCGGTTTCCACGCCTCGGGTCCAACGCCGCGTTGTACCGAGAAAGACCGAGACCGCCCCGCAGTGCTCGTCATGGCATTCTTTGACGAGCGCATCGACGGCGATGGGGCCGTCGACCAGTTCAATCTTTTTCATCGCGCAAGGCTTTGGAATAGTTTTGAAACTGGCTCAGGACTTCCGGGGAGACTTCGGGAAACGCGAGATCGAGCGATTCGAGGTGGGCGGCGATGATGTCCGCCACCGCGGCCCGAGCGTACCACTTGTCATCGGCGGGGATCACATACCACGGAGCTTCGGGAGTCGACGTGTTGGTGAGAGCGTCTTCGAATGCTTCGATGTATTGCGGCCAGAGCTCGCGCTCTTCGAGATCGCCTGGGTTGAATTTCCAATGCTTGCTCGGCTCCTGCAATCGTTCGAGCAGCCGTTTTCGCTGCTCGTTGCGGGAGATGTGCAGATAAAATTTCAGGACGCTCGTACCGCTGTCCACGAGGGTCTTCTCGAAGGAGCGGATCTCGCGGTATCGGCGTTCCCAAAGATCGCCGAGACTTTTGTAGGGAAGCAGATTCTGCGGTCCAAGAAATTTCGGATGGACTCGGACGACGAGCACCTCCTCGTAGTACGAGCGATTGAAGATCGCGATCATCCCCTTGGGGGGCAGGAACCGCATGGGGCGCCAGAGGAAGTGGTGTTCGAGTTCCTCGGTGTTGGGGGCACGGAAGCTGTGAACGCGGCATCCCATGGGGCTCACCCCGTGCAGAACGTGACGGATGATGCCATCTTTTCCTGCGGTATCCATCCCTTGGAGAATCACCAACAGCGAGCGTTGATTGGATGCGTAGAGCCGCTCTTGCGCCGACTGGAGCGATTCGATGTCCGCCTCGAGGGCTTCCGCTCCTTGAGATTTGCCAGCGAGTTCATTCCCCGATTGGGTCGCAATCTTGCCGAGCTTGATCTTCGAGTTGCCTTCGACGAAGAATTTTTTAGCGTTGAATCGATGATTTTGCATGAGCGACTACGTGAGACTCCAGTCGAGTGCGATGTCAAGGATCGGTGCGGAATGGGTGAGCGCACCGACGCTGATGCGATCAACTCCCGTGGCTGCGATTCCCGCGATGGTCTTCAAATTCACTCCGCCGGACGCTTCCAGTTCGACATGAGGTGCCTTTCGGTTTCGGACGGCAACGCATTCGGTGAGCTGGATATTGGACATATTGTCCAACAAGACGATGTCCGGTGCAGCGGCGAGGGCTGATTCCAATTGCTCGATCCGATCGATCTCCACTTCGATCATGGGCGGGTGATCGAACCGGATTCCACCCGCTGCGATAAATGTTCGAGCCAACTGAACGGCAGCCCCAGGGTCGAAGAGCCGATCCTCGACGATCGCGCGACAGGCGAGGTGATTGTCCTTGATCAGAATGCCGTCGTACAAACCGCGGCGATGATTGTGCCCTCCGCCGCAACGAACCGCGTACTTGTCGAGCCGTCGCCAACCCGGTGTCGTTTTGCGAGTATCGTAGACGCGAGCTTCGGTGCCTTGAACCGCATCGACATATTGACGGGTCAACGTGGCGATTCCGCTGAGACGACAGATAAAGTTCAAGATCGTCCGTTCGCACGTCAGCAACTCGCGCGCTTCGCCAGTCAAATTCGCCAAGTTTTGACCAGCTTGCACTTCCTGGCCGTCACCGACCAATTGCGACCACTCAATGCCAGTGTCCATCTCCTGGAGCATCGCTTCCACAAGATCGATGCCAGCGATAATCCCGGGCTTGCGAGCAATCAGAGAAGCCGAACCGCGCAAATCCGCAGGAACCAACGCCATGGTCGTTATGTCCATGCCTCGATCGAGATCCTCGCGGATTGCCAGACGAATCAGCTGCGAGAGATCATCGAGCAGGGGAGGATCAATGGTCTGAGGCGGGTAGTCGTGTTTCATAGCGGGTTGTGAGTCTAGGCTGGAGACGTATAGTGTAACGATGGATCGTTGAACCGGAACCAAATGTTCCCACCAAGTCATTATCCTAGGGGAGAAATGCCGATGCGTCGAATTGTCTTGTTTTGCTCAATAGCTGCCGTGTGTGCTCTTTTGGGCAGAGCCCCGGGCCCCTTGCATGGGCAGGAAGCGGCCACCAAGGACACCCCGGCGACCAAAGACGGGGAAAAATTAAAGCTGGCGGATGGCCGAATTTTCTTGACCAAGCCTCCCAGCTGGCGGACCGTCAAACCGAAGTCCACGATCATTCAGTACGAGTTTCAAGCTCCCCTGGATGCCAAGGAGACCGCCCGCGTCACCATCATGTCCGCATCCGGTGGGATCGACGCCAACATCAAGCGCTGGATCGGCCAATTCGACGGACTCACCGAATCCGATGCAGATGTCGTCAAGAAGGAAATCGATAAAACCACCGCACACATCGTCGAACTGGAAGGGACCTTCAAGGAATCGATGGGCGGGCCATTCGCTCCAGGCGGACCCACGAAGAAACTGGAGAATTACGCCATGCTAGGCGCCATCCTCGAATTGGCCGATGGCTCGACGGTCTTCATCAAGATGACCGGCCCCAAGAATGTGGTCGCCGACGAGAAAAAAGGATTCCTGGCGATGATCGACGGGCTCAAGAACCAGTAAAGGTTTGGGCCTGTGGATACGGGTTCTCGAATCCGCGGATCTCTTCATGAAAAAAGCCGACGAAGGATTCTCCGTCGGCTTTTTGGTTTGCACCTGGCAAGCTTTAGCGCACCAAGAGGCAGCAGTACCAACCATCCGCCCCTTGAACCATGGCTGCTCCACCATAGGTCGCGGGCATATCGAGGCAGCAAGACAGGAAACGGCCTTGGGTGTGACCCACCCCTTCCGCCCGAGCGCTCCCCAACGAACCCCCAATGTGGTTCTTGTACCGTCGCTGGGCCGCGATCGTCGCTTTGCGCAACGCCAGTTCCTGCAGTTCCGGATCAGGGATCAACGCCCCCATTCCGTTGAGCCGACGCTCATGGTTCGCCTTGTCCATGGCCGTCTCCCCTGGCGTATGGCTGAACGGCAGTCCGTTCGGCACCAGGTTTCCAACAATGTTGGTCGCGACCGCCGGACTCACCGTCCCGACGCTCGATGACGTCGCGGACGCCGTGATCACGGCGCTGCTATCGCTGGGAATCGTTCCCTTTCGCGTTCCATCGGGATTGATGCCGAGTTGTTCGACCGGCACTCCATTGATCGCGACGATCCGCTCTCCCGGGTTGAGTTTGATGCCGCTGACGTCTTGTCCAAAGACCGGCAACCCAAAGAAAACTGCCATCGCAAACCACGCAATTCGAGAGCGAATACGCATCCCTAACCTCCAAAAACGAGTTTGAAACGTTTCGGTGCTCGGACCTGAGCGAGCCAGTCCCGAAGCACCCATACTGCCCCGGATTGAAACACAAGGCCTAGGGATAAACAACCCTTATAATTTACCCATTTTCTCCATTTGCCCACGCGGAAAGCCCTAAGTCACGGTATCGCAACGGCTTTGCATGTGGAGAAAAATTCGAAAAACCCCCCTTTGATTTAGCCAACAACCCCCTATTTCGGGGGTGTTGATGACGGCGGGTCGGAAAAAAACCAGGCGGCCGAAGAAGGGCCGCCTCGAGGAAGATGGTTTGGATCGCTGGGAAGACGGGGAGGCTGGGCCTACTGGTACCAGGACTCGGAGGTCCATACCGCCGCTTTGGCGTGGGCTTGTGCGACCCGGTTGTCCTCGGTGGTATGAGTCGCTGCTTGCCAGGATTCGATCATCACCCCGCCACTGGCGGAAACCAGAATGCCTTGGACGCTTTGGACCAAGCTGATTTGGGGGGAGAGGGATTGGGGGAAGTCGAGTTTGGGAGTTTCGGTCATCGCCTCATCTCCGAGGATTCCCGACAGGTCGCAAGCGGCGAGGGACTCCAGGTTTTGGGCCTCGATGAGGGCCGCAACGACGCATAGGTCCATCACGTTTCTGAGGTCGCCAAAGGCGGTATCCTTGGTGGACAGTTCATCCAATTTTTGGGTGAACAGGTCGGCCCACTTCTTGGCGGCCGCGTCGACATTGCCGGTCTGCTTGGCCGTCCCATTGGCATCGTAGACTTCCTGCTCCGTGAGGGTTTTGATCCCGGGGCCGCGGATTTGCCAAGCGAGCCTGTTTCCGGTGTGAGAGATGGCTTCGTAATCGCATGCCATCCACCAGCGAGATTGAACTTGAGTGGATGCGTTGGTCCGGTTGCGGATCATTTCCAGGTAGCTGGGAAGCCCGCGAACCGGGGCCTCAGCGAGATTCATTCCGTAGAGCTTCATGCGGTAGTCGGCAGCCAGCAGAACGCGGGCCATGTGGCTCTCGGAGGGGATTCCTTGCAGGATCACTTTTTGCAGTCCGAACGCGTCCGCGAGCATTGGAACGAGTTGCGAAGGATTGGGATTCGGGCCGATGCGCGAAATCATCTGTTGGAGTTGAACCACTCCTCGCTCGGTCGGTTCGATCGAAATCGACACGCCACCTTGACGGGCGTTGGATACGTAGCGGAACGCGGTGAGGAGATCTTCGAGATAAACAATTGGGCGACCGCTTTTGACACCGACCATCGTTCCATAGGGTCCGACAGTCCACGGTTCCGCAGGACCAGCGAGGACAATATCCTGGCGATCGGGGTAAACGAAGACGTACTCAATCCGTGTCAAACCAGCCAAATAGAGCATTTCTGCCGAAAGGGGTTTCTGGGTCTTCGCGGATTCCAGAATGGCCTCTTGAATCTTCCTCAGCGAAATGCATCGCATGGAAGCGGGTTCCGTGAGGGGACCACTCGGAGCGACCGCGTTGCGGCGCACCAGCTCGAGTTGTTGCTGTTGTTCCTCGAGGGTCATGTTTCGCATCACGCCATCGGTATCGATGCGAATACCACCGACCACGTTGAAGCCTCCGAACCCTGGAAAGAACTGGGCCTGAGCATTCAGGGAATGCAGGGCGCAGACGGCGAGCACCACGACCCCGATCCGGATCTGCATAGAACTCGGAAAAAGTGAAGCGAAAACACGCATGGTGGGTGCTCCGTTGAAAGACAAAAGTTTGTGGTAGGATGGAGGTTAGGAACGCGACCGTCTTATTCAGTGTATTTCGACCCATTATCCGATGCAACCAAACAGCTCGTCGGCTTACCTGATTATTCGCCAGGGAAATCGCTGGTCGGACGTATTTCGACTGGAAAAGGGTGGGAGTTTGGTCGTGGGACGCGCCTCCTCCAATGCGATCCCGGTCGCTGACGAACGGGCCAGCCGAAGGCACGCGGAAATCTTTTTTCAGGAGGGAGGCTGGTGGGTTCGCGACCTGGGCTCCCGCAATGGCACCCTGGTCGACGGTCGCCGGATCGACGCCGCAGCACCCCTGGTCCCGGGCAACCTGATTGCCGTCGCTTCCTGCCAAATGACCTTTGTCCATTCCCTGGAAGAGTTCATCCCGCCACCCCTGCTCGGAGAGTCCGAGGGCGGGGGTTCCCCCTCGATGACCCAAAGCGCTTTGCCACCTGCGATCACTCACCGCAAGTCCAATGCGAGTTTGCTGGAATCCAGAGCAATCGATCCGAGCGATTTGGGATTGCGCACCGGCCGTGAGGCCGAGCAACCTGCGCAACAAACAACGGAAGGGGTGGCGGTAGCTCTTCTTCCTTTGGCATTCGAGATCGCTCAACAGACATCGATTGCAGGCGCGTGCGATCTCGCGTTAACCCGCTTGATGCAAACCATTGGCTGCAGCGCTGGAGGAATCATTCGCGTCGATGCCCAGACATCCTCTGAGACCGCAACGCATGGTCTATCGAATGAATCGCCATCGTTTGGGATCGCGATCCTTGCGGCTCGCGTCGGCGAGGGACGGGCTTATCATCCGCCCTCCGACGGTTTGGTCTCGACCTTGCTCAAGGATCCATCAGCCATTCTCGCTCGCAACGTCGCTGCCGATACACACTTGCTCAGCGGAGAGGGGCAGGCAACCAGCCATGTGCTGAGCACCACCAGCATCATCGCGGCTCCCATTCGCTCCGATCAGAAACTGCTCGGAATGATTCATCTCTATTCGCGCACCGGGGAACCGGAACTGACTCCGGATGATCTTGAGGTCACCTTGGCGATTGCAGAGGTCTTGGCGGTATCGATCCACAACCTGATGCGCGCCCAACATCTGGAATCGAAGCTTCGCTCCTCCAGCGAGCGGATCCATGAACTCGAGAAACAACTCGGCCATTCCGATTGGGTGGTGCAATCGACATCCATGCAGCGCGTTCGCGACCAGATCGCGCGCGTCGCTCCGACCTTAGCCACCGTGCTCATTCGCGGCGAGAGCGGCACGGGTAAGGAACTCGTGGCCCGAGCAATTCACGACGGCAGCCCAAGGGCGTCGGGACCCTTCATCGCGCTCAACTGCGCGGCCCTCACCCCCACTCTCCTTGAGAGCGAGCTGTTCGGCCACGAAAAAGGAGCATTCACCGGCGCCACCGAACGCAAGTTGGGGAAATTCGAATTGGCCCACACCGGGACCCTGATGCTCGATGAACTCGGAGAAATGAGCCTGGAAATCCAAGCCAAATTTCTCCGGGTTCTCGAAGCCAAAGTCTTTGAACGCGTCGGCGGCAACAAACCGATTCAAGTCGATGTTCGCGTCATCGCTGCCACGAACCGCGATCTCGAAAAAGCGGTCCAGGAAGGGACCTTCCGATCCGACCTCTATTTCCGATTGCGCGTGATCGAGCTCAGAATACCGCCGCTTCGGGATCGCCCGGAAGACATCCTCCCGCTGGCAACCTACTTCCTCAAACAATTCCGCCAACGCTCCGGGCATGGCCCCGTCGACTTCAGCCCGCGCGCCCAAGCCGCCATGAAAGCCTATCACTGGCCAGGAAACGTGCGCGAGCTGAGAAACTCCGTCGAACGCGCCCACGTTCTGGCTGCGGGCGAATCGGCGGAACCCGAAGACCTCGCCCTCTCTTATCTCCAGGTCCCAGGATCGACCCAAACCCAGCCACCCCCCATCCAAACCTACCGCGAACGGACGCTTGACGAAGTCGAACGCGAGCACATCGAAGCCACCCTGGAACACACCGGCGGCCAAAAGAATCGAGCTGCATCCATCCTCGGGATCGAGCGATCTACCCTCGATCGAAAGCTGAAGAAAATGCTTGGGCCCAACTCCTAGCAAAACCACCCCATCGATCGATCGCCTCAGGCTCCCTCTCTTCCCCAAATTGCCAAGCCAGCCAACTTCGGCTTGATTCCTGCCGCGCAGCTCTCTATAGCCAAGGGCACAATGGTTGGTGAACGACGTCGTTGCCGACCCAGGCCATGGATTGTCGTTTTGCAAAACCACTGATGCCGAACACTCGAAAAACCGCGAAATCCAAGGTGCAGATCGATGCCGATTGGCTGCTGGGACCCGAACCCATCGCCACCGCGCCCCGATCTCGCTCCTGGAAATCGTTCGTGGCATTCCTGGCATTATGCTCCTGCGTCGGTGCGATTGCCTGCTTCTGGGAAACATGGAGCCAACAAGTCCTTCGCTGGCAGTGGGAACGTTGGCTGGCCTCCGAGGAGACCGATGAGAACACGCTCGCCGCATTGGTATCGCTGGGAGATTTGGTCGACAATTCGACGGTCTTGCTGATCCAGCAGTTGCAGTCCAACCATCCCACGCGCCAAGCGGTTGCGTTCCAAGTCCTCAAGACTCGCTGCGAAACTCTCTCGTTTCGGAACATGGAAGACCATCAGCAACAGCAGATCGTAGCCGCCATCGAACAACTGGATCCGAAAGACCCCGACGGCATCCGCATGCGATCCTGGATCGCCGCGCGCGTCATGGGTTTGCTCGCCACGAGCCCTACCGCGAACGTTGCCCTGCGCGATCGCCTCTCCGTATTGCTCAGCGCCGATGGAGATGCCGATCAGAGTCCAACCCTGGCCAACCGAACGAGCGTCCTGCTGCGCGGGTCCAATCTCGCGAAACCTGACCAAGCTCAAACCATGGTTGCCAAACCCGTCACTCCTCCCCTCCCATCGCGCGCCCCCCTGTTGCCTGCGCCCCCTCAAGTCGCTGAAAGAGATGCCCAGCCACTCCTTCCCAATGAACTCCGCCAAGAACCCATCTCCCAACCGAAGACCGAAACACTCCCAACGCAGCCGGCAGGCCCCTCCCGCGAACCGACCCGGATTCGGATCGCGAGCGAAACCAACATTCGAACGATTTCCTCCCCCCAGTCCGCGCGACTCTCCGACGGCGACCAAGCGACCTTCCATATCCAAGCCCGACTGGAGCGAAGCATCGAAGAACTGTTGAACGCCCTCGAAAATGACTCGGATGACCAAGTCGCAGGAATCGTCGAGGAACTTCAGGCCAAAGGTTTCCGCGAAACGCATGTCGAGCTGGCGATGGCCCTCGCGCGCGGCTCGACAACCGATCGCCTCAGCGCCCTCGAAACCGTGGCGCAAGACGCCGCAATCCAACCCATTGCATGGTTGGTCTGGGTGGCGGAATCCCGAGATCAAGCCGCTCGGATGAAAGCCATCGCCATGCTGGGTTCGATGGCCGATGCCGAAGCGATCCGCCATCTGCAACGCATCCAACAGCGTGAATCCGATCCCCGCATCGCGGCCCAGATTCGCCAAGCACTGGTCGCTACGCAGGCCGCATCGCCCAAAACGAGATAAGCCCGAGTTGAATGAACAGGAGTTCTGAATCGTGACAAACAAACAGAGCGCCATCCGCCGAACAAACAGATCCAACACAGGGCTCGCGGCATCCTGGATGATCTTCGGATTCCTCCTTATCGCGGGCCCGCTCGCCGCGGATGAACCCACCCGTCAAACCGCCTCCCACAAAGCCTTCACGCAACCGAAGAACTGCTTCGTGCAGACCGCCAAGGCGAGCGTGCGATGCGGACCGGGCAGCCAGTTCTATGCAACCGCAGTCCTGGAAATCGGCGCGCCGGTCGATGTGTACGTGGAAACCTCCGACGGCTGGTCGGGCATTCGTCCTCCCGAAGGAAGCCACAACTGGATTCCCTCCACGTCGGTGTATCTCCTTCCCGGCGGAAAGTCCGCCGAGATCTCGGTAACCAAAGTCGCCGCCTTCATCGGCAGCGAATCGGATGATATCGATTCCCTCCTGTTCCAAACGGAACTGGCCCAATCCCAAAAGGTTGCCATCCTCGGCGAAGCAATGCGCGAAGAAGAAGGCAAACAAGCGCTGTGGTTCCGCATCGCTCCACCCCCGGGCGAATTTCGATGGATTCGATCCTCGCAGCTATCAAGCCAACCGGTGCCACAAGTCACGCAAGCGATCGCTACCGTCGCTGCCACGAGCAACACTGCCGGAGGCACGACTGCGGCCCCACCCGATTCGAAGCCCGACAGCTCAGTCGTCTTTGCCAACAGCCAAGAAGTCGTCGACAGCGAACTCGTCGACAGCGAACTTGTCGACGGCGAAGTCGTCTGGTCGGATGAAGCCGACCAACTCGCGAAAATCGAACGGGAGATCGAACGCGAACAATCGCAATCGGCCAGCGGTATGTCGGGAGAACTCGAGGGTGCAGCGCCATCGCACGCTGTGCGCAAGAAAGGCACCCGCATCTCGGCTTACGAACAAGATCAAAAGTATTGGAGCTCCTTGCAGAGTCCTGGCGGTCAACCTCTCCGAGTCGGCCCCATCGGCGGCGTTCTGGGTTGGCTTGGAATCAGCGTTGTGGAAGACGGTGCTCCCACTCCAGCCCATCGCGGCGCCCATCAACCCAGTGCTACTCATCTCGGTGCCAGCCAGTTTGGCGGCGCGTTGTCACGACGTGGCCCGTACACTCCTCAGTCTTCTATCATGGAAAACCGACTCGATCGCCTTCCTCGACCTACGCGTCGCTATGCGGATGGTTCCTGGTGGTCGGCTCTGCAGTCGGAGGGGCCGCTCTTCGGTTCCGACGTGCAGAATGCCGCACCTCCGGAGGAAGATACGTTCTCGTCGGAGCCGACGCAGCCACTCGACCGAATTCCGGTCGCGAGCGCGAGCTATCGAAACCAACGCATGGAAGAACCGCGCATCGATGTCGGTACGCCCGAACGATTCCAAACAGCAGCGATTCAAGACGCGTTTCTGCAACTGACCACCATGGTGGCCAAACCGACGGAGCAATGGAATCTGGAAGTCTTTCGCGTCTCGGCCAAGTCTTGGGTCGAACTTGGGGATACCCCCTTGGTCCGCGGCGAAGCGCGGTTACTGCTCGACCGCATCGAGGAATTCGAATCGCTGCGTACCCGATCGATGTCGATCCAATCCCCTCCTCCGCTGACGGCTCCTCCGTTGACCGAAGCGGTCCCGCCTCGCGTCGCCGGCTCCGGCTCGGAGGCATCGGGTTGGCTTGTCAGTGTCGTAACCTCCCTTCCGGGCCAACCGGAATTCGCACTCACCGATGATGCGGGCAAAGTCCTCGCCTATGTGCGTCCAACGACCGGTCTCAATCTTCGTCGCTATGTGCAGCAACCGGTGACCGTGTATGGTGCACCCGGGTACATCCCCAATCTCGCTGCCCGACAGATCGTCGCCGAACGCGTTGTGCGTCTCCGCTGATCCGGGGAATCGATCGGACGCGGGGCGATCACGTCGATCTGTACATCGATGCGAATTGATGCACGCGTTGTTCGAGTCGGAACGCGGGACTCCACCCGAGTTCATTCTCGGCTGACTCTCCATCGCACGTCCACTCGGCGCAGCGAGCTTCGCGAATCTTGTCCGGGTTGAACGTGCTGCGAAGTCCGAACAATCGACCCAGGAGCTCATTGGCCCAAGCCACGCTTTGAACGATACCCAGGGGGATGCGCAGGTCCCACACCCGCTTGCAATTGAGGCCGGAAGCTGCGAACCGCGCGAATTGCGAGAAGGTGATGAACTCCCGGTCCGCGACAAAGTAGACGCCTTGGCCTGCATGATCGTGAGGTTCCAATCCCTGGCACGTGCGACCACGGACCGCGGCGGCCAAAATCGCATCGATCAAATCCTCGACATGCACGAAAGCGATCCGCGGATCATGGAAGCCCGCCATCGGATTGATCCCCAACCGCGCGATCGGATCCAGCAGACGAACCACCTCTTTGTCTCCCGGCCCAAACACGATCCCAGGTCGCAGGATGGTTGTAGGAACTCGATTCGCAACCGAAAGAGCCGCCAATTCTCCTTCGTACTTGGAACGGCCGTAGTCAGAGATCGGTCGCGAGGGCTCACCCGGAGTGCGCGGCTCGAAGCGTCGGCTTGGGCCCGCCGCCGACAACGAACTCACATAGATCAACCGCGGGGGATTAGAAACTTGGCTGCATGCCCGACCCAGACCGAGCGTGATGTCGCGATTGACGTCGAGAAGTTCTTCGCGCGTGCCTGCCGTCGCACCGACCAAGTGGATCACGGTGTCGACCCCATCGACGAGGGGAAGCCAATCTTCGAGCCGATGCATCGAGCACTCATGGATCTGCATGCCGGACGATGCAGGCAGACGGCTTCGTCCTCCAGTCCGAACGGCAACCCGCACCTCGGACTCCGACAGGCTCAGTCGGTTGAGCAAATTTTTACCGATAAAACCGGTACCTCCAGTTACCAAAACTCGCGCGAGCGACGCGGTGCGGTCAGCGCGATCGGCACCCTGACGCGGGACCGATGTTGGGACCGATGTTGGGACCGATGTCGTGATCGACTGGGAGCTGATCGAGTGTGAGTTGATCGAGTGTGAGTTGATCGAGTGCGTCATGATGGGACCGTCCGACTTGGCGATAGGGATATCGGAAAGCATGCGCGGCGGGTTTCTATTGAACCGAAAAATGCCGCCGAATCAACCCTTGCTTTATTCCGAATCGATCGATCGAACGGCCCGGACCGGCATATACCGCAAAACCAGCCCCAGCAGGATCATTCCCCCACCGACCCAAGTCCACCACGGAGCCGGTTCGTAGTCCGGCTCCCCTCCCCGGACGAGAAATACCCAGACCGGAAGGAGGACCGGTTCGAGCAACGTGATCAACGACGCCACGTGGCCGGGGGTCGTCTTGAGCCCGCGCGCGAAAAGGAGGTAGGGTGTCCCCATTTGCAGCATGCCGACCCCCGCCAGAAGAAGCCACATCCCCCCCTCCGGCCAACTGACACCGCTTTGCCACACGATCGGCCACAGGAGCAGTGCCGTCACGGCATGGTTGAGTGCAATCAACCATGCTGGATCATGCGAACGCAGGGATCTCAAGCTGAGGATCACTCCTGCGTAGCAAACCCCAGACGCGATGGCGAGCCAAGGTGCCCACCAATAGTTTTTCTCCGAGGGTGCCGCAGCCACATTTTGCAGGACGAGGATAAACAGGACACCTCCGATACACAGACTCAGCATCCACCAGTCCCGAGGGATGGTCGGTTCGCGCAGGACCAGTACGGTGACGAGCATCACCCAGGCGGGAGCTAGGTTTTGCAGCCAAATGGCGTTTTCCGGAGGGCCGCCGACCAAGGCAGTCAGATAGGTCCAATTCATCAAGGCAAAGCAAGCTGCCATCGGGATCATGCGCCAATCCCAACTGACGCGTCGGACCAAGGGAGCGAGAATCACGAGGGCAAAGATCGCTCGCCAGAGCCCGATCGCGGCCCCGCGATACTCGACGGGCCAAGCATCGAACTGGTGGGACCTCGCGAACAGGGCGCTGGTGCTCCACAGCACCGCTGCCGCAGCGCACAGCAGCGGGCCCACCCACGCCTGCCAGGATCCGGTTTTCTTGGGAAGAATGTCGCTCACCGTAGCGGCCTGGTGTTGGAAGAAAAGAATCGGAATCCGGGTCGCCGAGTATAACACTCTTTGCCATCGCCACCCTGGGAGGTCTTCTTCCCTTTGGGAATGGGCCGGTGCACCCATGGGCCGGTGCACCCATGACCGGTGCACCCATGACCGGTGGCGAAAGCCAGCCAGAAAAGCCAAGAGCCCGGGCTTGCGCCCGAGCTCTTGGTGCGTCCTCCGTGATAGGGCGGAAACCTTCCGGTCCGCGATCCGTTGGTTTTAGCTGCAACCGAGGCTGTTGCCGCAGTTGTGGCACAGGTAGCAATTGCCGTTGCGAACCGTCACGGAACCACAACTGTCGCACGCGGGGGCATCTCCCTGGAACTTGGCGAACTGGGCATCGCGCGAATCCTCCCTGGCTGGCGTCGTCGTGACATTCCATACCGGTGGAGCGTCGGACAAGCCGACGAATTTCGCCTTGGTGTAGTTCGCAACGGCTGGCATTTCTGCACCGTTCCCATTGGGCTTCGCGGCCGGCGTTGTCGGTTTGGTCGAAGGAGTCGTCGATGTCGTGGCCGCGATTTCTCCTGCGGAATTCGCCAACAGCTCTGCTTTCGCTCTATGTTCTTCACGATAGCTGGCCAGGAAAGTCAGCCCCAACCATCGGAAGATATAGTCGACGACACTCTTGGCGAACCGAATCTCGGGGTTGTTGGTATGCCCCATCGGTTCGAATCGCGTGTGGCTGAACTTGTTGACCAGGACTTCGAGCGGCACGCCGTACTGCAGCGCGATGGAGATCGCGGTGCCAAAGGAGTCCATGAGGCCACCGATGGTGCTTCCTTCCTTCGCCATCGTGATGAAGACCTCTCCTGGTCGTCCATCCGGATAGAGACCGACGTTGATGTAACCTTCGTGGCCAGCGATACTGAACTTATGGGTGACCGAGTTTCGGGTATCGGGAAGCCGTTCTCGCCGCGGCTTGATCACCACGTTTTGGGTAGCCGCTTCCTCCGCTTTCTTTCCTTCGGACTTGGTCGACAGAGGCTGGCTCTGCTTCGAACCGTCGCGGTAGATGGCGATCGCTTTGAGGCCGAGTTTCCATCCCCAGAAGTAGGCATCGGCAATGTCCTGGACCGTGGTGTCCTTGGGCATATTGACCGTCTTGCTGATGGCTCCCGAGAGGAATGGCTGGGCAGCAGCCATCATCTCGACGTGGGCTTGCCACCGAATGCTCCGGGTGCCGTTGGCAGGCGTAAACGCACAATCGAAGACCGCGAGATGCTCATCTTTGAGGTGCGGCGCCCCTTCGATTGTATCGCGGTCGTCGATGTACTTCTCGATATCGACCACTTGCTCGGGGCTGTAGCCCAAGTTGCGAAGTCCCATCGGTACCGACTGGTTGACGATCTTGAGCATGCCGCCGCCAGCGAGTTGTTTGTATTTCACCAGGGCGATGTCCGGTTCGATACCCGTCGTATCGCAATCCATCATGAAGCTGATCGTGCCGGTAGGTGCGAGCACGGTTGCCTGCGCGTTGCGGAAACCATTGCGTCGTCCCAAATCCAGAACACGATCCCAAACTTCGCGAGCCGCATCCTTCAGGTATTGCGGGCCCGAGTTGTCGATCTGCTCGACCGCGTTGCGGTGCATCTGCATAACCCGCATCATCGGCTCGGAGTTCTCTTCGTAGGCGGCGAACGTACCTACCACCCCAGCCATTTCCGCACTGGCGAGGTTTGCGGCGCCATGCAGCAATGATGTCAACGAGCCGCAGATGCCATGCGCTGTGGCGGAATCGTAGGGAACCCCAGCCGTCATGATCAACGAGCCCAAGTTCGAATACCCCAAGCCCAAAGGTCGGTACAGGTGACTGTTGTAAGCGATCCGATCGGTGGGATACGCTGCATGATCGACCAGGATTTCCTGGGCGATAAAGAACAATCGGCACGCAGACATGAAGCCTTGGTAATCGAACGAACCGTCGTCGCGACGGAACTTCATCAAGTTGATCGACGCCAGATTGCAAGCCGTGTTGTCGAGGAACATGTATTCCGAGCACGGGTTGCTCGCATTGATGCGTCCACTGTTGGGGCACGTGTGCCACTTGTTGATCGTCGTGTCGTACTGAACGCCCGGGTCGCCGCAATGCCATGCGCAATCGGCCATTCGGTTGAGCACATCGCGAGCCTGGTAGGTCGGAGGCTCCACGGCGCACTTTTCGGAAATCCAACGTGTCTTCCACACCTTGTCCTCGGAGACCGCTTCCATGAACTCGTCGGTAACGCGGACGGAAAGATTGGCGTTTTGGAACATCACCGACGAATAGGCTTCGCCGTTGAAATTCGATTCGTAGCCTTCGCGAATCAACGCGTGGGCCTTCTGCTCTTCCTTCCACTTGCACTCGATGAACTCCATCACGTCCGGGTGCCAGACCTTGATCGATTGCATCTTGGCTGCTCGCCGGGTCTTGCCACCCGACTTCACCACTGCCGCGATCTGGTCATAGACTCGCATGAACGAAAGCGGACCGCTCGGCTTGCCGCCACCGGAGAGCTTCTCGCGGCTCGAACGAATGGTCGACAAGTCCGTTCCGGTTCCGGAACCGAATTTGAAGAGCATCGCCTCGCTCGTCGCCAGACGCATGATGTCCTCCATGTTGTCATCCACGCTCTGGATGAAACATGCGGACGCTTGCGGGTACTCGTAAGGGTTCTCGGGTTGCTCCAATTCCCCCGTGCTGACGTTGTAGTGCCAGTTGCACTTGGTTCCGACCACGCCGTACTGATGGTACAACCCGACGTTGAACCAGACGGGCGAATTGAACGAACCGTACTGGTGCAGACACAACCAAGTCAGGTCGCGGTAGAAACGCTCCCCATCCTCCGGCGTGTCGAAATATCCATCAGCCACACCCCAATCGGCGATCGTTCGCGTCACCCGATGAATCAGTTGGCGAACCGAATGCTCGCGCTCCTTGGGGTTGTTCGGATCGCCGTAAAAATATTTGCTGACCACGACGTTGGTTGCAAGCTGGGTCCATGAGGCTGGAATCTCGCAGTTGGTCTGCTCGAAGAGAACCTTGCCGTTCTCATCCTTGATCGCCGCACTCCGAACCTCCCATTCCGTGGTATCGAACGGACTCGCCACCTGGCTGGGGCAGAATCGTGTCTCGATCCTCAACCCGTTGCGATTCCCTCGTGCTTCATGCGTTGTTTGTGTTCGAGCCCGATGCTCACGTCCCAGTTCAACCGTTGCCATACGCTCGTGCGACTCCATGCGTTAGTGGAAAAAGGCAAAGCGCAGATAACAAAACGGTAACCATCCGTGGAATTCGGATGAGTTCCCTTCGTACGCTGCACCTCGATGAAAAAGTGGATAAGAAGAAGATTCCTTGCGACCTACGGGATTCTTACCCCGGACCAACCAGCATCCGACGCTGCTCGCTAGCATCTCCACCCGGTCGCCGTGGTGGCACTTGTCGAGGATCACTCATACAGTACTTATCGGGCATTCCTACTACCTATAGTAGTTAATTCTCAAAGACTGCACTACATGTTGCGTCAGTGGGGAGCAGTGTATCGTTTCCATCCTCCATGTCAAATTTTGGTTTCGCCCGCGCGCAAAACCCGCTCTGATCGGGATTTGTGAGCAAGGGAAGGAATCCTTCTTTTGTGGTTTCGACCCCATGCGCGACCACTTAAACCCTGGTCGTTCTTGCGGTTAAGGAAATATGAAGGGTTCCCCGGACACCTTTGGTCACCCGTTCGAAATTTTGAAAAAAAGTTTCGGAAGATCTTCTCGTGCGTCCCTCGCCTACCCCTGCAGGATTTCGCGCGCGACGGTGCCGTGAACATCGGTCAGACGAAAGTCCCGTCCGCCGTAGCGGTACGTCAGTCGTTCGTGATCGATCCCGAGCAAGTGCAGGAGCGTGGCATGCAGATCATGCACATGGACTTTGTTCTCTTGGGCATAGAAGCCGAATGGGTCCGAGGCGCCGTAGCTGAATCCGGGGCGAACCCCTGCGCCGGCCAGCCACCAGGTGAAGGCATGGGGATTGTGGTCGCGACCGTTGTCACCCTGCGCGGTGGGTGTGCGTCCAAACTCCCCTCCCCAGAGGACGAGGGTGTCCTCGAGCAAACCACGGCGCTGCAGATCGCTGAGGAGACCTGCGATGGGCCGATCGACTTGCCCCGCCAGCTCGGCGTGTTTCTCTTTGAGTTCCGCGTGCTGGTCCCAGTAAGCATGGGACACCTGAACAAAGCGGACTCCGGCCTCACTCAGTCGCCGGGCCAGCAGGCATTGGCGTCCGAACGCGTCGGTAGGTCCTCCGTTGATGCCGTACAGGGCCAGGGTTTCTTTGGTTTCGTCCTCGGTTCGGAATCGCTCCATGGCTTCGCTCTGCATGCGGAACGCGAGTTCGAACATTTGTTCACGGGCGTCGATTGCAGTGGCTGCTGCGTCGTCTCGATCGGGTCGCTGCATGTGATGGCGATCGATGTCATGCAAAAAATCGAGTTGCAGGCGCTGGGTCGCGTTGGAGATGCTCGGCACCAGATTTTCGATCTTGGATTGCCCGTTGCCACCGGCGATGCGCGTCCCTTGATGGATCGGGGGAAGGAATGCGGAACCGAAATTGCGGACACCTCCGTGGCCCAGGGTTGGATTGATGGTGACAAAGCTGGGAAGGTTTTCATTCTCTGTTCCCAGCCCGTAGCTGATCCACGCTCCCATGCTCGGCCGGACAAACGTATCGCTTCCGGTGTGGATTTTGAGAAGGGCTCCGCCATGGGCTTCGTTGGACCCGTGCAGCGATTTGATGATCGTCAAGCGATCGACGTGCTGCGCTACTTCGGGGAACAGGTCGCTGACCCAAGCCCCGCTTTCTCCATACTGCCGGAAGCCCCACGGGCTTTGCATCAAGTTTCCGGTTTGCGCGAACTGAATGCGGGGTTTGGGGATCGGAAGTGGTTGGCCGTTGAGACGCTCGAGCTCCGGTTTGTAGTCGAACGTGTCGACATGGGATGGCCCGCCATGCATGAACAGGAAGATGACTCGCTTGGCCTTCGGGGGAAAGTGGAGTTGGGGAAGGATCCCCCGCAACCCATCCCGAGTTCCTGCCGTATCGCCGACCGCAGCCGTTCGCATCAGCAGGTCGCTCATGGCGATGCCTGCGAGGCCGCGGCACAGGCTCTGCATCCAGGCTCGACGGTGAGAAGGAATCTTTGTCATCCGAAGGTCCCGTTCATTCAATGCTGACGAATTCCTGGGTAGCGATCAAGCTTCGCACCAGCGCCGCCAGCGGCGCTTCGGGTTGCGGATCGTGCTTGCCGATGAGTTCCAACAGAGACGCGGATCGTTCGCGTTCAAACGGCGATGGTCTCCTGCCGAGCATCTGCAGGTACGATCGTTCGATCTGTCCTGATTGATCCTGGGTTTGGGCGGCGACGTCGCGCGCGATCGCTTGGCCTGCCTGCTGCACCCACTGGCTGTTCATCAGGAACAGAGCCTGGCTGGGAACCTGAGTCACGGGTCGCTGTTCCATATGGCTGGCTGGATCCACGTAATCGAAGACGGAGAACAAATCGGCGAGGGCCGCTCGATTGATGGTTAAGTAGATCGATCGCTTGTTGCTGGCCAGGGGTTGGCCCGGGCCTCCCAATCGCAGATCGAGCAGACCGCTCGTGGAGAGGATCGCATCGCGCAGGGCTTCGACTTCCATGCGCCTCGGACGGCGCTGCGAGAGAAAACGATTCTCCGGATCGCGCGGGGATACCGCCCCATAGCTCGACTGCATGCGATAGGTATCGGACAGCATGATCTGTCGATGCAACCATTTCATGGACCAACCCTGGTCGATCCACGCGCGGGACAAACCATCGAGAAGTTCGGGGTGACTGGGGGGATCCCCTCGAAGCCCGAAGTTGGAGGGAGATGCCACGAGCCCTTGGCCGAAGTGCCATGCCCAGATGCGATTGACCATGACGCGAGCGAGCAAGGGATGGTCGGGATGGGTCATCCAACGCGCCAACTGCAGCCGTCCGCTCGCATGATCCGGAATCGATTCCATCGCTCGGTGGCGCACGAGGATCCTCGGGACACCGCGCGGCAGCGGCTGTTCGCCCGGACGAAGATGATTGCCTCGGATGTGAATCGGGAGGTTGGCGATCTTCCCTTCTTCGACTGCCATGACCATTTCGAACGACGGCATACTTTTTTCGAGCGATTCGACTTCTTTCGCGAGTTGGTCGATGGCTTGCTTCTGCTCAGCGGATGGCTCCTTGCCCTCCGGGATTTCGGCTTTCGCTTGCGCCAATCGCCCGCTCGCTTCAGCGACCTGGGCTTGATGCGCTGCCCGCTTGGCTTCGATGGCCGCGGAAGGGAGCGGGCGTTCCATCCACTGGGAAACGAATTTCTCGTTTTCCATGGCGCGCGTGCTCATCAAAATCCCAGCGACGGCGTAGTAATCCTCTTGGGTGAAGGGATCGAATTTGTGGTCGTGGCATCGCGCGCACGAGAGGGTGATTCCCATCAGTCCCCGCGACAAGGTATCGATCTGCTCATCGACAATATCGATGCGCATTTTCTCCTTGTCTTGCTCGGCGAGCATCTTGGGCCCGAGGACCCAGTATCCGGTCGCGGTCAGCAATCGCCCCCGCTCTCGCTCCCCTTCAGGCATCGGCAACAGATCGCCCGCCAGTTGCTGCACCACAAAGGCATCGAATGGCAAATCCTCGTTGAGTGCTTCGACGACCCAGTCCCGGTAGCGCCAGGCATTCGGCATATCGTGATTCTCGTCAGCCCCGTTGCTGTCGGCGTAGCGAACCGTATCGAGCCAGTGCCGTCCCCACCGGACGCCGTACTGGGGCGACGCCAGCAATCGATCGACCAGCCGCTCATAGCGATCGGGCGAACCGTCGGCGAGAAAGGAATCGATCTCGTCGATTGTGGGAGGCAATCCGGTCAAATCCAAAGTCGCGCGGCGCAACAGGACGAGCGGATCGGCAGGGGGTGCCATCGGCAGCCCTTCGCTCTCGAGCGCATCGCGGATCCAAAAGTCGATCGATGGTGTTGGGGACTGCGGTGGGAGCGATTGAAACGCCCAATGCGTTTGGGCGGCGACCGGATCGATCGGCGATCCTCGGGGCCGCGCCGAGGATTCCCGCGGGTCGACCGCTCCATCGGAAATCCACCGCTCAAAATCGGTAGCGATCGCGTCGCTGAGTTTCCCTTTGGGAGGCATTTCAAGCCCGTCGTATCGGATCGCCTGCAGCAACAAACTCGCTTGAGGATCCCCCGGCGCGACGGCCGGTCCGGAATCCCCGCCCTGCAGCCAAAAGTCTCGGGCATCAAGTCTCAGATTCCCTTGCGCGATGACCGCATCGGGGCCGTGGCACTCGTAGCAATGCTCGATCAGCACAGGCCGAATCCGCGACTCAAAGAAATCGAGCTTGCCGCGATCCTCCTCGGACGGCAACGTGTCCGTTTCCTGACCGATGGCCGGCCGAGCGATCGCGGCTGCCATCGAGCCCGCGGCGATCGCGATGCCGAGCCCCAGGAACCAACTCGGAAGGGAAATCATCGAAGGCTTTTCTCGAAGAAGTTGGTCATCATCCGGTACTGGTGGTAAACCTGCATCGGATCGGTGATGCCGTGCCGATTGCTCGGGTAGACCATCAGTTCAAACTCTTTGCCGGCTCGCTGCAGGGCATGGGCCAGCTGCAAGGTGTTGGCCATGTGCACATTGTCATCGATCTCGCCGTGGATGAGCAAGAGTTTTCCGTGCAGGTTCGCAGCGGCTTCGACCACCGAACTGGTCTTGTAGCCTTCGGGATTGGCCTGCGGCGTATCCATGTAGCGCTCGGTGTAGATGGAGTCGTAGTTGCGCCAGTCGGTGACCGGCGCCCCAGCGATTCCTGCCTTGAACAGTTTGGAATGGGTCAGCGCGTAGGCGGTGAAGTACCCGCCGTAGCTCCAGCCCCATAACCCGATCCGCTCGGGATCGGCCCAGGATTGCGCGGCGAGCCAACGGGCAGCATCCTCGAGATCCAGCAACTCGATCGCTCCAAGATCGCGATAAATCCGCCAGGTATCGGAGTTCCCCTTGCCGAGTGCCGATCGGTTGTCGCACAGCAGCACCGCGATCCCCTGATCGGCGAGATAGCGATGCCACAGATCGCTGCGGCGCGTCCATGTATTTTCGACCGTCGGGGCGGACGGTCCGCCATAGACATGGATGACCGTTGCCGCGCGTTGGTTTGGCAATCCCGCAATCGTTTTTTCCGAGGGTGCATAAAGCATGGCTTGAAGAAGCTGACCGTCCCGCGCCGGGATCTGCATCAACCGCGGAGCGGTGCTGTCGACATAGTCCAAGCGATCGTTTCGAAATCCTCCCGCATATCGGATCGATGCCCCTTGGGCGTTTCTCAACCAGAGTTCCGCAGGTGTGTCGAGGTCGCTCGCGGAATCGAAGTAGTACTGTCCCCTGGGATGAACGGCGATGCGATGGGAACCGAGTTGATTCGAAACGAGTTGGATCTCCCCGGAATCGAGTTGCAGCCGGAGCACATCGGAGTTGGTCGGTGCCGAGCGATGTCCGATGAACCAAACCGATTTGCCATCTTCGGCGACGCTGGAGATTTCCTTGACATCCCAATCGCCGCTGGTCAGTTGCTGGCGCTCGCCTGAGGTGCGGATGCGACTGATATGGCGACGGCCGTGCGCGTCATCGTGCAGCCAGAGAAAGCTGCCATCGGGCAGCCACCGCGGCAGGTCGATCACATCGATCCAGGCTTTCGATTCCTCGTGGGCAAGTGTGCGGACGGCCCTGGTGGATGCATCGAAGAGCATCACATCGAGCTTGCTCTGGATCCGGTTTTGCACTTGGAAAACGAGTTGATCTGGTTCGTCGGGCTTCCATCCCACCCGAACGATCAGACGATCGGGCTGCGGATAATTTTCGATTCCGACCTCGGCACTCGTTCCGGTCGCGATATCGACCACATGCAGGGAAGCCAGCGGGTTGTTTTGGCCCGCTTTCGGATAGCGCATGTTTTCGATTCTCTGGGCGAACGACAGAGAATCATCGATGACGAAATTCGGAACGGGGGATTCATCGAGCCGCAGGTAGGCGATGCGGGACCCATCGTGATTCCACCAAAAGGCTTTGAATTGGCCGCGGCCGTAAACCTCTTCCTGATAGACCCAATCGAGTTTGCCGTTGAGAATCTCGCCCCCACCATCGGTGGTGAGGGCTTTGGCTTGCCGAGTCTTGCAATCGACCACCCACAGATTCTGGTCTCGAACAAACGCGACGTGCCCGCGCGACGGGCTGAGCTCCGCGAACTCCTCTTCGACGTCCGGGGTTTCCGTGAGGGCCGTGGCGGTTTGGGAATCCGCATCGTAGAGAATGAGATCCTTTTTGTGTTGGATCAGGGCGGTCTTGAACTTGCTGTCGAACAGATTGATTTGACGGCCGTACTGGGCCGCTTGGCCATCGCCCAAGCCCGGAAGTTTTTCCAGGGCTTCGACCATCTTCAACGGCAGTGCGAAGGGCTTCATCGATCCCGAGAGAGCGTCGACTTCGAACCATCGGTTCTCCCGTTGCAAGAGGTAGCTGTCGCTCTCCGGCAACCATTTGGGAATCGGTGCGGGCATCGCCGAGTAGGAGACACGCTGCTTGGGGTCGAAAAGCTTTTCGAGAGTCAGTCGTTCGCCGCGGATATCGGTGGGCTTGAGCTGGCCGATCCCGAGCTTGGGCAGCGACCGGGCGGCGAGGGACTTGGGAGACTCGTTCAAACGAACCACTCCGTAGAGCGAACCCTCGCGCAGCGACGGATCGAAGAACCCCCAGCTCGCCAGCGATTCGTTCGAATGGGGCTCGAGAAGATACGTCGCCAAGGTCCCCAGCGGATGATCGGTCGAAACGATCCACCCCGGTCCGATCTCCACCGCAGCGGACTCGAGCTGAACGTCGTACTGGCTCATCTTGCGAAACTGGAATTCATTGAGTTCCTTTCGCGATTGAATGCGATAGCGGCCGGCCTCAACAACCTCTCGGCCAGGGAATGGGATCAGCGGGATACCATGCAGCCGCAATCGGCTCGCGGCCCAGGAATACTCTTCGGGCACAAAATAGAACTTCGGTGCATCGACTTGTAATGAAGCGACGCCGCGATTCATGAGGGTGACTTGGTATTCGGTCGGCTTCAGATCCTTGACCCGGTCTCGATCTTTAGGGGAAGGGAACGGGGAATCGGGTTTGGGATCGGGCCACGCGTAACCGGCGACTTGCGCTTCGCCTTCGGCGGCGACGATTTTTCCTTGGATCGGGACTTGCATCGGGGCTTGCATCGGAGTGGGCCTGGCCGCGGGGTTGAGCATCGGCTTGAGGGTCTGCGCATTTTCCGTCAAGGCTTTGAGGCATTCCTCGATGAAGGCGTACGAGACCTCGATGCGCCGTTCGTACGACGCGTAGGAGTATGACTCCACCAGAATTCCCATCTTGCCCCTCAGTCCCATGTACTCGGTGCTGTAGCGGGGTTCGAAACCGTAGGATTCCCAGATCGTATGGTCGCGGTTGAAGTTGCCGTAATAGAAGACCGGTGCGCCCCGATCGCGCATGGCTTGACCGACGCGCGGCATCATCGTCCCCCGCATCCACGCGACCATGTCGGGATTGGCCGCTGGGTTGTGCGGGATGTCGTAGGTCATGTCGTAGCGATGGAGCGAGCCGTTGGTCGTATGGGCGTCGAAGAGCACATCGGCGTTCCAAGCGTCAAGCAATCGGACCAGCGACCGCACTTCGGGAGAATCGAGCTTGACGAAGTCGCGATTCAGGTCGAGTCCCATCGCGTTCTCGCGGGTTCCCATGCCGAGGGCTGGGCCATCTTGACCAGGGCGATGAAGGACACCGACCCGTTCGTTGCCGTCGGCATTGAAGTTGGGGGCGATCACTAGGACCGCTTTCTCGAGAAATGGGTGCGATCCGTCCTGGACCAGATCGCGGGCCAGAGCCAGCAGCGCTTCCTTGCCATCGCACTCGCCACTGTGGATGTTTCCGATCATGACCACCAGGAGGCGTGGGTCCTCGGCGGGGAGGGGAAGCTGGACCTCTTGCTCGCGGGACAAGACCAGGGCCAGCAAGGGTCGATTTTCTGTCGTGGAGCCGTACTGGATGAGTTTGGCGTGCGAGCTGGATTTATCGAGCGATTCCAGGAAACTCTGGACATCCAGTTCGCGCGAGGTGGCCATGAAGTTCGACCGCTCCGCGATCGTGGAGGGAGAAGCGACCTTCCGCGACTTCCCCCCATCCTCGGCCCAGGTCAACTGCCCGATACCAGCAATCGAACCAGCCATGGAAAAGACCAGGGCCAGGAGACTCGGAGAAACGAAGACGAAAATCGTTGCCGACGCGAAGTTGAAAGATCGGGCCATGGATGAGAAAAACCCCCTTTTCCAAATGGTAAGATCAACGGATAACCATGGGTTGCATGGCCGCTCCGCGAGATAGTCTAATCCAAAGCAGTTCGAGTTTACGAGCGCAAGCGCTAAGGAGGAACGGAAAATGAGTGTCAACTTGGGATCTGTCCTTCGCGGACTGTTTTCCTCGGTCGTCGCCGCGTTTTTTTTGCAGGCACTGGGTCTCGTCGCGCACGCCGAGAATCCCCGCGTGTCGCTCGAGACATCGATGGGGGTAATCGAGGTCGAGCTTTTCGAAACAGAAGCACCCATCACCGTCAAAAACTTCTTGAAGTATGTCAAGAAAGGACATTTTGACGGTACCATTTTTCATCGAGTCATCCCCGGCTTTGTGGTTCAGGGGGGCGGGCTCGAGAAAAACATGAAGGAGCGGAGCACCGAGTCCCCGATCAAGAATGAATCGAGGAATGGTTTGAAGAACGAAAGAATGACCCTGTCGATGGCGCGGACCTCCGCTCCGGACAGCGCGACATCGCAGTTCTATATCAATCTGGCCGACAACAAAATGCTCGACCGCAAGAATGCACCCGACGGGGTTGGGTACTGTGTTTTTGGCAAAGTCGTCAAGGGTGAGGACATCGTCGACCAGATGGCAAAGGTTCGAACCACAACCCGAGCGCCCCATTCCGGCGTTCCCGCCGACCCGATCACGCTGGTCAAAGCGACTATCCTCGAACCGGAAAAGAAATAATTTATGAACACTCCTTTCGACCGTAGAACCTTCGGCATCGCCGCAGGTGCAGCACTGACCTCGGCGTATTCCCTCCACGCCATCGGACAAAATCCTCCCAACGGTCCCACCGAAGCGACCTTTGAACGGGATTATGATCCGCCATCTTTCAAGCCATCGTGGAAGAAAGAACAGATCAACCGAACGATGGCGCAGGACTTCGTGATCTATGCCCACTCCGATCTGGAAATGACTCGCAAGCTGCTCGATCGAGAACCGGGGCTGCTCAACGCGGCGATCGACTGGGGAGGCGGAGATTGGGAAACCGCCCTCGGTGGAGCTTCCCATATGGGTCGGCGCGATGTCGTGGATCTACTTCTCAGCCACGGTGCGCGAAGCGACCTCTTCTGCGCCGCAATGCTCGGACAGATCGAGATCGTTCGGACTTGGCTAACGCTCCAACCCACCTTGATCGATGCCAAAGGCCCCCACGGTTTCTCTCTCCACTTCCACGCCCAAGTCGGAGGCGAGGAAGCCAAGGAAACACTCGACTACCTGCAATCGATCAAACAAGTGGAACTCAAACCGATCCCGTTCCTGAACCAAAAACCGCCGAAAACATGAGTTTCGAGGCGGAAGATTCCCCGGGTACACGTGCGTGAGCGAAGGTGTACGACTTGACGATCGTCCGACAATAAAGACGATTGCTCATGGCGTTGCCTTCCTTGAACAATACAGTTCCCTCCCCTTTCCATCCCAACCATTCTGGAGAAATAACCTCATGGCAGTATTGGTCACCAAACCCGCCCCGGATTTCAAAGCCCAAGCAGTTCTCAAGGATGGATCGTTCGCGGAACTGACCCTCAGTCAGTTCAAAGGCAAGTACGTCCTTCTGTTCTTCTACCCCTTGGATTTCACATTTGTTTGCCCGACCGAGATCATCGCCTTCTCCGATCGCGTCAAGGAATTCGAAGACCTGGGCGTGCAGGTCATCGGCATTTCGGTCGATAGCCACTACTCCCACCTAGCCTGGCGAAACACCCCCCGAACCCAAGGGGGAATTGGGCAAATCGATTACCCACTTGTCGCCGATCTCAACAAGCAAATCGCTCGCGACTACGACGTCCTGCTCAACGACGCCGTCGCCCTGCGAGGACTGTTCCTGATCGACAAAAACGGAACGGTCCGTCACCAAGTCGTCAACGATCTGCCGCTCGGCCGATCGGTCGACGAAGCCCTTCGCATGGTCCAAGCCCTCCAGTTTTTCGAGGCCAACGGGGAGGTCTGCCCAGCGGATTGGAAGTCCGGAAAACGGTCCATCAAGCCGACCGTTTCGGGCAGCAAGGCCTTTTTCGACGCCGAATACTCGTCCAAGGCCTAAGCCGGTACCACCCTCAAAGCAAACCTGCCGAGCCGCAAAATCCCACCAATTGCCGACGATCCGCGGAAATCGGGCCCCCGCGGATCGTGCCGAGTTACATGCAGGGCTGCTTTTTCGGTTTTTCCCTTGATATGAGCAATCCGAGCAAGGATCCGGCGAGGCGCCTCAACCACCTCGATGCGGACGGAAACGCCCGCATGGTGGATGTCGGCGACAAACGGGAGACGGTTCGCACGGCGACGGCGGCCAGCCGGATTGCCATGTCGGTCGAAGCGGCAGAAGCGATTCGCAATCAAGCACTCGCCAAAGGGGATGCGATTGCCGTCGCCCGCGTCGCTGCGATCTCTGCGGTGAAGCAAACCAGCCAACTGATCCCGTTGTGCCATTTGATCCTGATCGATGGTGTCACCGTGGACTTCGACTGGGTGGATCCGCGAACCCTGGAGTGTCGGGTAACCGTCCGCTCCACCGGGAAGACAGGGGTTGAGATGGAAGCATTGACGGCAGCCAGCGTGGCAGCGTTAGCCATCTACGACATGGGAAAAGCGATCGACCGATCGATGGAAATCAACAACGTGAGGCTCATCGAAAAGACGGGTGGTCAGCGCGGCGATTACCAACGGTCAGAGTAAAGCATCATGGAAACAACCGATATCTCAACCCACAGGATGTTTGCGGACTCCTCGGGAACCACAGTCACTGAGCCATTGCGAGACGCGGATGCGTACCGCCATGCGTTTCATCTAGCGACCGAATGCATTGCGTCGGGAATGCAATCGGTAGAAGATCGCATTCGCACCGAACTCGACAGCCACGACCCCCTCGTTTCCGAGATGCTTCAGTACGTGGCTGGTCTTGGTGGAAAACGACTGCGTCCAGCCCTGACTTTGCTGACAGCGAGATGGCTTGGAAAGATCACCGACGAGACGGTCCGATTGGCGACCGTGGTCGAACTGGTGCATACCGCAACCCTCGTGCATGACGACATCCTAGACCATGCAACTATCCGACGTCACAAGCCGACCGTGCATGTCCGTTGGAATGTCCCTGCGAGCGTTCTCATCGGCGATTGGTTGTTCACCCACGCCTACCGCTTGGCCAATGAAGGGGATTCCACCCTGCCTGGCCGATGGGTTGCCATCGCTGCGGAGCGGGTTTGCGAAGGAGAGATCCGGCAAGGGCAAAGCATTGCGGATTGGGGAATCTCCGAAAGCGACTACCGACAAATGCTCGCCGACAAGACCGGTGCACTTTGCGGTGTCAGCACCGCCCTGGGTGCTTGGTCCGCAGGTGCCCCACTGGAAGTGTGCCGCGAATTGGAGTTGTTCGGTATCGAACTCGGCACCGCATTTCAAATCTACGACGATTGGCTCGATGTGTGGGGCAATAGCCTCAAGTCGGGCAAAACGCTCGGCATGGATTTGTCGCAACTCAAGCCGACGCTGCCGATCTTGCGCACGTTGCAACAAATGGACTGCGATTCGCGAGAAGCCTGGGTCGCTTCGGTGGAATCGCAATCGCCCAAGGCGATCGAGCAGATGCGGGCGTACCTCGATCAATACGATGCATCCCAGTACACCCTCGACGCGGCTCGCGATCAGATCCGAACTGCGATCGGGCGGTTGGTTGCAATCGCGGACCGTCTCGGAGGACGCGAAAATCCAGGGTTCCAAGCTCTCATGGCCCTCGCTCACGCATCGGTTCAGCGAGCTGGCTGAACGTTCAATTGCGGTGCGGGTGCCGGAATCACGAACTGCGGTGCCGTATCGTTCGTCGGGTTTGCATCGGACGGGTAGACCTCTTCTCCAACCTGCCCCCCCTCGATGCAAGGACCGCACGGCGCTCCCATCCCAGTACCGTTGGCCATCCCGTACACTCCCGACGTGATCGGACCGGGATCAACCCAAATATTCTCCGCATCCACGCGGATCGTTCCAAGATCCTGATCCAGATTGCGTCGCTGCGCTTCGTAGAATACCCAAACGTTGAGGAAGTTGTTTTGAGCGTTGAGCAAGTCGCTCAGGGCCGACACGCTGTCGCGCGCTGCCGTAGGCCCAGATGCCTGGTTCAAACTTTCTCGTACCTGGCGCAGATCCTCGTTGATCGTGATCTGCTGGGCTGCGATCCGAACCGCGTAACGCTGAAGCTCGAAGTTGTACTGGTTGTAGCGCAGGTTTCGCAACTCCGATCGCAAGGTCTGCCAAACCTGATCCTCATACCGATAGTAATTTCGCTTCGCTTGCTGGAAATCGATGAGCACCGATCGGTAGTTGTTTCGCTCCTGCAGCCGAGTCAGCGGCGTATCCCATTGGAATCCAGCCCGCAGTCGACCACTCCCTTTCTTGTAATAAAACGGGTTGCTCGAAGTGTTGATCATGTCTCCGTTGAAGACCAGGTCGAGCGAACTCTCCAATCGATCGGCGACGAACTCGATGGAACGCCATGCATCGACCAAGGATGCGCGAGCGTTCATCCAGTCGAGTCGATTGACTCGCGCGATCTCGACAGCTTCCTCGGGCAAAATATCCACTTCCGGTAGAACCACGCTTTCGATCCGAGCTTTGGCTTGCACGACTTGCAACGCCAAAACGTCTTCAGCATACTCAGCCAGAATCCCCTGGCTCGGCAAAATGACTTGGTCTCGGAGTCGAAGAAAACGCTCTTTGCTATCGATCGATTGCGTTTCATTGAGGATCGATTGCGATTGCATCTGAAGCTGTCGGAGACGGTTCTCGCGATCCCGAAATCGTTCTTCGAGCTTGGCCAGTTCCTTCGCAAGCGTCTGCGGCAACTGCTCCATCCCCGACGAATCGAGAAGAGCGAGATCCAGCGTGTCGGTTGGGAGCAAGCTGCAAATCGACTCTCGCTCCTCTTTGTAAATCGCCCGCAGGCGTTGCAGTTCTCGTTCGCGGCGAGGCAAAACACCGACCAACTTCTCGATATCCGATCGGATCGTGTCGATGTCCTGGCCGAGAATCGTTTTCCCGACCTGATCGAGTTGCCCTAAATCTTTTTCGATTCTTTGAACTGTGTCGCGCGTGTCCTGGTTCCATTGCAAGGATCGAACCTTCAAACCCGTCGCCGGGTCGTTCGCAACGGGGCTCATCTCGAGCAACCGATAGTTCGTGTTGCCAATCCGATCCCGCAGATCCGCTACCTGGTTTCGCCGCCCCTTGAGATCGCCGCTGATCAAATCGAACTGATCCAAAATAGGATCCTTGATCTCAATGCAAACATAAGGCGGCAGGCCGAGCACGTTGACTTTGAAGTTGTCGAGCGTTTGCTCCAAGTTGAATTTTTGCTGTAGCAGTGCAGCCTGCGAAGAGATCAACGCCTGACGCGCCTGCGCCACCTGCAACTGCTGGCTCGGGATCGTGTCCTGTGTCGGTGGAATGATCGTCAACTGTTCGCGCAGGGTGTCCTCGAAACGAGCCAGGTTCTCGCGCAGGCGAGCCACGTTCTCTTCTGCGTTGCGGATCTGGACAAGGTTCTGCACCAAGCCGAGGAATCCGCCCACGCCACCCACCGCACCACCCCCTGCGAAACCACCACCCGCACCGCCACCTGCACCACCCGCACCACCTCCCGCACCACCGCCGACACCACCGAGAGTATTGCCGACCGCTCCAAACCCCCCTCCAAGACCGGTGAAATTCTGCAGCCCCGCTCCCCCCAACAAACCACCGCGACGCGATGGCCCAGGCTCAGCCGCTCGCCCGACGGTGACCGTGATATAGAAACCGGTTCGATAGCGTTCGAAAGCTCGCACGTTGTAGAGCAAGGTTCGCTCCGCCAACGTCAACGTCTCGAGGACCACGTCGCGACCGCCGTTGCGCAGCAGCGGCTGAATAAACGTGAAATCAATCAGCGAGTTCGCACTTTCGGTCGTCGGTCCTGTCAAATTCCAAGTGATGTTGTTCGCCATCCCGACAATCAGATCGGCACCGGTCGTGAATCGACGACGCAAGCCGACGCCCCTGTTCCCGATCCCTGTCGTGAACAGGTTCGAGGAAATGGAGGAAGATCCTCGAAGACTTCCGTTGGCGTTGTAGAAATTTGAATAGCCCGCAAACAATTGGTTGCTGAACTGGAACCGTTCGGAACTGACGTCCAACGCTGACAAATAGAGCGTTTCGATCTCCGCTTGGTAGTTGGGATTGTGGAGAGTCGCTAAACGGACGGCGGTATCGGAGTCGATCACCAAAACTCCGCGTTCATCCAGCGGCAAATACTGCCACCAAACGGGATTCTCGGCCGTGTTGGTCCGGCCGTTCACATCCCAAAGGGGGTAGTGCTTTTTCCCGTTAAGCACCCGCATGTATTTTGCCGCGACCCCATCGTCTTCGGGCATCGGAGGACGATCCGGGTTGAATGGATCGAACATCCGGGACGCCGGATCGACCTGGATGGAGCGAATCTCCGGGGCGCAGGCGTCCTGGATCTTTTCGCTGATCAGGTTCCCGACTTCCTGGTCCGCCCGGTTGCGGTAATGGGCCCGATTGCATCCAGTTCCGGTCGCCAGCGACACGCCCAAAGCTACTAGGCATCCGCTTCGGATCAACGCTCGCAACTGCGATTTCGTCAGGGAAAGTGGCTTCATCGGGGAAAATCCTGCCTCGAGAGAATAACGATTCCTCTCTTGTTTCGGACTTTGCCATCCTCGCCGTTCATTCCTGAACTACCAGCCCTACAACGCCTACCGGAAACTCGCAACTTACCAAAGTTGCCGAAAACACCTAAGGTGAGGCTAGCAAAACCGTTAGGATCGCCCAAACTTGACGGGTTCGCTATAAATGCACAGCCGCGCCACCTACACGCTATCCCGTCACTGTCGAATTTTTCGTGCCCCTGAGGATCTATGTGGAATTCATCGCGACTCCTTGGTCTGGTCATTTTTCTGGTATTGGGTGGATCGCATCTGCGTGCTGAGGCTCCCCCTTCGCTCCACAACGCCGTCTGGGAGGACGTGACGGGCCAAAAGGTCGCCTGGTCGGAAGGCCCCCGCTTTCGGGTGTGGGCCTTTCTCGGATGCGAATGCCCGGTCGCCCGCCTCTACGGGGTCCGACTCCAGGAGTTGGCAGGCTCGCTCGAAAAGAACGCCGCCACTCAAGGAGCGATCCAATGGGTCGGCGTCATCAGCAATTCTCACGATTCGCCAGACGACATCCGCGAGTTCGCCAACGACTTGGGGGTCCAATTCCCACTGATTAAGGATTCCGACCAATCGATCGCTAAGGCTTGGCGAGCGACCCGGACTGCCGAGGTCGTCGTCGTCGATCGCGACGGATTGATTCGATACCGCGGGCGAATTGACGATCAGTACGCGCCGGGAGTCAAGCGATCCAAGCCGCTTCATTCCGAGTTGCAGGATGCATTGACCGCCTTGCTCGAAGGACGCGAACCGGACGTTGCCGTTACGGAACCGACCGGCTGCTTGATCACCTGGGACTCCGCCGATCCGTCCGATGCAACAATCACCTTTGCCAAGGATGTTGCTCCGGTTCTGTATCGCCACTGTGCCGAGTGCCATCGCGCTGGCGAAATCGGTCCGTTCGACATCACCGATTTCAGCGAAGTCCGCGGATGGGCGGAAATGATCCTCGAAGTCATCGACTCGGGGAGAATGCCACCCTGGCACGCGGACCCCAACCACGGCTCGTTCAAAAACACGCGATCGATGAAACCGGAAGAGATTGAATTGGTTCGCGCGTGGGTACGAGCCGGTGCGCCGATGGGGCGTGTGCAGGACGTTCCGACCCCTCCCGCGATCGTTTCTGGGTGGCGGTTGGATCGCGAACCGGACTTGGTCGTCAATATGCGCGCCACTCCTTACACGGTACCAGCGTCCGGGACGGTGGAATATCAGTATTTCATCGTCGACCCAAAACTGACCGAGGACCGCTGGATCTCCGCCGCTCAGGTGATTCCCGGCGACGCCGCGGTGGTCCATCATGCGATCGTATTCATCCGCCCCCCAAACGATGCCGACTTTCAAGGGATCAGTTGGCTGACGGCCTACGTTCCGGGCCAGACTCCGACTCGATTTCCCGAAGGCTACGCACGACGGGTCCCGGCTGGCTCAAAACTGGTTTTTCAGATGCATTACACCCCGAATGGCCGCGAGGCGCAGGACCTTTCCAAGATCGGGATGACTTTTGTCGATGAATCGAAAGTAACGCACGAGGTCTTCACGCTGGCAGGCTTGGAGCAAGATTTCGAAATTCCTCCCGGGATTGCCGAGCATCGGGTCGAGGGGAAACTGAATCGTCTGCCTCGAGAAGGAGAACTCTTGTCGGTCTCGCCCCACATGCACCTTCGAGGCAAGTCGTTTGAGCTTCGTTCGAACGATCCCAAAGGTCAAACCATCCTGCTGCGAGTACCGAGGTACGATTTCGATTGGCAACACACCTACGAGTTTTCGGAGCGCATCCCTTTGAATGGGCTTGATGAACTCGAATTCACCGTCGCCTTCGACAACTCGCACAACAATCCCTTCAACCCCGACCCCGAGGAATATGTGATGTGGGGGGATCAGACCTGGGAGGAAATGGCGGTCGCATTCTTTGAAGTCGCCCGGCCTCGCGATTCGCAAAGCGCTCGCAACTGGAGAGGTGACTCGGCCACGATGGTATCCGATTCTTCGGGCCCTTCCGCGAAAGCGGTCGCGTACGCCGATGAATTCATCGCGTCGATGGATCGCAATGGCGACGGCAAGATCTCCCGCGAAGAAGCCACGTCCGTCGTTCGCGATTTTTCGTTCCCGAGACTGGATCGCGACCAGGATCGTTACATCACCCGCGAAGAACTCATTCAAGCAGTGGACGAACGACGTGGCCGATAACGACAACGCGGACCACGAGCGCCGCCAGCTGACTTTTTCCGCACGCCTTTTTTCCAAGATCATCGACTATCCTGCGATCTGCTTGGTGACCATCCTCGCGATCTCTGCAGTCGCGATCGGTGGGTACCTCGATCCGGACTGGCCTTCTCGATGGAAGGCGTGGGTTCAAGGCGTTCCAGCCCCGGTCCCCGAGGAATCTGGGGTATCGCAGAGCAAAGAGCCTCAACGTTTTGGGCAACCCCGTCGAGGAGGCCGCAATTCAGGGGGGCGATCCGACGCTGTTCTGGTGATCAAATCGCCGAGCATTTTTACCCCCGATGGTGCCGTGGCGTTTCGACAGGTGGTCGAAAACATTCGGCAATTGGACGTCGTGGCCTCCGCACGGTCGCTCGACGAAGCACCCCCTCTCAACATCTTTGGCCTAGCCGAACCGATCCTGCCTCGAGGGCGTGCGACCCCGCAACGCTTCGAAGCATCGAAAGAAAAAGCGGTCAATCATCCCCTCGTTGTCGGTCAAATGCTCTCACCCGATGCGAAAACCGCGCTGGTCGAGGTCCAATACGATTGGGTCTTTGTGCGCAAGGATGAGGATTGTGTCACCCCGCTACTCGAAGCGGCCAAGCAAGCGGCGGCGCAATTCCCTCAAGTTCCGATGGAGTTTCACGTCACCGGATCGGTCCCGTTTCGACTGATGATCAGCCGGAACAACCGACAGAATGAGTATCGGTACCAGTTCATCGCCTATGCGATGATCCTCGGGATGGCCGCCTTGCTGTTTCGCGGATTGTCCGTGGTACTGGTCGTGGCCGCCGCACCGGTGATGGGGGTCCTCTGGACTCTCGGCTTCCTGCGGTACTTCGGTTGGCAAGACAATCCGTTTTCGTTTGTCATCCTCCCCATCTTGTTGAGCTTGGTCGGATTCACCGACGGCGTCCACATGATGATCCATATTCGCAAGAGCATGCGCGAAGGGATGGAGCCCCGAGCGGCTTGCAAACATACGCTCGAATTGGTGGGCCTCGCCTGCTTCCTCACATCGCTGACCACCGCGATCGGGATGGCATCGCTGGGTTGGGCAAGCCACGAAACGGTTCGCGAATTCGGTTGGTCCTGCGTGATCGGTGTCGTGGCGACCTGGATCTCGGTCATGCTCGTGATCCCCCTGGCCTGCACGACGCGCTGGAGCCGCCGTTTCACCCGCGGTGCGCAGCAGGATTTCCTCGACCGCAACCTGGATCGGGTTGGCCCCGCGGTGAGTGCAATCATGCGACGCGATCGATGGTTTTCGTATTTTGCGATCCTTCTCACTCTCGGCCTGGGATGGGTAGCCTCATCCCTAAGACCCGACGATCGCAAATCAAGCGCTCTGCCGAGCGGAAGCGATATCCAGCAATCGATGGCGCACTTGGATAATGCCATGGGAGGTCTCGAGGTTTGCGCAGTCCAAGTGCAGTGGGACCCTGCCAAGCAGACCGAAGAGCAGATCGTACCGGTTCTGAGTGAAGTCGAGACAGCATTGAAATCCGAACCGTTGATCGGGCATCCCCTGTCCTTGGCACGGTTGCTCGAAGCCCTCCCCGGCGATGGATCTGCCGTCGATAAACTCTCGATGGCGGAACTGCTTCCCCCTCCCCTCAAGCAGGCCATCTTTACTCCGGACAAAGGCCAAGCGCGCGTCACGTTTCGTTGCCAGGATCTCGGGACCGCGACCTACAAACCAACCTTCGAACGAATCGAACAAGCCCTTCGTGGGATCGAATCGAAACATCCCGGGGTTACCTTGGAAATGCAAGGCGAATCGATCTGGCGATGGCAAAACCTGTTCAAGGTGATATCCGATTTGACCAACAGTTTGGGAAGCGCCTCGCTAGTGATCTTTGGCGTTCTGGCGATCGCCTACCGATCCCTGCGTTTAGGCTTGATCGCCATCATTCCCAACATGCTTCCATTGCTCGCGGCCGCTGCGTATATGGTGGCCACGGGCCAAGCATTGGAAATCGCCAGCGTCTGCTGTTTTACAATTTGTCTCGGGATCGCAGTCGATGATACGATCCACTTCCTTTCCCGTTACACGGAAGAACTCAAAACGGGCAAAGCCCATCGTCAAGTCATCGAGGATGCGTTCCAAGGTGTTGGTGTAGGAATGATCATGACGACCGTGGTCTTGGTATCCGGATTCTCTTCAGTGTTATTCAGCGACACGCGCGATCACCGCGTATTCGCCATTCTTGGCATCATCACGCTGACGGTAGCGCTGCTGTGCGATCTGTTTTTGTTGCCTGCATTGCTGTCTTATTTCCACAAAGCATCTCCCAAGACGAGGCCGTCGATCTGATAGCCACGAGCACTTCCGAATATGCCATCGACCGAAGAGATCCTACAACAGGCCTGGAGTATTCATCAGCAAGGGGATGTCGCCAAGGCATTCCAAACGTACCGTGATGTCGCCAATCGGGAACCCAACAACGCCGTCGCCTGGTGTTATCTCGGAATCGCGCTGCACGACATGCGCCACTATGCCAACGCGGTCATGGCGTATGAGCAGGCCTTAAGACTACAACCTCATTTTCCAATTGCCCTGAACAATATGGGCAATACGCTTCGCTACCTCGGCCGCATCGATGAATCGGACGCGGCATTTCAAAAAGCCATCGATCAGCAGCCTGGGTACTTCAATGCCTACCGCAACCGCGGCACCTTGCACGCATGGACCGGTCGCATCGATCTCGCGTTCAAGTACTACCACCAGGCGATGGAGCTGCAGCCCGAGGATGCCGAACTGCATCGCAATCTGGGCGTGATCCATTTGCTGCAAGGTAACTTTGACGAAGGATGGCGGGAGTATCGCTACCGCTGGAAATGCCGCGAAGCGATCCAGCATCGTTACGCTCAGCCCAAATGGACAGGCCAAGACCTAACAGGCAAGACGATTCTGCTCTACAGCGAACAAGGTCTCGGCGACACGATTCACTTCGTCCGTTTCGCCAAAGTCCTTCAGGATCGAGGGGCTCGGACGATCGCGCACATCCAAGCCCCTCTGCTGGCGCTGCTGCAAGGTTGCCCCGGCATCAACTCCATCATCCCAAACACATGGACCGTCAGCGAACCGTTTGATTACCACTGCTCACTGGTCGATGTTGCGGACGTCCTCAGCATCCGCGCGGACAATATCCCTGCCCCCGTACCCTACCTCCGCATCCCCGACAACCTGATCGGATATTGGCGCACCCAATTGAATCGCATTCTACCGCCAGCACGGATGCGAGTCGGGCTCGTATGGCAAGGGAACGCCGACCACCAGGCCGATATGTTTCGGTCGTTCGCGCTGCGCGAGCTCGAGCCCCTGTGCGGTGTAGAAGGTGTCCAATTCATCAATCTGCAATTCGGGAAAGGGAGCGAGCAACTGCAATCCTGGCAGGGGAGCCAGCCGATTTATGGGTTGCCCGACAATATCGACCAATCCAGCGGCGCCTTCATGGATACCGCCGCGATCCTGCATTCTCTCGACTGGATCGTGACCAGCGATACTTCCATGGCCCATTTGGCAGGAGCGCTGGCTCGGCCTACCATGGTGATGCTAGGCTTCACTCCCGATTGGCGCTGGCTGCTTGATCGCGACGACAGCCCGTGGTACCCCACACTGCGATTGTTTCGCCAGCCCCGCGTCGGAGACTGGCGATCCGTCGCGATCCAGGTTCGCAACGCACTCCAGCAAGCGACCAAGGACTCCGAACCTCCGTCGAACGCATCTTCCTCATGAGCCTCCCATCGATCGATTCCAGAGAGGCGAGCAGCGGCACCCGCGAATTCGTTCCCGGCATCGAGCCCCTCAGCATCGGTCGGGTATCGATCGGTTTTCCAGTAGTCCAGGCCGCCCTGAGCGGTTACAGCGATTGGCCCATGCGCGTCCTCGCACGCCGGCACGGCGCGTCGTATACCCTATGCGAAGTCATGCTCGATCAATTCCTGGTCAGCCTGAAAGATCGCAAGAAGACGCAGCACTTCCTGTACAACACCCCCGAGGAACACCCGGTCGCAGGCCAATTGATGGGGGCGGAACCCGAGCAATTTGCGCTCGGCGCCCAAAAGTTAGTCGAAGCAGGATTCGCGGTGATCGATATCAATTTCGGATGTCCGGTTCGTAAAGTGCTGGGCCGATGCCGAGGCGGATTTCATCTCAGCCAACCCTCGGTTGCGCTGGACATCGTTCGCCGCACGCGCGATCGCGTTCCCCCCCACATTCCAGTCACCATCAAAATGCGGCGAGGCATCGACGATACCCAGGAAAGCCGCGACCGCTTTTTTGAAATCCTCGATGGCGCGTTTGACTACGGAATCGATGCGATCACCGTCCATGGCCGTACCGTCGAACAACGTTACATCGGACCCAGCCGCTGGGAGTTCCTGACGCAGGTGAAACAACATGTGGGACCCAAGCGCATCATCCTCGGCAGCGGCGATTTGTTCAGCGCCGAGGATTGCTTGCGCATGATGCGACAGACCGGCATCGACGGCGTGACCGTCGCTCGCGGTTGCATCGGCAACCCGTGGATCTTCCGACAGGCTCGCGCGATTTTCGCGGGCGAATCCCTCCCGCCTCCCCCAAGCGTTTGGGAACAGCGCGAGGTGATGCTCGAACATTTTCGACTCGCCGAGCAACTCTACGGCGCTGAGCGGGCCGGTGTGCCGATGCGGAAATTCGGAATCAAGTACTCCGCATCGCATCCCGAGGGACTCCAAGTCCGCGACCAATTCGCGAGGGTCAAGGATTTCCAAGGCTGGCGTGCCGTGCTCGATACGTGGTACGCCGAGGATGCGCCGGGGGTCTATCCCAGCCGCAGCCTCTACGAACAGGAGCAGGAGTGCGGATGAGCCAGGCGCCGCATCGTATTTCCCTGGCCCGTGGATGGAAAACCAGCGAAGGAAAAGGGGAACGCATCTTTCATGCACCCACCCTCCCGGCCAGCGTTTCCCAAGTCCGTTTGGTCATTACGCCACAGCTCCGAGATTCGCAAATTCAGCTCAACGGCGAGGCGCTGCCTTGGAGGGAAGGCGGTTCGCAATTAGATTGCGATATAACGCAA
>Ga0315904_10000803_pt1 | contig 49746 bp, 46 predicted proteins | sample LakEriMetagenome_6_FD_203529 | JGI IMG/M metagenome (GOLD analysis project Ga0315904, IMG submission 203529) | Freshwater fungal communities from buoy surface, Lake Erie, Ohio, United States - Buoy 12 MA120 | ecosystem: Environmental > Aquatic > Freshwater > Lake | place: USA: Lake Erie, Ohio...
TCGGGAAATTGTCGAGCCTGTGGAGTGAGGACTTCGAGTTTGCAAGGGATGGGGAAACTGACCACATCTGCATTGCCTATATACCTCTTTCCCGCCGCCGTTGGCGGGTTCACCTTGCCTTGTGCATACCGGCCTCGACGGCGGCGCGGAGGCGGGTGAAGACTTCTTCGGGGGTGCCGGTGCCGTCGATTTCGGTGACCTCGCGTTCCTTGCGGTATTTTTCGATGACGGGGATGGTGCGCAGTTCGTGTTCGTGGAGGCGGTTGACGATCTTGGCGGTGGACGAGTCGTAGGGCATGCGGCGCGCGGTCTGGCTGCGGGCGTCGAGTCGGCGGACGAGTTCGAGCACGGGGGCTTCGAGGTTGATGATTTGTGAGATGCCGGAGCCGTGTTTGCGCAGCATGCCTTCGAGGATGTAGGACTGCACGAGGGTGCGGGGGATGCCCTTGAAGATGAAACCGCGCGCGCCGTTGCGGTTGGCGAGTTTCTTCTCGATGAGGCGGACGACGATTTCGTCGGGCACGAGTTCGCCGGCTTCGAGGTATTGCGAGATGCGGCGGCCCATCGGGGTGTCGAGGCGCATTTCCTCCTGGAGCATGCGGCCGGTGGCGACGTATTCGAGGCCGAAGGTTTCGGCGAGGCGCAGGCCCTGCGAGCCGCGGCCGGCGCCGGGGTAGCCAAAGAGGATGAGGTTGTAGAGGTTCTTTTCGAGTTCCTTTTCGAGGATGCGGACAATGTCGGCGCGGACTTCTTCGACCGAGCGGGTGGCGTCCACATCGTATTCCTGGCCCTTGTCGCGGTAGAACTGGAGGACGGGCAGGGTTTTCTCGTGATACTCTCGCAGGCGGTTGCGGATCACCGTCTCGTTGTCATCGAGGCGGCCGGAGGTTTCGCCGCGCTTGAGCAGGCGCGAAACGGAGACTTCCTCGGGGATGTCCAGGTTGATGAGGCAGGTGAGCGAGGTGTTGAGGCGGATCATCAGGCCGTCGAGGATGTAGGCCTGGACGAAGGTGCGAGGGAATCCATCGAAGAGGAAACCGGACGCCTGCGGGTTGTCCTTGATGGTGTTCTCGATGATCTGGACGATGATTTCATCCGGCACCAGTCCGCCGGCGGCGATGATGCCGCGCGCTTCCTCGCCGAGCTTGGTGCCGGCGGCGAGTTCGCGGCGGAGCAGGTCGCCGGTGGAAATGTAGAACAGGTTGAAATGGCGGGCGAGGAACTCCGACTGGGTGCCCTTGCCCGCACCGGGCGGGCCGAAGAGTGCGATGTTGAGCATGGGATAGGGTGGTGGCTGGCCTTAGTGGTCGCTAGAATCGACAGCATGGCGAGGTTCTGTCTTCGCGGTGGCGGTCATTATGTCCGCATTTTCTGTTCCAGAAGCCGTGATGTCTAAAACTTCCTGCAGGCCTTAACGGCATCGCGTCCGCCTGCGGAGCGGAATTTACCCGCGTTCGATCGCTGGGCACCTGGCTTCCGCACAACCGCATGGCATTTCGGCCATGAGAAATTTCCCCTTGCCTCCATTCCGGGTTTGCGGCCTTTAGAAACCATCCGTCCCAGCGGATGGGGATGTGAGAGTCCTCGCACAAAGCGGTCGGCATCGACCGCATAACGATGCCGCCAAACCGACCGAAAGGCCGGGGAGGCGGTGGCGCATGTCAAAGCCGCCTGCCCTCGGGGAGATGGCCAAAGGCCATCGCAGTCGACTTTGTGCGACTCTCTCAACTCCCCGTCCACCAGGAGGGACATCATCCCGCCTCCCCTTGAAATCGCTATCACGAATCCTCCCAATTCTGCTCGCTGCCGCGACGTTCGCGCATTCGCAGGACGGACCCGGCACGGCTTCCATAAAAACCACCGCCCGCATCCTCCACACCATCCCCGACGGCAGCCCGCCACCAGCCGCACCGCCGAAGCCGGAATACCCCATCGCCAGCCGCGAAATCCTCTCCTCCAAAACCCACCAGCTAGGCGGACGCGACATCACCATCCGGAAAATCAAACCCATCGCCCTGCCTCCGCCTCCCGCACCAGCCGAACCCGCCGCGCTCTCCGAGGATTTCCCCCAGCGCCTCGCCGAGTACCGCGAGGCGCATCCCCGCAGCGGCCTACTGTTTCTCGGAGCCACCGTTTACCGCCCCAAAGACGGCCCGCCGCACAGCCTCGTTCGCTACTGGCCCGAAGGCGGCCGTGAAATCACCTTCTGGTCCTCCGCCGACTTCGCGCTCATCGCCGGCGGCATCCAGTCCTTCGCCGACAACGAAGGCCGCAAACATCACATCTTCATGAGTTGGGGAAACGTGGACATCGACCGCATGACCGAACTGCTGGCCGTCAACGGTCGCACCTATCTCGCACCCGAAATCCCCAACTTCCCCGAAGGCAAAGCTGCCTATCAGATCATCGGCCAATCCCCACCCGCCGAACACCTCGCCGCCATCCAAGCCCTCCACGACATCTATCATAAAGACCATGCTGAACTCCTGACCGCCTACCAAGGCCGCGAACAGGCACGCATCGAACGCGAGGCATATCTCAAGGCCAACCCGCCTCAGCCCCAAAACATCACCCTCAACTACTGGCGCACCACCAAACCCGCTGCCGCCCGGAAAGGAGCGTCCAAGTGAAGCGTTCATTCCTCCTTCCGCTCTCCGCCCTCTCGCTTCTGGTCTCGGGCATCACATTCGCCATTATCGACACCAACGAAAACTCCCTCAGCGACCTTTGGGAAAAACAACACAACAACGGCGATCTCTACCCCTCGACATTCGACCCCGAGGCCGATCCCGACCAAGACGGCTGGACCAACGCCCAGGAAGCCGCCGCAGGCACCGACCCGGAAAACCCCAATCCCCCCGACGGCCTCGTCCAACCGGAAATCCTCCACACCCCCGCCGTCATGGGCGAGGAAAACGGCCAGTCCGTCATCATCACCCCCGAAGCCGTCACCGTCAGTTGGCCCACCGTCATCGGCAAACAATACACCCTACACTTCTCCCCCGACCTCGCCGAAGAAAGCTGGCTCACCGTCGACCAACCCTTCATCGGCGACGGCGACATCCACGAGTTCCACTTCCTCATCGCCGGAGCCGCTGACAAACGCTTCTGGCGCGTCGCCGTTTCCGATACCGACACCGACGGTGACACCCTCACCAACGCCGAGGAGCACGAACTCGGCACCAACCCCGACTCTTCAGACACCGATGGCGACGGCAAGGCCGACGACGAGGAAGTGGAGGATGGAACCGAACCAAACAATCCCGACACCGACAACGACACCCTTGCCGACGGTATTGACGCCGATCCGAACGAAGCTCTGGTTGATTGGGAAAGGGCTTCCGAAGCTCAATTTCTGCTGATTGATATCGATGCCCCCGCCGCACAGTTTCCGCGCGACCTCAATGACAAGGGCGAGGTTCTCTTCGACGGAGGGATTTTCGCTGACGGGCAATGGATCCCCATGGAACCCGATGATCTGATCTCCGGCACCTACGCGAGGGAAGCGAGCGATGAAGGGACAAATGACTATGAATCAACCCTCGAATACTGGAACACGTTCAACGAAAACCGCCAGTTGACTGGAATCTCCGGGTGCCTGAGCAGCTTCACGCCAGACCCGGAGTCCGAGTTAGGTGGCGGTGATCGGTTTCTCTACTCGTTCCTCTCCTGGCTCCAACCGCAGCCACAGTATTGCGGGGAAATGACCGCCCAATTGACCGGCTCATGGCGGTGGCCGAACAGCCTCACACCGCTTGGTATCGCGGAGGATGGCAAAATGGCCTCGATCATTTCCTACATGGAGGACGTTGACCCGTCGCCCGAAACCGAGGAACTCGAGGAGCGCACGCGGTTGGTCATTTTTCCTTCGGATAACGGAGCCCCGGTCGTCATTGCACCGCCTGATGACTATCTGCTGACAACCAATTCCTACACCGACACCAAGGTGAACTCATCCGGCTGGATCACCAGCCAAAGCCGCAAGACTTTCCGACCCGACCCCGAAAGCGATCCCGAGATACTCCATCGCGTTCATCTTTGGAGGCCGGACCATACGCCGGTCGTGCTGCCAACCAGCACGATGGCTTCCTACCAGCACCGTCTCAACATCACCGATTTGCCCAACGGTCGCGTCGTCCTGACCGGGGTCAGCGGCGAGCAGGCGGACGGAACAGTTCTCCTGGAGAGCCCCGCCAGCACCATGAGTCATTGCGAAAGCCTCTCTGCCCATGGTATCCAGTTTTTCTCCGGCAATGGAACCTCCATCACCCGCTTGAAGGCGTTTGAGCGGGACGGCTCCTCGGTAAGTGAGCACCATTTGTGGAGAAACGGCGAACTCACTCCGCTAGGAGACCTCTGCAAACGCTACCGGGAACTCATTGATGAAGGATGGAGCCTGCACCCGCTGAAGGCGAACAATGAAGGAGCATACCTCCTTATAGGAGAGGGACCGCAGTCACAAATTGAGACCAAGCTCCTCCTCCCGGTTGAGTTAGTTCCAGACGACAATATGGCAGGAGTCATCGGAGACGAAGTAGAACCTTTGCTGCGAAGCAGCCCAATCAAACACTTCGTTACACCCAAGCAGACAAACGAAATCAACCAGGCCCATGTTATCCTCAAAGCCGTCGGAGTTACAGCCGATCAAATCACTCCTGGCACTCCTGCCCAGGTTGTGGAGTGGGAAGGAGGGGAAGCCGTTCCAAATGAGCCTCTCAAACGAATGGTAAAGCGGGATGCCTCAGGTATGACGAAGGTAAAGATCAAAACAATGGCAGGCGGGGTGACGGTCGCCCAAATGGATGTTTGGGTGGTCTGGGCGACAGTAACTACAACGAACGGTGCCACCATATTCGCGCCCATTGCAAATGGGGTGAAATTCCATATCCCCCAATCGGCAGATAAAATCAAACGCTTCATATTCAAGATCGAGCCACCCGAAATCTATGACCAAAACCTGACGGAAAGGCCAAAATTGAATGGAGTTAAAAACTTCCCTCCTCCGGGCAATGGGAATACATATGCCATCGACCCCCTGTATGGGGCCTGCGATACCGCCGATTTGAAATGGGATGTTTCACGCCAAATCCAAGTCACCCTTCGCAATCCGAACAACATCCCCAAGGCTGATATGCAGCAAAGTGGCGTCCCAGCGGCATTTCTGGTGAATCTGCCACCAGGTGACGATGTTCCCGTGAAGTTCCCTCAATCCGACATTGAGGGAAATGATGATGCTAAAAGCCCTATTGGAGCAATCGATGAGAATTGCAATCCCTATCAAGTGGTCACTACTTTGGGCTTGGAGCATGCGATCGGCGAACTTTCAACGATTGACGGTCCCTCTCTTCTCGCATTCGACAACTGGGGAGCGGCAGGAAGGAGTCTGCAAATCGAATATGACTTCCGCGAGTTCGCGCGACTTGAGTTGTGGGATGGCAAGCGAGCAACAGGACAGTTTTGGTATCGAATCTCGGAACAGAAAACATGGCATCATCATATGCACGTGGAATTTGATGCCGCCACTTCCAAATGGAAGAACTCGGGTTGTTCACCTGCCACACAGTAGGTTTAAATGATAAAACCTATGAAAATAATATTCCTTTTGACCGTTGGCTTCTTGGGCATTCCGGCGGTGTATGCCGATGAGGCAGGTGATTCGGTTCCCGAAAACATTTCGTTTGCCGACGCGGTGTCACTCATCGAAGCCGATAAAGGCGGGTCAGTTCGATCCTCCCGTCTTGCGATCGCGGCAGTAAACGGCAATCGGCTTGATTTGGTGGATTATTTCCTCCAGACTAAAGCGGAACCACTCTCTTTTTTGTTTAGAGAACTAAACGAAAGGCCGTATAGCGAATTCAAAGAACAGGTCGTCATTCGCACTCTAAGGTCGAAATCTGTATGGCCATCGGATAACTCCTGGGCTCGAATGGGAATAACGGACCCGATACCTGAGCCATATTTAAGCGTCATCACAAAACGCCTCCCTGAATTTCCACCGGGCCTTGATCCTTTAGTTACCGCCGCATCCCGCGAGAAGCTGGCAAATGATCTTGAAGCAGCAATCAATCGTCAATCCAACATCACTATTGAAAGAATACCAAAGCCAAGGCCGAAGCGGGACGACGTTGCGTTTGCAGCAACTAATTCAGAAGCCGCGCCAAGCCTCGATCCATCCGCTGGCTCAGGGCAGGCAATCGATACCGTCATTAAAACCGGCTGGATCAAATACTTGTGGTTGGTCTTTGCAGCCTGTGGGATTGTTATAATGTATATATTCTTTGCTAAGTGGAAAAGTTCCTTTAAACATTAGAACTTTAGGTGAATGGGATTAATGCCTACGGATTGAAATGTAAGATTACATTATAAAGGCATTATAAAGGGACAGGCCTGAATGGCACGGGATTAAGCGCGTTTTCATCGTTAGGCATTCGATCAAAGCATTGGAATCGCATGGTAGGGCGAACCGGCCCGGTGAGCCGTGGATTCCGCCTCCGGCGGCAGAATCGGCTCCGCGAGGCCGCGTCGCCCTACCGTTCTTGGATGAGGGACCGCTTCAAATTGAATCAGACGAAATCACCCTTAATCCCGTGCCATTCGGGACAGGCCTTTTATCGAGAAAGCAACGGTGTCCAATATTGCGAGGATTTTGCCGCCATTGCGTGACCGTTTGCGAGCGCTGAGAGCTGCCTTGGCAAGCCGGTTCCGCCAAGATCGAAACGCCCTTCCCGCCGCTTCCGATCAAAACAAACGGAAGCAGTTGTAGATCGTCAAAATCTGCTAGATGGAGGAGTAGAGGAGTTCGTAATCGACGAGGCCGAGGACGGGTTGTTGGTGGCGGAGGAGGATGGAGCGGGATTTGCGGTGAGGGCGGACGATGAGGTGGCGTGGTTTGTGGTCGAGCACCATCCAGCCGAGACGTTGGAGATCGTGGGCGGCGCGGCGAGTCCAGTCGATCATTTGCGTCGAGGAGACGAGGCCTGCGGTTTGCGCCTGTTCGAGGTCGAGTCCGTCCATCCAGCGGTAGAGCAGGATGTAGATGCGTTCCCAGTCGTATTCCACCTTGGTGGCGGAGGGATCGTCGTCCTGGCTGGCGCTGAGCTGGCGGCGGTAGGTCCACTGGAGGTGGTTCTTGCGGCCGAGTTGCCAGGCGAGGTAGCGGGTGGGTGGTGAGTAGATGGCGAGCGGGGCCTTGGTGGCGAAGATCCCGCGGGCCTGGCGGCGGAGGCGGCAGAGGTTGGCGAACTCCTCGAAGGGCGGGAGGAACTCGGCGTGGTCCACCCGGGCCATGAACGCCGGGTCGCCGATGAGTTCATCCGCCACGGTGATGCCGACATCCTGCCCGAAGCGGCTGAACTTCACGACCAGTGCGAAGGCGCTCCGGGCGTGATGGGGGATGGGCACCCGGTAAACGGCTCCGGTGGCGCCGGCGAGGGCTTGTCCGGGTTTGCGGAAGCGCTCGCCGGCGAACCAGCGTTCGGGGACCAGGCAGGAGGCGACGGGCCAACCCTCGCGGGTAATGAACAGGTCGCCATTCTGTCGGCCCCGGAGGTGAAGGTAATCGACCCCGGAGATCCGCCGCCGGAAGCGGTCGGGGGCCTCGTCGAAGGCGGGTTTGAGCCCGCGGCCGAGGGTGAGGTCGAAGCCTTCCATGGAATCAGGCGGATTCGAGGGTGGCCATGCCGAGCAGGTTTTCGTAATCTTCGAGGGTGCCGCCGGAGAGGCAGCATTCGATGATTTTCCGACCGGTTGGCAGCAGGTCGGGCACGAGGAACTGCGGGAGTTCCTGATGGAAGAACTCATCGAGGATTTCCGCGCCGCGGTCGTAGGCGGCGGGACCGACTTCCGGTTGCTGGTCCACTTCGAAGAACCAGACTCCGAGCGTGCGGCCTTCCATGACGATCTTGCGCGGGGTGTAGCCTAACAGCGGGCAGCGCGAGGGTTTCATCTGTTTTTCGGTGAAGCGCGCGCCGCCGCGGCGGGCGAGGTATTCGCGGGTGATCCACTGCGGCATGAAGCCGACCTCCCAGGCGCCGATGTTCTGGTTGGGGGTGAGGATGTAGCGGACTTCCGGGGTTTCGATGATCTGGTTGAGCAGCATGTTGGCGTGGTCCACGCGGCGGCCGGTGGCGAAGGGCCAGTAGGAGCCGACGCCCTCGGACGACATGCCCTCGGTGGCGACAATCGACGGGTTGGCATGGCCGCGTGGGGCGACAAGCCGCCAGAGCCAGGCGAGGGCGGGCGGTAGCAGGTGGAACATGCCGATGATGCCGTAGGTCGGTATTTCCGCGGTGCAGGGCGGGGTGCGCACGCCCATGCTGCGGATGTCCACGTCCACGGCTCCCTTGACGACGGCTGGCACGATGTTGCGCGGGATGATGACGCGGGGATTGGGGCAGGGTTTTCCGGGTTCGTCCTCGGTGTGCTCCCAGATCAGGGAGGTGGCACCGGGCTGGCCCTGGACGTTGAGGAAGAGCAGCGGTTCGGGCGGGTGAATGGTGAGTTTTTCGAGATGGGGATCGATGCCGTATTCGGTGATGTGGTTGATGCGGACGAACCAGGCGTCCTCGGCATCCACGAGGCTGAGTTTGCCGCGGCCTTTTTCGAGTGACGGGTGGCAGAGCGCCATGTCGTCGGTGACCGGGCGCAGGTCGCAGCCGCGGGGCAGGGTGAGGTGGCGATGGTCGTTGTTGACGATGTTGCGGCCGACGAGCAGCGAGCCGTCGGACTGGCGGTGGGCGTGTTCGAGCATCTCGCTCTTGCCGCCACCGCTGGCGCCCTCGTGGGAAATGACGATCTTGTTGTCATAGGGGGTGATGACCTGGACGGTCGAGCAATGCATGGTGATCCACTGCTCGGCCTCGCCGATGTTGAGGAGGACGCCGTAGATGCCCTTCTTGGCGGAGGGGCCGGGGTAGAGGTTGTAGCTGAACAGCTCGTGGGCGGATTCGAGGCGGTTGTGGACGACGATCTGCTGGCCGTCGAAATGAGTGTGGCGGAACGGCGGGGCGACGTAAATCACGGCGCGCGGCGCGAAGTTTTCCGGGACATCTTCGGGGGCGAGAATGCCTTGGAGCAGCGAGAGGCCGAGGGCGAAGAAGCCGGCGTTGGCCGGAGCGATGACCAGCGCGTCGGTTCCCTTGCCCGCCATGCCGGCGTGGAAGGGGAAAACCGCCAGGTCCTGGGTCTTGAGCCAAGCGAAGGTTTCCTCGCGGAGTTGGGAGAAATCCCCGCCGAAGCGCTCGTGGTAGGTGGGCTTGTCGGTCGGCAGGGTGTCGCCGATGACCATGCAGTCCGGATCCCGGCGGCGCATGTAGGGTTCGAGGTAATTGGCGTTGATGCCGTTTTTCGCGCGGCAGACTCGGGCTTCGACGACGCGGCCCCGGCCGGGGACTTCGTAAGAAACCTCGTGCCAGCCGTTGATTTCATCGCGGACGGCGAGTTCGACGAGTTGGGTGGACGAGTGGGCGACGGTGACGGACGGGGCGGCGTCGAGCACGGCGGCGGCTTCAGCGGGAACCGGGAAGGGCAGGGCGCGGCAGGTGATGTGGGAGTTCGGTTTCATGATGTTGGTTGGTGAGAGTTTCGGTTGATCGTCCCGGTTGCCGTTGGCCCGTGAGTCACTTCGGGTTTTCCGGCGTGGCCGGGGCGATCAACGGGGCGAGCCTGACATCCTCCACGGTGGGTGGCCTCGCAGTTGGCGTGTTTTCTGTCGCGTTTTATGATGTCATCAAATGCGGATTGGTATACGATGCGGCCGCGACGATGCCACGAATCATCCGCAGGGCACTGTATCAGAAACTGCGTGAACTCCCGGAATTGCGGGAGTTTCAGAAGGATTTCGAGCTTTTGAGCGGGATGTCACTGGCATTTGTGGACGAACTGGGGCTGGGGGATGATTTCGTGACGTCCCGCTCGCCGATGTGCGAGGTGCTGCAATCCTCCGCGGAGGGTCGGGCGATGTGCGCCCGCATGCGGCACTCGCTGCTTTCCGGGGCCTCCGAACAACCGGCATGCGCGACTTGTGATGCCGGGCTGAGCGAGGTGGTCGTGCCGCTGAAAATCGGGGGAATCTGTGCGGGTTTCTTCGTATTTGGCGGCACATGCAGGCAAGCTCCCGACCCGCCGGCGATCCTGCGGGTGCGGCATCTGCTGCGGAAACATGGGGTGGAAATCGCCGGTGAGGACCTCGAATCCCATCTTGGCGCCGCGCGGGTGCTGCCTGAAGCCAATCTGATGGCCTACCAACGCGTCGTTCATCTGGCGGCGCGGCAGATCGCCCTGAAAGTGACCGACCAACTCGCGTCTCCCGAAGCGTCGATCCCGCCCGCGGTGCGCAAGGCCTGCGGATTCATCCGGGCGCGGGCCGTGGTGGACGATCTGAATCTCGCGGCGGTCGCCCGGCACTGCGGGGTGTCCGAGGGCCATCTGTCGCGGTTGTTCCACCATTCGACCGGGCTGACCTTCCGTGAGTATGTGGCGCAGGTTCGCTTGGAACACGCCAGGGCGCTGCTCATCCACACGGCCAAGGGGGTCACCGAGATCGCTTTCGAGTCCGGATTTCAATCGGTGTCGCAGTTTCACCGGGTGTTTCGGAAGACGTTTGGCGCGACTCCGGGGGCGGTGCGGTCCAAGCGCGATGGCTGGTAACCCGCGGGCATCAGTAGAGGCCGGCCGATGATGGATCACAAGCGTCTGATCCGCTGATGACAGTGGATTTCATGCTTTTCAAGGTGGTTGGGTGCGACAGGATCGCGGCCGTGCCGTTCATTGAATCCTCCACTGTGGTGATCCTTCTGGCCTCGATTCTCGGGGTGGTGGTGATGATCCTATCGGTCTTCTGGGGGGCGGCGCGGACACTTGCCCGGATCGAGCGGCGACTTGCCGAGCTTCAGTCCCGCGATGGGGTGGGCGAGGAGCGCCTTTCCGCAGCGGAAAACGCGGCTGGCGGGGCGTTCGAGACGTTTCTCAGTGAGGACCCTGCCCGAAGGCAACTGCCGAAGAAAGAGCAGTTCGCCGCCTATCGGAAATGGCGTCAGGAAAAAGGCCTGAACTGGTCGAATTCGCAGTAATGCCGCAGGGAGACGGTTAGGTCTTACAAATTGCCGCAGAATTTCTTTTTTCCGTTGCAAGGGCTGCTGCGGTTTGCATCCTCCCGGCGCGCCGGTCCGCCCCCGGATTCCCGTTTCGGAACGGGCTTCCCAGCCCCGGAGAAACGTCTCCCACGCATTGCATCGCCCACGCCATGGCCAACATTTTTCCCCGCTGGTCCAACCTGCTGCCCCTCAAAATCGCCGTTTGTGCCGGCACCGTGGCGGCGGGAGTCGCCCTCGCCTTCAGCTACTACGCGACGCCCAAATCGCTGAACGTGGGCTACCAGCCGTCCCAGCCGATTCCGTTCTCGCACAAGATCCACGTGGACCAGCTCGGGCTGGACTGCCGCTACTGCCACTCCTTTGTGGACGTTTCCGGCCACTCGAACGTGCCGACCGGAAACACCTGCTGGAATTGCCACCAGCACGTCCAGCGTGAGAGTCCGAAACTCGCGCCGCTGCACAAGTCGATGGACCCGAACTACCCGGGCTACGACGGCAAGCCGATCGAGTGGGTGAAGATCCACAAGCCGGCGGACTATGTTTACTTCAATCACTCGGCGCACGTGAACCGCGGCATTTCCTGCCAGAGCTGCCACGGCGACGTGCACAAGATGGAAGTCGTCTGGCAGGACCAGCCGATGTCGATGTCCTGGTGCCTTGACTGCCACCGCGCGCCCGAGAAGCACCTGCGGCCGCTGGAGGAGGTCTACAACTTCGGCTACAAGGCCGACGACTACGTTTCCAAGCACGGCGGGGAACTGGGTGTGAAAACCACCGAGGAACTCGGCCTGAAACTCAAGGAGCAGTTCAAAGTGCAGCCGAAGGAAAGCTGCGCCACCTGCCACCACTGATCCCCGATTTCCGAATTTCCACCTTTTCCGACAGCCGAACATGAGCAAACGCATCTGGCAACACCCCGAAGTTCCCGCTGGTGAGACCACCGTTTCCTGGCGCAGTGCGGGTCAGCTTGAGAACAGTCCCGCCTTCCGCGATTGGCTGGACCGGGAGTTTCCCCAAGGGGCCGCCGAGATGGCGGACGAGGCGGAGGCGGAAACGACGCGCCGCTCGTTCCTCAAGCTGATGGGTGCCTCCAGCGCGCTGGCCGGCTTCGGACTGGCGGCCTGCCGCCGTCCCGAGACCTACACCGTTCCCTACACCAAGGCTCCCGAGTGGGTGATTCCCGGAAAGGCGACCTACTACGCCTCCGCCATGCCGCGTGCCGCCGGGGCGACGCCGCTGGTCGTGACCACCTTCGAGGGCAGGCCGACCAAGGTCGGACCGAACAACCTTCACCCGGACGCCTGCGGCACGGACGCATTCGCCCAAGCCTCGGTGCTCGATCTCTACGCGCCCAACCGCTCGCGCCGCTTCCTGAAGGCCGGGAAACCCGCGACGCGCTCCGAATTTCAGACCGTCCTCGCCAGTCTCGCCGCCGACAAGTCCGCGAAGATCGGCTTTGTTTTCGGTTGCGATGACAGCCCGACGCGCGCCCGCTTGAGGAAGGATCTCGGCGCGAAGTTCACGGCGGCGAAGTTCTATCAGTATGAAGCCCTCGCCGGAGACAACGTCTATGGCGATGGAATCAAGGCGGTGGTCGATTTCTCCAAGGCCGACCGCATCCTGTCGCTCGATTGCGATTTCGCCGGCACCGATCCGCAGGGTTCGGTCACCGCGTTTTTCGACCGCAGGAAACCCGAGGGCAAAGCCTACGACAAAAAGCCGGACGCCGCCTCGATGAACCGCCTCTACGTGGTCGAATCCGCCTACACCCTCACCGGTGGCATGGCCGATCACCGCCTGCGTGTGGCTCCGTCCCAAGTGCTGCAAACCGCCGCGCTGATCGCGAAGGAGCTCGGCGTTTCCGGCGGACCAAGTGTCACGGGCGATGAAAAGACGCTCTCGTGGATCAAGCCGTTGGTGGCCGATCTCAAGGCCGCCGGCTCCACCGCGGTCGTGCTCGCCGGTTCGCGCCAACCCGCCGCCGTGCACCAACTCGCGCTCGCCATCAACCAGGCGCTCGGCTCCGTCGGCGCGGGCAAGCCGCTTTCCATCGTGCAAACCGAAACCGCCGGTCTGCAACCCATCGCCCAACTCAAGAGCGACATCGACTCCGGCAGCGTGGAAACCCTCGTGCTGCTCACCCCGGGCAACCCGGTTTACGACGCCCCGGCCGATCTCGGCTTCGGCGAGGCGCTCGCCAAGCTCAAGCTCTCCATCCATCTCGGCATCCGCACCGATGCGACCGCCCACGCCGCCACCTGGCACGTTCCGGGCGCGCATTATCTGGAAATGTGGTCCGATGCCCGCAGCGACCGCGGCACCTACACCATCGTCCAGCCGATGATCCTGCCGCTCTATCAGGATTGCGTTTCCGAGATCGAACTGCTGCTCGCGCTGCTCTCCGATGACGGAAAGCTCATCAACGGCGAGGGCGAGAAAGGCGCGCCGTCTCCCGCCTACGATGCCGTGAGAAAAACCTTCGCCGCCCTCGGTGGGGAAGGGGATGTCGCGTGGAAAACCTTGTTGCGCGACGGTTTCCTCAAGAGCTCCTCCTATCAGGAAGCCACGCCGTCCGCCACCGCGCCAAGCGCCGCCATCGCCGCCGCTCCGACCAAGGACTCGCTCGAAGTCATCTTCTCCACCGACGCCTCGGTGTATGATGGCCGCTGGATCGACAACGGCTGGCTGCAGGAAGCTCCCGATCCGATTTCCAAGATCACCTGGGACAACGCCGCGCTTATCGCGCCCAAGACCGCCAAGGACCTCGGCATTTACGACAAGATCGTCGATCTCGAGCCCAAGACCAAGGCGCTCGGATTCATCCCGATCGAAGGCAAATACGCCGCCGTCGGTCCCGATGGCGAGGGCGAAAACCGCAAGCAGCGCATGATCGCCGTCACCGTGAACGGCAAAACTCTCGAAATTCCGGTGGTGGTTTCCTTCGGCCAGGCCGAAAACACGCTGGTCATCCCGCTTGGCTACGGTCAGGGATTCGACAAGGACGACGAACTCGGCCGCAAGCCGGAAAACGAAAGCCATGTCGGCCATGTCGGCGTGAATCGTGGCTTCAACGCGTATCCGCTCCGCACCGCCGCATCCGCTTACTACGCCACCGGCGCGAAGGTGAGGTTCCTCGAGGGCAAGACCTACCTGCTCGCGCTCACCCAGGAACACAGCTCGATGTATGGCCGCGCCCTGGCCCGCGAGGTTTCCACCATGGCAGACGAGGGCAAGGGCAGCTTCGACAAGCAGCTCGCGATGGTCAAGAAGCAGGGCAACGACTCGCACGCCCCGCCGAATGTCTATTTCTACAAGCCCGAGGATCGCAACGGTCAGGCGCTCATCAATGATCCGCTCCACCAATGGGGCATGTCCATCGACCTGTCCTCCTGCACCGGCTGCACCGCCTGTCTCGTCGCCTGCCAGGCGGAGAACAATATTCCGATCGTCGGCAAGCTCCAGATGTCCCGCGGCCGTGAGATGCACTGGATCCGCATGGACCGTTACTATGCCGCGCAGGAGTATGCCTTCGACAAGGAAGGCAACAAGATCAAGGACAAGGCCACCGGAGAGTATCAGAAAGCTCCCGATTGGGTGATGGACAATCCGGCTTTCGTGCCGCAGCCCGTCGCCTGCGTGCATTGCGAATCCGCCCCTTGTGAGGTGGTCTGCCCGGTGAACGCCACGGTCCACACCGAGGATGGTCTCAACTCGATGGCCTACAACCGCTGCATCGGCACCCGCTACTGCGCGAACAACTGCCCGTACAAGGCCCGCCGCTTCAACTTCTTCGACTACAACAAGCGCAACCCGCTGATCAAAAACAACCTCAACCGCGGTCCGCTTGGCGTGACCACCATCGGCGATCCGGACCACCTCCAGAAGAACCCGAACGTCACCGTCCGCATGCGCGGCGTGATGGAGAAATGCACCTACTGCGTGCAGCGCCTCAAGGATGCCGTCATCCGCCAGAAGCGCGGCCAGAAACAGGAGGCCATCGTCGCCGGCAAACGCTCGACCGAAATGGAAGTGCGCACCGCCACCCTTCGCATCCCGGTGGACGCGGTGAAAACCGCCTGCCAGGAAGCCTGCCCCGCCGGTGCCATCACCTTCGGCAACCTGCTCGACAAGGAGAAATCCGCGCTCGGCCGCTCCAAGGAGATCGCCCGCAACTACGACCTCCTCAACTACATCGGCACCCGCCCGCGCACCAGCTACCTCGCCCGCGTCAAGAATCCGAATCCCGAGATGCCGGACGCGCCCTACATCGGCAAGGCGACCATTCACATGGTCTGATAGATACCTGATTCCAGAATCCTGATTCCAGACACTTTCACCATGGCCTCATCCACCCACACCGCGCCGGAGACCCACACGGGAGTCAAACTCCCGGTGCTTGAGCGCGAGAAGCTCATCCTCAACGGGCGCTCCTACCACTGGATCACCGAGCGCATCTGCGGCGTGGTCGAGAACAAGCAGCCGCTGCTGTGGTGGTTGCTGTTCATTCCCTCGGCGCTGATCGCCGCCATCGGCGTCGGCGGCGGTTTGTTCCACCTCGTTTCCACCGGCGTCGGCATCTGGGGAAACACCAACCGCGTCATGTGGGGCTGGCCGATCGTGAACTTCGTGTTCTGGATCGGTATCGGCCACGCCGGCACGCTGATCTCGGCGATTTTGTTCCTCACCCGACAGAACTGGCGGACTTCGATCAACCGCGCCGCCGAGGCGATGACGATCTTCGCGGTGATGTGCGCCGGCATTTTCCCGGCCTTCCACGTTGGCCGCGTGTGGCTGGCATGGTTCCTCGCGCCCGTGCCTAATGCCAACGGCATCTGGCAGAACTTCAAGTCGCCGCTGCTGTGGGACGTGTTCGCGGTTTCCACTTACTTCACCGTTTCGCTGATCTTCTGGTTCCTTGGCATGGTGCCGGACCTCGCCACCATCCGCGACCGCGCGAAGCCCGGCCTGCGCAAGGTGCTTTACGGCATTTTCTCGCTCGGTTGGCGCGGTGGCAACCGCCAGTGGAGCCATTACGAGATGGCCTATCTGCTGCTCGCCGCGCTCTCCACGCCGCTGGTGCTTTCGGTCCACTCGGTCGTGTCCTTCGACTTCGCCACCTCGGTGGTTCCCGGCTGGCACACCACGATCTTCCCGCCCTACTTCGTCGCCGGCGCCATCTTCGGCGGCTTTGCGATGGTGCTCACCATCATGGTTCCCGCCCGTTTCGTTTACGGGCTTCAGGACCTGATCACCATGAAGCACATCGACAACATGGCGAAGATCATCCTGCTCACAGGCACCATCGTCGGTTACGCCTACCTGATGGAGCTGTTCGTCGCGTTCTACTCCGGCGCGATCTATGAAATGGACGCCTTCAAGTACCGCATCGCCGGTCCCTACTGGTGGGCCTACGCGGCGATGATGTCGCTCAACGTGATCTCGCCGCAGTTCTTCTGGTTCAAGAAATGCCGGGAAAACCTCTGGGTCGTCATGATCATTGCCATGTGCGTGAACGTCGGCATGTGGTTCGAGCGCTTCGTCATCATCGTCACCACGCTGGCCCGCATGTGGCTGCCGGGCGACTGGAAGACCTTCTCTCCCACCGGCCAGGACCAGATGCTCTTCGTGGGCACCATCGGCATGTTCCTCGCGCTATTCATGCTCTTCCTGCGCTTCCTGCCCTGCATCAACATCGCCGAGGTCAAATGGACGCTTCCCGAGTCCGATCCGCACCACGATGACAAGGAACACCATCCCGACCATGGCGTGAACACCGAGGCCGCCTATCAGAAGGAACTCGCCGACGCGAAATCCTGAAAACTGAAAACTTCCAACTGAACACTCCTTCCACGTGAGCACCACCCGCAAACGAGTTTACGGATACCTCGCCGAGTTCAAGAGCGCCTCGGCCCTCTACAAGGCGGCGGAGAAGGTCCGCGATGCCGGCTTCCGCAAATGGGACTGCTACTCGCCCTATCCGATCCACGGCCTTGACGGCGCGATGGGCATGAAACGCTCGATCCTTCCATGGTTCGTGTTCTTCGGCGGCATGACCGGCACCGCCACCGCCTTCACGCTGGCCTACACCACGCAGGTGGTGATCTATCCGACGATCGTCCAGGCCAAGCCGACGAACATTTTCACCATTCCGGCCTTCTTCCCGGTGATGTTCGAGCTGACCATCCTGTTTTCCGGTTTCACCGTGCTCTTCGGCTTGCTCGGGCTGATCCAGTTGCCGCGTCTCAACCACCCGTTGTTCGCCAGCCGCCAGTTCCACCGCGCCACCGATGACGGTTTCTTCATCGCCATCGAGGCCCGCGATCCGAAGTTCAGCCCCACCCAGACCAAGGAACTGCTCGCGGGCATCGGCGGCGCGAACATCGAGTTGGTCGAAGAGGAAGACTGAGCCGAATCCCGAATCTCCAATATCCAATTTCCATTCCCCGATGCGTTACTTCTTTCTCATCTACGCCCTGATCGCCCTGATGGTCGTCGGCATCTTCGGGCTGCGCGGCCAGAAGTTTTCCAAGCCGCCGGTCCGGATTTTCCCGGACATGGACGAGCAGGACAAACTGAAGCCGCAGAAAGCCAGTTCGTTCTTCGCGGACGGCCAGGGCGGACGCCTGCCGGTCACTCAGACCCAGCCGCGCGGATTCAACCCGGAAGGGGAAAAAGTCATCGGTGGCATCCCCGAGTATGAGTTCGGCGGACAAACCGGATATTACTACACCGGCCATGTCGGCGACTACTACGGCGTGGGCATGCCCGAGGAGTTGAACCTCACCGCCGAGAGCGCCGGCGAGTTGCTGCGCCGCGGCAAGGAGCGCTACGGCATCTACTGCGCCGTCTGCCACGGCGCCTCGGGCGATGGCAACGGCATCACCGCCCAATATGGCGTGCCGGTCGCGGCCAACGTCAACGCCAAGCTCAACGCGATCTCTCCCGAGTCCTATCCGGACGGCCGCCTCTTCGAGGTGATCTCCGCAGGCAAGGGCCAGATGAGCGGTTACGCCTACAACATTCCGGTGCGCGACCGCTGGGCGATCGTCGCCTACGTCCGCGCGCTTCAGGCCGCCAAGGGATCCTCCAAATAATTTTTCATCGCCATGGGCCACCACCACGTCACTTCCGCAGACATCGCCATCAACGGCGACCACCTGGACAACTCGAAGGTTGCCAAGGTGAAAACCGCCGCCCTGGCCATCGCCTCATTCGGCGCGGCCACCAGCATCTATCTGCTCTTCTTCGCCTCCAACCAGACCAAGGGTTCCTTCGCCTACTCCTGGCTTTTCGCGTTTTACTTCTTCCTCACGCTTTCCATCGGCGGTTGCTTCTGGACGCTGCTGCACAACGTCTCGAATTCCGGTTGGGGCACCTCCGTGCGCCGCACCTTTGAAAACCTCGGCTCGACCTACCCGTGGATGTTCCTCTTCGGCATCCCGCTGTTCTGCCCGCAGGTGCAGCAGTATCTCTACGAGTGGATGAACATCCATCGCGGCGCGCATGGCAACGTGAAGGAACACCTCCACCATGTGGACCACCTGCTATACAACAAGTATTGGTACATGAGCATCCCGTTCTGGTACGGCCGCATGCTCTTCTACTTCGTCGGCCTCGGACTGGTCATCACCTTCCTGCGGAAACTTTCCGTCGCCCAGGACACCGACCCGAACCCGGGAACGGCCCGCCTGTTCAAGGCGCGTTTCCACTCGACCTACACGTTGATCATCTTCGCGCTGACGATCACCTTCACCGGTTTCGATTTCCTCAAGGGACTCGACTACAAGTGGTTCTCCACGATGTGGGGAGTCTATCTCTTCGCCGGCTCCGCGCTCAACTCGATGGCGGTGATCATCCTTGTTTGCGCCTGGCTCAAGAGCCAGGGCCACCTGAAGCACGTCACGACCGGCGAGCATTTCCACATCATGGGCAAGCTGCTGTTCGCCTTCACGGTGTTCTGGGCCTACATCGCCTTCTCGCAGTTCTTCCTGATCTGGTATGCCGGCATCACCGAGGAAACCTCGTATTTCCTGATCCGCAACACCGGCAACTGGAACACCGCGATGATCGCCCTGGTCTTCGGCCACTTCGTCGTGCCCTTCGTCATCCTGCTCCAGGCATGGCTCAAGAAGAACCCGAAGATGCTTTCGATCATGGCGGTTTACACGCTCGTCATGCACGTGCTTGACCACTACCTGATCGTCATTCCCGAGCGCGGCGTTTCGCTGGGTGGCCACCACATGAGCAAGGGCGAGGCCTTTGCCGGCCTCGGTCCCATCCAGCCGTCGATCCCCGGCGCTTTCTGGGGCGACATTCTCGCCTTTGTCACCATCGGCGCGGCCTTCGTGTTCTTCCTGCTGCGCGCCATCGGCCAGCACTCGCTCTATCCGAACCGCGACCCGCGCATCCTCGAGTCCGCCAACCTTTCCAACTGATTTCTCCTTTCCCCGCCCATGGATCCCAATCGCGACAATCCGTTCCTCCGCTTCGCCACCTTCTGGTGGGGCCTCGGCACTTTCCTGATCTTCGCGCTGCTGCTGGCCGTGATCTGGTTTTTCAACCGCAAGGAGCCCGTGACGCTTGAGGACGTCGCCGCCAAGACGCGCTACGAAACAAAGGCCAAGGTGGACGCCGAGCAGGCCGCCGTGCTGTCACAGGAGGCCATTGAGGCTGCGATGACCAAGGTCGCCGCCGAGCTGCCGAACGCAAAACCCATCGCCGTCGAGAAACCCGATCAGGTTGTTCCCGGATCGCCGACCGCCCAGAAACTCGCCGCCGCTCCCGCGGCCGATACCGCTGCGGTGGATTCCGCCGGGCCTGCCGCCGACGCGCCCATCGACCCGGCGGTCATGGAAGCTGGCAAGGCTCTGTTCCTGACATGCTCCGCCTGCCATGGCCAGAATGGCGAAGGCGGGCCCATCGGTCCGCCGCTCGCCGGTTCCGACTGGGTGGCCGGCCCGGTTTCCAACCTCATCCGCATCCAACTCCGCGGTCTGACCGGGCCCATCACGGTTTCCGGCAAGGAATACAATTTCGCCGCGCCGATGGCACCGCTTTCCTATCAGACCGATGAGCAGATCGCCGCCGTGCTCACCTACGTGCGCAACAGCTTCGGCAACAAGGCCTCCGCCGTCACCGCCGATCAGGTCAAGGCGCTGCGATCCGAGGTCGGCAAACCGATGCTCACCGCGCAGGACCTCGTGAAGCCCTGATCCACTCATTCCTTTTCCAATCCGATGTCATCCGCCACTCCCACCACCACCGATCAGGACGCGCTGCTCCGCGCGGGGATCGACCGCTCGCTGCGCCATCCGGTGATGTTCTTCCTCACCAGCGGAGCCGCGTGGCTCGCGGTTTCGATTCTGTTAGGCGTGATCGCCTCCGCGCAGACGCACAATCCGGGTTTCCTCTCCGACTGCCCGTGGATGAGCTACGGCCGGGTGTTTCCGGCCCATGTCAACGCGCTGATCTACGGCTGGGGCATGCAGGCCGCGTTCGCGGTGATCATCTGGCTGATGGCGCGGCTCTCGCGCAAGGAATGCACCGCCGCCGGCACCATTCTCACCGCCGGACACGTCTGGAACCTCGGCGTTTCCATGGGCGTCCTTGGCATCCTTTCCGGAAACGGCACCGGCATGCCATGGATGGAGTTCCCGGCCTTCGCCTGGCCGGTGCTGCTTGCCAGCTACTTCGCGATCGTCATCTGGTCGTTCATCCAGTTCCGCGTGCGTCCTGAAGGTCACACCTACATCTCCCAGTGGTATCTGCTCGCGGCGATGATCTGGTTCCCATGGGTGTTCATCACCGCCCACACGCTGCTTCACTGCCTGCCGGGCCACCCGGTGATGGGTGCGGGCATCAACGCGTGGTACCGCTCGGCGCTGGTGTTCCTGTTCTTCACGCCGGTGGCTCTCGGCACCGCCTATTATCTCGCACCGAAGGTTTCCGGCCGCCCGGTGGTGAGCTACTCCCTGGCGAAACTCGGTTTCTGGTCGCTCGCCGTCATCGCCCCGTGGGCTGGCATGCAGAAACTCGCCGGCGCGCCTGTTCCCTATTTCCTTCCCTATCTCGGCGCGGCCGCCACGGCGCTGATCTTCATCCCCGCCACTGCCGCTGCGGTGAACACCCTGCGCACGATGATGACGGACAACGAAACGATGGCCGCGAGCCCCTCGCTGCGCTTTACCGCCGCGGGCATGGTGTCGCTCTTGGTTCTCGCCGCGTGCGCGGTCTTCCTCAACCTGCCCGGCACCACGCTGCGTTCCACGCAGTTCACGCTCTCCGGCTATGGTTTCGACATGCTGGCGCTTTACGGCTTCTTCACCTTCGTGATGTTCGGAGCCACCTACTTCATCGTGCCGCGCGTCACCCGCCGCGAGTGGCTGTCCCGCCGCCTGATCAAGATGCATTTCCTGTTCTCGGTGTATGGCACCATCTTCGTCGCGGTGGTGGCCCTCTTCGGCGGCTTGATGCAAGGCATGGGTCAGGAGGACTTCAAGAGCGCGTGGAGCCCGGTGGCCGCACGACCCTATGCGGTGACGATCACCTTCTCGTGGTCGCTCATCCTGTTCTCCAATATCTTCTTCTTCATTCACCTCACGCTGATGTGGCTGCGCCTCGGCCGTCGCAGTTCGCACCCGACGCTGTTGGTTGCCCATCACGGATCCGGCAGCCCGCACGGCGAGGAGGGGGATATCGACAATGCCGGTCCAGCCCATGCCCACTGAAGCGGGATTTCCAATTTCTGATTTCCAATTTCAAATCCTATCCTGATGAGCCTCCGCACTTTCATTCTCGGTCTCTCGGCCAGCTTCGGTATCGCCTGGCTGGCAGTGATCGTGGTCCCGTATCTGAAGATGCGGGATCTCGCGCCGGTCGCCGACCCCGCCGCCAAGAGCGCCACACCGATCTTCCACCCGAAACGCACCGGCCGCATCGCCGATGGTGCCAAGGTCTATGCGGAAAACGGCTGTTATCTCTGCCACACCCAGGTGGTTCGCCCGACATATGCGGGAAATGATCTCTATCGTCCCGATTGGGGCGGCCTGAAGGAGGATCCGGATCGCGGTGACACCCGCCGCGAGACCAATGCCTTCGACTTCGAGGGGGAAACCTTCGCCCAGATCGGCCTGAACCGGATGGGTCCGGACCTTTCCAACCTCGGCCGCCGGATCGAGGCCAAGTATGGCGCGGGTGCCGAAAACTGGCTCTACGTCCACCTCTACGATCCCACGTCCAATCCGCAGCTCTGGGACTCCCACTGCCCGCCGCACAAGTTCCTCTTTGACAAACGTGAGGTGAAGGGCGCGCCATCCGATGAGGCGCTGCCGGTCGAGGTCGGTGATGGATTCGAACTTGTGCCCGATTCCGACGCCCGTGCCCTGGTTTCCTATCTTCTGTCTCTCAAGAAAGACCATCCGGTCCCCGCCGCGCTCGACTTCGCCCCGAAAAAACCGGCGGCCGACAATTGAATTTCCGAATCCTCCATTCACTTTCCGACATGTCTTCGCCCAACCAGAAACCTGATCTCGATGAGTCGATCAATGTGACCGAGGCCCACGGCCGCGTGGTCCGCGAGGCCGCCGCCTGCGCCCGCGAGAAACGCATCGCCGCCAATGGTTCGGAGCCCATCTCCCTGTGGCTGCTCGTCGTCTGTGGCGTGGTGGCCGTGGCCGCCGGTGGCATCCTCGGCGGTGCCGGGAATTGGTTCTCCTACGCCACCATTTTCCGCGACGGATACGTCCGCACGCCGCCGCCCGGCGCGGTCGAGGAAGGCCCGAAACCCAAGGAAGCCCTCGTCGCATTCAGCGCCAAGGGCGCCAAGATCTACTCGTCCAAATGCAACGGCTGCCACGGCGCGGATGCCAAGGGTGACGGTGCGAACTTCCCGTCCCTCGTCGGCTCGAAGTGGGTGCTTGGTGAAACCGAGCGCTTTGCCATGATCATTCTCGGTGGTCTCCAAGGACCGACCAGCACCGGCAAAACCTACGGCGTGATGCCCACCCAGGGCGCGGGCCTCAGCCCCGAGGACCTCGCAGGCGTGATGACCTACGTCCGAAACAACTTCGGCAATTCCAAGGGTGATGTCATCACTCCCGAGATGGCCAAGGCCGCGATGGAAATCGCCGCCAAGCGCGCGAATCCCGCCGCCCCGGTCAGCGCCGCCGAACTGGATGCCGATCACGCCAAGGATCTCCCCGGCACCCCGCTCGATCCGAAGACGCTGGTCGATCCCATCACCCTGGCACCGGCCGCCGCCGCCAAGTAATTGCCGCCTTTTCCTCCGCCGAACGCCCTTTTTCGTCTCCGACAACCAACCACTCACCGCAATTCTTCAGCTTGATCCCGGATTCAATCGATTGACCACGCATTTTTTGCTATTCTCTTTGCCTGAACCGGATTAACGAACGCCGCACGCCGCAACCATGAGCGCTCACGCCACCACCCACGCCGGGCACGATGCCCACCATGACGATCACCATCATCATGATCCCGGGTTTCTCCGGAAATACGTTTTCTCCACCGACCACAAGATGATCGGCATCCAGTACGGCATCACGGCGATGCTGTTCCTGGCCTTTGGTTTCTACTTGATGATGGTGATGCGCTGGAGCATCGCCTACCCGCACCAGCCGCTGCCGGAGTGGATGAGCTGGATTTTCACGGACACCTGGAAGGCCCGCTGGCTCCAGGACGGCAAGGTGACCGGCGAGACTTACAACATGTTCGGTGCCATGCACGGCACGATCATGGTGTTCCTCGGCATCGTGCCGCTCGGCTTCGGCGCATTCGGAAACTACGTCACCCCGCTGCAGATCGGCGCGGTGGACATGGCTTTCCCGCGGCTGAACATGATGAGCTACTGGATCTACCTGGCCGGCGGCCTGGTCATGTGTGCCTCGTTTTTCATGGAGTCCGGCGCGGCCAAGTCGGGATGGACGAACTATTCGCCGCTCGCCGGTTTTGCCGACGGGCAAATCGTCAACCAATGGCTGGCCGGCCAGACGCAGTGGCTGATCGGACTGGTCCTGCTCATCACCTCGTCGCTGTTAGGTTCGGTGAACTTCATCACCACCATCATCAACCTGCGGGCACGCGGCATGACCTGGATGCGCATGCCCTTCTTCGTGTGGTCGATGCTGGTCACCGGCTTCCTGCTGCTGCTCGCCTTCCCGCCGTTGGAAGCCGCCGGCATCATGCAGTTGATGGACCGGGTGGCGCACTCGTCATTCTTCATGCCTTCCGGCCTCTTCACCAAGAGCGAGGGCCTCGCTGATCTTTCTGGCGGCGGCTCGCCGCTGCTGTTCCAGCACCTGTTCTGGTTCCTCGGCCACCCTGAGGTGTACGTGCTGCTGCTTCCCGCCTTCGCCTGCGTTTCGGAAATCATCCCGGCCAATACCCGCAAGCCACTGTGGGGTTACAAGTCGATGGTCTATTCGGTCCTCGTCCTCGGCTTCCTTTCATTCATCGTCTGGGCCCACCACATGTACATGACCGGCATGGGTGCGGCGGTTTCCACCTTCTTCCAGACGACCACCGTGCTGATCTCGGTGCCTTCGGTGGTCATCCTCACCGCCATGCTCATCTCGCTGTGGGGCGGATCCATCCGCTTCACTCCGCCGATGCTCTGGGCCTGCGCCTTCATTCCGATGTTCGGCATCGGCGGACTTACCGGCCTGCCGCTCGCGTTCAACCTCGCCGACCTGCACCTGCACGACACCTACTACGTCATCGGCCACTTCCACTATGTGGTGGCCCCCGGCATTCTGTTCGGTTTCTTCGCCGGTGTCCTGCATTGGTATCCCAAGATCACCGGGCGTTACATGAGCGGTTGGCTCAACCACCTGCATTTCTGGCCCAGCCTGATCTGCATGAACATCATCTTCTTCCCGATGCTGCTTCAGGGCATGGCCGGTTTCCACCGCCGCTGGTACAACGGTGGCGACGCCTACCTCGACAAGGCCACCGCCGCCACCGGCGACGGACCCAACGTGTTCGCCAACACCGTGGCCCAGCACCTCGACATGAACATCTGGATGTCGATGGGCGCATGGACGCTCGCGCTCGCCCAGATTCCCTTCATCATCAACCTCTTCATTTCGTGGAAAACCGGACGCAAGGTCGAGAGCGACAACCCGTGGGAGGCCACCACGCTTGAGTGGGCCACGCCGACACCTCCGGGACACGGCAATTTCCTCACCGAGCCTGTCGTTTACCGCGGCCCCTACGAATACAGCCGCCCGGATCACGACGAGGACTACTTCCCGCAGTGGATCGAGCCGAAACGTGGCGAAACCGAGCCGTCAACGCCCGACAAACACTGAAAACCGAAGGAACGCGGCACCCGTTAGAACCGATCACAGCCACTTTTCCCCATGGAAATCCCCTACATCGTCACACCCCGCAAGGACACCGGGCTCTTCAACTCGAAGGTCGCCATCTGGCTGTTCCTCGCCTCCGAAGTCATGCTCTTCGGCGGGTTTTTCTCGGCCTACATTTTCCTGCGCCTAGGTGCCGATTACCCGTGGCCGGAGCGCACGCTGCCGGTGCTTCCGGGTTTGATCAACACCTTCGTGCTCATCGGTTCCTCGGTGACGGTCGTTTTCGCCTGGGCCTCGCTCAAGATGCGCAAGTGGCGCCATTTCCAGATCTACATGGGCATTACCATCGCCTGCGCCCTGCTCTTCATGGTCTTCAAGGCGGTGGAATACAACGTGAAATTCCATCACCAGGCGGTGCGTTTGCACGACTACACCGTCATCGAAGGTCACCTTGGTTACGAGAAGGACGAAAAGGGCGAATACATCAAGGACCACCACGGCAATAAGATCGAGGAGGACCGCATCCGTGTGGAAACCGCCGGTCTCACCTTCAACACCGTGCGCTTCCACGCCGATTGGGTGGAGGAAATGATCAGCCAGGCGGAACATCGCAAGGCGAAGATCGTTCTCGCCGCGGATGCCGCCATGGTCACCGAAGAAGGCAAGCCCGCCGAAGTGATCGCCAAGGCCGGCGAACCGCTCTCGGTCGATCTGCTTGGGAAGATCCGCGACGCTCACCTCGACGCCCGAGCCCACAACGGGGCCATGCGCACCGCCGCGCTGCGCCAGGAATGGTCCGAAGCGAAGGCCGCCAACCCCGGCAAACCCGGCTGGGCGTTGTCCTCTTCTGTGAACATCGACATGCAGGCGCTCGGACCGAAACTTCTTACCGAAATGCCGTCCGTTGCCTTCAAGGTCGATCCGCCCGCGCAGCTGGAGTTCAAACCGCGCGATGTGAGGGAAGCGCCCACCCAGTCGCGCCTGCGCGACGACACGGTGATCGATGGCAAGCTGCTCGCCAGCCCGATGGGTTTCCACAACGTCGATGCGATCGACTTCCGCCACGTGGCGATGAAAGCCGTCGAGAAGGGCCAGGATCCGATGGTGGCCATCGAGAACACCTGGCTCATCAAGAACGTGCCCTTCGCCCGCGAGGCATGGGAGTGGCACAAGGGTGAGGTAAAGAAGTTGGAGGAGAAACTCACGCCCAAGGGCAAGGAGCCTACCGCCAAGGAGCGCTACCGCATCGGTTGGCACGAGTTTGCCAAAAAGGCCGAATCCGAAGGCAAGACCAAGCTCGGATTCATGGGCAAGATCACCGAGGAGTTCAAGGGGCCGAACTACGCCGCCCGCGGTGAGGAAACCTTCCCCCACCTCGAAGTTCCGCGCGAGCAGATCCGCTTCGGTTCCAAGTTCACTCCATCGTGGAACACCTACTACGCGATTTACTTCACCATCACCGGCCTCCACGGCCTGCACGTCATCGGAGGTGCGCTGGTGCTCGCCTACTACCTGTTCTTCGGCAGGAAGATGTACGAAACCAATCCGGAGTGGCTCGCCAACCGCGTCGAGGTGGGCGGCCTTTTCTGGCACTTCGTGGACCTTGTCTGGATCTTCGTCTTCCCGATCTTCTACCTGATGTGATTTCCCAATCCCCAATTCTCGATTCCCATGGCTGATACTCCCGAAGCAATCCGCAAATCCATCCGCACTTATCTGTTTGTCGGTGGCATTCTGTTCGCCGGCACCGTGCTCACCGTGTTGGTGGCAACCGTGCCTTGGCTCGACGTTGGCCGTCACGGTTTCGACGTGTGGGATGCGGTGCTCGGTTTGGCCATCGCCACCACCAAGGCCTCGCTGGTTGCCGCCATTTTCATGCACCTCAACCACGAGAAAAAGGCCATCTACTGGATCTTCGCTTCGGGCTTGGTCTTTGTCACCGCGCTTTTCGGCCTTACCGCCCTGGCCAAGTATGATCCGATCCATGATCCCCACTTCAAACAGGGAGGTGCCGAGTTTGTCGCCCCGGCAGTTGAAGCCCCGAAGACCGGTGGTTGATTGCCCGTAACCGAAAATCACCAGCCATGTCACTCAAGGGATTCCACATTGTTTTCGTCACGGTGAGCCTGCTGCTCTTCGCTTTCCTGATGCTGTGGGGTTTCCTGCTGGCACCCGAGAAAACCGCGCTGGCCACGTGGATGGGCATCACCGGCATTGTCGGTTTCCTGCTGATGCCCTTCTACGGCGTCTATTTCCTGCGCAAGGCGCGCCGCATCAATCTCTGAACCATATCAACCACGATGAATCCGATCCTGAACCTCGCCTGCTCCACCTGTCGTGTCTCTATGGTCGAAGGCGGTGGCGACGCCGCCGGTTGGTCGATCTTCACTCTCCTGGTCATCATCCTCGCCATGTTGGGTGGCATTTCCTTTTTCATGTTCCGCATCGCCCGCCGCGAGCGCGAGCATTTCGATCCGTCGCTTTCCGATGATTACATGCCGACCGAATCCAAAGGCTAACCACTTCGTTTCGAATTCAGGATTTCATATTTAGAATTTCATCCCATGAGCCCTTCCAAGTTCCTAGGCATTCCGGAAAACTTCTCCGCGCACGGCACGCAGGTGGATCACATGCTTGATGTGGTCCATTGGTTCATGATCGCGCTGTTCGTCGGTTGGACCCTGTTCTTCTTCTACTGCATCATCCGCTTCTGGAGGAAGAACAACCCGAAAGCCTCCTATCAGGGCGTTCGCAGCCACCTGTCGAGCCACCTTGAGGTAGGCGTGATCATTGTCGAGGCCGTGCTGCTGCTGGGTTTCGCCTTCCCGCTCTGGGCCGAGCGGGTGGATAGCTGGGATCAGGTGAAAAACCTCAACCCGGTGCGCGTGCGAGTCGTCGGCTGGCAGTTCGGATGGACCTATCACTACGCCGGTGCCGATGGCAAATTCGGCCGCACCGACGGCGCGAAGATTTCCGCCGTGGGTGACATCGGTTTGGATCTCGATGACCCGAACGCGCTGGACGATTTCACCAGCCCGATTCTGAAGCTCCCGGTTTCCCGTCCCGCCGTGCTCAACGTCACCGCCACGGACGTGATCCACAATTATTCCATCGTGCCGATGCGCATCCAGCAGGACGCCATCCCCGGCAAGGAGATCGCGATGTGGTTCACTCCGGTGAAAACCCTCGAAACCTTCGTCGTCTGCGGCCAGCTCTGCGGCGAAGGCCACGGCAACATGGTCGGCACCCTGGAAGTGATCGAAGCCGCTGACTTCGACACCTGGTTCAAGGGCCAGACCGACGAGAAGCTCAAGGCGAACACCAAGAAGTGAACCGCCGCCCGGTCTGAGCGGAACATTGTGTGTCCATCAACCGGTGATGAGATCCACCAGCCGTCGGGCGCCTGACAAGCCCGCCCCACGCTGCCGGAGCACCATCAGCTTCCAATGCGCGTGCCGGTCTGCGACTGGGACGAACATGACACCGGGCGGAGGTGGACCATCCCAGTAGGCCGGGATGAGCGACACCGCGTTTTCGCCGGAGACCAAGGCGAAGGTTTCCGCCACGCTGGCGGTGTTGGCAATGAAACGGGGCCGAAATCCCGATTTCGCGCACAGCGCGGTGATCCATGCATTGCGCCCGGGCACGGCCTCTTCTGACACACCGATGAAGCGTTCGCTCCTGAGGTCCGCCAGTCGCAGCGAAACCTTCCCGACGAGTGGATGGTCGGCGGGCAGAGCCGCGTGGACGCCGAGTCTGGCGGCACAGCGTTGATAAAACTCGTCACCTTGGGCCGCCGCCTCCTGCCCGATGATGGCGACATCGATCTTTCCTTCGCGTAGTGCCTGCAGCTGTTCGAAGGGCGTCTGGTCGAAGAGGAAGAGCTTCAGGCTGGGAAGCTCCCGCTTTAGGACGGCAAGCGCGGGATTCAGGTGCCTTGCGGCCGCCGAGCCGATGAAGCCGACCCGCAGTTGCCCGTGCCGCCCCTTGGCAAACGCCAGCCCCTCGGCCATGGCCAGTTCGTAATCCCTGACCAACGGACCGAAGCGATCTCTCACGAAATACCCGAAATCCGTCGCCCGCATGCCCCAGGCGCCGCGTTCGAACAGCGGTGCGCCCAGTTCCTGTTCAAGCGCCTGGATGTGGCGCGAGAGTGTGGGCTGAGCCATCCCCAGCCGTTTGGCCGCGCGGTTGACACTGCCTTCCTCCATCACCACCAGCACGCTGCCGATTTCCCTCAACATCGGCGGAGGTTATACGGAATCCGCATAACAATGGCAACAACGGCGTGTTAGCGGGAAACGCCGGCGTCCGCCACGCTTGTGGCCATGAAGATCATGTCATGGCGGTCCAAGGCGGGCACCACGCTGCTGACCGCGCTCACGCCGATCATCTGGGGAACCACCTTCATCCTGGCCTCGGAGATTCTGCCGGTCGGCATGCCATTGACGACAGCGGCGATCCGCACGCTTCCCGCCGGCATCGTGCTGGTGCTCGCCACGCGCAGCTTCCGTCCCGCCATCCCGTGGCGGAGGCTGCTGGTGCTCGCGCTGCTGAACATCGCGGCGTTCCAGGCGCTGCTCTTCGTGGCGGCCCAGCGCCTGCCGGGTGGCATCGCGGCACTGGTGAGCGCGCTCCAGCCGCTGTTGATTGTCTTTCTCGTCTGGTGGATCGACCGTCACCAACCCCGCTTCCACACGCTCTTTGCCTCCCTGCTTGGCCTTGGCGGGATGGCGGTTGTTTTTCTCTCGCCCGGAACCCGGTTGGACGCGATGGGTGTGTTGGCCGCGTTTGCGGGCTCGGCCTGCATGGCGGTGGGCACGTTTCTCGCCCTGCGCTGGCGCAACGGAATGCCCTTGCTTTCCTTCATCGGCTGGAAGCTCGCCTTGGGAGGCATCGTTTTGGGTGGCCTCGCATTGCTGTTAGAACCATCGCTTCCGCCGCTGACGGCGGTCCACTGGACGGGATATGCCTATCTAAGTCTGGTCGGGACGGTGGTGGCTTATGTTTTCTGGTTCCGTGGCCTGGCCGAGTTGCCTCCTGTGGCAGTGTCCGCGCTTGGCCTGTTGAGTCCGGTGACGGCCATTCTGTTAGGTTGGCTGCTTTTGGATGAGACACCGCACCCCCGCCAGGCGGTGGGGATCGCCGTCGTCCTCACCAGCGTGGCTGTCCTGCAGTCGGCCTCGCCGCGGGCCCATCGCGCGGCGCTTGGCCGATCCGGCCCGGGCCAGCCGGAACCGCCCGGGACCAATCCTTTCGCGCCGACCGGTGATGATGGTCATCGCCGGCCGGTCGAAGCCAAAACAAACCGAACAAACCAATGACAACCAAACCAATGAGATCCATGAAAGCCATCATGGCGGGTGCCTTGCTCGCCGTCCTGGCAACATCACGCGGCGCGGCGAAACCCACACCAGCCATTCCCGACGGCGAGGGTTACCTCGCGCTTCACTTCAGCGACGGAACGGCTCCGGCGCTTGGCGTGGAGGCGGTCAACGACCGCCTGCGCGCCATCGGCGTGAGGGTAAGCGAAGTCCCTATTCCGGAGACGGTGAAGCCGATATTGATAGCATCGAGGACCCGCGCCGTGACCGGAGAGGAATCCGAATTATTGTTAGAACATTTCCACCTCCGAAGGCGGGAACTCGTTGATGAAATCGTTCGCGCCGGCCGCAAGCCCGAGATGCACCGTGGGGGATATCTCCGGACTTCCGAAAACGGAGTGCCGCCCTATCCGAAGGTGTATGACATGAAGGCACTCGATCGGAAAACCACCGCCTACCTTCAGGAGAAATTCGGCAAACTCCATGTGAACAGTTCCGATGCCGGCGTGGGAATCGACGAGGTGATGACGATCGTTTCCGGCGGACCTTACACGTGGTTCTTCGTGTTCGATGGCGGAGTGGTCGGGAAACTCCGGTTCGGTTCAGTCTCCGGTGACGGCAATTCATGGCGCATCAGCTATCCCGGTCTGGTGCCCCACGGCGGCTTTTTCGACGCGGAGCACGGACTGGTCATCGCCTTCGCCCACGGACCGAAGCACTTCGTGATGCGGTACGAGGATCCGAGCGTCGATGGATTCGAGACGCTCAATGACAACCCCTGGATTGATTTCAGAAGCAGTCCTCCCAGACTGCTGGAACGTCCGAAATCCGCATCAACCTCGGTGTCGGCCAATGCGGTGGGAATCGGCCCCGTGATTCTGAGAAATTGAAAACTCCGCATGAGAGTCCGGTGGCGGCGGTCGTTTTCCAACGTCCGCCGCCTTTTTGGCTCCGGCGGAGCCAGTGTCACACCTTCATCAGATCCGCCTCCTTGGCGACGGCGAGTTCATCCACCTTCTTGGAGTATTTGTTGGTGAGGTTCTGCACCTCGTCTTCGAAGTCCTTCTGGCCGTCTTCGGTGAGGGTGTTGGCGGCTTTCATCTTCTTCGCGTTGTCCATGCCTTCCTTGCGCGCGGCGCGCAGGCGGACCTTGGCCTCTTCCGCGAGCTGCTTGATGAGCTTGACCATCTCGCGGCGGCGCTCTTCGGAAAGCTCGGGAATCGGGACGCGCAGCGAACGATCCGCGGCGGCGGGGTTCAGGCCGAGTTTGCACTCGCGGATGGCGCGCTCGATGTCCTTGGTAGTGGCGGGGTCGAAGGGCTGGACCATCAGCATGCGCGGTTCCGGCGAACTGATGACCGCGAGGCTCTTGAGCTTGCTCACGCCGCCGTAGGCATGGACGTGGACATCGATGTTTTCGATCAGCGCGGGGCTGGCTTTGCCGGTGCGCACGCCCGCAAACTCGTGTTGCAGGTATTCCACGCACTTGGACATGGCTTCTTCGACTTCAAGGATGGCAAGATCGGGGTCCATGGTTTCAGGGGGTGGGGGTGATGGGTTTCAGTCGCCGTGAACGAGCGTGCCGATCGGTTGTCCGCGCAGGGCGTGCGACAGGTTTCCTTCCGGCGCGAGATCGAAAACGATGATCGGGATGTGGTTGTCCATGCAAAGGCTGAAGGCGGTGGTGTCCATCACGTTGAGACGTTGCGAGATGCACTCGTGAAACGTGACGCTGTCGTAGCGCTTGGCATCCGGATTCTTGCGCGGATCGGAATCGTAAACGCCGTCCACCTGGGTGGCCTTGAGGATGACATCGGCCCCCATCTCGCTGGCGCGCAGGGCGGCGGTGGTGTCGGTGGAGAAGAACGGATTGCCGGTGCCGGCGCCGAAGATGACGACCTTGCCGCAGTCCAACTGGCGTTCGGCGCGGCGGCGGATGAAGGTTTCCGCCACGTTTTTCATCTCGATGGCGGACTGGACGACGCAGGGGACGCCGTGGTGGTTGAGCGCGCCTTCGAGGGCGAGCGCGTTCATCACGGTGGCGAGCATGCCGACATAATCGGCGGTGGCACGATCCATGCCGCGGGCCGAGGCGCTGGCACCGCGCCAGAAGTTGCCGCCGCCGACGACGACACCGAGCTGAAGCCCGGCTTCCACCGCCTCGCGGATCTCGACGGCGATGCGGTCCACGATTTCCGGCGAGATGTTGTCCCGCGAATTCGCTCCGCGCAGTGCTTCGCCGCTGAGTTTCAGAATGGCACGCTTGAAGGGGCGGGGGTCTTTGGGGCGGTTCGGCATGCGGTCTTGGGGCTGCGCAATCAAAGCGCGGCGTGCCGGTGCTTGAAAAGGCAAAACATGGCGCTCAGTCCCGTGATCCGCCGCCCGGCACTTCAAAGCGCGCGCCGAGGTCGAGAAGGTTGGCCCGGGTTTCGTCGGCTCCCTCGATCACCAGCGATACGGCAATCGCCTGGGTCTGGGCCTTCTGGTATTCGTCGAGCGTTTTGCGCACGGCGACGATGGCCAGTTTGAGGATCTGGCGCGCGGTGAGATCCACTTCGGGCGGGATGGCGAGCTTGGCCACATCGAGGCGCACGACCAGCCCCTCCGGGGTCATTTCCCCGCTGATGCCGATGCCGCAGATCAGCAGTAGATTGGCTTCCTTGACCTGATAGTTCGGGTTGTTGGTGGGGATCTGGTGGGGGCTGCGGATGGCGTCCACCAATACCTCCGGAAACGCGCCGGTCATCGCCATCGGCCGCGACATCACGCAGGCTTGGAGCGCTTCCCCGGTATCGGAGATCGCCTCGTCGCCATCGGTGCCGTGAAGGCTCAGCGGCTCGAACACCGGCACGACCATGATCGTGGTGCCCGCGGCCGGGAACGTGCAAACCCATCCCGCCGCCAGTATCGCAAGCCATCGTTTCATGGGTTTCTGATAGCCCGGAACGGCCGCCTTTGCCAGACGGAATCCGCCACCCGGCTCGGCGCTTGCCAAGCGGGGGAAACCGGGTTTGTCATGGCGCATGGACTATCTGGCGAGGGCGCGTGTGGTGATCGAGACCGAGATCGAAGGATTGCGGCGGATGTCCGGCCTGCTCAACGGCACTTTCATCCAGGCCGTGGACATCCTCCATGACACCCTCGACAAGCGCGGCAAGATCGTCGTCGTCGGCGTCGGGAAATCCGGCAACATCGGCCACAAGATCGCCGCCACACTCAACTCCACCGGCGGCACCGCCGTGGTGCTCGACTCGCAGAACGCCCTGCACGGCGACCTCGGATTGCTCTCGGATGGCGATGCCGTGCTCGCGTTGTCCTATTCCGGTGAGACCCGCGAGCTGCTCGACCTGATGCCCTTCATCCGGCGCTTCGAGGTGCGGGTCATTGCCATCACCGGCAAGCCCGGTTCCACGCTCGCCCGCCTCAGCGAGGTCACGCTGGACAGCTCCGTCGAACGCGAGGCCTGCCCCTTGAATCTCGCGCCCACCTCCTCATCCACGGCGATGTTGGTGATGGGCGACGCGCTGGCCATGGTCCTGCTGGAGTCGCGCGGGTTCACCGAAGATGACTTCGCGCGCTTCCACCCGGGTGGTTCGCTCGGGCGCGCCCTGCTCACCCGGGTTTCCGACATCATGCGCGGCAACGAGCTGCTGCCGACCGTGCCCGAGGATGCCGAGGTCTTCGCCGCGCTCGACGCGATGAACCGTGTGCGCGCCGGTGCCTGCCTGATCCTCGCCAAGGATGGCAGCCTCGCCGGGATTTTCACCCATGGCGACTTCGCCCGCTGTTTCCGGATCGACCCACTGTTAGGGGAAAAACCCGTGGCCTCCCTGATGACCCGCCACCCCATCACGGTGCGCTCGGACGCGCTGGCCGTGGAGGTGCTCCGCACCATCGGCCAGAACCGCATCGACGACATCGTCGTCCTCGATGCCGGGGGAAAACCGGTGGGCCTGATCGACACCCAGGACCTCGCCCGCCTGAAAATCGTCTAACGGCGGGGATGCCATCCGATTTCGCTGGGCGTTGAAACACAAGGTTTCGCGGATTCCGGGTTGCGCCGGAGTCGCTTCACGCTCAGGCTCCCGGAGCGATCGGCGGGAGCCGGTCGGGCTGCTTCCGGAAACGATGAATAAGTCCAGCGACGAATCGTCCAACCCCGTGCGGGAACCTCTCGGGCCCGTCGATCCGGATGCGTCGCCTGACGGTCCTGACGACGATCTCCGGCTGGTCGCCCGCGCGCAACAGGGTGATCTCCGGGCCTACGACGAACTGGTCATCCGCCACCGCTCCCGCATCTATGCCATGATCCGCAACATGATCCATCAGGAAGCCGACGCGTGGGACCTTTCCCAGGAGGTCTTCATCAAGGCTTGGAACGCGCTGCCCCGCTTCGAGGCGAAGGCGCGGTTCTCGACGTGGATCTACCGCATCGCCCACAACGTGGTTTATGACTGGACCCGCAAGCGCAAGATCGAGAGCGTGGGCGAACTCAACGACGAGATCTTCGAACGCGAGCGGATCGACTCCTCCTCGATGACCACTCCCTTCGGAGCGGACGCGCCGGACGAGTCGATGGCCCACGGCGAGCTGCGGGCGAAGATCGCCAAGGCGCTTTCCAAGCTCTCTCCGGAACACCGCGAGGCGGTTCTGCTCAAGGATGTGCAGGGGCTTTCCTACAAGGAGATCGCCGATGTCATGTCCTGCTCGATGGGAACCGTGATGAGCCGCTTGTTTTACGCCCGCCAGAAACTCCAAACACTGCTCAAAGATGAATACGAATCCCGATGAAACGAAACTGGCCCTCTGGCTGGATGACGAGCTGAAGGGTGAGGAACTCGCCGCCTTCGAGACATGGGTGGCGGACCATCCCGAGCACCTCGCCGCGCGCGAGGAGTCGCGGCGCTGGCGGGCATTCATGCGCGAGTCGCTCCCCGCCGCCGAAGAGCCGCCCTACGGCGAGTTCTTCAACGCCCGGATCCAGCGGGCGATCCGCATCCCGGCGGAGGATCAGCCGCAGCCGGTGGCGAAGCCGCGGGTGCTGTGGCGCTCGCTGCTCATGCCCATCGCCGCCTGCGCGGGCATGGCCTTCACGTTTCTGTTAGGCGCGCGCAGCCAGCGTGACGCCGTGCCGGAAATCGATGTGGCCGGTGCGCCGAAGGCGATCCCGGTGGAGCCCATCCTCTACACGCCCGAGCGCGGGGTGAAGGCGGAGTGGCACCACAGCGCCGAGGCCTCCGCCACCGTCATCGTGCTCAATGGCGTGGACGCCATCCCGGATGAAACCGATTTCAGCAAAACCGTCGGATTCGATACCGGCGGGGAAATCAACTCCACCGCCGATGCCGCGGAGGACGCACCCGACCACTCCGGATCATGAACCGCCGCCGCTGCCTGATCGGTCTGCTCTGCCTGCTCGGCCCGGTCACCGGCTCCGCGCAGGAGGATCCCGGCCGCGCACGGATCGGCGCGGTGACCGTGACCGTCTATCATGCGACCAACGGCGACCCCGAAGCCGCGGGCAAGCGCGCCAAGTCGGTCACCGGCGAGGTGGCCGAACGCCTCGGCCGCGAGGAACGGCTGCGCTTCAAGCACTACAGCCGCCTCGGCGAGGAAACCCAGCCACTGCTGCGATCCTACGAAAACTGGGCCCAGCCGCTCAGGCCTTCCGACGAAATCCTCGTCCGCTTCGAGGCCCAGGGCGTTCCGACCAAACACACCGCCATGCTCGATCTCGAACTGTGGCTGGCGCGCAAGAAGATCATCAAATCCGTCGCCCGGCTCGAAGGCGACCGTCCGCTTTTCGTCCTTGGCCCCGAGTGGCGCGGTGGTAGGTTGATCATCGCCGTGGCCCTTGCACCGGAGGCCAAAAAACAACCGTAGCCACCACCATTCGCCCGATGAAACTGATACTCCTCCTTTGGTCCGCGCTCATCGCATTCGTCGGAGCCCAGTCGCTGGATTTTCCCACGAAGCTCAAGGACCTGCACGCCCCGGCCGAGGCCAAGACCGTCAGCTCCGACTTCGAGTTCACCAACAAGTCCGGCAAAACGGTCAACATCCGCCGTTATGAATCCACTTGCTCGTGCATGTCGGTCACGGTGAAGGAAGGCAAGCTGCGCTACGCGCCCGGCGAGTCCGGAGTGATCCGCGCGAACTTCGACATGGGAAACTTCTCCGGCGAAGTGGACAAATCCGTGGCCGTCTATCTGGACAACGATCCGGACGACAAACCCTCGGTGGTCCTCACCACGCGGGTTCACATTCCGGTGCTTGTTTCGGCGGAACCCAAAACGCTCAAGTGGGAAATCGGCGGCAAACCGGAAACCAAATCCGTGCGCATCACCATGAATCACAGCAAGCCGATCAAGGTGACCCAGGTGACCACCTCGTCCGAGGCCTTCAGGCGCGAACTCAAGACCATCACCGAAGGCAAGGAATACGAACTTCTGCTCACACCCGCGGACATCAACGCTCCGGCGCTCTGCATCGTCCGCATCGACACCGATTGCGACATCCCGAAGCACAAGACGCAGCAGGTCTTCGGCGTGATCCGGAAACCGTGAATCGGCAGCCGGAGTCTCGTCCGGAAAGGCGGATGGCCGCGCGGGCATGCCGTGGTCATGGCTGACACCCGGCCGCAGATCACAGAGGCTCAGCGCATCGCTTTGGCTTCGAGACTCATGATTTGCCTCAACCGGTCCGGAGTCTGACCGACAAGCGCCTCTTTGGAAGTGGCACTGTGCCGGGAGTTTCGTTCGAGGCATCCGGATTCAGTTTACCTCCATCAACTCGATCAAACGTTCCCGTGCCGGGGCGATTCCCTTGTAGCGGGCCATCGGCTCCGGCATCGTGCGCAGGGCGCGGATCATCCCTTGGCGCGCGGTTTCATCGGCCTTGATGTCGCGCATCGGCACGATGACCAAACGAATGCCAAAGAGGATGCCGCCGGACTCCGGCAGCGCGACCAGCGATTGTTCCTCGATGCGGAACCAGACTTCATCGAGCGCGACACCGGCATCGAGGCGGGGCAACTTGCGCGAGGGATGCAGGTTCAGCTCGGCGGTGCGGCTCAGGCCCCAGTTGGCGCGCTCCCATGAAACGCCGGGCTTGATGCGCCGCAGGAAGCCATCGATCTGCGTCCCCAGCGTTTCGTTCAAACCGGGAACCGGCGCATGGATGTCCGCCATCGGCAAACCGAGCTTCTCCCGCAGATCCCAGTGCGAGGGGAAACACAGGCAGCCGCCGTAAAGCCGGAACACACCCGCATCGTCCGGTTTCATCAGCAGGAAGTCCGCTTCCCACAATTCCCCCAACCGCCGGCAGCGGGCCAGCGGGCCAGCGGGTCAAGGCTGGCGAAGTGTTCCAAAGCCGCGTCTCCGGGCACGGTGCCGAGCGTCACCGCGAGCCCGATGGTTTCATCTAACAGCCCGATCCCCTCCGGCAGCAGCGCGCAGTGGACCTCCGGCGCGGCCGCAAGCCACTTGCGCCGCTCGGCGATCACCGCCGCATGCGAATCGCCCGGCATGAAAAACGTCGCCACCTCCCCTCTGCCAAAACGCATCCGCAAGCCGAAGTCGCGGTCGGCGAGCATCTCCTCCAGATTCATGCGGGCATTGGTTGGCATCGGGCGTTGCTGTCTGACAATGCCGACGAAAGCGAAACCCGCGTTTCCAGCCAAGCGAAACCCTTTGGTGAGAAACACGCGGATGTTTCACAACCCCGGAGCCAGTCTCCGAAACGGAGTCTGGGACTGGTGGTCCCTGGCACTTCACTCCACCGGGTGCCTACCGAGGACGGCGGCGAGGTGGCGGAGTTCATCGTCGATTTCCGCGGGGTCGGCGACGGTGTGGGAGACGGCGTCGCGGACGGCTTGGCGCCAGGCCTTGCGGAGGCGGTGCAGGTGGGTGCGCACGGCGGCGTGGGTGCAACCTTTTTCGATGGCGATTTGCTTGAGCGAGGCCTCGCCCGGATCGGCGAGGATCCAGGGGCGGAGGACCGGCAGCCACTCGCGTTGGGTGGCGGTGCCTTTTTCGAGGGCGCGGAACGAAACACCGAGGACGTGCTGGGCCCAGTGGCGGTCATAGACCTCGGCGTCCAGAGCGCGTGGTGAATCGGTGCCTTCGGCCGGGGTTTCCTGATGGGCGGCGGGATGGATGGTGTTCAGGCTCTCGAACTGGCAAGCGCCGCCGCGGATTAGGGCGCGGGCGCTGCGGTGGTGGTTGCGGAGGAAGTTGTCGAGGATGGCGCGCAGGTAGGTGCGGAGGCGGGCGTTGGAACCGCTCCGCCAAGGGTCGTAGGTGAGGAAATGCGCCTTCTCGCCGGTGAGGCAAAGGGTCATGAACTCCGCGACCAGATCGTCGATATCGGTTTGCCCCAACTGCGGCCAATGGTGGTGGACGTAGTGCCTCAACGGGGGCGTGTAGGCGATGAAGAGCCGTCGGAGGGCGGTCTCGCGATCCGCTTCCGATCCGCTGCGAAGGCTTGTCAGGGCGGGATGATCGGTGTCAGGCCAGTTTTCGCCTTTCTTCAGCGGATGCGGATGGCTCGCATCGTCCGCTTGGCTGTGATCCGCACCAGGTGGAGAGTTGGATGGCATTTGTGGATTCCCATAGGGAGTGCACCAAACCGGAGCGGATTGTGACATGAATTTTCAGAAATTCTCATCTGCGCAGTCTGAAGAAGCGCTTGGGTGTCCCGGGATCGATGGCAACGGGATACTCCCATTCGGCTCCATTCAAGAAAGGCGCGCCGATGGCCTCCGACCATGAGTGCGGGTCGAGAGTGGTGGAGGTTTCAAGCACCGTTCCTGACGGGTAAGCCGGCCATCGCAGGATGAGCGGGGTTTCCGGTGAGGCGGCATGGTGCATCCGCAGGGATCCCGCGAGGGACTGGACGACCGAACCGTAATCGCGGCCGATGTGCCATTCGTCGATGACGTAGGCGTCTCCATTATCAAGATTGTTCGTGCGGATGATCGCATGAGAGAGGGAGCTCAGGCCGGAGGACAATACGACCTCGGCCGAGGGCACGCCCGGATGATCGGTGGCGGTCGGGTTCACAAACAGGCTGACCGTATCATACACCCCGCTGTTGGCCTGGATGCGGCCGACGAGAAGATAAGTGGTGGCGGCGGCGATGGGCACGACTGCATGGAAGTCGCTGTTGGCAACCGCCGTGGTGCTGCGGGCGAAGAATGCGGCGGTAGCCGGAAACGTCGTCGTCTGGGTGGCACTGGACCCGATGCTGACGCGCGGATTGGTGGCGGCGGCATTGTCATCAAAGCCGATCTGGAACAGATCCTGATTGGTAAGCGGACTGGCACCTCCGGTGGCGGTGCGGAAGAGGACACTGAACCAGAGCGTGTCACCGGAGGCCGCATTGAAAGTCGTGCCGAGAGGCCGGACGAGCGCATAGGACCCGTTGGCATTGTTCCAGAATCGCAGCGCGCGGTTGCCTCCCAAGATGCTTATCCCAGCGTTGGTATAATTCACCGGCGTGGCGGATCGGTCCTCGATTAACACCTTTGATTTGATGGTGGCGTTAACGTCATAAGCACCGCTCCAGCCGGCTCCGCCATCGAGGCCGGGGCCGCTGGTTCCGTCTGAGCCACTTTCCACCTGTATCCCGGCGGCATAATCCCCGAAGCCGTCGAAGGCCACCAGCTGGGCGCCCACCGGCTTGGCGTTGAGCGGCAGCAATAGCATCAAGGTCCTTAAGGTTCGCAAAGCGGGGGGGGCCGCAAAGGGCATGTTGGTAGTGGTGGAATTCGGCCCAATCCTGTCAATTCGGAATGCCAGAACCGTGGCATGCGCAGGGGATGTCATCGTATTGCAGAGAGTTCCCGCCGCTGCTCCTCGTTCAGTTCGGCGGATCGTTCGGTGAGTTGTTTCAACAGGAGTTCGAGGCGCGGGCCGTGATTTTTCGCATTCCATCCGGTCTCCTCCAGATCCGCAAGTCCGCGGGCCTGATGAAGCGCCATGGCGGTGACAAGGGCGAGCGAGAGCCGATCAGGCTCGTTTTCCTGGCGGGAAAGCAACAATCGCATGGCGCGTTGCACGGAGCGTGCGGCTTTCTCCCGGTCCTTGTGGCGCAGAGCCAGATGGCTTTCGTAAAGAAACAGTCTCGCGCGCATGAACAACATTTCATCCGTGGCTCCTCCATTCGCGCGGAGATAGGAAATGAGCCGGCTCGCGGTTTGCACCGCGGCATCGGCGACTTCGGAGTCGGTGCGTTTCATCGTCCCTTTTGTCCATTGCGTGGCGGTGGCGGCATACTCCCGAATCAGTTGATAGGATGACAGGCGAATGCGCGAACCTTCGCCGATCAGCAAATCAGCGCCTTCGCCGATGATTTCCCGGAAGTCGCCCGAGGGATCCGCATGAAGGAGGAGCCGGGCCTTGGCATGGAGGCAATACACGAGCCCACGCGTGCAGGCCTGGCATTCCGGGTCGCTGGCGTGGGCGGCGCGGCAGATGTCGATGGCGCGATCGACATGGAGGTATGCCTCCGGCATCCGAGCCGGGTCCGCGGTGATCGCGTAGCCCGCCAGATCGGAGGCGGCCAGCGCGAGACGCGGCGCGGTTTCATTTTCCGGGCGGACGAGCAGACCGGAAGGCAGTGACTCGGCGACGGCGAACATCTCCAGCGCCAAGTCGAATGCGCTCGTGGAGTTTCCGCGGCGATGGGCGTTCCGGGCCGCCAGTCGAAGCGCATCACAGCGCAAAGGTGGCAGCGGAGTCGGATCAAAGCCCGGCCATGTTGCCAAACGATCCACTTGGCGCAGGGTTTTGTGCGCCTCGTCACCGGCACCCTGGGCATGCCCCTTCAGGTCCAATAGGCGGGCGAAACTCAAACGGGCCCGGGCCGCGTCGAGCAGTCGCTTCGGATCGTCCGGAGCTTCCTTCGCGAGTTGGCAATAAAGGTCCAGAGCCTTCTGGATCGAAACGAGCGCGGATGTGTGATTTTCATGGCTTTCCGCAGTTGCGGATCGGAGGTCGGCCAACTGGGCTTGATAGTATCGAAGGTCAAGCTCTCCGTCCGCCCCGACGGGAAGTTGGGGTTCCTCGCCCGCGTCAGCAGTGGGAAAATCTCCACCGGAAGGGCGGGAGCCGGGTTTCTCTTCCGGCACGGCGGCGAGCAGGTCATCGCGCAGTTGGCTGAGGGTGGAAGAGGTCAGGTTGTAGGCGTAGCGCAGGTTCGCCTCGTTGCGCCGGGTGACTTGTTGGTGGCGATGGTAAATCGTGCCGCCGGCGGTCAGTCCCGCCAGCACCAGGCAGGCGGCGATCACCGAACGCCGCGCCTGCCGCCGCAGCAGGGTAGTGGTCAGGTAAAGCAAAGTGTGTTTCCGCGCCGCCACCGGCAGCTTGGCCGCGTAGCGTTCCAAATCCGAAAGCAGGTCCCGCGCGTGGCGATAGCGTTGGGCGGGATCCGGGGCGAGGGCTTGGCGAAGGATCCACTGAAGGTCGCGCGGCAGAGCTTTGGCCGACCCGGATAAATCGAGCGGTGGAGGTTTGAGGACCAAGGCCAGGGTTTCAGCAGGTGTGCCCTCGGCGGGCCGCAGCCAACGCCCGGTGACCATCCGGTGGAGGATCAGGCCGAGCGCATAGACATCCACCGACATGGCGCGGGAGCCGGGTCCGTTTGCCGCCTGTTCCGGGGCCATGAAGTTCAGGGTGCCCGAGACGCCGATGCTGCCGCCGTCGATGCAGGTTCCCGCTCCTTCCTGATGCAGGCGGGCTAGGCCGAAATCGACGATTCTGGCCATGCCCGTGTTGTCCACGATCAGGTTGGCCGGTTTCAAATCCCGATGGATCACGCCGTGGTCGTGCAGGAACGCGACTCCTCTGACGATGCCGTGAAAAAGGTCCAACTTTTCGCCGAGAGTCAGGTCCGGATGGCGCTGCAACCATTCGTCGAGCGGCCAGCCGTCGATCCATTCCATGGCCAAACCCTGGCGACCGTCCGCCGTCGTGATCGCGCGGTGGAGCAGGACCAGATTCGGATGGACCAGCTTGGCGAGCATCTGGATTTCGCGTTGCATCACTTCCTCCGGAGTGCCCGCGCCACCGTGGCGATGGAGGATTTTCAGCGCCACGATGCGGCCGGTTTCCAGTTCGTCCGCGAGCCAGACCTCACCGGTGGAGCCCGCGCCGAGTTTGCCGACGATCTCATAACCCGCCACCTCCGGAGCCCCGGCGATTCCCGGCATCAGGCGGCGTTCCGGTCCCAGCGCCATCGCCAGCAGTCCGCCGTCTTCCGCGGGGCACGGATCCTGCGGCAAAGCCGGGCGGATCATGTCAGTCGCGTGAAGGTCGGCAGACAACATTTGCCGCAGGCTAGGCAGCATCTCTAACACCCGAAAGCGAAAATCCGGCACACTCCGCTTGCCACCGAATGCCACGGTGCGATGCTACAATCATGAAACGGGGAATCGGCGGATTGTGGGCCGGATGGCTTTGTTTCGCCGCCTGCGAGGGCGATCCCAACGGCGCGGCGGGTGCGGGCGATCCATGGCTGGAGCAGCGCCGCCGGATGGTGGAGGAACAACTCGGCGGCAGGCGCGACGCGATCCGCGATCCGGCCGTGCTCGCCGCGATGCGCAAGGTGCCGCGCCATGAGCTGGTGCCGGAGGAAGTGCGATCCCTGGCCTATGCCGACCGACCGCTGCCCATCGGTCACGGCCAGACGATTTCCCAGCCGTATGTGGTCGCCTTCATGACCGAGAAACTCGAACCGAAACCCGCCGACCGCGTGTTGGAGATCGGCACCGGTTCGGGCTATCAGGCCGCGGTGCTCGCGGAAATCGTCGCTGAAGTCCGCAGCATCGAGATTGTCCCCGAACTCGCCGCGCGCGCCGCCACCGATCTCAAACGCCTCGGATACACCAACATCCACATCCGTCACAGCGACGGCTATCAAGGCTGGCCCGAAGCCGCGCCGTTCGATGCGATCATCGTCACCTGTGCGCCCGAGGCGGTGCCCGCGCCATTGGTCGCCCAACTCAAACCCGGCGGCCGCATGATCATTCCCGTCGGTGAGGCGAATGAGCAGAAACTCATCCTGCTGCGCAAACTCGGCGACCACCTCGAACAACAAGCCGTGCTGCCGGTCCGCTTCGTGCCGATGACCGGCGAGGCGGAGGAGGGTGACAGTTAGAATTCAGAACCAGCCGCTCCACCACATCGGGCGATCAGCTCACATCCTGATAGAGTTCCGCCAGGGAGATCGCAATGCCTGCTTCGGGCAGATCGAGGATGGCGTCCGGACCGGCAAGGGTTTCCCGCCGGAAGCCAGCGCCGTCCCTGCGGTACAGAGTGAGGAAGGGCGATTCGGTTTCCGCGAGGATGTAGGTGCCCAGAGTGGGAATCGTGATGTAGTCGCGGTACTTCTGGATCTCGTCAATGCGGCGGGTGTTCGGGCTGAGCACTTCGAGAATCACACTCGGAGAATCGGTGAACAGCGCGTCGCCCGGCACCGGCACGCAGATGATCATGCCGTCGGGGTAATAGAACGCGTCCTCGCCCGCTCCGAGCGGCACGTGGAGTTTGAAGTCGCTGCCGGTGGGGAAACAGGGTTTTCCGGCGAGTTGGTTCCCAGCCAGCCGCATGAAATTCCCGGCAACGCGCTGATGGTTGAGCGTGCCGCCGGACATGGCGTAAACGTTCCCGGCGACGTATTCGTGACGGATTTCCGAGGCAAGTTCACCTTGGAGATAATCCTCCCGGGAAATCCGATGGTCTGCGATTGCCAATGCCATGTCGGCACCAGTAGCGGAGGATTTTCGCCAGTGCAAGCTCGTGGGCACCGGCCGGGCGTTTGACTGAACAGCCCGGCGCTTGTCGCGGCTCGACGCCTCGCCCGATCCGATGAGGGAACATTTTGCAATCCGGTTGATCGAGGTTTCAGAAACGGATGGTTCCGGTGAAACTCGGACGCAGTGAACATCGGTGGCGGCGGCCGCGACGATCGTCGTGAGACAGGATCTGGGCATTTGAAACTAATCCCGTTAAGCGTGATTGGCGTCTCGGAAACGCGGTGGTCTGAGAGACAGGCGGTGACCCCGTGTCTCGCGACATCTTCGGCGGAAATCGAACGGTGGTTCCGGGATTTCAGAATAGTCCCAGCACCTTCAATATGACTACGACTACAACAACCGCACCAATGATATAAACAATGGAGTTCATGGCTTTTTAGTTTGCGTGCATTTTGCCCGAATGGTGGATTTTGATCCCCCGCCTCGGATGTTGGAGGATGTTCCTGCGCGTGAGCCCGCGCCTGAACCAAGAGTAGGATGGATCCAAGAGGCGGCTCCCGCCATGGGGTGTACCCCTATCATTCAAGAGAGGGTGAAACCTTGCACCCGGTGGGATCCGAAGTAACGGTTTCTGATGAACACTTCCAAGACTTCCTTCAGCATCACGTCCATCCTGGCGATCATCGCGGCAGTCCTCAGTTTCAATGTCGGCGCGATTGCCGGACTGCTTCTGGCGGCTGTCGCCTTCATCTTCGGGGCGATCGGGCTCATCCTCGCGCTGGCCCCGGGTACCCGGGGCGGCATGCTCAGCATGCTCGCCGTCATTCTGAGCGTCATCGGCGTGATTGCCGCGATCGTGAAAGCGATCATGTGGTTCTTCCGAGCGCCACAGGGGCAAGCGCGTCCCCTCTTGATACGAAAACATCCCCGCCGCCGGTGAGGGCGACGGGGATGGATGAAGCAACAACCGGAAAGGGATGATGGGATCAGCCGGGGATCAGGTCCTTGACGGCATCACGCTCTTCCTTGAGCTCGTTGATGGTGGCGTCGATCTTGCCCTGGCTGAAGGCGTCGATGGGCAGGCCTTGGACCACTTCCCACTTGCCGTTCTCGACGGTGCGGATGGGCATGGAGGCGATGAGGCCTTTTTCGATGCCGTAGGAACCGTCCGAGCAAACTGCCACCGAGTGCCAGTCGCCGGCCGGAGTCGGGGTGACGAGGCTGCGCACCGTGTCGATGGCGGCATTCGCGGCGGAGGCGGCGGAGGACGCGCCACGGGCCTTGATGATGGCGGCGCCGCGCTGTTGCACGGTGCTGATGAACTCACCCTTGAGCCACTCGACGTGCGAGATGACGTCGGTCACCGGGCGGCCGTTGATTTTCGCATTGGTGAAATCCGGGTACTGGGTGGCGGAGTGGTTGCCCCAGATGCAGAGGTTGGTGACCTTGGAAACGTGCACGCTGGCCTTGGCGGCGAGCTGGCTCTTGGCGCGGTTTTCGTCGAGGCGGGTCATCGCGAAGAAGCGGTCCTTCGGCACGCCGTCGGCGTTGTTCATGGCGATCAGGCAGTTGGTGTTGCAGGGGTTGCCGACCACGAGCACGCGCACATCGCTGGCGGCGTTGCGGGCGATGGCCTTGCCTTGGCCGGTGAAGATCTTGCCGTTGATGCCGAGCAGGTCGCCGCGTTCCATCCCGGCCTTGCGCGGCACGGAGCCGACGAGCAGCGCCCAGTTGGTGCCCTTGAAACCTTCGGCCAGATCGGCGGTCCCGGTCACGGAGTTGAGCAGCGGAAACGCGCAGTCATCGAGTTCCATCATCACGCCTTCGAGGGCGGCCATGCCGGGCTCGATTTCAATCAGGCGCAGGTTGACCGGCTGGTCCGGGCCGAACACGCCGCCCGAGGCGATGCGGAACAGGAGGGCATAGCCGATTTGGCCGGCGGCGCCGGTGACGGAAACGGTGATGGGAGCTTTCATAGTTGGTGGAAGTGGGGCGACGCTAGGGGCCGGGCCGGGCAAGGTCAACCCGCAAGCCCGCCCCGCAAAATCCCGCGTGGGATTTCCCAAATGGCGCACATCCGGAAATCCGCGCTTTCCGCCGCCGGACCGGATTGGTTGAATCCACCGCATGATCGACATGCTGGTGCGCCTGTATGACCTGCCGGAATCGGCTGAGCTGTATGCCGAGGTGGCGGCCAGGGGTGTGACCCTGCGGCGCGCGCGGGCCTTCGAGAAACACACCGTGGCGGGCTTCGCACGGACCTTCTCGGAAAAATGGGCGAGCGAGACGGAAGTGGCGCTCACCCGCCAGCCGGTGGCGTGTTTCATCGCCACCAAAGACAAGCGGATCCTGGGTTTCGCCTGCTACGACACGACGATGCGCGGGTTCTTCGGTCCCACCGGTGTGGCGGAGGAGGCGCGCGGCATGGGCCTGGGCAAGGCGCTGCTGTTCAAGTCGCTCGAAGCGCTGCGCGACACCGGACACGCCTACGCCATCATCGGCGGCGTGGGTCCGCGCGAGTTCTACGCCAAGGCCTGCGGCGCGATCGAAATCCCCGGCAGCGACCCGGGGATCTACGGTGACATCCTGCCGTAAACTGACCTCGTGCCATCACCCTTGTCCCGCCGTAGCCGTGCGAAGAAGGATGGCGAACCGCTCCAACGGCTTAATCCCGTGCTATTCAGGCCTTACCCCATTTAATGGATGACCCCATTCATGCGAGAAGTTGCGCACGGAACCGACTATGAGAAGATCACGAAGTCACACCAGCCACCCCACGGGAACTCCTGAGACCCCGGGAACAGGTCGGGGATGCCGGTGGCGGCGCATAGTTCTTCGCGCACGGTGGCGGCGGCCTTTATTCCCATCGTCTTAGCTCCGTGTACCCACAGTTCCCAGGTGCCGTCGGCATTGGCCACCGCGTCCAACAGTAGGCGCGGCCCCTGCTTGGCCCGCCAGTAGCACAGGGGGACTAGGCTATCCGGGGCGACTCCGCGCGTCTCTGGGGTCAGTGAAAGCGCCGGGATAAACCGGCTTGGAATAGAGAATGAAAGAGTCTTACGAAGAACAACTAGCCATTGACTTTGGCCACAAGCCCTACGCTGGGAGCGGTGACGCTCCGGGTGTAGCATGGGTGCGTGGAGACGCGGGCCAGCCATTGAGCTCCGAAATCAAGAATCCCGTGTGCCGACCTTGTACTGACAGGGGGAAGGCAACATCATCCTCACCGCCAAGGCAAGGCGGGGGCGGACACGGCGGAGTCTTAGAACCTGTGCATGTGTCGAAGTTCCAAGCGCGAGAACCGGGAGAGCCTGAGGGTATTCGTGATTACAAACCTCCGCCAAGGGGTTTCAAAACGGATCGCTGGTTCAACGTCACCGACGGTAATGACCAGATGCACGCCACCAGGAAGTCAGATGGGTCAATAATACCCGCGAAGTCTGCGAACAAGGGCACCTCTGAAGTGTCGGCGGAGCGGATGGAGGTAAGGGACCCAGCCGAGAGGAACGCGGCACAGCCTGCCCCACCCCGGACACAGGGCCGGAATCAGGTGGAGTCCAGCGGGCTGGACCGTGTGCGTGGTGCCGCCCGCAAGGACGGCGATTTGAAGTTCACAGCCTTGCTACACCATGCGGATGTCGATGCGTTGCGACGGTCGTTCTTCAAGCTGAAGAAGACGGCGGCGGTCGGGATCGATGGGATTACGTGGCAAGACTATGGACAGGCACTGGAGGAGAATTTGATAGACCTCCATGGCCGGATACACCGGGGAAGCTACCGGGCGAAACCGTCGCGCAGACGATATATTGACAAGCCGGATGGCCGGAAACGGGCACTGGGCATTGCGTCGTTGGAGGACAAAATCGTCCAGCACGCAGTGGCGGAGATATTGCAAAGCGTCTGCGAGGTGGATTTTCTCGGATTCAGCTATGGCTTCCGCTCGGGAAAGAGCCAACATGATGCGCTCGATGCGCTGAGTGTGGGCATTTGCCGCAAGAAGGTGAACTGGATATTAGACGCCGATATTGAAGGTTTCTTCGACACGATCGACCACAACTGGATGATCGAGTTTCTGGAACGCAGGATCGGTGATCGCCGCGTGCTGCGGCTGATCCGCAACTGGCTGAAAGCCGGGGTCAGCGAGGACGGCCAGGTGACGGAGGCGGTTGTGGGCACGCCGCAGGGAGCGGTGATTTCGCCGCTGCTATCGAACGTGTTTCTGCACTACGTCTTCGATTTATGGATAGAATGGTGGCGCAAAAGGCGCTGTCACGGTGATGTGGTCGTCGTGCGTTATGCGGACGACTTCGTGATCGGCTTCGAACACCGGGCTGAAGCGGAGGCGTGTCTGGAAGAACTCCGGACACGGTTCGCCAAGTTCGGGCTGAAGTTACATGATGGGAAAACGCGGTTGATAGAATTCGGTCGCTATGGGGCGTCGAATCGCGAAGAGCGCGGGGAGAAACGACCAGAAACCTTTGACTTCCTCGGTTTTACACACAAGTGTGCGAGGAGAAGGAGCGACGGAAGTTTCATCATTCACCGTCATTCGATGGCGAAGCGGATGCGGGCGACATTACAGGCGATCCGGGAGAAACTGCGCAAGAGGATGCACCTCCCGTTAGGCGAGGTGGGGCGCTGGTTGCGAAGAGTTGTGCAAGGCTGGCTGAATTATCACGCCGTGCCGGGAAATAGCGAACGCATCAGTCGTTTTGTGGACGAGATTGTCCGGTATTGGCTCCGGGTAATCAGGCGGCGCAGTGAAAGAGGGAAGAACCGATGGACATGGGAGAGGATGCAGCGGCTGGGCCGCAAACATCTACCCCGGCCTCATATAATCCATCCATATCCAGAGCAAAGGTTCCGCGCTCGACTCAAGGCAGGAGCCGTATGAGGTAATCCCTCACGTACGGATCTGCGCGGGGGGCCGCCGGCAACGGCGGTTCCTACCGCAATCCGCTCTTTGCAACAATTTCTCCAGTTCATTGACTCTCCTTTCCAGTTTCCGGTCACGCTTCACGCCGCATACCAGACGGCTCACTGAGCCAGGGTGCCCCATTTGCAGCCGTGCGGCAATCCATTCGAACCCCACAGTCGTCTCTGGGGTCAGTCCGCTCTTTGCAACAATTTCCCCAGTTCATTGACTCTCTTTTCCAGTTTCCGGTCACGCTTCACGCCGCATACCAGACGGCTCACTGAGCCAGGGTGCCCCATTTCTCTGGGGTCAGTCCGCTCTTTGCAACAATTTCTCC
>Ga0315904_10000804_pt1 | contig 49742 bp, 72 predicted proteins | sample LakEriMetagenome_6_FD_203529 | JGI IMG/M metagenome (GOLD analysis project Ga0315904, IMG submission 203529) | Freshwater fungal communities from buoy surface, Lake Erie, Ohio, United States - Buoy 12 MA120 | ecosystem: Environmental > Aquatic > Freshwater > Lake | place: USA: Lake Erie, Ohio...
ACCCACTGCGCGCGCCCTCCCTTGTGATGGTCCCATGCCGCGCCCATGAATCCGATGCCCGCGGGCGGGTCGGTCACGATCGAGTCCACGCTCTCGCTCGGCAGCGTGCGAAGCCACGCGAGGCAATCGCCGTGGTGCAGTGTCCAGCGCCCGCTCACTTCGCACCCCCTGCCCGCTCGCGTCCCTCGTCGCACCCGCGACACGAGACGTACGGCGCGCTGCCATCGCCTCGCCCGCTGATCGAGTAGCCGTCGAGGCGCACCGTCGAGCGATCCTGCGCTTTGGTCCACCGAGCCACGCAGGTGCGCACGCTCACGGTGGCGCTCAGACGATCGCAGCGGATCGACTCCGAGGGCTGGATGACAGGGAGCGCCACGCGGCGTCCTCGGCGTACGGGTCGCGCGCTCATCGCGCACCGCCGAGGAGCTTGTGCGCCACGCGCAGGGCGTCGCTGAAGTCCGCGCTGTGCACCTTGGTCGTGCCAGCGGTGACGTCGACGCGACCGACAACGAACGGAGCGCCTTCGTGAGCAGCGCGGAGCGCGAGGTTCGTCTCGTGGGCATGCGCGATCATTGCGACACGCTCCCCGCGCTGGACGCGCCACACGGTGCATCCGCGCCCCGTGCGTTCCGCCTCGTCTCCGAGCATCGTGACCGTGGTCCTCACCGCGGTCTTCGTCGCCTTCGTCTTCGTCATCACGCTGCCCTCATCCGTTCGTTGCGTTGCTTGACCACGATCCCGCCGCACTTCTGCGGCAACGTCTTCGCGAACTCGTCCCACTGCTCGGGCATCAGCCGCGCGTACTCGCCGCGCTTGACGACCCCCGCCTCCATCGCGCGCTTGCGCAGCGCGATGACCCACACGTTGAGGCGCTGCGCTGCGCGGTCCGCGTACTCGCCACGCTCCCATCGGGCGAACGCCGCGTGCGCTTCGTCGAGGTCCGCGTACGTCCGCCAAAGCTTGCGCTTGCTCTCGCGGATCGTCCCGCTCGGGTGCCTGCGCACGAGGCGCGCGCCGTGCCGCTCCAAGATCCGCCGCATGGTCGCGGAAGCCACACCGAAGCGCCGCGCGAGCGCGTCGAGGGACAGCAGCCCCTGCGTCTGCGCATTGAGGATCCCGAGCTTTTCCGCGCGGGTGTGGATCGCGCGAATCGTCCGACCCGGCAGCAGCTTGCGCAGTTGGCGCATGCTCACGAGATGCCACTCGCGGCAGAGGATCGTCGTCTCCTCCTGCGTCCACCTGCGGTGCAGCCCGTTGCCGGAGCCCGGTCCTCGGCGCTTTGCTCTGGTGCTCATCGCCCCGACTCCCGCGCGAGCGTCGTCGCCAGCGTCGCGTCGAGGGCCGCCGCATTCGCGGTGATCCACCGCTCGACCTCGCTCGGTCCCGTCTCGGTCAGCCGCAAGAGCAGCCAACGCGCGACGCACCCCGGCTCGTAAAAACGCACCTCGACGCGCTCACGCCCCCGCGCGCACTTGCTCTGCGTGTAGAGCCACGACAGCCGGTCGCGGTCGTCGTAGTGCTGCGTGCGTGGGACCGCGAAGCCAGGCGCGCGGACGTTGTGCGGGCGCGGCCCCTCGCCCTTCGGCAAGTACATCCCGAGCGAGTCGCACACCGCGTCCTGGACGTACTTGAGCGACGCTCCGAGGTTCCCGTCATCGAGCGTCCCGGTGCTGTAGCGCGTGAGCACGACGACGAGCGGGAGCCTGACGTGCTGCCACGATGCGCGGTGCGCCAGCATGAGCGCGCACACGGTGTTGCCCTGCGCTTTCGCTCGCTTCTGACGCGCCCGCCACGGCTCGTGCGACGCGCGATTCGCCTCGCTCACCGTGACGAGCGGGAGCTCGATCGTTGCCAGCGCGGGGATCACGCCGCCACCTCCTGAGACTCGAGCGCGACGCGGCGAGCGATCTCCTGCGCCGTCGTGAGCCCTCTCTTTTTGGCGGCAGACCACAACCCCTCGCGGCCCATCCCGAGCCGGTTGCACCAGTACGTGAGGGGCTCGCTCACCCCGTCCACCGTGATCTTCGCGGCGGGCCGCCCGCGCTTCGCAGCAGCGTCGCTGCGCTGCCCGGCTCTGCACTTCTCGATCAGGCGCGCGATGCCGTCCGCCCCGTGATTCCACTGGTCGACAGTCGCGACCGACACCCCGAGCGCGAGCGCGAGCGCGGTGCGCGACAGCATCACGCCATCGAGCAAGAACCTCGGGCCGTGCGAGTACGACCCGCGCTGAATGCGTCGACGGCTCGGGTGCTCCGTGAGCTCTTGGATGACGTCGTGGAACGTCACGCCCTGACGCAACGCGCGGCGGTAGATCGCGCCCTTCGACTTGCCCACCGAGCGCGCGAGCTGCTTCACCGTCGGGCCAGCGCGGCGACGCGGGGCCTTGCGTGCGGCCTTCGCTCGCTTCACTCGACGCTCGCGCACCCCGCGCTCGTGCTCGGTGATCACGCGAGCAATCGCCTCGCGCGGCGCGAACTGCGCGTCGACGCCAGCGCGCGCACACAGCCGCTTGGCGTAGCACCCCACGTACCCGGTGAGCTTCGCGATCTCGTAGAGGCTGCGCCCGTTCGCGTCCGCGCTCCTGCGGAGTAGGTCCTCGCCGCGCAGCCCCTTGCGGATGCGCTTGTACAGCGTGTCCACAGTGACCCCCGCCATGCGCGCAGCCTCATCAACGCGCCGCGCGCCCACGCTCGCGAGAGCCTCCACCGTGCTCGCGTTCGTTCGAAATCTCATCACGCTCCCTCGCTCCCTTCGTTCGTCCACTCGTCGGCGGCGTCGGACTCGACGTCGCGAAACACAGTCAGCGACCGCACGAAACGCACGCGGACCGGTCCCTTCGGCCCCTTGCGTTGCTTGCCCACGATGATCGCGACCTCGGGCTCTGGCTCCTCGTCGCCCGCCTCGCTGTGGATCATCCAAACCTTGTCGGCGTCCTGTTCGATCGCGCCCGAGCCGCGCAGGTCGCTGATGCGCGGCGCGCGCTTGTCCTTCTCGTTCGCCCGGTTGAACTGCGAGAGCAGCACGAACGGAACGCCCGCCTCGTTCGCGAGCAGTTTGCACTCGCGGGTTGCGCGCGAGATCGCCTCCTCGCGCGACTCCGCGCCGCCGTCCTCTTCGAGCAGTTGCAGGTAGTCGAGCCCGACGAACGCGAGCGGCCCGCGAGTGCGAGCCGCGAGCACGCGCGCGCGCACGTCGGCCATGCGCAACCGCGAACGCGGATCGAAGAGCACCGGCAGCCGTTCGAGCTGCGGGATGGCCTCGAGGATCGCGTTCGCATCTCGCTCCGACAGCACCCCGTCCGCGGCGCGCGCCGAGTCCACCAGAGCCCGAGCGCAGAGGGCGCGCTCCACGAGTTCGTCCACGTCCATCTCCAGCGAGAAGAGCAACACGGAGCCCTTGCCAGACGCCGCCGCGTGCAGCGCGAGTTGTAGAAACAGGCTTGTTTTCCCGAGCCCCGGCCTCCCTGCGATCACGATGAGCTGGCCCGGCAACAGCCCGCCCGGCGTCATGCGGTCGAGCGCGGAGAGTCCCGTCGACAGACCGCGCTCGGAGGTGCCCGCGCTGCGCCTGGTCGCCATGCGCTCGGCGACATGGCCCGCGCGATCACGCAACGAGAGCAGCGGAGCGGAGTCGGCGCGCGTATCGAGCGCGGTCGAGAGGCGCTTGCCCACGTCGCCGGCCCACGTCGTGCCGCCCCTGCGCGCGCGCTCGATGGCCTCGCCAGCGGCACGGATGACGCGCCTCCGCTGGGCACAGTCCGCCACGATGCGCGCGTGTGTCTCGGCGCTCGACGGCCCAGGCACCTCGTCCACGAGCGAGGCGACATACGCCATGCCGCCGACCGCGTTGAGCCTCCCCGCCGCGCGCAACTCAGCGCACGCGCTCACCGCGTCGAGCCGCTCGCCGCCAGCGCCGCCGCGCGCCGCGATCGTCGCGAAGCACCCGAAGATTGCCGCGTGCGCGGGGTGGTAGAAGTCCTCGGCGCGCAGGATCGCAGCAACGAGCGGGAGCACGGGCTCGCCCCACGCCTCGCCCATGAGCACCGCCCCGAGCACCGCTCGCTCTGCCGCAGTCTCGTGCGGATCCCGCTGCGGGTCATGCGCTGCGAGCGAGCGCTCAGCCATTGGCCGCCTCCCGCGTCGCCGCTGCCTCTTCCGCGGCCCGCATCGCAGCGCGTTCGCGCCGCGCCAGCTCGATGAGTTCCTGTGCGCGCTCGGGGGTGATGAGGTCCTGCGGCGCGGGCTTCGAGGGCACTACGCGCAGCGGTGAGGGCTTCGAGGGCAACCGCTGCGAGGTCTCTTCGAGGCAGCGAATCAGCCCGTCCGCCGTGCGCCTGCCGGTCTCGTCAGGGCGTCCGAGCAGCGCGCCGATCGTGAGCGCGCCCTGCCACCACGACGCCTCCCCGCGGCCCACGAGGGTCGCCCAATGGTCGAGTTCGTCCGCGAGCCGCGGGCGCTGCGCTGCGATCGTCGCCAGCGTGCGGGACAGTTCGCGCTCGTGGCCATTCAGGGTCAGCGAGAGTTTGCCCTGCGACCGGTCGCGCAGTCGGTTCACCACCGCCCACGGGTCGAGCCACCACGCCGCGCTCGCCGGCTGCCCCTCGCGCGTACGTGCGCCCTCGTGCGTGGGCGTGGGCGCGCTCTCCTCTTTCTTATCTCTTCTTTCTGAGAGGGGGTCCGGGGGAGACTGAGTGGTGCTTGAATGGTTACGCGTGGTTGCGTTGGTTTTCGTGTTCGGTTCGTGTTCGGTTCGCGTAGCGTTCGTGTTCGGTTCGTGCGCAGTTCGTGTTCGGTTCGCGTCCGTCTCGCGCTCGGTTCGCGTCGCCTCGGGGCGCTCGTCGCACGCCACTAGCAGCCACCGCTCTCCGCGCCGCGCGAGGTACCCCGCACGCTCGAGCGAGCCGAGTTCGTCCGCGAGCCACCGGCGATCCCCTGCGGTCGCCCCGAGGCGACGCGCGATCTCGCGCGTCAGCCCGTTGAGGTCGTGCGCGCAGGCGTCCAGCATGCCGTCTCGCTGGCGCTTCCAGAGCAGCTCATGCAGCCCGCGCGCGCGCAGCGAGAGGGCCGCAAACGGGGCCGCCTCCTCTGCCGGGCTCTTGACCCACGCGCCGCTCACTCGTCACCTCTGCGGATCCGCTTGGCCCGAGCGCGGTGGTTCGTCGCGCGATCATCGGCAGCCATGGCCGCCGCGCTGCCTTGTGCGTCTTCGACACCGCGGAGCGACGCGGCGTAGTGCTCCTCGGCCTGCGCGAGATCGTCCTGATAGCGAGCGCGCGCGGCGCGAAGCTCGGGTGATTGGATGGCGAGAGTCGGCGTGGAAAGCACGGTGATCCTCCGGTGATTCGTTGGCCGCTGCGCAGGGATCCGAGCCCCGGCGTCGCGCGTTTGCGCAGCGGGTCAGGCGGGTTCGTTGTTGGCGTTGGCGGCGTCCGCCTGAGCGATCCCCTCGACAGCCCGAGCGCTCGCCGCGAGTCGCTCGATCACCCGCAGCGCGGTCGCGTGCTGGTCCTGTTCGAGCTCGATCCCGAGCGCGCGCCCTCGATCCCGCAGGACGTCGACGCACGCGAGTGCGAGCGCTTCGAGGTAGGTGGTCGAGAGGATCGCGTGTGACTCGCGCAGGCACTCGCGCAGGGTCTTGGCAGGGCGGACCGTCACGACAGCAGCCCCTTCGCGGTGGGAGCCGCGGGCCGCGCGCTCGCGCGATCACCCTGCGACTCGACGTGATCGAGGTCGATCGCGAGCCTCTGCGCGCGGTCCCACGCGAGCGCTTCGTCGACGAACGACTGGCCGGTGTGGACGACGCGCCCCTCGACGCAATCCCCCAGCCTCGCCGCGGTGCAGTGCCCTCTCACGAGCCAGCCCTGCGCGTTGCCGCCGAGGCGGTAGACGCTGACGACGACGAGGCCGTTGTCGCTCTCGACGGACCCGACGAGCTCGAGGATGAGTCTGTGCCCCTCGGTGAACCGGTGGGTTCTCACGACGCACCTCCAAGCATCGCGACGACGGCAGCGCGTACCCGCGCCTCGGCTGCGTCCAACGCCAAGCGCAGCCGCTTGCACTCCGCGTCCAACGCCAAGCGCAGCCGCTTGCACTCCGCGTCCAACGCCAAGCGCAGCCGCTTGCACTCCGAGTCTGCGGAGATCGCAGCGCGGGCCAGCGCATCTACGCTCGTGGCGTTATAGCGCCACATCTGGCTCGACAGCACGGCGTTGACCTTGGAAACGACTGTGCTTCCGGGGCGATACGTCCCGTCGACCGTGTGGGCGAGCGACGAGTACGAGACCCCCGCCGCCTTGGCCAAGGCTCTCCCTTTACGCTCGGAGAACACCGCACGCAGGCGGGAGGTGAACTCTGCAACCTCCGCGTCCGACAGGTGCTTCCCGCTCACGACGCACCGCCGATCACGGTCGCGATCCGACCGAGCGCCCACAGGACACCGACGACGACCGCGGCGAACCCAATCCCGACGAGCCCACCCATCACGTTGTCAGCCCACGTCGCGTCCGACTCGATGTTGCGCAGGCGCAGCTCGTGGCGCAGCCGGTCCGCCTCCGCGCGCAACGCCTGAGTCTCCTTCACGCGCTCGATGCAGCGCAGGCACACGCGCTGTGCACACGCCGCACAGCGCTGGCCGCTCTGGTCTGCGGGGGCGCTCACGCTGCCACCCGCGATGCCTTCGATCCCCTCGTCGCCCGCGCCCGCTTCCCCTTCGCGGGCCACAGGTCGCCGATCTCGCACCCGAAGATCGCCGCGATTCTTTGTGCGAGCAGAACGTCCGGCGTCGCCTTGGCGTTCTCGATGGTCGAATACCGGCCTTGGCTGATATCCAGTTTCGCCGCCATATCTTGCTGGCGCAGACCAGCGGCGAAACGCCTCTTGGCCAATTCACTTGGCCGTCTCCCGTGCGATGCCCTCATGGTGGTCGAGAGTAGATAATCTAGATATCTACGTCAAGGACCAGCGTTGCAATATTCTCAATCGCGATGGACTATCCGCGGCATGAGGTTGCGCGACGCGCGGAAAAAGGCAGGGCTTACGCAGGAAGAGCTGGCAGAGCGCGCGGGGCTCGCGCAGTCGGTGGTGTCGCGCGCCGAGAAGGGGCTCAGCGTCGCGAGCGACAGCCTCGCGAGACTCGCCGAAGCCGTGGGCCTCGCGGTTGCTGACCTGGAGTCAGACCCCGAGGCGGTCCCCGCTCGCACCGCGGCTCACGCGCACGAGTCATCCGTTATCCCTGTGTTGCGGAACCGCCCCGGCGCAGAAGAGGCCCTCGCGCGGGCGAAGGCGGACGACCCGTCTATCGATGACGAAACGTGGGACGTGCTGCTCCGCGCGCCGGGGTTGTTCGCGTTCGACGTGCCGTTGACGCCCGCCCTGTTGATCGACCTCGCCAAAGTCGTGCGCCGCCATCGACCGCCGAAAAGGTGACGCGGGTCCGGGGCGGCGGGATCGTGAGGAGGTGGACGGGTTGCTCGCTCTAACAGTGGCGGACGAGGTGAGGGCGGGGCTGGCCCTGCTGTCAGACGAGGAGCTCGAGGCCGAGGCCGCGGGGCTGTGGAGCCAAGTCTCGGACGTGGGTGACGCGGAGGATCTCGCGCGCGTGGCGGACACCCGCGTGGAGTACGACCGCGGGCTCCCCGCCGGCGTCGACGGGATCGCCCTGCCCCACGTCCTCGTCGTGCGTCCGAGCCGCCAGCGGGCCCTCGTGGTCCTGCGGATCCTTCACGAACTCTCGCACTACCTGCTCGGCGTCGACAGGATGCATACCCACGCGGACGTCTGGAGGTTGACGCTCGCGCTCGCGTGGCCTGTCCCGCGGATACGCCGGGGCCGTCCACCGCTCGAAGTCCCAGCTTGGGCGGTGGAGTTGCGCGCGCTTATCGTCGCTGAATCTCGCATGATCTCCGCGGCTTAGAAGAAAAGAAAGATATTGCGTCGACAGATATTGCAATCCATCTAGATATGCCGTATCTCTTATCTCGCCCCCAGGGACACGGGGCAGACGGAGAGACGGCGATGAGACAGACGACGCAGGGACAGGGATACCGCGGGCTGGAGATCGAGGCTGGTCACTCGCTGGTGAGCGTGTGGCGCACCGTGAGCGCGGCAGGGCTCGGTACCCGCTGGATTGCAGACGTGACCGACCTGCGCACGGGTCACACCGTGGGCGCGTACTCGCACCACGCGACCCGCGAGCGCGCCATCCGCGCGGCCAACCGGATGGCATCGACGGCCCGTCGCGTGGCAGGTGCGCTGTGAGCGCGCGGACGTACAGCATCGAGATCAGCGGGATCACCTACTCGGTCGTGGCCGAGGTCGAGAGCGCAGACCGGTCGACGGGGACGCCGGAGCAAGCCGCAATCTCGTCGGTCAAGTGCCACGGCTACGAGATCGGTAGCGACGAGTTCGAAGCGATCGTCAACTACCTCGAGTCCGACGTGATCGGGCAGTACCGCGAGCGCCGTGCGGCAGAGCGCGAGGCGGTGCGCGCCGCGGAGTACGCCGACTCCGTTTACCTGCTGGCGTGCGAGGGCTGGTGAGGCGCTGCGCCGCGGGGGCCTGAGACGCGCTCACGAGCGTTGTCCGGGCCTCCACGGGGCCGCGCGTCTGCGGACCCACGGAGGAGAGACCGTGCTGACCACGATGAGACTCGATGACAACTACACGCTGGAGATTCGCGCGTACCGCGGCACCCCGCCGCAGGGCGTGACCCCGGTCCGCGAGGGTGTCGACGTGATCGACGCCACGGGCGAGAGCGTGGACAACGGCGAGCTTTTCGCCCTCGCTCACGACCTGTGCGACTACGATGGCGAGTGCGTCGAGGGCGCTCTGGACGCGCTCCTCGGGTACGCTGACGAGCTCGCCGAAGCGGAGCGCCACGTTGCCGCGGCTGACGCCGCGGACGCTGGCGTCGAGTTGTGGGAGACCGCGTTCGCTGCGGATCCCGAGGCTCCCGACGCGGGACAGTTGAGCGAGTACGACGTCGACGCGTTCGCGCGCAGTGAGGCCGTGCGCCTCTCGACGCTGACGGGCCAACTGCTCGTGACTCTGGACTTTGCCGCAGGTGGCTCGCGATGACCGCCGTGATCGTCGCCTCGCGCGTCCGAGTCTCGGGCTCGGCTCCGATCACTGGCGAGTGGCCCGTCTATCACGCGCGCCGCGCTGACCCGCTGACGGCGTGGGCGCGCGACGTGTCCCGCCTGACCGAGTGGGACGCCGAGCGCGTCCGACCGAGCGAACACGGCTACGTCTACGCGCTGCGCTCGCGACGCGGCAAGCGGTCGATTCGGTTTCACGTTGCGGTCGAGACCACGCTGATCGGGATCGTCTCGGCTCGGGTGTCGCTGTGAGTGCGCTCGGTACGGCCAGTGATGACGCGCTGAGAAGACCCGTCCCGCCCGAGAGGGTGACGAGAAGACGGTAGGCAGCGGGCGATGAAGTGCTCGGCAGGCCCGCTGCCTCGATTGGGACCACACGCGGGGAGTGGTCGCAACCGACGCAGGGAGTCGAACGGGAACCCAACGGAGGAGTGAACGGTGAAGGTCGTAATCAACAACCGCTACGGCGGATTCGGGCTGAGCGAGGAGGCGCTCGCGTGGCTGCGCGAGCACGAGTGGAAGCACTGCGCGCGCCCGGAAGACGCGCCCCGGCACGACCCGCTATTGGTCAAGTGCGTCGAGGCACTTGGCGAGAAGGCCAGCGATCGATACGCGAGCCTCTCCATCGTGGACGCGGGCTGCGCGTACAGGATCAGCGAGTACGACGGCCTCGAGCGCATCGAGCACGTCAGCGGGGACGCGATCACGATCACCGATGCGGAGGTGACGCAGGCCGTCGCCGACGTCGTTGCAGCCGAGCGTGCGGTGTGCCTCGAGATCGTGGGGAAGCTCGCGCGGCACGCGTACATCAACAGCTACACGCGCGGTCGCTCGGATGCCGCAGCGGAGATCGCGCAGGCCATTGCCTCGCGTTCGAAGGGCGAGGTCTCACGATGACTACCCACGAGCTGAAGACCCACCCCGCGCACTTCGCCGCCGTTCAGAGCGGTGCGAAGCGAGCGGAGATTCGCAGGGACGACCGCGGGTTCGCAGTCGGCGACGTGCTGGTGTTGCGCGAGTACGACCCGACCACGAACGAGCACACGGGGCGCTTCGTCGAGGTGCGCGTGACGCATGTCCTCAAGGGTTTCGAGGGTCTCGCGGAGGGTTGGGTCTCGCTGAGCGTGGAGCCGCTGCAGCCGTCGTTGTTCAACGGGATTGCGGGGATGTTCTGATGAGTCGCGACAGGATCAGATTCAGGGTGCGGGCCACGGACGGGCGCTATGAGTGCGAGGCGCGCGCGGAGTGGGTCTCGACCGAGAGCGGAGCGGAGGTGCTGGTCGCTGGGCTCCGCCGTCACGACGGGTACGAGGTCTCGGACGCGGAGGCAGCGCAGGCGCTCGCGCTGACGGTGAGCGAGCTTCGGGTGCAGCTCCGGGCGTGCGCGATCGAGGCGCAGGGAGCGCGGGAGAGGGAGCCGGGGGTTTGTCCGCTGGTGTGGTTGACGCCTGGCCGCACGCGGTCTGCGCTGCCTGTGCTCGAGGGGAGGCTGGCCTCGTGATCGCCCTCCCGAAGCACCACGAAAGCGATCTGGTGATCGCGTCTATCAGCGGCGGCAAGGACTCGGCAGCACTCGCGATCGCTCTGCAGGAGGCCGGTATCCCGTTCGTCGCCGTGTTCGCTGACACGGGCTGGGAAGCGCCAGAGACCTACGCTCACCTTGGCACGATTGAGCGCGTGCTCGGGATCGCGATTCACCGCGTCGGATTCCCTGGAGGGATGCGGGCGAAGGTCATGGGGCGCTCAGGGTTCCCATCTCGGATGGCGCGATGGTGCACGGCAGAGTTGAAGGTCAAGCCGCTTGACGCGTTCGCTCACGAGATGGGCGAGCGCGAAGGACGCGCAGTGCTGCAAGCCGTTGGCATCCGCGCGGACGAGAGCGAGTCGCGCTCGGCGATGACAGAGGTGGAGCACGACGACTCGCGCGATCTGACCGTGTGGCGTCCGTTGCTGCGATGGACCGTCGAGGATGTGATCGGGGCGCACCATCGCGCCGGGTTGCCGATGCACCCTCACTACCTGCGCGGGCACTCGCGCGTCGGGTGTTGGCCCTGCATCTACTCCAGCAAGTCAGAAATCGCGCTGTGGGCTGAGCACGACCCCGAAGGCGTGAAGGCGCTCGCGGAGTTGGAGCTCGAAGCAGAGCGCGAGCGCGCTCGCCGAAACGCCGAGACGCCGGGGCGCTACTCGCACGAAACCGCCTCGTTCTTTCAGGCCCGCGAGGTGACGAAGCTGCCCGACGGAAAACGCGTCTACCTGCCGGTCCACGTTGAGCAGGTCGTCGAGTGGGCGCGCACAGACCGAGGCGGGAAGCAGATGCCACTGATCCGAGAGCAGCCCGCGGGTGGGTGCTTCCGCTGGGGGATGTGCGAGCCGCCTGCGGCCGACAAGCCTGCGGATGAAGAGCCCGCGGCAGCCAACGACAACGCCGACAGCACCGAGGTGGCCTCGTGATTCGCGCGGTCGACCTCTTCGCGGGCGCTGGTGGCTGGTCGTGCGGTGCAGAGCGCGCGGGCGTGCGCGTTGTTGCTGGTGCGAACCACTGGCCGCGCGCGGTCGAGACGTTCCGCGCGGCGCACCCGCAGGCCGTCGCCCGCTGCCAAGACGTGACGATCATGGACCCGCGCGACCTGCCTTCGTTCGACCTGTTGCTCGCCTCGCCCGCGTGTCAGGGGCACAGCCGAGCGCGCGGGACAGACCAGCCTCACCACGATGTGCAGCGCGCGACAGCGTGGGCTGTGGTGCAGGTGGCCGAGGTCTGCCGGCCGCGATGGCTCGCGGTCGAGAACGTCCCTGAGTTCGCGCGCTGGCCGCTGTATCGGCACTGGCGCGCGGCGCTCTCGACGCTGGGCTACCGACTCACCGAGCGCGTGCTCGATGCCGCAGAGCACGGCGTCCCGCAGGAGCGTCGCAGGCTGTTCGTTGTCGGGTCGCTCGATGGGCTCCCGTCCCTGTCGAGCGCGGGTCTCGAGCCCGTGCCCGCGAGTTCGTTCGTGCGGTTCGATGGTGGCTCGTGGTCCCCGGTTCGCCGTGAGGGTCGAGCGCCGAGGACGCTCACGCGCATCGAGGCTGCGCAGCGCGAGCATGGCGAGCGGGTGCTCGTGCCCTACTACGGCAGCGCTCGCGGCGGACGTCCGCTATCTCGCCCTGTCGGGACGATCACGACGCACGATCGGTACGCGGTGGTCGACGGCGACCGCATGCGAATGTTGAGCGTCGAGGAGCTGCGCGCGGCGATGGGATTCCCTGCGTCGTACCCACTGACAGGCACGCGAGCGGAGCAAGTCCACCAACTTGGAAACGCCTGCGTCCCAGCGGTGGCCGCACACGTCGTGCAGCAGTTGATCGCGACGAGGCGAGGCGCAGCATGAGCGCCCTCTATCTCGAGCCCCAATCCCTCGTCGTCGTCTGCCCCGACTGCGGCCAGCGATACGACCCAGCCAAGGCCGCGAGGGTCGCTCGCGTTCGCACCCGCGACGGTCGCACCATCAAGCCTGGTCGCGTCGAAGCGCAGGACGTTCGAGAGCCTGGGCACCGCAACGGGCGGCATCACTTCGCACACGCAATGGTCACCGCGCAGGCGCTCGACGGTTGGTCTCTGCTGACGGATGCGCTAGCGGTCGGAGCGCGTCAGTTCGGCGTCGAGGTGGAGTGGACACGGATCGACGCGCCTACGTCGCTCCGGTTCATTCGGACGTGGGATCTCGACTGCCTCATCGCTGAGATGGACGAGTGCGCAAAGCGCGAAACAGCGCGTCGAATCTGGCGCGCTTCGATGGCGGTTCGTGTTGATCACCCGTGGTGGCGTGCCTATCTGCACGAGGTGGGAGCGAGCGCAGAGGAGATCGCGCGAGGGCTCACGGTTGGCGCGAACAACCGCGCCGACGTGTTGTTTCGGCAGCGAGTGCAGACGGTGACGACACCCGCAGAGGCGTCGTTGCCGGGGCTGACGTGACCACAAGCGGCACGGCCCGCTGCCTCGACTGCGGTCGCGCGTGCGCGGTCGATCTCGCGGCAGGCGAGCACAGGTATTCAACGAGAGGACACGGACGATGAATGACATTGAGGTAGAAGACGATCGCCGACACGACCGAGATCACGAGATCCCAGGCGACCACGACGACCGGAACGTGCACGGCGACTACGACGCGTATGCGCGGGACCTCGAAGAGCAAGATGACCGGCGACTTGAGATCGAGGCTGCAGTCGACAAGGCGGTCGCCGCCGAGCGCGAGCGTGCGGCTGCCGAGCTCGCGGTGCTCACGGAGCGCATGGAGGCTGCGATTGCCGAGGCGTGCGCAGCGGTGCGGGTGCGGACGATCGAGGAGTGCCTCGCGGTTGCGGGTGCGGAGGTCGGCGCTCACGAGTCGAAGCTCTGCCTCTACTCCGAGGAGGACTCCCGCTGGGTCGACTGCAACGGGCGCGCGAACGAGGCGGTCGAGATCTACAACGCAATCCGCGCCCTCGCTGCGCCCACGCCCACCACCGCTCGCGAGGAGCACTACACGTGCCCTCGGTGCGGCGTGTGCGTCGAGTTGATTTGCCACTGCGGCGACGGGCCGAACGACGCGAGCCACACGGCGAGCGGGTACACGCACGAATTCACGCCGTACAACCCGTGCGCGTGCGCCGCGCCCTCGCCCACCACCGAGCCCGCCCCTGTCGACCCTGCCGCGGGGGCGCGGCGATGAGCAACGAGGAGCGGCTTCTCGGCGAGCGCATCCGAATCGCGCACGCGCTCGACCGTCTCAGCGGCGCACTCAGCGCGGCGAGGATTGCCCTTCGCAGCGGAGACCCGTTCGCCGAAACGGGCGACGCGCTGGTGTCGATCGCGGTCGAACTGGCGAAACACATGGCCGTGAGCGACGCGCTGGACCACGACAGGAGGAAGCGATGACCGCCCGACGCTGCACACGATGCGGGGCGCACAACGTCGCGACGAGCGGCACGCTATGCTCGCTGTGCGAGTGGTCGCATCTCACGCCCCAGGCTCGCGCAGCCCGCGCACACGCCGACGCCCTCGCCGCCCTCGATGCGCTCGGCGTGGCGGTCGCGACCGTCGCGCGAGCCACGCTCATCGCGCGCGTTGCGATCGGTCGCACGATCACCGTCCGCACCGAGGTTGATGGCGTCGAGCGCGGGCTCGAGCTGTGGCAGCGCGGCTCGTCGCTGTGCCTGTCGGAGTACGCGCACAACCGCGCGCCGCGTCGACTGTGGCAGATCGAGGGCCAGCCGGAGGACAACGCGGCAGAGGCGGTCGCGCGGTTGATCGAGTTGGTGGAGGAGCGGACGCGATGATCGACGAGATTCTCGACGGGGCCGCGGACGTCGTGCTGGCGAATCCTCCGTACATCGTCGACCCGGACCCTGCGCGACGCGAGGCGGTTCGAGCCCGATACGAGAGTGCGGTTGCTCGCTACGGTCTCGGCGTGCCGTTTACCGAGCGGCTGTTTCAGCTCGCCCGAGAGGGCGGTTGGATCGCGCAGATCACGAGCAACGCGTTCATGAAGCGCGAGCACGGCAAGGCGCTCGTCGAGACGGTGCTCCCGCGCTGGGACATGACGCACGTCATCGACGCCGCGGGCGCGTTCATCCCCGGACACGGGACGCCGACGGTGATCCTCGCGGCGCGCGCTCGCGCTCCGCAGTCGCGCCACGTGCTCACGGTCATGGGCAAGTGCGGCGAGAAGACCACGCCCGCTCCGGGCGAGCCAGGGCAGGCGTGGCGCTCGATTTTGCGCGCGCTCGACGTACCGCAGGCCAACGACCCGCCGCGGGCGTACGGCATCGAGGGGGCGCGCGTGCTCGCAGACGTGCTGCGGCAGAGCAGACCGTCGAAGCTCGAGCGCAGGCTCGGCCCTCGTCTCGGCCCTGCGCTGCTCGGCGCTGCGCTCGTGCTCGCGTTCTCATCGCGTCAGTGGATTCGCGGTCTCGCGATCGGCGACGGGCTCAACGAGATCGAGGACGCGACGGGCATCGACCCGCTCGTGCGCGTCGAACTCACGGAGTCCGAGAGCGCCGAGGTGTTCGCGTTCGTCCGCAGCGTCACGCCGCCTCGCGGTCTCGCATCAACGGCGACGGCGATCGACGCCGGGCGCGCGGGCTGGGCGACGCGCGATACTGATTGGATCGGCGATCTGTACCAGGCCACGCACGAGGGCACCGTGAAGCGCGACGCATTGTGCCAAACGCCGTGGTTCGTCCGTGACCTCCTGATCCAACTCGCGCTCGATCCTGCGATCAATGAGCAGGGGCTCGACGTGCGCGTACTTGATCCGGCCTGCGGCACGGGGCACTTGCTCTGCGGCGCGTTCTGGCGGCTGTTCGATGCGCGAATGGAGTCGGGCGAACACACCGTCTACGGCGCGGCAGACGCGGCCCTCCGCTCCGTCGAGGGCATCGAACTCACACCGGAGACAGCAGCGCTCGCGCGTCTGCGCCTCGTGCTCGCGTGGGCTGACGCGACGGGGCACGGGCTCGCGCGCCTCGGACCGCGCGACGTGGCCGGCGACCGGCACACGCTGCACAACGCAGCCGAGCGCGTGCGCGTTGCGGTCGGCAACTCGCTGCTGAGCGGGTGCGCTGGTCGTCGGTTCCCAGCACCCGCGCTCGTGCCCGCGGAGCCGTTCCGTTTGACGATGGCGAGGGCGTCATGACCGCCGCGCGCGTGGTGGCGCTCCCGTCGCTGCTGAGTCCGCGGGACATCGAGGCACGCCTCGGGTGTTCGCGCAGCACGGCGTACGCTCACGCAGAGGCGTGCGCCGTGCTGCACCACGGGCGCCCTCGAGGGTGCGGCGGGCTGTTGCGGGTTACGCGCGAGGCGTGGGACAGGTACGAGCGAGAGGTGATCCTGTGCGGCTGTGGCGACGCGACGATTCCGGGTACTGGTACGCGTCGATCCGCGACGCGAGCGGGCGCAGGGTCAAGCGCTCGACGGGCTACACCGATCGCAAGGCCGCAGAGGCAATCGCCCGCGAGTGGGAGCGCGAACTCGCCGATCCCGACGCCGCGGCGCTACGGGCCGAGACCGTAGCGACGTGCCTCGAACGGTTCGTACTCGCGACCCGCAACGAGCGCACGAGGTCGTTCTACGCGCAGAAGAGCGGGCATCTCGTCGCGATCCTCGGCGCGGACACGCGGCTCTCTGACCTGCGCCCCGCGCACCTCGACGGCTACATCGCGACGCGACGCGGGCACTACGTGGTCGAGCCGAGCGAGACGCGCGAGGGCAAGCCCGTGAGCGAGCACACGATCCACAAGGAACTCGCGACCCTGCGCGCCGCGCTCACGCAGAGCGCGCGCCTCGGGCTCTACAAGGGCGATGCACGCGCGCTCGTCCCGCGCCACTCCCCCGAGTACCGCCCGCGCGAGCACTGGCTCACGCTCTCGCAGGTGCACACGCTGATCGAGTCATTTCACACGTCCGTCGCCGATCACGCTGCGCGCGTGGCGTTCGCCGTCGCCGTGGGCGCTGAGTGGTCCGCGCTCGACCGCGCTCGACGCGAGGACATCGGCGAGGACTTCGTTCGCGTCCGCGGGACCAAGAGCGAGACGCGTGATCGCGTCGTCCCGATCGTGCTCGATTGGCAGCGCGCGCTGCTGGCGTTCGTGCGCGAGCACGCGACCGGTGAGGGCGGGCTCCTGTTCGCCCCGTGGTACTGGCGCTCGGCGCTGCTCTCGCTCGAGCGAGCCGCCGCGCGCTGCAGCCTCCCGCACACGACCTGGCACGACCTGCGGCGGACCTACGCGCAGCTCATGCGGCGCGCCGGCGCGGAGCTCGAGGATCTTGCGCCGACGTTGGGCCACGCGAACGCGCGCGTGACCGCCGCGGTCTACGCCCGCCTTGACGTCGAGGCCCTCCGCGTGCGTCTCGCCGCCTCGACCGGGACACCGGTGGGACAAACGGATCGGAAAGAGGCGCACCCATCGGACCCATCGGACGAGTCGCGCGGAGAGAAAGAGCGCAAATCCCCTGGTAAAAGCGGTGGGTCGTCCGGGACTCGAACCCGGAGCCAACGGATTAAAAGTCCGCTGCATGAACTCACTTTGCGGCAGGAATCCCGCGGCGAACGCCCGCAGCCGTCGAGCGCTGGGACACCAGTGGGACAACTGCGCCGGGTGAAGTGATCGAGAGCGCGGGTCGTGAGCCAGCGCAGGGCGGCGAGAGGGTCGGGGAGCGGGTACACGCAGGGGCTATCGAGCGCGGCCGCACCCGGTTGCGCCGGTGAGCGACGCGCAATCGACAGCCTGAAACACAGGGAATCGAAACAATCGACACGGTAGGTGTTGCAACGTCTACCGGTCGGGTATAGGTTTCAATTCGTCGACGGGGCACGGAGCCCGCAGCCGACAGGGAGAGACGAACATGACGCTCAGCGACTTCGACCACGTTCCGACCAGCGCCGCCCGCGAGATTCGCGACAGCGCGAAGCGCCTCGCCGAGAAGCACGCCGCCGAGCTTGGAGCATGCGAGCTGACCGCCGTCGCGTGGGCGACGTGGCAGGCATACAAACTCGTTGTCGAGTACCGCGAGGCGCTCGGTTGCCGCTGACCGCCTCGCGCTCCCGTCGCTGCCCTCTGGGGGAGGGCAACAGCGGGCGCACGGAGCACCCGGACACAGAGGAGAGACACCATGACGACCACGACGACCACCGCCAACATCGCTGACGAGACCGTTCCCAGCCTCCCGGAGCTCTGGCGTATCCGCGCCACGACCGGGCGAGTGGTCGAAGCAGCCACGTTTGCCGGGGTTCAAGCAGCGGCGGCCGTGCTTCGCGCGGAGCTTCCCGCCGCCGACATCGGCACCCCGCACCTCCGCTGCCCGGACTGCGGGATGCTCTTCGCGGCCAGCACCGAGGGGCGCGGGCGCGCTGCGGTCGCACGGCACCGCACCGGCGAGGAGTGCCGCGTCCGCTGGACCTACCGCCAGCTGCTCTGGGAGGGCAAGGCTCCGCTGAGCACCGGCGGGGCGCGCGTCCGCGAGGAGTTCCGGGCTGCGCTCGGAGCCGAGGTTGGGCCGGGAACGTTCTCCCGCGGCGGACGCGGACGGCGCTCGACGACCGGCGCTCGGGACTGGGCCCCGTTCGCGCGGATCCTCAAGTGGGAGTCGATCAAGGCGAGCAAGGCGCACACGATCGAGGCCGCGCAGGACTGCGCCGAATACGAGAGCGTCGCCACGCAGCGCACCCGCGAGCTGGCGATGCGCGCTTGGTCCTCGGCCGAGGAGATCCGCACGGCGCTCACCGCGCGCTGACTCGCACGCCTCGATGCCCTCTGGCGTTGGGCGCAGTCGGGGAGGCTGCGCCGAGCGCCGGAGCTCGGAGGAGACAGAGACACCATGTACACGATCGCTCGCCACTGGACCCGCGCTGAGATCAACGACGCCCACGAGGCTGCTCGCTCTGTCGGCGGGGAAGTGCGCGCCGTCCACGGACTGCCCGAGATGCCCGAGGGCCACGACGACCCGGAGGAGCTCTACGTCGCGGGCGAGCTGCGCGCCGACGGGACGCGCGCCGTCTGGCTCCGCTCCGACGCCGGGCCGGTGCTGACGTGAGCGCACGCACCGAGGTGATTGCGCGGCGGCGCACGGCCGACAACATCGGCGTCGCGCTGTGGTCCGGAGGAGAGATCACCGCCACGTTCGGGCACGCGATTAAGGGCTTGCCCCTCAGGCCCGCTGCGGGCGCGAGCCTTGAGCTGCGCTTGCGTGCGGGGTGGCTCTTCGCTGGCGAGGTCGAGTTGTACGACTTCGACGAGTGCGCCACGCTCTACAAGGCCGCGCTCACGATCGCGCGACGCGGCGGAGACCCCGGCGACGTTCGCGCGGAGTTCGCTCGGCTGATTGAGCCGAAGATCCGCTTCGCGTGGGTGACGACGGCAGCGGACCGCGACGGGTGCTGGACCGAGCAAACGGCGCGGCTCGACCGCATGCGCTGGCCCGGGGTTGTCGTCGGTCGCACCCGAGACGGGTACGAGGTTTTCTACGAGCGACGCGTCAGACACCTCACTCGTGAGGCTACTCCACGCGTCGTCGAAGACTGCGTTCACGAAACGAGCGGCTTTCGCTGCGGCGACCAGCGCGCGCTGACGAAGTTCCTTCTTTCGATCGTGGCCACTCCGCTCGGACAGCGAGGCGCGGCGTGAGCGCACGCCGCGCCCGTGCTCGTGCTGCGATCCGCGCTCGGCTGCGGGCGCTCGACGCGAGCAACCCGCCCCCGCGCAGGGGCAGACGACGCGCGCCGCGCCGGCTGACCTCGCGCGAGCGCAGCAACGCCGCCGAGTGGTTCGGGCTCGAGGACGCACAGGAGACGACCGATGACGACCGCCGCTGACATGAGCCTCGCGCCTGTCGCTCGACGCACGGGCGAACTGTGGAGCGCGACCGTGGACGAGCTGCCGCAACGCGCGGGCGAGCGCATCGAGGCTGCGGTCACGCGACTGTATCGGCTGTACGACGTGGGCGGCGACGGATCCCCTGCGCCAGGGCGCTGTCTGCTGGGTGCTGGCGCGAGCGCACGCGTCGCCGACCTGATCGCGTTTGCCCGCGCTGGCGGCGAGTGCCCCATCACCGAAAGGATGCTCGCCTCGCTCTGCGCTGACCTGTTCGGGCTGCCGGGGTGCTCCGTCGTGCACTGGGCAGCGCTCGCCCGTCTCGCGCTCGAGCGAGGCCACCCCGTCCCTCGCACGCACCTCGCGGCCCTCGCAGGGGTCTCGGTCAAGCTCGTCCACAAGGAGGTGGCACAGGGCAGGCTCGCGCTCGCAAAGGCACGCGCTCGGGACAGAGGCGAGCCCGCTCGCGACGTGACGCCCGAGAGCGCCCGCGCGTGGCTGGTGTCGAGGGGTGTGGAGGGGATCGCGTGAACAGCATCGCCCAAGCTCTCGCGCAGCTCCCGCCGGAGCAGCAGTCCGAGTGGGAGGAGCTGCAACAGGGCGCAGTTGACCCGCTCGACACGCTTACGTCGTGGACGCCGGAGCATCGGCGCGCGGTGCGCGTCGGGCTCTCGGGATGGGTGCGCGCGCAGCCTGACCCGCACTCCATGCTCGGCGTGGTCGTGTACTGGTCCCGTCGCCTCGGGGTCATGCTCGCGTGTGTCGTTGCCCGCGAGACGCTGCGCTACGTCCCCGCTGGGGAGGCGCGCCCGTTGCTTGCGATCGAGACCGCAGAGCGGTGGGCGCGGACCGGCGCTGTCCCGCCGCTGGAGTGCAGGGATGCGGCGTACGCCTCCGAACACGTCCGATACTTGGAAACAATCGAAGCCGCACTCTCGGCAGCCGGAGGGTCCGCCGCTTGCGCGTCCATCACCGCCGCGCATTCCGCGAATGCTGTCAGCGAGGCTGCGGAGGTGTCGAAGGCCGTCGCCGCCGACAACGCAAGATGGTCGCAGAGGGCCGCTTATGAGATGCGCGCGTACATCAGCAAGGCACTCAACGCTGCAAACGCTACGGTAGAGCGTGCAGTGCGCGCCGCTGTGCCGTCCGCGCCAGGCGTCGATGGTCGAGCGTCACGCGCTGCCGAGGCTCGCAGGCTTCGCGGCGTGGTCGCCGACGCGTTGCTGGTGGGTCCGGTCGCTGAGTGGATCGGCTGACGGGAGAAACGCGAAAAGCCCCGCACCCTCGCGAGGGGGCCGGGGCTCGAAGAAGCACTGTCGATCCGCGTGCGAAATCGCAGCGTGTCAGCGCGAATGCGTGCTCAATCCCAGCGAATACCGCAAAACGCGATCCGCTGGGAATTTCGCTGGTCAAGCGTCGCGCTTGATCGACTCGACCCACGCGAGCGCGGGCTGCGCGATCGAGAGCAGCGCCAGGGCGCAGAGACCGAGGTAGAGACGGGCGATGGTGCGGAGGGTCACGGCTCACCGCCGATTGCGGCCGCGCGCGTGAGCGGGCCAGCGCGCCCGTCAGGCTCGAGCCCGTGTGCTGCTTGAAAGCGCCGCACCGTCCCCGGTCCCGCGCCGCACTCGCGACGGATCGCAGCCGCCGCTCGCAGCGCTGCGAGCCCCTCCGCGTCCGTGCGGCCGGACTCCGAGATCATCGGCACCGACCACACCAGCGCGTGCGTGCGCTCGCACAGGACGGTGCAGAGGTCGCTCGGCGCGGTCTTGTGGCTCTGCACCGTCGGGAAACGGTCTAGGTCATCGGGCGAATCCTCGCCTTCGGTCTCGTCCGCACGGTGCCAGCCCTGACGCTCGGTGGCCTCTTGTGACTTCTCGTCGCGCGCGAGGACACCCGGCAGCACGCCCGGCTTGACCGGCCCCTTGCGCGCCGCGTAGCTCTGCCCCGAGAGCGCAGCGCAGAACGGAGTGAACCCCTCGATGAGCGCGCGGACGTTCGCGTGCATCCCAAGCGCGCCGAACGTCGAGAGCACGAGCGCCGCGTCGGGCGCATGCACCGCGTACGCACGACCCACCGCAGCCGCGAGAGCGCGCACGTCGGCGGTGGTGCGCTTGCTCGCGCTCGACAGCGCCCACGCGCTCTCACCGTTGGGCACGATCCACCGCACGCCGAGCGAGTGACAGAGGCGCGCGACGGCGGCGTGTCGCGTGACGACCTGTTCAGCCGTGAGCTTGCCCGCATGCCAGGCCGCGAGAGAGCCGTCGATCCCGACGCCGACCCAGCGCGCGATGCTGGCCCGCTCGGGGTGCTCGTAGACGCTCGCCGCCCACGCCGCGCGCAAGTTGGCGAGCAAGTCAGCGGTCCCGCCGTGCAAGATCACGGCGTCAGGCCAGATCGCAGTGAGCTCGTCGCGGCTGTCGCGCGCAGCCGCGAGCACGCCCTTCGAGGACCACGCGTAGACGCTGAGCGAGGGCGGGAGGATACACTCGTTGCCCGCGCCCGTTCGCCCGAGGAGCGAACCCGCGGGCATCGAGCTGTCGTTGATGGAGTCGGCGGCGGTCACTGGTCACCATCCTTGATCTCGTCGGAGTCGTTCCACCGCAGACACTTCCGCCCGGCAGTGTCGAGGTACACGTGCGCGAGGTAGCTCTTGCGCGTGCCGTTCACCACGGTAACCGTGAGCGCCGCGCCGACGTCGAGCCACTCATACCGGCACGGGATGCTCGCGCTGTAGTCGTCGGTTGCAGCGCTCACGCGATCACCATGTGTCGGCGCAGGATCGCGAGCATCGCCGCTCCGCTCTCGGTCGAGACGACGCCAGAGCGCACGCTCAGCAGCGCGGACTCGAGCAACGCGCGACCGAACGCAACGTGATGCGCGTCGAGCGCGTACCCGCGCGCGAGCGTGTCGGTGAGCTGGTCGAGCGTGGGGAGTGGGAGCCCGAGCGCGTGACGCACTTCGAGTCCTGCCCTGTACGCGCGCGCCTCGAAGCGAACGCGGGCCTCGGGGTTCACGAGGTACAACCACGCGAACGCAGCGCCGCCTTCGAGGGTCGCGCCCACGGTTGAGTGGGGTCGGTACTCCCCCGCCCAGAACTGCCGGACATGCGTGCACTCGTGCGTCCCGGCCTCCAACAGCTCCTCGGGTGACAGGTCGTCAGCGATCACCGCGAACGCCGCGACCGCGTGCGAGCAACGATCGAACTCCGCGCCGGTGGGGACCGGGACGCCGAGCGCGCGCAGGGCGTCGAACGCCGCGCGAATCAGGGCCATGCCCGGCACGTCGCCCTTGCGGACGAGCCACGCGTGGGACTGCGCGCAGAGGTCGCGCACGCACGAGAGCGCCACTGCGGGCGTGAGGTTCTCGACGCTCACGGGGCACCTCGCAGGCATGCGGGCGCGCCGCCGTCGGTGATCACGCACGACGCACCGACAGTGCTGCACGTCACGTCAGCGGGCGTCCACCGCTGGCCCGGTGAGCACACCTGCGGCGTGTCCTGATGGCATCTGCGGTCGAGCGGCGTGCAGCCGTCTGGCGCGGGCATCGGGCACCCCGAGAGCGCGAGCGCGCACACGAGCCACGCGAGGACGCGACGGCGACGGCGGCCGATTGAGGGACGGATCACTTCACACCTCCCCACGAAACCCCCGCAGCGTCGAGCCGCTCAGCTTCGGCCAGCGCGTTCGCGGGGATCGCCTCGCCCGCTGCAAACTCGGCGCACACAGCGCGGAGCGCGCCGACGTGCGTGTACTCAGCCGCGACGCTCGCGCTGCAGTTGCCGTACTCCGAGTCGGCGTACTCGATCTCGCCGGTGACGCGCAGTCCGTCGCGCTTGCATCGGTACTCGACCCACGCCGGAGCCTGCGCAAGCGCGTCTTCTCGCGACTCGTAGGTGATCTCCAGCTTGCCTGCGTAGTAGCTCCCGTCTCTCACTTCGCACCTCCGTCTCGGGTCGGCCAACACAGCACGCGAATCGCCATGTCTCGCATCCGGTCGCGGCGCGAGAGGCGCGCGTCGATCGCTTGCAGCCGCTCGTCTTCGGTCTGTCCGAACAGGCGCACGATGGCGCGGGCGGTGGTGAGTAGTGCTTTTTCTGCGATGGTCACGATCGCACCTGCTTTCCGCTTCCTCGAAGCAACTTGCACTTCCGGCAAGAACACTCAGCGCGCATCACGTCGCGCACATCGCGCCACGCCCGCGCCGCCTCGACATACGTCCGCGCGACATTGAGACGGATCAAGCGACACGCCTCGCGCGTCGCCGATCGCGCAGCCTGCGCGCTCACTTCGTCTCCTCCTTCGGCGGCATCACGCTCGGTCGCTGCGGTGCGGTCACGTCGACCGTGCTCGGGGGCACCGACGCACGCGCGGGTTGTCCGCGCACGACCTGCCACAACAGCACGCGCGCCGCGCCGAGCAGATCGGGGAGCAGCTCGAGAAACACGCGGAGCACGCCGACGAGTCGCGGGTACGACATGCCCCACGCGTCGCGCTTCTCTTTCGGCTGCGCCTTCCACCCGACCGAGAGCGCGAGCCAGAGCCCGAACAGCGCGGCGGGGATTGGGTGTGCTTTCGCGAGCGCAACGAGCGCGGTCACGATCTGTACTTCGTCCATCGTCAGTCCTCCAAGCGCTCACGCGAGCGCGGTCAGTCGTCGTCCAGTGGGACGATCTCGTCCCTGAGATACGCATCCCACGCCGCGTGGCGCGCATCGCGCGCGGCGGAGATCGCGGCGTTGCGTTGTCTGAGCAATCGTTCGCCGCGCCCCTTCATCCGTCGTTGCTCACGCCAGAGCGAGAGCGCCGTTGCCGCGCGAGGGCCCGCGACGACGAACGCAAACAGCGCGAGCGGCGTGCGAAACATCGCGACGATGCCAACCGCGAGCAGTAGCCACGTTGCGACCGACCACAGCGCCGAGCGGATCTCTTCGTCGAGGACGACCCACTCAACCGCGAAGCTCTTGAAGCGCGCGGACGCAGCGAGGCGCGCGGCTTCTGCGGCATCATCCGCTGCGCGGAGTTCGTCGGGCGAGCGCCGAGCGGACTCGCGGTAGGTCATCGCGGCTCCCTGCCCGGTCGCACCGGCGGGACACGCGGCGTCGGCGCGCGCCCGAGTTCAGCGAGCGCAGCCTCGAACCAATCGCGCTCCGGCGTCGTAATGAGCCGGCGCACGAGCGCGCTGCGCTTGTCCGACCACGCACGCAGAGCGTCGCGGTCCTCGCGCTCTGCGTCGGTCAGCGGACGCACGCGCGCGATGTGGATGTACGTCTCGATGTCGGACCCGACGCCGATGTGATCCATCCATAGCCATCGCGGCTCGCTGGGCATGCCGGGCCACTCGATAGGGAGGACAGCCATCACTCACCCTCCACGCGGAACTGGACACCGAGCGCGCGGAGTGCGGCCTCGGCGGCGCGCTTGTTCTCTTCGATGCTGGCGAGGTTCGGGCGCGGCGAGAGGACGCACGCGCGGACAACGTTGTGCTCGAGCCACCAGTTCCTGCGCGCTGCGCCGAGCGTCCAGCCGCTGACGTTGAGCGCGATCGTCTCGCCGTCGTCATCGACGTCCGACCACCGCAGCAGAGGTAGGTACGGACGCATCGCCGCTTCTGCGAGAGAGCGCTTGAGCGCCTCGTCATCGGGCGAAGTGCCCATGGGTGACTCGACTGCCTTGAACGTCTGCTCGCTTGGAACGGGCCGCAACTTCTCGTTGACCGGCCTACCAACAACCCTGTCGTCGCTCATGGTCTCTCCCTTGAATAGAACCACCAGTATTCTACTCACTCCAGAGCGAGCGCGCCACTCTTCAGCAGCGAACAGACGCGACAATCAGCACGAGCACGAGCAGCACCGCGAGCGCGTCAACCCAGCGGTGATCGCGCGGGTGCGAGTCACGGACGCGGCGCACGAGGACACCCGCAAGTGCGCACGAGCGACTCGACTTCAGCGAGCCTGCGCGCGATGTCTTCGCCCCTCCCGCGCCACTCGCGTTCGTCCGATGCGCGCTGCGTTTCGAGTACGCGTACTCGCTCGCGCGCTTCGTCGGCGCTGTCGAGCCTGCGGAGCATCGCAGCGGAATCCCGGCTGTATTGCTGGCGGAACTCGCTGAGCTCGGTCTTGACGGCGCTCGCCCACGCGACTGCGCCCGCGAGGATCGCGAGGATCGACACGATCGCGCCGATCGTCTTGAGGGTCTCGCCCGAGATCCCGCCCGGCTGCGCTGCATGAGCGCCCGTGTGCTGGTCCTCGCTCACGTCGCACCCGGCGCGCGAATGGTGAACGTCCACGGCGTCGAGTTGGGCCACGTCTTCGTCCCGTCGACGTAGGTCAGAACGACCTGCGCGACGTACGTCGCTGCGACCGGCGTGTTCGCCGCGGTGAAGTCGACGTGCCCGACGAGCGAGCTCGTGCCCGCCCCGCTGTCGACCGTGAACGTCAGGCTCGTGACGAGCGTGGTGGATCCGAGAGCGTAGAGATTGAGCACGCCGGACGACGGCGAGGCAATCGTGCCCGAGTCGACGGTGAGCGTGAACGTCACGCTCTCTCTGTCGCCCTTGGTGATCGCGCGTTGACTGGACACCAGAGACCTCACTGGGATCGAGAGGGAGAGACCGCGCGCGACGGTCGATCCGTCGAGCGAGCGAGAGAGCAGCGAGAGCGAGAGCCCGCGAGCGACGGTGACGCCCTCGAGCCCGCGCGCTGTGATCGAGAGCGTGAGCCCGTAGACGTCGGCGTCAGGGCCGGGGAACCCGATGACCGCATCGAGCGCCGTCGACGTGAGCGACGCGACCCCGCCCGTGATCGTGACGGGCTGCGGGACCGCAGCGCCGTCGAGCGCCGTGGTCGTTGTGGTGCCGTTCGCACCCGTGAGCGTGACAGCGCCGGGCGTCGCAGCGGCATCGAGCGCGGTCGTCGTGCTCGAGCCCTGCGCCCCGGTGATCGTGACCGGCGAGGGGACCGCCGTGGCGTCGAGCGCCGTGGTGGTGTGCGCCGCGACGTCCCCGGTGATCGAGACCGAGGACGGAGAGAGCACCGCGTCGAGCGCGGTCGTTGTCGTGGTGGCCTGCGCGCCCTCGATGCTCACGCTGCCGGGCACAGCAACCGCGTCGAGCGCGGTCGTCGTGTGCGTCGCAACGTCACCCGTGAGGGTCGCCGCGGTCGTCAGCAGCGCGAGTAGGAGGCTCACGCGCGGTACCCATCGAACGTGACGTGAGCCCAGATGACTTGCGAAGCCGTCGCGGTGCCGACAACGAACTTCGCGACGCTCGCCACGAACTCGCCGGGCTGAACGCAGATGGGCGAATCGAACTGCATCACGAGGTCACCGCACTGGGGCATCTGTCCGACCGCCGCGCCGACGGGCCACGTCATGAGCCCGAGCGCCACACGGCGCGGAGCCTTCGTAGTCGCCGCTTCCGAGGTGTTGAGCGCTGCCGCGGTGTGTCCGTACGCCAGCGACCACGCGATGGTGCTGGCCGTCGTCGCGACCGCCACGCCGAGGTTCGCGGCGCTGATCTTGACGCCCGTGATGTAGAGCGCTTTGCCGGGAATCGCGCTCGTTGCAGCGGGCACCTGATACGACGTGACGATGCCGTCCGTCGTCGACGTTGCGCCAGCGTTGAATCGCGCCTGTCCACCGAGCCCGGTCACGAGGACGACCGTGTTGCTGAGCGCCGCCGCCGCCGTGGGGTCCGCGCTGTTCGCATAGCTCGCGGTCGTGCCGAACGTCTCGCCCGTCTGCCCCTGCGAAGCCATCTGTCCGCTCGCCGCAACTGCGTGCGCGAGCGGGCGAGGCGCGCCCACGTTGTCGCGCTTGATCGCGACCTCTGAGAATTTCATCGACTGCGCGGAGCCGGTCACGCCGGTGTTGTGCAGGCGAAAGTGAGGCGCGAGCGTGCGCGTCACCGTCCAGCCCGGAGCTGCCGCGGCACTCGTCGGAAGGTCGATCCTCGCGACGGGTGCGTCATCGATCCAGAATCGCGCTGTCGAGTCCGAGAGACTGACGACGAACTCGCGCGTGGTGTTCCCGCCAACGACCGTGCCGAACGCCGCGGTGATCGTCGCGGTTGCCACATCGACGCCCGCCGAGCGGATCACAGCCTCGAACGCGCCCGCGGCGCTCACCCGGAAATACGCGCCGTCGGTGGGCTCGGTGGTGCCGGTGCCGGGTCCCGCGTTGTGCGTCGCGAGGCCCCACTCCATCAGGCAATTTGCAGGGTGCGATGCCTGCCCGAACTGCCCCGCGCCAGACCAGTAGAGGTTGCTCGTCGGGGTCACCTCGGCCATCTGGTAGCCCGTGACGACCGCCGCCGCGCCGCTCGCGGTCGAGAGTCCCGCGTTGAGCGTCAAGAAACCGCCCGTCTGCGTGATCGTCGCCGTTGCAGAGCCCTGACGAAACAGCGTGGTGTTGACCGCAGCGCCCGCGAAGAGGTGCGCGAACAACACCTCTTCTTGCGTCGTGCGCAGCGCGTAGTCGTCGTTTGACTCGAGCGCGTACACCTCGCGCGTGACGCCGTTCTCGGTCGGATGCGACTCGGCCACGAGCGCCACGAAGCCCGCCGCAGCGTCGTCCGTCGTCAGCGCGACAGATGCCGCGCCCGTCGCGTTGATCGCGAGCTTGTCGGAGCTTGCGCCGTCTTTGATTTCTACTGCCACGTTTCAACCCTCACGCGTTGTTCCAGACCCAGTGCACTTTGAAATCGCCCGTCCACGTCGTCTCGCACACCACCGTGACGGTGAGTTCGCTCGACGCGCTGACCTCCGCGAGCACGCGCGAGTCACGCGCGAGCAGTTCGTGCTCATCGGCGTTGTGCTCCGCGGTCACGTCACGCATCACCCACGCCTCGACGTGATCGCCGGAGACCAGCCCCGTCTGCCCCGTGACGACGACCTGCACACGGTCGGTGCCTGCGCCGGTGCCGAACGCAGCCGTTGCGATGCCCGCTGCGCCCGCCATCATCCCACCGTGAGGCGCGTGATTCCGTTGGCGGACCACGCCACAATGACGTCGCCGCCGTTGGTCACGAGGTCGTTGGTGTCGATGAACGCGATCAACGGGTCCGTGCCAGCGTCCGCGCCAGCGACGCGACGAAACACGACCGCGCCGCCGATCGTCGCGCCAGCGCCGAGCGCCGAGAACGTGACGTCAGCCGCATCGAGCACAACGCGGTTGTTCGCAGCCTCGACGGTCGCCGTAGGGCTCGCGAGCGTCGCGCGTGCGTACCCGCTGACGCCGATCTCGGAGCCGCTCACGTCAGCGACGGTCGCGTGGTCCGCGTCGTACGAGTACGCGCTCGACACGAGGAGCACGCGAATCGTCGCGGTCGTCCATCCGACGCCGCCCGCAGCCGCGAGCGATCCGAGCGAGTTGTACGTTCCGCTTGCCATCAGTCCTCGTCCTCTCGCGTGATCGTCACGCCGTCAGGTAGGGTCGCGACCACGAGCGCTTGCTGCGCCGGGGTCATGTGCGCGTAGATCCGCGCCTTGATTCGCATGCCGATTGTCCCGTCACTCAATCGCGCGATGAACGCCCATCGCTGAACGACGGGCACCTGCGCGAGCGGGACGTGAATCCCGCCGCCCGCGCGATCTGCCTCGGTTGCCGTGCGCGGGAGGCCGAGCGCGTTGTTGATTCGCGTGATCGCGTTGCGCGCTTGCGTGATGGTTCCGATGAGCCACGGCATGATCACACTCCGTATCTGCGAAGGAGGTACGCCTCAACGAGCGCGATTTCCGCAGCGTCGACCGCGCGGTTGTATCCGATCACTTCGGCGATCTGCCCGTTGTGCGGGAGCGATCCGTCAGTGCGCGCGCCGATCGCGAGCGCAGCGTTGACGTTGCCCGCGACAGGCGGGCTGCCTGACGTCGCAGTCGGCGTGAGCACGGCGCGGTTGCCGCGGATCACCGGCGCGGCGCTGCGGTCGTAGATCACCGCGCCCTGTTGATTTGCCTGCGCCCACGTCGTCACGGGGCTCTGCGTCGTGTTGTGCGACAAGAAGAACACCGCGGCGTTTCCTGTCGAATACGCGTACCAGTGCGTACCGAGACCGTGCTCCGCGATCATGCCGCGTGACGTGACCGACCCGAGCACGAAGAAGAGCGAGAGCGTGTTGCTCAGATCGAATGCGCTCGACACAAGGCGATCACCGCCATCGAACGAGAGCACGCTGCGCCCGCCGAGCGTCGCGTTCGTCGTGAGCGTGGGCTGCGCTGCGCCAGTGCCTTGCGTGACGTGTCGCCCGTTGCCGCTCTGGTCCGCCCACGCGCTCACGCTCGATCCGCCCGAGAGCGTGATTCCGAGGTCTGCGCGGTACCAAAACGCGAGCGACGACAGACGCGCAGGCGTCCACGGTGGCGATCCCCCGCTCGGTCTCGATCTGTCCCGTGCTCTGCTGCGACCGGTCATGCTGTCTCCGTCTGGATGAGCGCGATCGAGGAGACGTACAGCGCCGAGCCGTCGTCAGTCGCCGCGTGAAATTGCAGGTCGATCTCCTGGTCTGTCCCATCGGTGCGCAGGGTGATCGTCGTGTCCGCGCTCGCGGTCCAAGCTCCTCCCCCGCTCGCGATCACGAAGTCGTGGTTCGCGCTCACGCCGAGCCCGACCGGGCTTTTCACCACGCGAAACGTCCCCTGCGCGGTCGAGTAGTACCGCACGCGCAGCGTGAACGCGGCAGACAGTCCCGTCGTGTTCCCGTGCGGCGCGCGCACCCTGACTCGAAACGTCGGGTCGTACGACGTGCCGAACGTGCCGACCCAGTTGAGCGCGCCGACGACCGCGCTCGAGCGCGTCCACGCGAGCCCCGTGTCTTCGTACGTCCCGACCTGCACGTGCTCGCGGATCTTGACCGCCGCGTCTTGCTCCGCGGTGAGGATCTCGGGCACGCCCGTTCCTGTCGAAGAGTCGCCGTCGTGGAGCTCGTTCCGTGGGTCGATCGAGGGCAGGTGCACCCCGACCTCGCCAGACTCAGGGACCAGCGTGGCGAGCGGCAGCTCCGTCAACGTGATCTGCGCGAGCCCCGCGTGCTGCTGGGTGCTCACATCGTCGACGGTCACGGTGATGTCGTGGATCTGGTCCGCCACGTCACCCGCTGCGCCGAGGTGGATCAGGCACGCGTACGAGGCGCGCGCGACGCGGAGCACGTCCTGCTCTGGCATCGCCGCGGTTCCGTCGAACGCGCGCCCGTCGAGGGTGATCACCCCTGCGCCGGCGGGCACCGTCACCGCGAGCGTGGAGTGCGTCGCGCCGGAGATGTACCTGCCTGTGATGTTGACCGCGAGGGCCGCGCCGAGGTCGACCGTCAGCAGCGCGAGGCGACAGCCAGGCGAGGGCCGCCACTGCAACGGAACGTCGATCGCCGTGCTCGTGCGGGTGATGGCGTGATAGCGGATCGAGGCGACGTGATGCAGCGCGCGCCCGAGGAGAAACGCCGCCTGTGTCGCCCACACCCGACCGACAGACGTTGCGGATACGGGGTCGCTGACGAGGTGCGCGGCGAGCTCTTGCGGCTGCGAGGTGTGCGGGACCAACGACGGCATCAGCGCACCTCGTCCGCGTTGATCGTGATGACTGCGTTCGTCCCGCTCGCGGCGTACCAGCCCACCCAGAGGTAGACGGTCGCGACCTGCGCGCTCTCGTCCGTGCTCGCGTCAGGGCGTCGAGCGGGCATCCTCTCGGGCCGGATGCTGCGGGATGGCGTCAGCGTGAGGGCGTTGACCGCGCGCCCCGCCGTGGCGTTCGCCGTGGCGAATCCAAGGTGATCCGGGCCCGGCGGATCGCCCGCGGTGAGCGCGGCGTACAGCACGAGGTTGACGCTCGATGCGTCGACGTTGACCCGCACCTGTCGCCACGAGGGATCCTCTGCGGTGATCTCGCGGTCCGCGATCAGCGTGAACGGTCCGAGTCTCGTCGCGGTGGCCGTGTCCCACGAGATCGCGCCGAGTCCCGTGTACGTGCCGGGGTCCGGTCGATCTTTCAACGGCGTGCCCGAGTAGGAGTACCCGCGCGTGGCGTTGGTGATGACCCCCGGTCCGAGCGCGGTCACGAGGTGCCGCACGCTCTCGCGCTGAAGGTGCGCGAAGTTGCTCGAGAGAATCATCCCGAGCCCCGCGTCCATGAAGCGCCCGTTGCGCCACTCGCTCGCGGTCGGCGTGCGCAGCCTGCGCGTCGTCGAGGTCAGCCGTTCGCCCGTCAGAGTCACGCTCTCACCGTCCTGTCAAACACTGGTCGGCCGTACAGCCGTTGACGAATCAGACCCCGTTCGTACGCTGGACCGCATGACCATGCGTTCGCGCCTCGCTGCCACCCTCGTCGCCCTCGCTCTTGGGGGCTGCGCCAATCCGTCCGGCGAGTGGGTGTTGCGTGCACCGCGCCTGGGGAGCGGGTCGGCCGACGCGATCAGGCTCGACCTCCAGCCCGGCGGCATCGCCGTGGGGACCATCGAGCGTGGCGGCGTGACGGTGTGCCCCGAGCGCTACACCCACGAGCAGACCGGGCGGTGGTTCACCAACGCGGTCGGACAGATCGTGGTCTCCATCGAGTGCGTCCACGAGGTGCGATCATGCGAGGGGAGCGGGACGAACACGGTCAACCTGTGCTCGTTCTTCGACCTCGTGGTGCCAGGTCCATACGAGCAGGTCGGAGAGACGCTCGTCAGCCGCAGCCGCACGCGTCCCGGCGTCGTGCTCGAGCGCTCACGCTGACCACCGCAGGTTGCTGGACGTGCTCGCAATCTGCCGCGTCGTCTCGTCCCCGACAGCCGCGAACACCCGCTGCGACGAGAGCGCCGTAGACCACCCGTCGAAGATCACATCGACGGGCTGATCGCCGCCTGCGAGCGCGGGCCAGTCGGTGGGGACCGTCGCGACGTTGGCCGTGAGCTCGATCGTACCCGCGACGGTGTTGACGCTCGCGACGGTGTACGACTCGACGGTGTAGCTGGCCGTGTTTCTCAGCACGAGTTGCACTTTGTCGCCCGCCGCGAACCACCCCGCCCCCTTGTCGTTGGCGGTCTTGGCGTAGCCCGTGAGCCCCGAGCCTGCGTAGTCCCCGGCATCGCCCGCGTACGCGCTCGCGAGGGTCAGCGTCTTGCCCGAGATCGAGGCGACCCGCGCGCACGGGGCGAACCCGTACGCGTAGGGGAGCTCCAGCACATCGAGGGTCAGCGAGCCCGTGGCGAGATCCTGCACGCGTCCAATGACCACGCCGCGCCGCGCGCTCGCCCCCGTGAACCCGCGAGCGCCCGCACGATCCGGCGTCGAGAACGATTCGAACGAGACCACTGCGCCGAGCGTGCACGTCGAGGCGAACTGCGACGCCACGACCTGCAGCGAGTGCAACCACAACTCGTTGCGCCAGCGCCCGAGGAGCTTGCCGCACGCGAGCATGGCGTACCCGATCGGATCCGCCGTGAGCCGTGGATCTTGCCGCGTCGACTGCGACGTGACGGTGATCGCGCGCTGAGTTCGGTACCGCCCGAGCGCAACCGCATCGCGCAGCGTGAACGTCCGCAACGGCGTTTCGAAAACGACCTCGGTGACGAGCCCGTCCTCCGAGGGTGCGTACCCCGCGCGCGATCCCCTCAGCAGGTCCGCGAGGGTGATGGTTGCCGCGGGCGTTTCCGCGGGCGAAGGCGCGCGAATGTCGACGATCGTGAGTTTGCCGTTCGCGTCGACGCCGACGCAGCACCCGCGCAACTTCGCCTCGCCGGTGATGAACTCGCCCACGGTGACGTTGCCGCCCGTGCGGTACTCGACGACGCCAAGGTCATCGCGCGAGCGGCGCAGGGTCGCGGCGTATCCGCTCCACCCCCAGTTGCGCGAGTCGCTGCCCGCGGTCGCATAGGTCGTGTCCTCGACGATTGAGCGCAGCGCTTCGAGCCAGTGCTCCGAGGTGACGCGCAGTTCGCTTCGAAGCGGCAGAGCCTCGAGGATTGGGAGCCCGCGGCGCGCGGTCGAGTAGCGATCCTCCGCGACGGGTCGCACCGTCGGATCGCGCGAGACCACGCGAGCGAACCCGTGGAACGTGGTCACGCCCGCGAGCGTGTCGTTGCCGAGGGTCGTGAACGTGGCGTCGTTGAACTCGAAGCCGGGATCAGCCTGGCTCGACGGATCGAGCTCGAGGAACGAGTCGTCCCCGAGGTCCGCGGTCAGCACCGGCGTCAGCCGTGTCCCGGTGCGCGAGCCCGCGATGGTCGCCCACGCGGAGCCCGATGCGCCGGCGTGCGGCGTGACGGTGGTAGCTCGCTGGTCCGACCCGAGCGCGAACCCAGCGCGCACGATCGCGCCGCCGTCCGTGAGCGGGACACGCCAAATGTGTTCGACGTACCCGCTCGAATCCGTGGACGTGGCTTCGTACGCCTCGCCGCCGATGAGCAGCGACGCAGCGCCCTTGCTCACGGTCTGGAACTGCACCGTGACGAACAGGTCTGTCCCTGTGTCGCGCGCGTCCGCGATGACGCCGGAGGCACCTGCGGCGGTGAGTTGTGCGGCGAGCCGCTCGAGCGACGCATTCACCGCCGCTTGCCGGGTGCGGAACACATGCGCGCGGTAGTCCGCGAACGCGGAGCTCACCTGAATCGAGCGCGAGTCATTCCATACTGTGAAGATGATCGCGCTCGCGTCGTACCCGCTGAGAGTCGCTGCGGGCTGCGGGCTGCCCCACGTCGCGCGGGACTCTTGCTCCCACGACGAAACGCACGAGACGGTGTAGCTCGCCCCGTTCTCCGCGAGGGCGGGGCCGTGCGAGACGTACCCGACCCACATGAGGGACGCGCTCGTGCCCGTCACGCGGTACAGCTTCGCCCGACGCCCGCGCATCCAGCACGGGTACGAGAAGAGTTCGGGGAGCTCAGCGCGGTCGGCGTTGACCTCGATCACGCCTTGCGGCGAGCCGTACCGCGCGCGCGTCACGTTGACCGTGTTGCCGGCTGCGATCGACGTGACGGACCAACATTCGTCCGCAACCCACACGTCACGCGGGAGGGTGCCGAGCGCAGCCGCGCTGTTGACCGTCGCGGTAGACGCCGCTGCGGTCACGCTCGCCGTCAGGTACGCGAGCGACGTCGATTCCATCGAGCGGGTGAACCACGAGGTGATCTCGCCGTCCGAGTCGTGCAGCACGAAGTCCAGCGCACTGATCTCGCAGTCGCCGTCGAGCGGGCGCAGTCGCTCTGTGAGCGTGCCCTCGACGGGTCCGAGGATCCGCGCGAGCGTCGCGCCGGTGGGCACGGCGTCCGTGTAGCTCGTGATGGAGGTCACGCCCGCGGTGCCGAACACGAGCGGGGAGCCCTCGATGACCAACGCGTAGTCGCTCACAGCTCCTCCGTGGCGTAGCGGATCAGGGACACCGCCACGCTGCGCCGCGCGCTGTACGTGGGCGCGCGCTCAGGGAGCGTGAAGCGACCGGGCTCGAGCATCTCGGGCGCGAGCGAGACCGTGGAGATGAACTCCCCTGTCGTCGCCGCTTGCAGGTCGTCGGTGTACCCAAACGGGACGTGCCCGCTCAGGGTGAAGATTGCGTCAGCCCACGCGGTGGGCTCGGCGGGATCGCTTGGGCTCTGCGCCGCCGAGGACGTTGAGCCACCGCCTGCGGTGTCGGGGTGCCACGCAGGCGAGAGGTACTCCCCCGCGTAGTTGTTGGCCCACGAGCGGGGCACCCACATCGCCGTCGCGGTCCGCGTCCAGCGGACGTACGACGAGCGGAACAAGTACACGCGCCCTCGCCCGTCGACCGAGCCCGCGCTGTCCTGCTCGGGAAGCCAACCCGTGTCGCCCTCGCTGTACGCCCACAGGAGGAGCCCGAGAGCGGGGTACGTCGAGAGCGCCGACGCCCCCGATGCAAGCGCCCCCGTGCCCGCTGCAAAGCCGAGCGCAGACAGGATGTCGCCCGAGGTGATCTCGCCCGTCCCGACGCCGGTCCAAGTGATGCGCGTTCGCCCGTCGCTGTTGAGCGTGACGGCCCACGTCCCACCGCCTGCGCCCGTCGTGAGCTGCGACGACGCGCGCGCGAACAACTCGAACGGGTCCGACGAGGCCGTGCCACCACCGCCCGCAGCGCAGAGGTACGGGCGAACGTAGGTGCCCGAGGCGGCGACGGTCACAGCGCGCGCCGCGCCCCCGTCGTCGCTCACGACCGCGGCGATGTTGCTCGACGGCGCGTAGGTGCGCGCGAGCGCGTGTCTCGGAAGTTGCGCCATCAGTGCTCGATCCTTCGCGGCGCGCGGTCGCCGAACCCCTGACGCCGCACGGTGCGCAGCCCGTCACGCGCGCGCTGTGCGTCGACAGGCCCCGACGGGACCAACGACGAGTTGACGATGGTGATGTTCCCGAGCGAGCCCGATGAGCCCGCCATGAGCGAGCGTGGAGCGAGTCCGCGCGCGCTCTGTGTGCCGCCCGCCCCGAGCCCTGCGCCCTGTGCCGGCGTCGCTGGTTTGCTCGCAGCGCCCGCGAACCCGAGCCCCGCCCCGAGCGCGAGCAACCCCGCGCCTGCGGCGAAGTACAACGGTGCCGCGGGAGGCGCGGTGAAGAGCGCGGCGATGCCCTCGAAGGTGTAGAAGAGCCCCTTTTGCACGGCCATCTTGCCGAGCTCGGTGAGGAGCCCCGACGCGAACGTCTGGAACGCCGTCCCCGCGTCCATGCTGCCGGTGACGAGGGTGTCGAACAGGGTCGTCAACCCGCTCGTCAGGGCGTTCACGGTGCCAGTGAGGAGCGTCGCCCCCTCGGCCATCGAGTCGAACGAGGCGCTTCTGCCCTCGTCGTCCATCGCGAACCCGAGCGCGCTCATCGTGCGACCACCGATCGAGCCCGCACGCGCGCCGCGCCGCGTCTCTCGATCGCGCGCCGCTCGTCGCTGGGTCTGCTCGCGCTCTCGCGTCGTGCCCGCTCGGTCCTCCGCGAATGCGGCCTCGCCCTTCGCTCGATCGTTTTCGAGCTCCGCGACGTTGGTCGGCGCGAGGTCGTTGACTGCACCAGCCGAGTTGAACTCGCTCTGGATTCCAGCAAGCCGATTGAAGTAGGCGACGAGGGTCTCGCCCCGGTTGCGGGGCATATCGTCCGGCAACACGAGTACAGCCTCGCGGGCCATGCCCTCGGCCACGGCGGCGTTGTACGCGTCGCGTGCAGTGCGCAGCGCAGGGTCCGACGTCGAGCCGCCCGGCTTGCGGATCTTGCGCTCGACCGCCGCCTCCATCGCGGACATCGAGCGGTTGTTCGTCGTGCCAGCGCGGCGCTCTGCCGCTGCGCGATCCTGCGTTCGCTGCGAGCCGATGCCCGAGACGAACGAGTCGAGGTTCTCTTGCGACCGCGCCGACTCGGCTGCGCTCGCGAGTTGCGTGAGCTCCGACTCGCTCAGCCCTTGGAGTCCGCCCGCCGACGACAGGTCAACGCGCATCCCGCGTCGCTGCAGCGTGGCGATGATCCTGTCGCGCGACTGACGCCGCCCCTCGCGCGTGCGCACGTCAGCCTGCCCCGACGCGAGCGCGCGCGCATCGTCGCCCGCGTTCGCGAGCTCCGAGAGCGTGCGTCTGAAGTTCATCCCCTCGACGTTGACGCCCGCAAGCGCCCCGCCGATGCGCATGAGCCCGGTGAACAGAGTCTCGAGCGGGCCTTGCGACGTCTGCAGCGCGGCTGCGCCGATCGCTTCGAGGGCCTGCGGGAGCTTCTCCAAGTCCTGCGTCAGTGTGCGCGCGGGAGGGGCTGCGCCGGCGAACCTCGCTTCGAGCTCTCGCACCATGTTGGCGAGCGTCTGTGCGCTCGTGGTGCCGCGCGCCATTGCGAGGTTCATCTCGCTGAGCGCGTCTTCGCTGTTGTTGACGACCGCGTTCGTGAGCTTCTCGATCGCCTGTGAGGCGTCGTCGCCGGTCGCGTCGGCCCACTCACGCGCCTGTCGCGTGAGCGCCGCCATCGCGCGCTCGTTGACCTGAACGCCCGCGGCCTGAATCTGCCCCTGAAGGGTGAGCGCCTGCTGCGCGGTGATGACCCCGTTCGTCGCGGCGGTCACCGCGTGATACGCGGGGCCGAGTCGCGCAATCGCGCGGTTCTGCTCGTCGATGTGCGCGGCGAACGCAACGCCCGCCGCGGTCACGCCAGCGAACGCGAGCCCAACTTTCGCGTAGACCTCGGCCGCCTCTTGCCACCCCTTCGTGATCTTGCCGAGGTCGGTGTTCGCGGCCTTCCACGCGGCCTGCGCGAGCGTGAGTTTCTTGACCTCTTTCTCGACGCTCTCAGTCGCCTTGTTGAGCTTCGCGAGTTCGGCAATCGCCTTGCGCGTGTCTGCGTCGATCTCGATCTTGATCTGGTCAGCCACGCTCGTTCTCTCGCTCTTTTTGTTCGCGGTCCATGCGCGCGGCATCGGCCCCGCCGATGACCTCGGCAGCGTGCACGATCACCGCGGGCGGGTCGTCGTCGTACGAGAGCCCACCGCCCTGCGTCGCGCGGTAGATCCGCAGCGCTCGCAACACGTCAGGCGCGCTCGCCTCGTGGCGCGGGCACGTTTTGAAAGCCCCACGCTCGCAGCCTGTCAGCACCTCGACGGCGCGCGCTGCCTGCTCTGCCTCGTCGCTCAGCGGTCCCGGCTCGCACCCACCACGCGGACAGCGCCAACGCTCCTGCGACGCTGGCGCGCGCTCGAGCAACGCCTCGCGCTCACCCGGCCTCGCCGTCTGCGCATCCTCGGCCTGCTCGCATCCGCACGGCGATGACTCCATCGCCCGACGAAACAGTAGGCTGTTCAGCCAGGCAGCGGCGCGAAAGGGGCCACGGCACTCGCGGGCACCGACGCTCGACGCACGAGGCACTCGCCCAGTTCGCGCACGCCAGAGATCCCCACATGCTCAGCCACGCGCTCCATCGCGCTCTCGGTGAGTTCGCGTGTCCCGCGCACGGCGTCGATCACCCTGAAGTCCTCGTCGCCCAACGTGAGCCCCTCGGCGCTCACCTCGACGAGACAGCGCCGCACGATCGACCACAGTTCAGCGGGGTCCGGTGATCGCAGGTCGCCCACGAGCGAGTTCGTCTCGCGCGCCGACAGAGGGCGCAGCATGTACCAACTCGGGGAGCGCCCCTCGATGATGGCGAGGTGCCGCTCGTCTCGGGTCGCGACGTACGCGCTGATACGCGTCGCCTTCACGCCCGAGAGCTGGACCTCTTGCATCATCGCCTCGACGTCGAGGGCGGGCTCGATCGCGCTGGAAATCAGCACGACGCGGAACGTTTTGGACAGGCTCACTCTGGTGTCTCCGTGCAGCGGGCGATCAGCCCTCGAACATGATGAAAGGCGAGTACGCGAGGTCGGTCACCGCCGTGCTCTGCATCGTGTTGTGACGACCGCGGAGGTTCAACACCGTCATCTCGCGGTTGCCCTCGCTGCCACGCGCGGGACGGTCCTCGCGGTTGCAGTACAGAACGAACCCCGTCCAACGCTTCGTCGCGCCGGTGCCGCTCGGGACCGCGTACACGAGGATGAGATCCTCGTCCGAGTCCCAGCCCGTATACTGCGCGAGGTCGCTCCGCATCGTCAGCGTCGCGCTCACGGCTGGGACGCCGCTGCGCATCACGCCGACGGTGCCCTGCGTGGACCCGCCGAGTTCTTGAACGAGGGAGTTGCCCAGCTCGATCGAGAGCGAGAGCGAGTGAAACGGGACGTGCGTCCGCGTCGTGGTGCCGAGCGTCTGCAGCAGGCACACGGCGTTGATGTTCGGGATCGGACCGCTCAGCGGGTTGGTGGCCGCTGCGGTGCTGATGCTCTGCGACGATGGCCCCGTCCACGTCGAGCCGTTGAGGCTGAACGCGTAGCTCATGCGCCCGTCGCGCGCGAGGTCGACCGAGAGCCCCGTCACGGCGCACCCGTTGAGGGTCCACTGGTGAGAGCTGTCCTGCGCCAGCGCGTGCTGGATCGTGAGGCTCTGCGTGTTGGTGTCGGTCAGGTAGTAGTTGTGGCAGTTGATGATGTCCTGCCCGTTCGTCGGCGACCCGCTCAGGTTGAACAGTGGGGTGATCGTGTCCGTCGAGACGGCCTTGGAGATCACGACCTCGGGCACGTCGCCCACATCGCACAAGAACACCGTGCCCACCGGGAAGCGCGCGCCGTGCCCCGACGCGGAGACGATGCTCGATGCGCTCGAGCCCGCCGTCACCGTCGAGCCCGCAGCCGCCGACTCGCCACCGAGCGCAGCCTTCAGCAGCGTGCCGAGCCACGTCGTGCTCGCGCTCCCCGCGCTCGTGAGCCGGGTCGCGTCGAGGTACGAGTCGCACGTAAACCCCGCGGTCCCGGCCTTGTAGCCGCGCGGTGACTTGTCCCGCTTGACCAGCTTCTCCTGCAGCGTGTCGACGCCGATGATGGTCTGCGTGGGGACCATCGTCCCGCCCGCGCGCGGAAAGATCCGCGTCATCGAGGGAGTGGTGCCGTAGGTGCCTTCGAGCCCGATGAGGGTCGAGCCCGTGAGGTTGACGAGATCCTGTTGAGCCATGGTTCCTCGGGTTGGTCAGTGAGTCAGGGCCCGTAGGAGCCCGGCAACGTCTCGCGCGTGAGCGAGCGAAAGCGCAGCGAGAGCGTGGCGATTGCGCCTTCGAACGCGCTCTCTGCCTGCCCGTCGGTCGTGATCGACACGAGGTAGGGGTCGAGCCCCGCCCAGTGCTCGTGCCACGTCAGTGCGGTCGTGATGACGTGCGCGTCGTGCGACATGCGATCACCCACCGCGTCCACGCTGCCGGGGCCGGCGAGCGCGCTCGTGCCCTCGGGCACGTCGTCGCCAGCCTCGGTGAGTTGGTAGAGCACGCGGATCTCGATGGGTCGGTACCGCAGCGCGTGACCGTCGAGGGGGTTGACGCCCTCCTCGGCCTCGGTGGGCAGTCCGATCACGACGCGCGCGACGCGCTCCGCAGACGCCTCGTTCTGATCGAGGTCAGGCGGTGGACGTCGGAACGTGCTCGCCGCGATCGTGTACCCCGCCGAGCCGTAGCCGTCGAAGACGAGCGCCTCGAGCCTCGCGCGAAGCTGTGAGAGGAGCAGCGCCACGACTCAGCCCGGACCCGCGACCGGCTGCAGCCACAAGTACCCGGTGCCGTGAGCGATCACGGACAGATTGCCGGCGCTCGCGTGCTTGTACGTCTCGCCGTGCGCGAGCGTGTACGAGGTACCCGTCGCAGGCGAGCCTGACGCGGGGATCGTCGCGGTTCCGCCGACGCACACGAGCGTGACGCTCACGCCGTCGAGGCGCACCCAGTAGCGCCCCGCAGGGAGGCTCGTCACCGTTGCCGCGGTCGTGCTGAGCGCGGCGTAGTACGGGACGCCGCACGTCGCGTCGACGTCAGCGACCGCCGAAAATTCCCCGTCTCCAACGTTCGCCATGGTTCAGCCTCGCGTGATGTTGATGGTCCGATACCAGCCCTCGTGCGACTCGACCGCGCCGTCCTGGTCGTCGTCGAACGCGCGTGCTGCGAGCTGTGCCGCAAGCTCTGTGTCGAGCCTCGTGCGGAGCTCTGTCGCACGCGCGATCCCGTCCTCGTCGAGCGACTGCTCGGCGATCAGGAGCCGCACCGCGATCGCGTGGGGCTGCGTCAGGTCGATCGCGCCCACGAGCCCGCCCGGGTCTTTCTGCAGCCCCACGCGGTTGACGATCCGCTCCCATGCGGCGTCGATCACGCGAGCCCACACGGTGCCTGTCGCGGCCCGCTTGGTGATCGTCGGATCGAGGTCTCGAACGTGGTCGAGCGTGAGCCCCGTCGTGAGCCTGTAGCGCGTCACGTCGAATTCGACCGCGACCACAGGGCGCGCGGCGCTCGATACGGCGTAGGTGATCTCACAGCGACAGCCGCGGTAGATCGTCGCCGCCATCGCTGCCGTCACGGTGCACGAGACGCGCGTCCCCTGGAACGCAGCGCCCGATGCCTGCGCACGCACGAGAGGGCGCGAGAGCGTGACGGTGGTGCTCGCGATCGAGGCCACCGTCGCCCACTCCCCGCCCGTCTCCTCGGTGCCGCCGACGAGGTACCTGCGACCCACGGTGACGCCGGTCGCACTGGTCACGGCGATCGACGTCGCTCCCGCGGCCGCACCCGCTGACAGCGTGGTGTTTACGCTGTCGACGGTGCCCGTGCCCGTCCCGAGCGAGCCGCCCGAGGGCGAGAGCACGGCGAACGCGGGCGAGGCGTCGGGACGCTCCGCGAGCTCGTCGGTGTAGATCGTCCCGCCGACGTCGAGTTGCACCCAGCGGTAGCTCACCGTCGGCCCTTCGCGGCGTCGGTGCGCGCGCTGTCAGCGGCACCCGTCGAGGCTTGCGGCGCGAACGGCGAGCCGTCCTCGCGCACCTGCACGACGAGCCATCGCGACTGCATGCGCTCGCCTCGGTGATAGAACTCGCTCTGCCGCACGCGGTAGCCCCACTGCCGGAGCACGAGCACCGCGTCCGACAGACTCATCGAGCGGGGCTCTGCCGTGATGTCCATGGTCCGGTACAGCGGGCGACGCGAGCCGATGATGGTCGCGCGCACGGTCCCGCTCATGCCGTCGCCGTTGACGTTGCCGAGCTTCGCGCGGAGCACCTTGCCGCGGAGATCGCTCGGGAGCAGTTGCCCCTGCGGGTCGGTGTCGGGAGGCTCCGCTCCCTCGACGAGTCGCAGCCAAACCGAGCGCCGGCTCTCGTCCAGCACGCCAACGCACTCGTCGACCTGCATCGAGAGCGGCGCGGTGAGCGCTGCGAACAGAGGCGCGATCCCCTCGCGCTCGATGCGCTGCATCTCGGAGCGAAGCCACTCGCGGCGACGCTCGCGCTGCTGGCTCGTGACGGAGGGGTACACGTCCCACTCACGCAGAAAGTCGACGTGGTGAGGGTGCGAGTCGAGGGCTTTGTCTGCCACGGTCTCAGTCCTTTGCAGTCCTCCGCGCGACGTGCGCGGGGTGTGATTGGAGCGGTGGGTATCGTCGACCGCGTGCGACGTGTGCAGCGATGGCGAGCGCTCGCTGCGGGCGCGTGGCGTCAGACGCCGACGACGGTCACGCGGAACGTCGACCCGGAGAGGTCGCCGGAGGCTTCATCGCCTCCGTCCGCAGCCACCGCGTTGAACACGACGATCTTGCCGGCGTTCGCAGCGCCGCGGATGAAGTTGCAGGTGTGCGCGGCGGTGCTCGAGACGATGCTCGCGGAGTGCACCGTGGTGAACCCCGTGAACGCACCGAGCGTGGCGACCGAGAGATCGATCACCGAGCCGCCCGCGTCGTACGACGCGGGACCGAGCGCGGTGAAGACCACGACCTTGGGGGAACCGGACGCGGCAGAGACCTGCGTGGTTGCAGTGAAAGCACCCATTGTCTTGCTCCTTCCGGCTCAGGTGAGACCGGTCATCTTGCCGTGCTTGTTGCGACGGCGGACCTTGAGGCAGAGCGTCGTGGTGACGCTGTACTCGATCAACTCGGGGTTGACGTTCACGCGCTCGACCGTGAGCGGGCGGTGCTCGATGAGCTCGAAATCCCCGAGCTCCACCATGTACATCTCGCTGTTCGCGAGCGTACGGATGCGCAGGATCGGCACGCCCTGGTACGACGCCGCGCCCCAGCGGAACGAGAGGTCGAGCCCCTGCGTTCCGTCGGGCATCACGCGAACGGAGTTGTTCGCCGCGCCCGGAGTCCCCGCGAGCGCGGAGTACTTCCGCATCTGCTTGGGGTGCGAGAGGATCGCGCTCGGGGACGCGCCGCGGTTGACCGAGCCCGAGAGCGCCGAGGTCAGCTCCTCGTAGAGATCATCCATCGCGCTGAGCGTGAGCGCGCCGCCGACGGCGTTCTCCTCGCTCGCCCACTGCGCGTTGGAGCCGGGGGCGAGACCCGCGTAGGTGTCGCCCGCGTCGATGATCGAGGCGATGCCCACGTCCTGCGTCGAGCCGCAGAGCGAGTCCTCGATCTTCTTGGCCACGTCGCTCTGCGCGTAGACCTCCTCGACGCTCGGGAGCGACTCGTAGTAGCCGCCCTTCAGCGCGTTGTCGCGCGCGTGGCCCGTGATGCCCCACACCGCGCGGACGCCGAAGACGTCGAGCGACGGGCGGAGGTACGACTGCTGGCCGGACGCGGGAGGGGCTTGCCCCTCGACGAACGTCTCGACGCTGCCGTTCGAGCCGCTCACGACCTGCCACTTGAACGGGGCGGACCCCTGCGACGCGATCATGCCGCCGCCGAAGTCCGAGATGGCGCGGAGCAGATCCGTCTCGCGAAAGATCAGATCGTGCGCGCCCGTCTCGACGTTCTCCTTGAGGAGAGCGCCGAGGCTGGAGAGAGTTGCACCCATGGATTCAACCTGTTGGTTCCGCCGCCGACGCCGGTGCTTCCGCTCCGTACGGCCTGCGATGAAAACGTGTGCGACCCGCGATCAGCGGGCGCGCTTGCTCTGGATTCGTTCCGTGACGGCCTTGGTCGTCGCGTCGCGCTGCGCGGCGTAGTACGCGGCGACCGCGGCCGAGTCGGTCGGGTCGGGCTTGGACAGCGCCGGCGCAGCCGAGGGGGCAGACGTGGCCTGAGTCGCCGGGGCTCCCGAGCCCTGCGCGACCGGTGCCGCCTTGCGCAAGTGCGGCTTGCCTTCGAGGTAGGCCGCGACGTACTCCGCGGCGGGCTTCGCCTCCGCGCCCTGCCCGAACACCACGCGATCACCGTCGATGCGCGCGCCTTTGGGGAGCACGAGGTCGGTCACGTCGTCAGGGTCGACCGCTTTCGCAGCGAGCGCTGCGTTGCGGATCGCGCTGCGGAGCTTCTCGGACGTGTACCGAGCCTCGGCCTGCTGCGCTTTCTCCTGCCACGAGAGGGCGCTCTTCTCGTGCTCGCCCAACTTGGCGCGCGCGTCAGCGAGGTCTCGCTCGAGGTTCGCGATGCGCACCGAGAGTTCGCCGTCGTCCGCCGCTTGCGCGGGCTTGGAGGCGCGACGCTGTTCGATCTTCTTTGCGAGGCTCACGCGTCGCCCTCCGCGCTCGATGCCATCGTCTCGACCGCCGCGTTCATCGCGTCCATCGGGACTGCGAACGCCGCAGCGTTGCCCGCAGCATCGGTGCACTCGATGAGCACGTCGCCGTCCGCGTCGAGCCCCATCACCTCGATGGAGGCGCACTCGACCGGGAGCGCGTCCTGCAACGCCACGATCGCGAGCGCGACCTGTGCAGCCGCGTCGCCTTCGAGCATCTCCGGCGCGACCTCTTCGCCCGCGCTCTCACCCTCTGCCGCCGCCTCGGCCTCTGCCGCGGGCGCGTTCACATCCACTTCGACACTCATCGTCGCTTCTCCTCTGCGGCGCGAGCCGCGCCCTGAACCATCGTGCGAACGTGCTGGAGGATTCGGTCCTCCGGCACGGGCAGGCTGTAGGCAGACGCCTCCGAGAGCGGGCGCATGCCGAACCGCTCGAGCGTCACGGCGTACGACCCGAGCTTGCCCACCTTGCGCTCTGCCATCGCGTGTGAATCGGTCCGCAGCGGCGCGACGTACGCGCGCGCTCCGAGCCTGCGAGCCTCTCCGCACACCGCCCCGCGCACGTCGTCGTGCGTCCGCAGCCACCCGTCGTCTCGTGCCGTGACCGTCACCGCTTGCCTCCGCTCGTCACCGCGAACGCCCCTGCGCTGCGCACGTCTCGCAACAGCGCGCCCGTGCGTTGCCCCATCGGGCGACCGGGGTAGCGCCGCGCCTTCTCCTTCGCGTACTCGGGGCTGAGTGGGTTCTTCGCCCACTCGCCCGAGAGATCACCGCCAGCATTTGCGAGGCGCTCACGGATGACGCCGAGGGCCTCACCGTCGATCACGTCCCAGAACGCCGCCTTGGTCGGACGCGCGACACCCGCGAGCCATCGCTGACCGCGCGAGACCATGCGACCGACCATGTACGCCGTGACCTTCGTGACGGGTCGCCCACGTCGCTCGAGCCCGTAGGTGATCTTGCGTTGCGACTCAGCCGAGATCCCGCCGAGGTCCACTGTGTGAACGCCCGAGATCGAGTCGAGCCACTTCTTCGTCGCGTCGAGCGCAGGCGTCGAGCGCGTCACGCCGCCGCGCTGCCCCGTGCGGGGCATGCCGATTGATGGGAGCCCGCCGTCAGGTGGAGGCATTGGTGCCTGCCTTTGCGCTGCTCTCCGCAGCCACCAGCGCGAGCCCCTTCGCCTCGTTCTCAGCCCTCATGCGCTCGACGGCCTGCTTCGCGTCGTAGGTCGTGAGGTCTCCGAGGTACATCGCGCGGAGCTGCTCGTAGATCGCGCCCAGCTCTTCGTCGCTCATCGGGATCGACGCATCGAGCGCCACCTTGACGAGCATGGCGCGCGCCTCGGGGCCGATCTCGATGGGCGCGGCGAGCACCGTGAGCGCGCGGGCGAGGTCTTCGCCGGGGTCGCTCATCGTGATCCGCTTGGCGTACGTCACCGCGATCGGCTCGGGATCGACCCCCGCCATTCGCGCGTAGAGGCGCAGGGTCGCGACCTCCCACCGCTGCATGTTGCGGGCGAACCGAAGCGCGCGCGACTCGAAGTCACGCGAGCGAATGCGCAACGCCTCGCCGCTCTGCACCTGCGCGGACGAGTCCGCCGCAAGCTCGAGCCCCGCGCACCGCATCGCCCACTGGAACGTAAACACACAGTGCTCGCGCAGCTCTTTCTGCGACGTGCCCGAGGGCTCGACCCACTGCGGAGCGCCAGCGCCCGAGGAGTACCCGAGCCCCTGTGCGGGGCCCAGCTTCGCCGCGGTCGATTGATCGAGCTTGCCGCCCGTGTCCTGCATCGGGACGGCGAGGAACGGGAACGCGGCCAACGCGTTCACTTCCATCGCCCACGACAGGCAGTTGTAGATCACGCGCGCGGCGTCGGCGGTGTCCGCGATGAGGCTGATTCCCATCGGGCAATCGCTCGCCTGGTCCCTGTCGTAGAACGCGAACGTCACCGGGATCTCGCCGCCGAGCACCGCGGGGAGTTCGCCGCTATCGACGATCTTCAGCCCCTTCGCGCTCTCGGCCAGCGTCGCCTTCGACGAGAGCGCGATCCCTCCCTGTCGCACTTCCCAGCCGCCTGCGACGCGAGCACCGTTGATCTTGCGGTCCGCACGCCACACGCGCAACTCCACCTCGGCGGTGCCGCTCGTGGAGAGGTCGGAGCGGAACGGCGTCGAGACGTAGGCGAACTCGACAACGCGCCCGTCCTCGCACTCGACCCACGCCCACGCGGGAGGGTGCACCGTCACGACGTACGGAGCGATTTTCTCTGCGGCGCGCTGCGCCTCGGACATGCCCGTCACGTCGCGGCGCGGGGTGTCCACGACGGTTGCGACCACGCCGTAGACGCACGCCCACTGCGCCGCGCTCTCAGCGATCTCGCCCCACGTCGAGCCCCTGCGATCCATGTCTTCGGCGAATGGCGCGAGCACGTCCACGGTGCGCGTGACGCGCGCGGTGACGCCCTCCGAGTACGCCTTCACGACGGGGCCGACGATGTTCACGTAGTTCGCGATGGCGCGGCGCGCGTCGTATCGACGATCGCTCTCGCCCTCGTGCGCGACGAGGTAGCTCGTACGCGTCGAGCGCGAGCAGATCGGCTGTCCGCTCTCGTCGATCCCCGTTTGCCACGAGAGCAACGTCGAGCCGAGCGTCGTCGCGCTCGGGGTCGCCCAGTGACGGCCCCCGAGGTGCGCGTCGCGCAGGTAGCGCCAGTGCTCACGCACGGCGTCGTATGTCTCGATGGTGCTCATTGAGTGGCAAGTCTCGCGACGAGGTAGCGGAGCGCGTCGCGCTTGCGGTCACTTGCCGACGCGATGGCGCGCCGCGCAGAGACGACCGCAGAACGTCTTCACGCTGTATTGGTTGACGCGGAAGGTCTTCTTGCAGCGGCGACACTCGCGGTCGACGTCATCGACGCCGGACCGCCTGCGCGCATTGGACCTGCAGTTGTTGGAGCAGAACTTAACGGTCTGGCGTGCCTTCGTCAGATACAGCACACCGCACAACTCACACGTTCTCTGCTCCGCCTCGTGGGTCTCCCACGTTGAGCGGCCGTGCTCTTTGTGCCACGCAATGCCCTCTGGCGAGGAGTGCCACGCCGCAGCCAAGTGCCTGATGCTGTCGAGGTGCTCGCGCTTGCGAGCACTGCACTCTTGGTTGCCGTGGTGCGACAGGTGCTCGGCTTCCGGGAGGCACTCCAAGTTGTCGAGGCTGTTGTTGAGCGGGTTCCCGTCGATGTGGTGAACGTGCCACCCGGGAGGGATTGGCCCACGCTCGGCCTTCCAGATCTCGCGATGGAGCGATTCAACGCCACGCATCGCGATGTGAATCGGCGGGCGGAAGTAGTTCCTCAGAGACGCGTCCTGAGACTCTGGGTACCTGCGAAAACGAGTGCCGCCGTACTCGATGACTTCCGACTTCGACATGCGCGTTACCTAATCATCAGGCTCGCGCTCGTCAGCAAATTCACTATGAAGTCAGACGATGTGTGAGATAGCGTAACGCGTCGACTGCGTGGTTATTTCGGTCCTCGGGCTCCTCGCTCGGTCCGTCAGGACCAGCGCGGTAGGAGTAGAGCTCGAGCTCGCGGATCAGGTTCTTGCAGCGGTCCGAGATCAGCAGCCGGGGCTTGCGACCCGCGCCCGTCTCGACCATCTGCAGGTGCGTCGCGATGCGGAGGATCCCCGCGGAGATCGCGTTGTCTGCGTTGTAGACCAGCGGCTCCCCGCGACTGCGGCGCAGCGCGGTGATGTATCCGGGTTCGCTCGGGTCTGCGGCGAACCAGCCGAGCTTGTGCTCGGTGCGCATCGTGCGGGCTCGCGTGAGCCACCCGCCGTTGTCGTCGACCAGCACCCCGGACTCGTACTGTTCGTCAACGACGACGATCGTCCCTGCGCCGGTCCGGCCGCCGACGATCCACGCGGACGGGTCAGACCAGCCCCAATCGACGCCGCATCCGAGATCGTGAAGGGACCAGCGCCCACCGTGGCGGTAGAGGCGTTCGATCTCCGCGTGCGGCACGACGTGCACAGCGCGGTCGAACGTCGCGAACACCCGGCCCTTGCGGACCGTGGGGTGCTGCTGGAACAGCGAGGACCAATCGTACTCACCGACCTCGGCGCGGCGCTTCTCGAGCTCTGCGACGGGCCAGCGTTCGGGCCACAGCGCGCGCCCTCGGACGTCGATCGCAGGGAGCGAGGTCACCTGCCACTCCTGATCCTCGGCGCTCTCGAGCCGCCCGATCAGGTCGTCACGGTGCCAACGCGTGTGCACGACAAGGGCAGAGCCTCCGGGCTCCACGCGGGTCATCGCCGTCGATGTGAACCACGACCAGATTCGCTCGCGGATCAGCGGGCTGTCGGCCTCTTGCCTGTTCTTGTGCGGGTCGTCTACGACGAGCAGCCGCACGCCGTGACCCGTAAGCGGGCCACCGACGCCGGTCGCGATGACGCCCCCTCCCTGCGGGGTGCGCCACTCGTGCATCGCCTTGGAGTCCTGCCGGAGCTCCACGCCGGCGCGCGCCGCGTAGTCGCGAATCTGCCGCGACTTCGACCGAGCGATGTCGGCCGCATACGAGACGTAGGCGATCGTCCACTCAGGGTGGCGGACGAGCACGCGAGCGATGCCGTGGAGCACCGTCTCGGTCTTGCCGTGTCGCGGCGGGACAGAGAGAGCAGCGCGCACTGGTCCGCGCTCGATCGCCTCGAACAGCGTCAGCAGCGGCCCGAGATGCTTCGGCGCGGCGTACGCGGGAGAGACACGCGGGACGAACTCAGCGAGGCTCGCCGTCCGCAGCGTCGCCTTGTTCCGCCTCGCCTGCTCGCTCTGGATTGACCGCAACAGGTCCACTGGATCGTGCTCGCTCGAGGATGGCTCGCACCGTCGCGAGTTCTTCGTCCGTCGCCCCCGACAGGTCAGCCCCGAGACCGCGCAGTGCTTCGAGCTTGGCTCGACTCAACTGGCGAGTGAGGTGCTCCTGTCGACGCGCGCCGACGCGCTCGTCACAGGCGATGATGGTCCGCACGACGTCGGCCTTCGCTCGCGCGAGGATCGCGTAGTCACGCGGCTCGCACAGCGGGGTCGACGGGTCGGGGCCCATCACAGCGGCGATGTACTGGTCACAGCGAACGAGCTCTGCCCGGATCGCACGTCGCCCCTGACGCAGCCCCGCCTCACATGCGCGGGCGTGGATTTGGCGGCGAGTGGCGACCTGTGCCCCACGCAGCATGTCTCGCGCGGTTGTGCGCGGGACACCAGCGATGCGCGCGGCTTCGGAGACGTTGCCGGTCTGCTCGAACGCAGCAACGAGGCGGGTGAGCACGTCCGGCGGCGTTTGCCGTGGCATCGTGCAGTCCTTTGGTGCGGGGTCAGTTGGCGCGGCGAGAG
>Ga0315904_10000805_pt1 | contig 49646 bp, 43 predicted proteins | sample LakEriMetagenome_6_FD_203529 | JGI IMG/M metagenome (GOLD analysis project Ga0315904, IMG submission 203529) | Freshwater fungal communities from buoy surface, Lake Erie, Ohio, United States - Buoy 12 MA120 | ecosystem: Environmental > Aquatic > Freshwater > Lake | place: USA: Lake Erie, Ohio...
CCTGCGCCGCCAGGGCTACGAGGTGCTCTGCCCCCAGATCCGCATCCAGAAGCTGCGCAACCGCCGCTGGACCTGGGTCGAGGAGCCGCTCTTCCCCCGGTACCTGTTCGTGGGGGCGGGGGAGGGGGTGTCCTGGGCGCCGGTGCGGAGCACCGTCGGGGTGGCGAACCTCGTCCGGTTCGGCGGGCAGGTCGCCCCCGTGCCCGAGACGCTGGTCGAGACCCTGCGGACCAGCGCCGCCGAACCCCAGCACCACCGCCCGATCTACCAACAGGGGCAGAAAGTGCGCATCGTCGCCGGCCCCTTCGCCACCCTCGAGGGGGTGTTCGACATGGCGGAGGGGGAGGCCCGTGCCACCGTCCTGCTCGACCTGCTCGGGCGGCAGAGCCCCGTCAGAGTCGGGGTCAGCGAAATAGTCAACGCTGACTGACAGTTACGCCCGATTCATGACGAAAGTCATGCAACCGACACCGATTGCCTTTATCCTTGTTCACTTCTGAACGCCCCTCCGCCACGCCCTAGCCCTGTCGGCTGCACGGGTGTTGCGGTAGCGTGCGTGAAGATCTCCGCAAGCGATTGAACAGCAAGGCGAAAATTCAAGAAGAGGCGCGGTTCCAGATCCTGCGCCTGCTGCACGAGAACCCGGAGCTCACCCAACGCGAGCTCGGCGAGCGGGTGGGCGTGAGCTTGGGCGCCGTGAATTATTGTCTGAAGGCGCTGATCGAGCGCGGGCTCGTGAAGGCTGGCAATTTCTCGAAGAGTCCTAATAAGTTGGGCTACGCCTATGTGCTCACGCCAGCGGGCATCGCGGAGAAGACGATGCTGACGGGGCGGTTTTTGGTGAGGAAGAAAGCGGAATACGAAGCGTTGAGGGCGGAGATCGATGCCCTCTCTCGGGAGGCTGTGCGTTGAAGACGATAGCGATCATCGGCTTGGGTTATGTCGGTTTGCCGTTAGCGGTTGAGTTCGGCAAGAAGCGAAAGGTCATCGGTTTCGATATCAATCGCTCGCGGATCGAGGAACTGGCGGCAGGGCGGGACCATACGCTGGAGTGTTCACCCGAGCAGCTCGAGGCCGCCGATCATCTGCGTTATTCCGCCGACCGCGCGGACCTGAAGTCTGCGCAGATCTTCATCGTGACCGTGCCCACGCCGGTTGACCGTGCGAACCGACCCGACATGACGCCGCTGGTGAAGGCCAGCGAGACTGTCGGCGCCGCCGTCAAGAAGGGCGATATCGTCATCTACGAGTCCACGGTTTACCCCGGCGCGACGGAGGAAGTCTGCGTGCCGGTTCTCGAGCGTGTAAGTGGCCTCAAATTCAACCACGACTTCTTTTGTGGCTACAGCCCGGAGCGCATCAATCCGGGCGACAAGGTCAACACCCTGACCACGATCAAGAAGATCACTAGTGGCAGCACCCCCGAAGTCGCGGACGAGGTCGATGCCCTTTACCGCGAGATCATCACTGCGGGAACCTGGAAGGCCAGCAGCATCAAGGTGGCCGAGGCCGCCAAGGTCATCGAGAACAGCCAGCGGGACCTCAACATCGCATTTGTAAACGAACTTTCGGTCATCTTCGACCGCATCGGCATCGACACGCTTGAGGTGCTCGAGGCTGCAGGCAGCAAGTGGAACTTTCTTCCGTTCCGCCCTGGAATGGTCGGTGGACACTGCATCGGCGTCGATCCGTATTACCTGACTCATAAGGCGGAGGAGCTCGGCTACCACCCGCAGGTGATCCTTGCGGGGCGCCGCATCAACGACAATATGGCGCGTTATGCTGCGAGGTCCGTCATCAAACGCATGCTCAATAACGGGATGGATGTGGCGCGTTCCCGTGTGGGAGTCATGGGAATCACTTTCAAGGACAACTGCCCGGATATCCGGAACAGCAAGGTTGTCGATTTGATCACTGAACTGGAAAAGTGGAGCGTCACCGTAGTGGTCAGCGATCCGTGGGCAGACCCCGAGGAAGTGCATGCTGAGTACGGCATAACGATCGGCAAATGGCAGTCTGATGCAAGCGTGGATGCCTTAATAGTCGCCGTCGGACACAACGAACACCGACGGTTGCCCATCCAACAACTTCGAGATTACTGCAAGGGCGACAGGCCGGTGCTCGGTGATCTCAAGAGTATTTACGAGAAGCACGAGGCCGAGAAGGCGGGATTCTCCGTCTTCCGGCTCTGAATTTCACGAAACAAACAGCGGTCAATAAAATGTCAAACTTGCCAGTGATAAAGGGGCGAAAGATACGGGTTGCAGTCGTCGGGTGTGGACGCATCTCCAAAAATCACTTCGCGTCGATCGAGCGTCACTCTGACAACATCGAACTGGTTGCAGTATGCGATATCGACCCCGGGGTCCTGGCGGAGCACTCGGATCGCTATCAAGTTCGCGGTTTCCTGAGTCTTGAGGAGTTGCTGAAGACGGTCTCGCCCGACGCAGTAATTTTGTGTACGCCTAGCGGCCTTCATTCCGATCAAACCGTGCTCGCAGCCAGATACCGGGTCAATGTCATCACTGAGAAGCCGATGGCGACACGATGGGTCGACGGGCTACGTATGGTGAAAGCATGCGATGACGCTGGTGTTCGACTGTTTGTGGTGAAGCAAAACAGGCGGAACACGACGCTGCAACTGCTCAAGCGTGCGGTAACCGAGGGGCGTTTCGGAAAGATACACCTTGTCCAAGTGAACGTATTCTGGACGCGACCGCAGTCTTACTATGACCAGGGAGGCGGATGGCGCGGCACTTGGGAGTTCGACGGTGGCGCTTTCATGAACCAAGCAAGTCATTATGTCGATCTTCTCGAATGGCTGATCGGACCGGTCGAGCGAGTCCACGCCATGATGAGTACCACGAGACACATCGAGGCCGAAGACACCGGTGTGGTAAACATCAAGTGGCGTAGCGGAGCGCTGGGGTCAATGAGTGTCACTATGTTGTCGTACCCCAAAAATCTTGAGGGGAGCGTCACTATACTTGGCGAGCACGGCACCGCTCGGATTGGCGGTGTCGCCGTGAATGAGATCCAGCAATGGGAGTTCGAAGATCGTCGCGACTACGACGAGCATGTGAAGGACGCAAGCTATCAGACCACCTCCGTCTATGGACTAGGCCATCCTCTTTATTACGAAAACGTTGTTCAGTCCATGCAAGGAAACGTTGCGGCAGAGACAGACGGACGAGCTGGTTTGAAATCCTTGGAAATATTGGTGGCCATTTACCGGTCCGCACGCGATGGGTCCCCCGTTGGGCTGCCGTTAGAGCTTTAAGTCCGGAATCTCCAGTGAACCGCTCGAGAGCGACAAAATTGTTACAGGAAACGTCATCAATCTTGGTGAGTTGGCAGACCGCGCCGGTGCCGACATGATCTGTGATGGAGCGCTGTCTTATGTGGGAAAAATCCCGACGAACCTACCTAGGCGTTTGGTGCCGGCAGTTAAGCCTGAACGCATCTTGGCAGCTATCCATGCAGACGGCGTCGCCGATGTGATCACACTGCCTGGCCAGGAAGGCTTGGTGCCTTCTAACCAGATTGTTGCGAATGCCGCCGACCCGGTTTCGATATCGCTACGCTTCCACGAGGCCCTTTGTGAAATCGACGGATTTTTGTGGCGGCATTTCGATAGTGAAGTCCACCCGACGGCGACGATACACCCGGTCGCTGTGGTGGCGGACAGGGATGTCCGGATCGGTGCAAATGTGCAGGTAGGTCCTACTAGCGTGAGCCTTGAGCGAACGGTATTGGATGAGGGGGTTCGAGTCGGTGTCGGTGTGACGGTCGGGCTTGATGGCTTCTAGATCTTCGAGGAAGCGAACCCGCGGCGAATCCTCAAGCAGGCCGGGGGCGTATAGATCAAGTCTGGCGCAAATTCTCACCAAGTCGACACTGGTTCGGGCTGCTTTCGGCGGGTTCACGCGGATCGGCAAAAACGAAATGATCGATGTGCTGATAGACATCGCCCACGACGCGATCATCGGTGAAGGAGCGCCGGTCGGTGCGTGCGCGAAGATCTCTGGTCGCTGTGAATTTAGAGATGGATCTTATATCGGACCAAATGCTTGTATCCGTAACGGCGTAAAAATCGGACATAACGCGACGGTCTCCATGGGGTCCGTGGTTACACGGGATGTCGCTGATGATGCGACCGTATCCGGAAACTTTGCCGTAGATCAACAGGACTGGCTGCAGTTCGTAAAGTCGTTGGAGAAGGCTAAGAGCCCGCGTTGACCCTAAATGAGCGCCGCTTAATCTCAGACACGAAGGTGCCACAAATGACGCCCGTTCCATTCATCGATTTGAAGTCGCAGTATTCCGCCCTAAAGGCGTCCATCAATGAGCGTATTTCGCGGGTGCTAGAACATGGCCAGTACATCATGGGGCCGGAGGTTGCGGAACTTGAATCGCAGTTGGCATCCTTCGCCGGTACCAGGCATTGCATCACCGTTGCTAGTGGTACCGAGGCGTTGCTGATCAGCTTGATGGGGCTGGGAATCGGTCGCGACGACGAGGTGATCACCACTCCTTTCACTTTCGCCGCGACCGTCGAAGTCATTGCCCTTCTCGGTGCGCGGCCTGTTTTTGTAGATATCGAGCCTGACACTTGCAATATTGATGTTGCGCTGATCGAAAAGGCGATCACGAAGAAGACCAAAGCTATCATGCCAGTCAGTCTTTATGGGCAGATTGCCGACATGGACGAAATAAACTCGATTGCGTCACGGTACCGCGGGATACCGGTCATCGAGGATGCAGCGCAAAGCTTCGGCGCGTTGTACAAGGGGCGCCGCAGTTGCAACCTGAGCACGGTCGGTTGCACCAGCTTCTTTCCCAGCAAGCCTCTGGGCTGCTATGGCGATGGCGGGGCGATGTTCACGAACGACGACGCGTTGGCGACGATATTCAAAGAAATCCGAATTCATGGGCAGCGTCGGCGCTATGAGCATTCGCGGGTTGGCGTGGGCGGCCGGATGGATACTTTGCAGTGCGCCATCGTCCTTGCCAAGCTTGAGCGTTTTGAATGGGAACTGGTCCAGCGGGCGACACTAGGAAAGATGTACAACGATGCCCTTGATAGCATCGGAGTAAGCCGCGTCGTTCAGCGCCCAGATCGGAACAGCGTTTTCGCGCAATACACGGTTATGGTCGAACAACGTGCGGCTGTCCAGGCGGATCTTCTGTCGAAGGGGATACCAACCGCTGTGCATTACCCAATACCGTTGAACCGACAGCAACCGTACCAAGGATATTGCTGTGGCGACTGCACGCCGGTCGCAGACCGTGTAGCGGAACGGGTCATGAGTCTGCCCATGAGTCCGGATCTCAACCCGAGAGTTGTTGGGCAAGTGGCGGATGCCCTACGGCAATTCGGGCGCTAGACCCGTTGTGCCCTCCAATGATCTTTTTGAGTGGCGCGGGTGGGTCGTCAACCGTGCCCTATCTTGTTTCCGGCGATATGTTACGGCGTTGGTTCCTCCGATTGTGAAGAATGCAAACTGTGGAATCGTGTTTTCGGCTGGCGTGTATATACTGGTGAGGTCACGTCTTGCGGAGACGGCGCGAGCTTCCTTGTTCGCCTTCAAAGGGCGGGTCGTTTTTGAAAACATGGTAGCCAATCGAAATACAGCGAGTCGACTTAGGAAAAGGAAGTCCATGTCACCGCGACAATGTATGACGGGAGAATAGTATGTGCGGGATTTTCGGGATCATCAGCAGTGCGGAAGACGTGGACAAGCGTGAGGTGAGGACGCTGGCCAGGTTCGCACAGAGCCGAGGAAAAGACTCGAGTGGCATCATGATGCTCACCGAGAATCTTTACGACGTGCGTAAGGCCGATTGTTCAATTACGAGACTGTTGAAACAACGGTCTTTAAAACTCAACTCAACCGTTGTTTTCGGTCATTCCCGGTTGATAACGAATGGCTTGTCTGACAATCAGCCAGTAGTCAGGGATGGCTTGGCTGTATTTCACAATGGAATTGTGGTCAACGCAGACAATATTTGGCCGCATCTCGGTCGTGAAAGGTTGTTTCAGGTCGATTCCGAAGTGATTGCGGCTATTGCGGCAGACCATCTCGCAAGCAACGACTCTGTCGAATCTATTTCCAAAATGGTTTTGGAAACCTGCCGTGGGGTCGTCGCTTGCGCCTTGGTGATACCAAGACTCGGAAAGTTGTTTTTGTTTTCAAACAACGGCAGCCTCTATATCGGAAAAAAAGATTCGGCAGTCTATTTTTCTTCTGAGCAATTCCCGCTCGTCCATATCGGGTGCTCAGGCATCAGGCAAGTGAAAGGCGAGCCTGTAATCATTGACATTCCCATGTCGCAAGCGCCGATTGTCGTGAAAGAAAGCAACGACAGGACGCTGAATCTCATTCCCAACTTGGTGCTGAAGTCTGCCGAGGAAGATCTTTTGCAGTATCCCGAGCCGACTTTCCGCCGTTGCGTGAAGTGCATTTTGCCGGAGACAATGCCGTTCATCGCTTTTGATGACGACGGTGTTTGTAACTATTGCCGGAATTATCGCATTCGAAACAACCCGAAACCGCAGCAGGCGTTTCGTGACCTTCTTCAACCCTATCGAGGAACTATCGGGAACGACTGTCTGGTTCCATTCTCCGGAGGCCGCGACAGCAGCTATTCGCTACACTTGATTGTTAACGAACTCAAGATGAAGCCGTTGGCCTACACTTACGACTGGGGAATGGTTACGGATCTCGGGCGTCGGAACATAAGTCGAATGTGCGCTGCTTTGGGCGTCGAGAACATCGTAGTCGCCGCAGATATCGAGGAAAAGCGTCGTAACATCACGAAAAATGTTAAGGCGTGGCTACGGTCGCCGCACCTGGGAATGGTGTCCATTTTTACAGCAGGCGATAAGCATTTTTTCCGACATCTCGAAACTGTGAAAAAGCAGACGGGAATCAGCTTGAACATATGGGGTGCCAATCCACTTGAGGTGACGCACTTCAAAGCGGGATTTCTCGGCGTACCACCCGATTTTGCAATGAAGGGCGTTTATAACAGCGGTCTGCAGAAACAACTCGATTACCATTCGAGACGATTTCGAGCGATGTTGGAAAGTTTGGGGTATTTCAACTCCTCGCTCTGGGATACTCTTTCTGGAGAGTATTACCGTGCATTGATGCCAAAGAAAGACTATTTCGACGTGTTTGATTATTGGGCGTGGAACGAGTCGGAAATCGAATCCACGCTAGACGCATACGACTGGGAGCGCGCCGAAGATACTGCGACCACATGGCGAATAGGCGACGGTACCGCCGCGTTCTACAATTATATTTATCGAATCGTCGCGGGCTTTACGGAGCACGACACGTTTCGATCTAACCAAATCCGTGAAGGGCAAATCACTCGCGATCGGGCCATGGAGTTGGTAATGGACGAGAATCGTCCCCGATATGCGAATTTGCGATGGTACTTGGATGCAATCCAGTTGGATTTTGCGGACACCATCAAAACCATTAACGCAATCCCGAGGTTGTACAAGCCTGCATGAGCGGGTTCCGTCGCCATGCGTGCGAATCCATGTGGCTTGTTGAGAGGGCTTCGGCGAGTTCGCGAGTGCTGAGCGCTTGATCCGTCAGCTTCTATTAGCGCCCGGGTTCCGATTGATCGTCTCTCGGGTCGGCGTGATGTCAGTGCCAACGCCGTGACAAGGGCTGGGTGTTGTAACGGGCCTTTCGTAGGCGCTGTCTTGCCGCTGGCAATCTACATTTTGCTTGCCACGGGTACGATTTTTCCCGTAGAGGCTGCTGGTAGCTGGGCTGCCATTTATTTTTTGGTTGTCGCAGGACTTTCCACGACGTTCCTTGCGCGGGTTCAAGACGGGGTGGTGTCGAACGGTCTCGCTGCAATCATTTGCGTTCTTGGCCCTCTCTGCTTTATCTATTTAGTATCCTCCGTTCGGGCTCTCGACGAGGCCGCCACTCTACGCCGTCTCGATGGTGCAATCGCGACCTGCGCGCTGTCGGTGCTCTTAGTGGCCGCCGCTGTTCGAAATTATGGCGAGCCGGTTTTCAAGGTCGGGTTCCTGCGGGCAGCCTTGGTTATTCTTGTGTTGACGTTGTTCTACAAGGCGAAATATGGATTCGTCGACCGAGACGTCCGCTTTTTCATTAATGGCCCGATAGTGTTTGGTTGGTTGATGGGGTTCTGTGCGCTTACTGTGCTGCATGGTGTCATTCACGGCATGCTCCGGTGGCGTTGGCTTGCTGTGCTTTCGTGTTTCATTATCGCTGCGCTTTGGACGCAATCGAAGGGTCCGCTGCTCGCCTTTGGCGTTACGTCGGCGCTTGTCCTTCTTTGGAATTTGGGGAGAAGCCGGACATATTTAGTGTCGGGGTTCTTCGTTGGCTTTGCAATCGCCGTCATGGCGTTAATTCCGGAGGACTTCGGTAGTCGTTTCCTGACGATCGCTCGCGTCTTTATGGGAGCGGCTGACGAAGGCGACTACGGTTCCGTCGGGTATCGCCAGGAAGCCTGGCACGACGCGGTAAAAATGTTCCTAGAACATCCGCTGATGGGTGTAGGGGTTTCGAATTGGCAGTTCTTTAGCCGCGTGGGGGAGCTGCAATATCCCCATAACGTCTTCCTCGAACTGGGCGCTGAGACCGGGCTCCTGGGGCTGCTCGCCATGACGGGTGCACTTGGGTACCTTGTGCTTCGGTCGTCGGGTTGGGGGAGGATCACCATCGTTTACTTTGCAATTTGCTGCTCATTCAGCGGTGATTTTTCTTATTTTCGGTTCATCGTGGCAATTCCGCTCGGTCTACTTGTTGCGGACGTATGTCGAAAACGCGACGCTCACGGGCGTACTGTCGAGTATGCGAAAATATAACAAGGCGGCGCTGTTGGTGGCCGTGGGCAAGCTTGCCGCCGGAACCGTCGGCGGGTACGCTTTGTTGGTAGTCCTAACGCCGATTTTGACACGCATCTACACCCCCGCTGACTTAGGCGCGTTTTCTCTCATCGCCGCGGCCGTTGGCGTTCTCGCGCCTATCCTCGGACTTGGGTATCCGTATGGACAGTTGTCCGCTCGAACTCGAACGGGCTCTGCGCGGTTCGCTGCGACGGCATTGGGGACGGCTGCGGCGTTTAGCGCACTTCTCCTCGTTGCTGGTCTTTTGGCGGCATTTGTCGCCTCTGCGCGTTCGGCTTTCGTGTGGGCAATGCTTTGCGCGTTAGTTTGTAGTTCAGTCGCCGTCATCACTTCCGTAGCTGTCAACTGGGCCATCGCACAGGGGCGAGAGGCGAGGGCGGCAACGGCTACATTCGTGAATTTGGGCGGTAGGGCGGTATTTCAGACGGGCTTCGGTGTGGCTATCGGCGGCGTAAAGGGGCTCATTCTTGGTGAATTGTGCGGGCGTCTTGCGGCGTGGGCAATCGCTGAGACGGGAATGTGCCGCGTGGCGTTCAGGCGCTGCTTGTCCAAGTCCGAGGTCGTTTGCCGTCATGCTCGTCGCGAGAGGTATTATCCTACTCTCGTAACGCCGTCGATGACGGCGGAAAACTTTCTGGTATGGCTTCCCGCCCCGATTTTTGCGTTCGCATTCGGTGCGGAAGTCGGTGGTCTTGTGGCGTTGGTTCAGCGATTCGTTTCCGTACCACTAACCATCGCTAATCAGTCTATCGCTACGCTTTTTCACCGTGAGTTTGTTGGCCGATCAGAAGAACAGACTGCGACCATAAGGAAAATGTTGATAGGTATGGCGGCGGTGGTCGGGGCAACTTCGGTTCCGCTTTCAGCAGTATTTGAAAGGCGCGGCTCTGAATTGGCAAGCGTCGTGTTCGGAGGTGAACAATGGTCTGGAGTCGCCACTGTTACCGCAGCGTTTGTGCCTATCTGCGCGGCGCAGTTCATTTGCCTGTTCACAGATCGAATATTGTTAATAATCGGAAGGAACGATCTGAAGCTTATTTTCCTGATGTTCGCGTTGCTGATAGGTGGAACAATAGTCATGGTTTCCAGCAGTCTCGGGTGGACTTGGCAGACTGCTATTTGGGCTTATGCGGGCTCGCAGACGTTCGTTTATCTGCTTCTGTTCTTTACCGTTATCCGGGCTTCTGAGAACTATTCGGGTTCGGGAGTCATAAAGAAATCTGACACCGAGACGATGTATTGACGCGGTAGTGACGTGCGAACGGCTCGTTGTCTGAAATTTCAACTTCGCGTTTGCTTCGGGGTCTCCAGGTCGAGCTATCGAAGCGTGGCTGTCCGATCGTTTAGGTTGGCCGGTTAAGCGGTGGGGTGTCCGTTTGTTTTGTCGGCGCGTCCAAAATGCGCGTCGGTCGGTAGGTAGCCGCGATGATTAACCAACGTTGGAACGTCTTGAAGAGCTCTTAGTAAAATGAAGCACATATGGTTTATTTCTAAATATTCACGTCTTCCCGAAGAAGGGGTCTATCCCGCGCGGAGTTTCTCCATCCTGAGGGCGATGGCACGTCGCGGGTACGATTGTACTTTGATCACCGCGCGCCACGATTGGCCAAGAAACGGCGGTGTTAGTATCCCTGGGCGCCAAGTAGCGATGATTGATGGCGTTCGAGTTGTAACGCTGAATGTCCTTGGGTATCACCGTACGAAATCCTTACGTCGTGTTATCGGTTGGCTGCACTTCGAGGCGCGCTTGTTATTCATGCGCGTCGGCGACCTGCCGAAGCCGGATGTGGTGATAGCATCGAGCCTCTCGTTGCTCTCGATTCTCAACGGGTTGCTATTAAAGTTCCGCCGCGGTTGTTTGCTCGTCTTCGAGGTGCGCGATATTTGGCCGCTCATTCTTACAGAAAACGGTGGCTTTAGCCGGTATAACCCTTTTGTGCTTGCGCTCGGGATGGTCGAGCGGTTGGGGTACATGTACTCGGACCGAATTGTGGGGACTATGCCGGGGCTCGGCGCGCATGTGCGGCAGGTTCTCGGCCATCAAAAGGATGTTGCGTGCATCCCGATGGGCGTGCCAGAGGAGTTGATTTCCGATGAAGGAGCCGAGTTCCCCAAAGATTTGGAGGAAATATTTCCCAAAGCGAAGTTTGTGGTGACGCATGCGGGATCAATCGGTATAGATAATGCCCTCGACACCCTGATTGCGGCTGCGCGTTTGCTCAAAGACGAGGAAGGTATCGCCTTCTTCATCGTCGGCAAGGGCGATCTTGCTGCGGGGTACAAGGCCCGCTGCGCAGACTTGCCACGGGTGGTATTCGCGGATCCAGTGCCTAATAGGTGCGTTCAGCCGGTGCTGCGGCGTAGCACAGCGCTATATTTCGCAGCTCACCCTACGGTAGTGTTCGACTATGGGCAATCGTTAAACAAGCTGATCGACTACATGTATTCGGGTCGGCCGGTGCTCGGTTCCTATTCCGGGTTGCCGTCTATGATTGACGAGGCAGCTTGCGGTGAGTTTGTTCCGGCAGGTGATGTCCAGGCTCTTGTCCGGGCAATCCGTGATTGGGCTGAGCGCCCTTCCGCCGAGCTCGACTCGATGGGTGCGCGCGGTCGTGCTTGGGTCTTGTCAAGCCGGTCCTATGATCGCTTGGCTGATGATTACCTTGCGTTACTCGTCAGTTCCAATCCGCCGTCCACAGTGTGCGACGACCGGATTGCCTGACGCGCGCGGATGCAGCGGGGCGAGTCTCTCGTCCGACTTGGATATCATGCGGGATGGTCATCTTGTTGTGAGTTGTTGACCGGGCGCAAGGTATCGAATTATTGCATGCTTGGTCGCCTCGTTCTCCGCGCGTAAGGTGGACGAATTGGAGTTATTCCACGCGTTCGTATCGGTTTAAAGATTGAGTAACTTGCTTTCTGTCTCCTTGCGGAGCTAAGGAGACGGAAGGGATGAAACAATCGAGGTTCGCGGAGTAGCAGATCCGGTTTGCGTTGAGGCAGGCGGATGCCGGTCGGCGCATCGCTCTGTCTTTCGGCAGATGGGAAACTGTAAGGAGGCGTTCTCTGTCTGCAAGAAGCGCTGCGGAAACCCGACGCTCCTCGAGGCCCGGAAGCTTCGCCAATTGCGCGATAAGAACGCGCGGTCCATGTAATGACCCACTGATTTCCTGCTCAGGTGTTATGTTCTGAAAAGGAGACAGCACATGAGTATCGAGATGGACGAGGAGATCAAGCGCTGGACGGCGCGTCGGAAGTCGGCTTTGGTCCTTGAAATCATCCAAGGGAAGACCACGGTAAGCGAGTCGTCCCGACAGTTCGACCTTTCGCCTTCGTAGATCGAGTCGCGGATCGATCAGGCCAAAGCCGGGATGGAGAACGCGCTGAAGGCCAAGCCGGAGGACATCCACGAACAGTACGAGGCGCAGCTCAAGGCGCTGCAGGTAGCGTACGGTGAAGCGATGTTGGAGCTGCGTGCCCGAAAGAAATGGGACGCCCTGCTGGCGACGAAGGACGAGACATGATCTTTCAGATCCAGCACGGCTTGAGGGAGGACGGGTACAGCGTGCCGATGACCAAACTCTGTCGTTGGTTCGAGGTTCCGCGCCGTACCGTGGACTACAGACCGGTCAAGTCGGCACCGAAGGTCCAAGAGCGCTTCGCCGCGCCGATCAAGCAGCTGATCGAGGCGGATCCCTCGTTCGGCTACCGTGCCGTAGCGGGCCGTCGATCATCGACCGCGGATCGAGGCGCTGCCATAGGTTGCGACGACGCCGAACGATCGCTGGGCAACGGGCCTGCGCCGGGTATGGGCGGGCCGGGACGGCTGGCAGACCTTGGTCTTCAACTGTCACACGCGCGAACTGCTCGGCTGGCAGCTCTCGAGAAGCGGCCGGGCGACGACGGCGATGTCGGCACTCGAGAAGGCGTTGATCGCGAGGTGCGGGATGCTCGGACGCGTCACGACGCCGTTCCTGATGAGGTCCGACAACGGCCTGGTGTTCACCTCTCGAGCCTATGCTCGCCTCGTGCGCAGTTATTGCCTCCGGCAGGAGTTCGTCACGCCGCACTGCTCGCGGCAGAACGCATGATCGAGCGCTTCATCCGGACCCTGAAGGACCAGTGCATACACCGTCATCGCTTCGAGACCCCGCAATACGCCTCGCGCGTCATCGGAGAGTGGATCCGCTTCTACAACACCCGTCGGCCCCACCAAGCCCTCGGCATGAAAACCCACCGCTATCGCGTATGCTTGAGCGGCCTGGCCTGAGCAGATAGTGGTAGGTCAGTACAGTTGAGGGTAGCTATAGATGTTTACGAAGAATCAAATTTCTCTAATTCATCTGCTCGAGGGCATGGATTGCGATGTGCTTCGTGACGCGGATGTATCCTTCGTGGCTAAGGTGCCAAATCGCCTTGCCCGGAGGTTGGTGCCGTGCTCTGAAAGGTCGCATCTGGTGCAAGCTATCAGTGCCGAAGGTGTCGCCGGAGTTATCGTTCCGAACGCGTTAGTCGGGCAAGTGCCGAGTTGTTTCGGGCTCGTTGTGGCGGAAAATCCAGTCGCTACAGCCATTATTGCGCATGAACGACTCGCGGCAATGCCTGATTTCCTTTGGACAACTTTCCAATCTAAGGTATCGACTGATTCGAGGGTTGAAGACCGAGCCTATATTGCGCCGTTTGATGTGGTGATTGGCAGCGGCGTTATCATCCAACAGGGAGCGGTAATTCTTCCGCGCACGATCATCGGCGATGGCAGCGTTATCGGACCTGGTTCAATCGTTGGCTGCGATGCGTTCCAGGTGGCGAAAGTGGCGGGGCGGCATCGCATAATTAGGCAGGTTGGCGGTGTTCGAATCGGGACTAATGTCGAGATTCAAGCAAATTGCACGGTGTCTCGGGCGATCTTCGGCGGATTCACTGAGGTAGGCGACGAGACGCTTATCGATAGCCAAGTGCACATTGGCCACGACTGCACGATCGGCCGGAAGGTACTAATCGCTAACCAGGCTTCTATTGCAGGAAGGGTTGAGGTAGGTGACAACTGCTACCTCGCGCCAAATGTGACGATTTCCAACGGACTGTCGCTCGCCGAGGGAAGTCAGGTCACGATCGGGTCCGTGCTGATGCGTAACACAAAGCCGGGGGAAAAAGTAACGGGCTACAATGCGCAAACTCATCAGCAGTGGATGTTGCAGAGTATTCGCGCCCAGCGATTGAAGTGATGAGGGCTGTTAGATTGAATCGTAGGCTTCGGTGGGCGATGCCGGCGACATGTAGTACCAGATGATGGTAGCAGGGCCCTATTTGTGCGCTCGATAGCGTTTTTGCTTATTAACAAGAGGGCGGGATAATGGCGTTTGCGGCCTCACGAAAGATAGTCGGTGTTCCCATAAAGGAGTTGGTTTGAAATGAATGTCGATACAGTGCAATCCAAGGTGTTAGAAGTTTTCAAGTCAGTATTGTCTCTTACGGGTGAAACCGAGACCGTTCACTTGGTCTACAACCAGTATCCAGCTTGGGATTCCGTGGCGCATATGGCGATTGTTGCGGGTCTTGAAACGAGCTTTGATTGCATGCTGGATATGCAAGAAATACTGGATATGAGCTCATTCGACAAGGCAGTGGATATCATGAGCAAGTACAGTGGACAGGATTGACCTGTCTGGGCGCGTTGCGGCCGTTACCGGCTCCTCGAGGGGCATTGGTTTTGCCATCGCCAATCGCCTGGCGGAGCACGGCGCATCGATCATCCTGAATGGCGTTAGAGATCGAGAGACTTTGGCGGCGAGAGCGGAGGGTATTTCGGCGTCGTACGGCGTGCCTGTGTTGCCGGTGTTGGCCGATGTCTCTTCGGAAGAGGGCGCCCAGCAACTTGTGAAGGCGGCGCACCAGGAGTTCCGGCGCTTGGATATCATGGTGAACAATGCCGGGGTGCTGCGAGACGGTTTGATAGGGATGATCGGCGCAGCGGATATCGATGAGACACTGAGAATTAATTTGCGTGGAGTCATTTCCGGAACGCAGGCAGCAGCAAGATTGATGGTTCGGCGCAAGTCGGGGAGCATAATCAACGTCACCTCGATCATCGGTCGGTTCGGAAACCGCGGGCAGTTGGTCTATGGAGCGTCTAAGGCAGGCGTGATTGGGGCTACGTACTCGGCCGCTAAGGAACTTGCCCCCTCCGGTATCAGGGTCAATGCCATCGCGCCGGGTTTCATTGACACTGATATGGCGCGCAGTATCAGCAAGGAGATTTTTGAGGAGCGCGTTAGAAGTATTGCGATGGGCCGGATTGGGACCTCGGACGATATTGCTAACGCGGCGCTTTTTTTCGCTTCGGACCTTTCCGCATATGTGACCGGACAGGTGTTGGGCGTTGATGGCGGGATGCTGATTTGACTTTTTTTCCTGAAATCCCCTTCCTTCCTCACAATCGGCCGGATGCCGTGGCTCTTGTTGAGGACGGTGGAAGTCAGATCACCTATGGTGAGTTGGCGGATATGGTCCGGCTTCTCAGCGCCAGCTTGGCAATGCCGAAAGCCCTGATTTTCCTTTACGCGGCGAACGATATCAGGTCTGTCGCGCGCTTCCTCGCAAGCCTTCACGCCGGCCATGCTGTGGCTCTCTTGGATCCCGATCTGCCGAGCGCGGCGAGAGTCGCTTTAGAGTCTAGATACAAACCGGCTATCGTCCTTGATTCCGCGGGTGATGCGCCGTCTTTAAAGGCGTATGAGTGCCCAATCAATGACGCTCTCGCCGTACTTCTATCCACATCAGGGTCAACGGGCGGGTCGAAGTTTGTTCGGCTAACGCTGGCCAATCTTGAGGCTAACGCGAAATCAATCGCGACCTCTCTTAGAGTAAGCCAGAACGATGTTGCTGCTGGGCACCTTCCATTGCACTATTCCTACGGCCTGTCAGTGTTGTTGAGTCACTTATTGACTGGCGCAAAGATCGTACTTACGTCTCGCGGTCTTATGGATCGTGAACTGTGGCCGGTCATGAAAGCGAACGCGGTAAGTCATTTCCCTGGCGTGCCTTTTCATTACGAGATGCTTTTGAGGCTCGGTTTGGAGCGCCTCGGGCTTGAAAGTCTGCGTACCTTGACCCAGGCCGGTGGGCACCTGCGGGTCGAGTTGCGTGAGAAGGCGTATAAATATATGAATGATCGAGGGGGGCGCTTCTATGTGATGTACGGGCAGACAGAGGCTGCTCCGCGCATCGCAACTCTCGATCACGACGAGTTCCTAGGCCATCGTGAATCGGTCGGCCGAGCGATACCCGACGGGCGCTTGTTCATCCGAGACGAGTCAGGACGGGTGTTGCCTGCCGGGCGGGAGGGCATCGTCTGGTATGAAGGTCCCAACGTGATGATGGGATATGCGGAGTCAGTCGCGGACCTCGCTAGGGGTGATGAACTGGCTGGAGTGCTCGCGACCGGCGACATCGGACGGCTTGGCGATCACGGGCACCTGACCATCACCGGGCGGGTCAAGCGCATGGGCAAGATATACGGTCTGCGTGTGAATCTTGATGAAATTGAGCGACTTGTGAAGGAAGTGCATGCTCAATCGGCGGTGGTTCAGCAAGGTGAGAAGATCACGGTGGTGATGGTTGCATCGCTCGAGGAGGGGCCGGTGCTGATTGAGAGGGCTCGCGTCGAGTTCGCGCGCCACTTTAGTGTTCCGGCAACTGCGTACCAGTTCAAGTTGGTAGAAGAGATTCCGACCACCAGTCGCGGCAAGGTCGATTATCAGCGTCTTCAATCTGTGGGGTGACGATCAGATGGTTGCGGTTTTCGAGGACGCTTTCGAGGAATTGCTGGGCAGAGTGCCGTATGGCGTTCCCCAACTCGAACGCGAGTCTATATTGTTGCGGGGCCTGAACGATTTGTCTCGACGGCATTCTGCGTCTTGTGAAGAGTACGGCCGGATCATCAGAGGCTTTTGGTCCGGCCAGCCGGAAGTCGTCTCAGTTGCCGATGTCCCGTACCTGCCCGTGTCGCTGTTCAAGACGCAGCGTCTTTTGTCTGTTCCGAAGGATTCGGTCCGTGTCGCGCTGACGTCCAGCGGTACGACCGGGCAATCGGTCAGTTGGATCGGCGTGGATGCGGACACCTCCGTCCGCCAACAGCGTGCTTTGGCTAGTTCGCTCGGGTTCGTGCTTGGACCAAAGCGTTTGCCCATGCTTGTCCTTGATACATCTGCGGTCTTCAAGGATCCGCGCACCATGAGTGCTCGGGGAGCTGGTGTTCTGGGGATAATGAGGTATGGGCGCGAGCATGCATTCGCGTTGGACGACCGCTCGGCGCCGGATTCAATGGCGGTGCGTGGCTTCCTGGAGCGACACGGCAGCGCTCCATTCTTCATGTTCGGCTTTACTTTTGTGGCATGGTTGGAGTTCTACGAGCGGTTCAAGGGGGAGGGTTTCGATCTATCTCGTGGGACCCTGATTCATTCGGGAGGATGGAAGAAGATGGTCGACCGTGCCGTCACGCCAGAAGTTTTCAGGCAGGCTTTCAGGCGTGATTTCGGTTTGGAGCGTATCTTCAATTTCTACGGCATGGTCGAGCAGATAGGATCGATATTCTTGGAAGGAGATGATGGGCTGCTCTATCCGCCGAATTTTGCAGATGTCATCGTCCGTGATCCGGTGACATGGAAGCCCAACCCTATCGGCGTGCCGGGGGTCATTCAAGTCTTATCCGTGCTACCAGGATCGTATCCGGGGCACAGTCTTCTTACGGAGGACCTCGGGGTCATTGAGAGCGTAGACTCAGGCATCGGTGGGCGCATGGGTAAGGGAATCCGGGTCGTCGGTCGAATACCGAAGTCCGAGTTGCGCGGATGCAGCGATGTCATTGGAGCTCAAGCCGCGTGAACGCCGTGTTTTCACAGCACGGCCCGCGAGCGGGTGACGATCGCTCTATCATCCAAGCAGTTGACGAACTCGCGGGACGCAGCATCGAGCCTTTCTCTGATCGGGCGTTGGACGTGGTCACTCGGTTGTCCGCCCGCTTGGTAGGGGTACGGGAGCACCCGCAGTTTGCCGCATTGGGTTACTGGCTTCGACCCGCCGCGGTGAAGCGGCTGGCAACCATGTTCCGTTCGGGTGTGCCGGAGAACCAGTTTCCGGTGCCGCGCGGGCTGGCTTTCCATTTGCCGCCCGGCAACGTGGATACCATTTTCGTCTACTCATGGGCGCTTTCTCTCTTGGCGGGCAACGCTAATGTTGTGCGTCTCCCATCGGTACGGCCTGCCAATTTGGAGTGGTTGCTGGGCACGCTTCTCGAAGTGCTGTCCGATTCTGGGGATGCGGATCGGCATGTATTCTGTTCCTACGGCCGGGACACTTCGCTGAACCGGGAAATCAGTCTGCGGTCGGATCTGCGCGTGATTTGGGGCGGCGATGCCAAGGTTCGGGAGGTGTCGGTCGATCCGATGCGGCCAGACGGTTTGTCGCTCGGTTTTCCGGATAGGAAGTCTCTCGCTGTCATCGACTCCACGGCTTACAAGCGACTTGAACCGCCGGAAAGGGACAGCCTGTCAGAAAGATTTTTCAACGATGTCTACTGGTTCGACCAGATGGGATGTGGCTCCCCTCGTGTGTTGGCCTGGATCGGAAACAGGGAAGAAGCCGATGCGCTTTCGCGGGATCTGTATGCGCGACTCGCGTCGGTGGTCGTCCGTAAGGGATACCAGGTCGAGCTCGGCGTGGCGATGTCGAAGATTTCCTTCCTCAATGACATGCTGGCCGAGGGCAAGGGAACGGCTGCGTTCTTTCTGGGCAACGAACTCGGTGTCATCGATCTTGATGAACGCCATTTAGAGCCGCCCGAACGGATAGTCGGTGGGGGTATGCTGTCGAACCTCTTTTTGCCCGGCCTGGATAGCCTGTTTCCGCTCGTCAGTCGGTCAACACAGACGATCTCTTATTTCGGCTTTGATGAGCCGCAACTGCGGGCGTTCATCCACGGGTTGTCGGGGAAGGGGGGCTTCCGGGTCGTTCCGATCGGGCAGGCCTTGTCGTTCGACACCACATGGGACGGCATCTCGTTGCTTGATCATATGACTCGCAGGGTCGTCTTGGTGCCGTCATGATGCAGAGCAGTACCGCCGACCTTGCGTATGGGGTGAATATGCGGCGTATCGTGTTGTTCGGGTGTGGTGGTTTGGCCTTGGAGGTCGCGGAATACCTCGCCGAGCAAGAAAAGTGCTTTGAGGTATGTGACATCGTTTCGGAGAGAATGGATCGCTTCGCCGATATAGCAGGCGTGCTGCGTCGTAATCCTAGGCCCCATGCATCGGTAGATAGTGTCGAAGAACTGGCCGCAAAGGAATTCCTCGTCTGCGTTGGCGATCCTGTCGGGCGCCACAAGATATTCCGAGGGTTGCGGTCGAAGGGTGCGAGGTTCGGCCGCATTGTTCATCCAACGGCGTGGGTCGCGTCATCGTCGTCCGTGGGCGATGGGGTGATAGTTGGCCCGTTCGCGTACATCGGGCCTCGCTCAGTGGTTGGAGATAACTGCTTGCTGAATGTCCGGGCGACGGTAGGGCATGACGTTGTGTTGGGTGCGTCAGTGGTCCTATCACCGCATGTTGATGTGAACGGCGGTGCCAAGTGTGGTGACGCGACCATGCTCGGCGCGGGTGTGATCGTTGACCCTAGGGTTGGCATTGGCGCTTGTTCCAAGGTCTCATCGGGGTCGGTGGTCAAGAGGTCTTTCGATGCTGGATTTTTGTTGGTCGGAAATCCGGCAAATGGTCGTCGGATGTTCGAGGTCCTTGAGGGCGGTTGACCGTGGTCATCGTGAAGGACGGCCGTGTGGTTTTCGGGCGGACTAGGCGCTGTTCCGTATGAAGAGGCTCTTCGACGTGGTCGTGTCGGGTCTGCTCTTGGTGGCATTGTCGTTGCCCATGATTTTTTTGGCATTCTTTGTCTGGAAGAGGCTCGGAAGGCCGTTGTATTTCTCGCAGCAGCGTCCGGGTATGGGCGGTCATCCTTTCAAGATGCTCAAGTTCAGGACAATGACGGCGGAGCGAGACGCGAGCGGCCGGAAGCTCTCAGACGCGGAGCGTTTAACGCCGTTCGGCCGTTGGTTGAGAGGCACGAGTCTCGACGAACTGCCAGAGTTGTGGAACGTCCTCCGCGGCGACATGAGCCTTGTCGGGCCCCGTCCTCTGCTGATGCAGTACCTGCCTCTGTACTCTCCGAGGCAAGCTCGGCGTCACGAGGTCCGGCCGGGGATCACCGGTTGGGCGCAGGTGAACGGCCGCAATGCCCTTACTTGGCCTCAGAAGTTCGAGCTTGATGTCTGGTATGTCGAGAACCGCAGTTTCTGGGTCGACTTGCGTATCCTCTGGATGACCCTGTTGGTCGTGCTGCGTCGCGACGGCATCAGCGCCCAAGGGGAGGCTACCATGCCACCCTTCACGGGGAACGACCCGGACCCTTCGCCGAAGGCCTGATCCACCCTTTCGTTCTTGTGAGGCGGTATCATCGCCGCCGTTATGCTGAACACTCCTTTTGCCCCATGGCCGGCATTCTCCGACGAAGAGGCGGATGCCGTCCGCCGCGTGCTTGTCAGCAACAAGGTCAACTATTGGACCGGGTCCGAGTGCCGCGAGTTCGAGAAGGAGTTCGCCGCGTACGCGGGGACCCGGTACGCCATCGCGCTCGCCAACGGCACGGTCGCGCTCGATGTCGCGCTGAAGGCGCTCGGCATCGGTCCTGGCGACGAGGTCATCGTCACCCCACGGACCTTCCTCGCCTCGGCATCCTGTGTCGTCACGGCCGGCGCGACGCCGGTCTTCGCTGATGTCGACCGCGACAGCCAGAACATCACCGCGAAGACCATCGCGGCGGTGCTCACGCCGAAGACGAAGGCCATCATCTGCGTCCACCTGGCCGGTTGGCCCTGCGACATGGATCCGATCATGGCGCTCGCCAAGGAGCGGGGGCTCTTCGTGATCGAGGACTGCGCGCAGGCCCACGGGGCGCGTTACAAGGGGCGCAGCGTCGGCAGCATCGGGCACATCAGCGCCTGGAGTTTTTGCCAAGACAAGATCATGACCACCGGTGGTGAGGGCGGCATCGTCACGACGGATGACGAGTCGCTGTGGCGCCGCATGTGGGCCTACAAGGACCACGGCAAGAGCTACGAGGCGGTCTATGAGCGGCAGCATCCGCCGGGCTTCCGTTGGCTACACGAGAGCTTCGGCACCAACTGGCGCATGATCGAGATGCAGGCGGTGATCGGTCGGATCCAGTTGCGCCGCATGGCGGATTGGACGGCGGCGCGTACCCGCAATGCTTCGCGCATTGCTGAGGCCTGCCGGGAGTTCGCGGCGCTGCGTGTCCCCGAACTCCGCTGCGCGTCCTGTTCCGGGGATTGCACCCGGGCGACCGGCTGTGTGCACGCGCACTACAAGCATTATGTCTTCGTGCGCCCCGAGCGGCTCCGAGAGGGCTGGACGCGGGACCGCATCATCGAGTCGATCAACGCGGCGGGGGTGCCCTGCTATCAGGGCTCCTGTTCAGAGGTCTACTTGGAGAAGGCCTTCGACGGCACCCCGTGGCGCCCGAAGGAACGCATGCCGGTCGCGAAGGAACTCGGTGAGACCGCGTTGATGTTCCTCGTGCACCCGACCTTGACCGACGCCGAGATCGACAAGACCTGCCAGGTCATCCGGCAGGTCATGGGCGACGCCAGCGCCTGAGCCGCCTTGACCGGCTGCGCGGACTCGGCGGAGCGCGGGTCCGGCGAACCGCTTTCACGCTATAATCCGCGCCCCTTTCCATCTCTCCCAAGCCCCTCCCATGCTCCAGAAAATCGGCGATTCCCTGAAGGGCCGGAAGATCCTGCCCTGGCTCATCCTGGCCCCCCTCGCGCTCATCTTCGCGTTCTGGGGCGCCACGGGCATGGTCAGCATGGACTTCCTCGGCGCCCAGACCTGGGCCGCCAAGGCCAACGGCAAGCAGATCTCGCTGCAGGAGGCGGGCGATGTCTGGCGCAACCAGCAGTCTCAGTGGCAGCAGCAGTTCGGCACGGAGATCCCGGATGACGTCCGTACGGAGCTCCAGGACGGGGTGCTCGAGCGCCTGATCCGGGCGCGGCTCGTGGGGGATCGCAGCCAGGACGGCGGTTATCGCGTCAGCGCGGCGCGGGTCCAGGAAGAGATCATGTCGGAGCCCGCCTTCCAGGTCGACGGCAAGTACAGCGAGACGCTGGCGCTCGCGCGGCTTGCGCAGATCGGCATCACGCCGGAAAAGTTCCGCGCCGACATCCGCACCAGCCTGCAGAACGCGGAGCTCGAGCGCGCCATCGGCGTCTCGGAGTTCCTCACCCCCACGGAGATCGGTCGTCGTCTCGCCCTCGAGGACGAGCAGCGCGAGGTGCGGGTCGCGCTCTTGCCGGTCGACCGGTTCCGGACCTCGGCGGTGCCCGATGAGGCGGTGCTCGCGGCGTGGTACGCCAAGAACGGCAAAGCCTTCGAGACGCCGGAATCGGTGTCCCTCGACTACGCGGAGGGTTCGCTCGCGCAGCTCGAGGCCGGCATCACGGTCACCGAGGACGACCTGCAGGCGTACTACGCCGAGAACAAGGACCGCTACGCCGCGCCGGAGCGCCGCCGTGCGCGCCACATCCTGCTCGCGACCGAAGCCGAGGCCAATGCGGCCCTCGCGCGCCTGAAGGCCGGCGAGGATTTCGCGGCCCTCGCGCGCACGCTCTCCAAGGACACGGGCTCCGCCGAGAGCGGCGGCGATCTTGGCCTCTCCGACCGCAACGCCTTCGTGAAGCCCTTCGCCGATGCGTTGTTCGCGATGGCCCAGGGCGAGACCCGTGGCCCGGTCAAGACCGACTTCGGCTTCCACATCATCCGGCTCGAGGGCATCGAGGGCGGCGGCACCCGCGCCTTCGCCGACGTCCGCGCGGAGCTCGACCAGGAACTGCGCCGTGACCGCGCCGCCGACCGCTTCGGCGAGCAACAGGAGCAGGCGCAGCGCCGGGCGGAGCAGCCGGGCGCGGACTTCGCGGCCATCGCCAAGGACTTGGGTCTCGCCACGGGCGAGGTGCCGGTGTTCCTGCGGGGCACGGGCGGCGCGCCGCTCGGCACGGACCCGGCGCTCGAGGCGGCGGTGTTCGGCGACAAGGTGCTCGGCCAGCGAAAGATCAGCGCCCCGATCGCCCTGGGCGACGACCGCTTCGTGATCCTCAAGGTCCGCACCCACACCAAGGCGGCCGTGCCACCCCTCGCCAGCGTGCGCGAGAAGGTCGTGGCGGCGGTGCAGCGGGAGCGTGCCACGGAGGCCGCCCGGGCGGCGGCCGAGGCCGCTGCGGCCCGCGTGGACAGCGTGGACAGCGTGGCGACCTTCGACAACGCGGTCCGGGCGCTCGGGGTGGTCTCGGAGCCTGCCCGGTTCGTCGACCGGCGCGATCCGGCGCTGCCCTCGACGGTTCGCAACGCGCTCTTCACCTTCCCGCGTCCGGTGGGCGGCAAGCCTGTCACCCGGGCGGTGCCGCTGCCCGAGGGCGGCTATGCGGTCGTGACCTTCACCCAGAGCCGCACCATGCCCGCCGCGGGCGATGCGCAGCTGCGCGGTTTCCGCGTGCAGCAGATCACCGCGGGCCAGGGCCAGGCGTCGGTGGGGGCGTATGTCGAGGAGCTGCGCCGCAGCGCGAAGGTCGAGAAGAACCCGCGCGCCTTCCAGTAAGGCGCCGGGCAGTGACACGGCAGGCGGGGCGGGTCACTCGCCGCCGCCCGTCTCCGGGAAGCTCATGCCGACGGTGCTGAACCCGCCGTCCACATAGAGGATCTCGCCGGTGATCCCGGCCGCCAAGTCCGAGCACAGGAACGCCGCGGCATTGCCGACATCCTGCTGGGTGACGTTGCGGCGCAGCGGCGCGACCTCGGCCACCCTCGAGAGCATCTTGCGGAAGCCCCCGATGCCAGCTGCGGCGAGGGTCTTGATCGGGCCTGCCGAGATGCCGTTCACGCGGATGCCCTGCGGACCCAGGTCCGCGGCCAGGAAACGCACATTCGCCTCGAGGCTCGCCTTGGCGAGCCCCATGACGTTGTAGCTCGGGATGGCGCGCACGGCGCCGAGGTACGAGAGCGTCAGGATCGACCCGGCGCGGCCCTGCATCAGCGGCAGGGCGCCGCGGGCGAGGGCGGTGAGGCTGTAGCTCGAGACGTCGTGGGCGATGGCGAAGGCCTCGCGGTTCGTGCTCGCGGTGAAGCCGCCGGCGAGTGCCTCGCGAGGCGCGAAGGCCACGGCGTGCACCAGCACATCGAAGTGGCCCCAGCGGGCCTTGAGCGCCGCAAAAGCGGCGTCGATCTCGGCGTCCGAGGTGACATCGAGCGGCAGCACGATGTCCGCGCCGACGGCAGCGGCGAGCGGTGCCACGCGCTCCTTCAGTTTTTCGTTGGCATAGGTGAAGGCCAGTTCCGCGCCTTCACGATGCATCGCTTCGGCGATGCCCCAGGCGATGGACCGTTCGGTCGCGACGCCCACGATGAGGGCGCGCTTGCCTGTCATGAATCCCATGTGTCAGCTCCGGCGGGTGCGGATGGCGAGTTTTTGGCCAGGGCGCAGCACCCCGGACACTTTGAGGTCGTTCCACGCGGCGATCTGGCCGGCGGTCACGCCGTAGCGGCGTGCGATGCTCGAGAGCGTGTCGCCGCTGCGCACGGTGTGGGTGACGCGCTGCACGCTGCCGCTCTCGACCGGGTTATTGCGCCCGGAGCGGTTGTTGGAGCGGTTGTTCGAGGCCCCAGACTTGGAGACCACGAGGCGTTCGCCCGGAACGATGCCTTGGCCCGGGCGCTTGCCGTTGAGCCGCATCAGCGTGTTCACGTCGATGTCGTGCCGCTGGGCGATGCTCCAGAACGACTCGCCCTGGCGCACCACGTGCACCTGTGGGCGCGCGCGGCGGGTGGGTGCGGCGGCCGTGGCCGAACCGAGCGCCGCCGTACGCGCGGTCGGGGTCGGGCCATCGACCCGCGCGGCGGCGCGCAGCACTTTGGCCGGAAGCTCCGTGCTGCCGTTCGGCACGCGCAGGTCGGCGCCCGGGATGAGAGCATTGCCGGCGAGGCCGTTCAGCATGCGCAGCGTCATCTCGGTGGTGTCGTAGCGCGCGGCGAGGCCAGCCAGCGTCTCGCCCGGGGCGACGATGTGGTGCGTCACCCGCATCAGTTCGTCAGGCGTGAACTGCGTGAGGTTCTGGCGGAAGACTTCGGCCGAGTCGATGGGCAGCAGCAGCGAGTGCGGGCCCTGCGGCGGCGTCGCCCAGCGGTGGAATGCGGGGTTGAGCTCGAACAGCTCGTCGGTCGTGACGCCCGCCAGTTCGGCGGCGAGCTTGAGGTCAATCTGGTGTTCGATGTCGACGCGGGTGAAGTAGGGCTCGTTCGGGATCGGGCTGAACTCGAGGCCCAGCATCGTCGTGTCGCGCACGATGCGCTTCATCGCCAGCAGTTTCGGTACGTAGGCGCGGGTCTCGGACGGGAGTTTCAGGTCCCAGAACGTGATCGGCTTGCCGGCCGCGAGGTTGTTGCGCACGGCGCGGCCCACGCAGCCCTCGCCGCAGTTGTAGCCCGCCACGGCGAGCAGCCAGTCGCCCTGGAATTCGTCGTGCAGGTACTGCAGATAATCGAGCGCGGCACGCGTCGACTCGACCACATCGCGCCGCCCGTCATACCACCAGGTCTGCGGCAAGCCGAAGCGGTTGCCGGTGCCGGGGATGAACTGCCAGAGCCCCGAGGCGCGCGCGCTCGAGTAGGCGAAGGGCTCGAAGGCGCTCTCCACCACCGGCAGCAGCGCGAGCTCCATCGGCATGCCGCGCTTGTCGATCTCCTCGACGATGTAGTGCATGTAGAGCGCGGCACGCCCGAACACGCGATCGAGGTAGGCCGGGTTGCGGGCGAACCAGAGCGTCTGGTTCTCGACCGCGGTTCGCTCTTCGTCTTCCAGTTGGAAGCCCGAGCGGATGCGGTCCATCAGGTCCCCATAGGGATTGCCGCCGCCGTCGGCCTTGATCACGGTCGAGGGCGCGGGCCGGGGCGGTGCCTTGGCGGCCGCCGCGTTGCCGGGGTAGGTCGGCGGCGCGCGCAGCACCGCCGTGGCCTCGCTCGGAGGGCCGGGCGGGGCGGGCTTGGCGGGCTCGAGGCCACGCGAGGCGGAGGTGTCGGGGAGGCTCGCGCAAGCGCTCAGCGCGAGCGTGCAAAGGGTGAGGGCGGCGAGCCTGAAAAGGGGGGTCCGCATGGCGCCGGTATTTAACCTTCAAGTGCCGAAAATTGCTATTGTTTTCTGCATGATCCCGGGACCCGCGTCACAGTGGTTGCGCACGCCGCGCGGCCGTTCCTTGCTCGAGGGCGAGGCGACCCTCGTCGCCGAAGCGCTCGACGACTGCTTCGGCTGGGAGATGCTGCAGTTGGGCGCGTGGGGCGAGGGGCGCGCGCTGCTCGCCGGGGCGCGCACCCGCTCTCAGGCGCTGGTCGATACCGCGGCGGCTGCCGGTGTCGATGTGGTCTCGCGCCTCGGCAGTCTGCCGATCGCCAGCGACTCGATGGACTGCGTGCTGTTGCCGCACACGCTCGAGTTCGAATCCGACCCGTACGGCCTGCTGCGCGAGGTCGATCGCGTGCTGGCGGGCGACGGGAAATTGTTGGTGCTCGGTTTCGCCCCCTGGAGCCCCTGGGGACTGCGCGCGGCGGCCACGCGTGCGGGGTTCCCGCCGGGGCTGCGGCGCTTGCTCTCGGAGCGCCGTCTGCGCGATTGGCTGCGGCTGCTCGGCTATGAGGTCGGCGAGACCCGCCGCTACCTCTACGAACTGCCCTGGGGCGACCCGCCGGCTGCCGGGTGCCGCATGCGCCGCGGCTGGGTGTATCCCCTGCCTGCGGGCGCCTTCCTGCTGCGGGCGCGCAAGCGCCAGCACGCGCTCACGCCGCTGCGACCGCGGCTGCGCGAGCGTCGTCCCGCGGTGCTCGGCATCGCCGAACCCAGTTCCGCGAACCGTTCCGAGCCGTGACCCGCATCGAGATCTACACCGACGGGGCCTGTCGCGGCAACCCGGGGCCGGGCGGTTGGGGCGCGACCCTGGAATTCGGCGAGCATTTCCGGGAGTTGTCGGGTGCCGAGGCCGACACCACCAACAACCGCATGGAGCTGATGGCCGTCATCCGTGCCTTCGAGGCCCTGAAGCGACGCGCCGCCGTGCGCGTGTACTTGGACTCGGAGTACGTCCGCCGTGGCATCACCGAGTGGCTGCCCAATTGGAAAGCCCGCGATTGGCGCACCGCGGACCGCAAGCCCGTCAAGAACCGCGACCTCTGGGAGCAGTTGGATGCCGCCGTCCAAGGCCACGACATCGAGTGGCAATGGGTGAAGGGGCATTCCGGCATCCCCGGCAACGAGCGCGTCGATGCGCTCGCCAATGCCGCCATCGATGCGCTCCTGCGATGAGCCTGCTGCGTTAACATCGCCGCCCATGCGCCAGATCATCCTCGACACGGAGACCACGGGACTCGAGACGTCCGCAGGGCATCGGGTCATCGAGATCGGCTGCGTGGAGATCGTCAGCCGGCGCGTCACCGGCCGCGTCTTCCACCGCTACCTCAACCCGGACCGAGACAGTGACGAGGCCGCGCTCGCGGTCCACGGGCTCACGCGCGAACGCCTGTCGCGCGAGCCGCGCTTCCCCGAGGTGGCAGCCGAGTTCCTCGACTTTGTGGCGGGCGCCGAGCTCGTGATCCACAACGCCGCCTTCGATGTCGGCTTCCTGAACGCCGAGATCCGGCGCCTGCCGGGTGAGCATCCCCCGCTCGACAACCTCTGCCGCGTGCTCGACACGCTCGCCTTGGCGCGCGAGATGCACCCGGGCCAGCGCAACACCCTCGATGCGCTCTGCAAGCGCTACGACGTCGACAACTCCCGCCGCGAGCTGCACGGCGCCCTCATCGATGCCCGCATCCTGGCGGATGTCTACCTCGCCATGACCGGCGGCCAGAGCGCCCTCGAGCTCGGCGAGTCCCGGCCGCGCCGCGGCCAGGGCCGCTCGGACGCCGCGCCCGCCGTGGTGCGCAACGCCCGCCCCGAGGGTACGCTGCGCGTCCTCGAGCCCACGGCCGCGGAGCTCGCGGCCCACGAGGCCTTCCTCGCCCGCATCGCCAAAGCGGCCGGTGGGCGCTGCCTGTTCCAGGACCCGCCCGCGGCGTGAGGGTCTTTGGTCACGGGGCGCCGGGCCAATCGCCTATAATCCGGCCATGACCGCGCCCCGTCCGTCGCCTGCGATGCAGGTCCCGCTGCTCGACCTCAAGCCCCAGTACCGGGCCCTCAAGGCCGAGATCGACGCCGCCATCGAACGGGTCTGCGATGCGCAGGCCTTCATCCTGGGTCCTGGTGTACGCGAGCTCGAGTCCGCCGTGGCCGCCTACAGCGGCTGCACGCACGGCATCGGCATGTCCTCGGGCACGGACGCCTTGTTGGCGGCTCTCATGGCCCTCGACATCGGTCCGGGCGATGCGGTCATCACCTCGCCGTACACCTTCTTCGCGACGGCCGGCACCATCGCGCGCGCGGGAGCCCGCTCGCTGTTCGTGGACATCGACCCGGCCACCTTCAACCTCTCCCCGGCGGGCGTCGAGCGGCTGCTGCGTGAGGACTGCGAGCGGCGTGACGGCCGGCTCGTGCATCGCGCCACGGGTACGGTGGTGCGCGCGCTGATGCCGGTGCATCTCTACGGCCAGATGGCCGAAATGACCCCGCTCATGGCGCTCGCCAGCGAGTTCGGGCTGCGGGTGATCGAGGATGCCGCGCAGGCCATAGGCGCGGCAGACGGCGACAAGCGCCGCGCTTGCAGCATCGGCGACATCGGTTGCCTGTCGTTCTTCCCCACCAAGAATTTGGGCGCCTTCGGCGATGCCGGCATGTGCGTCACCAACGATGGGGCGCTCGCGGCCAAGCTCGCGATGGTGCGCGTGCACGGCATGGAACCCAAGTACTACCACCAGCTCGTGGGCGGCAATTTCCGGCTGGATGAGATCCAGGCCGTGGTGCTCTCCATCAAGCTCAAGCACCTCGACGCCTGGACGCTCGGTCGGCAGGAGAACGCCTGTTTCTATTTCGAGGCCTTTGAGCGCGCGGGGCTGAAGGGCACCGTCACGCTGCCGGCGGCGTTGCCCGGCGTGCGCCATATCTACAACCAGTTCGTGGTGCGGTTCCCGCAGCGCGATGCCCTGAAGAAATACTTGGGCGAGTGCGGGGTCGGCAGCGAGATCTACTATCCCGTGCCGCTGCACCAGCAGCAATGCTTCGCTCCGCTGGGCTATGCCACGGGCGCGTTCCCCGAGTCGGAGCGCGCCGCAGCCGAGACGTTGGCGCTGCCGATCTTCCCGGAACTCTCGCGCGAACAACTGCAGTACGTCGTCGACTGCATCGCCCACTTCTACGCCCACCGTGCCTGAGACCCCCCAGCAGGCGGCCGCTTGGGCTGCGCTCGAGCCGCACCGCAAGCGACTCGAAGCGGCGCCCCTCGCATCGTTGTTCGAGCGCGACCCGCAGCGCTTCGAGCGGTGTTCTGCTCAAGCGGCGGGGATCATTCTCGATTGGTCCCGGCAGCGACTCGACGCGGCCGCGCTCGCCTCGCTCGCTGATCTCGCGGAGGCCGCGGACCTGCGGGGCGCCATCGAGGCGATGTTCCGCGGCGAAACCATCAACACCACCGAAGGGCGCGCGGTCTTGCATACGGCGCTGCGCCAGCCGGCAGGTGCCGGGATCGGCGGCACCGAGATCGAGGCGGAGGTGCTGGCCGAGCGGTCGCGCATGCTGGCCTTCGCGGAGTCGGTGCGCACGGGCGGCCGTTATCGCACCGTCATCAACCTCGGCATCGGCGGCTCTGACCTGGGTCCTGCGATGGCGGTGCAGGCACTGCGGCACCATTCGGGTGTGTCCGCCGGCCAGAGTGTCCCGGCCGTCCATTTCGCGGCGAATGTCGATGGCTGTGCGCTGATGGACCTGCTGGCGTCGGCGGACCCGCGCCACACGCTGTTCGTCATCTGCTCCAAGACCTTTACCACCCAAGAAACCCTCGCCAACGCGCGTGTCGCCCGCGAGTGGATCGCGGGGGCGCTCGGCGAGGCGGCGGTGCCGGCGCATTTCGCCGCGGTGTCCGTGAACGCCGCGGCGATGGATGCCTTTGGCCTCGCGCCCGACCGGCGTTTTCGCATGTGGGATTGGGTGGGCGGGCGATACTCGATGTGGTCCTCGATCGGGCTGTCACTCGCGATCGCGATCGGCGCCCGGAACTTCGAGGCGCTGCTGGCGGGTGCCCATGCGATGGACCGGCATTTCCGCGAGGCGCCGTGGGCGCAGAACCTGCCTGTGCTGATGGGGCTGATCGGTGTCTGGAACATCGACCTCGCGCGCCTGCCCACGCTCGCGGTGCTGCCCTACGATTCGCGGCTCGCGCGCTTCCCGGCCTTCCTGCAGCAGCTCGACATGGAAAGCAGCGGCAAGCGGGTGACCCGCGACGGCGAGCCGGTGCGGCATGGCACGGCGCCGGTGGTCTGGGGCGAACCCGGCAACGAGGCGCAGCACTCGTTCTTCCAGATGCTGCACCAAGGGACCGCGCGCGCTGCGATCGACCTCATCCTGACGCTGCGCTCGTCCTGTGGCCGCGAGGATCTGCAGGAACTCGCGTTGTCCAACGCGCTCGCGCAGGCCGAGGCGTTCCTGCACGGTCGCTCGGGCGAGGGGGTGACGACGCATCAGGTGCACGAGGGCGGACGGCCGTTGTCGGTGTTGTTGCTGCCGCGGCTGGACCCCGCGTCCTTGGGCGCGCTCGTCGCGCTCTACGAACACAAGGTCTTCGTGCAGAGCGTGCTCTGGGGCATCAACGCCTTCGACCAGTTCGGCGTCGAACTCGGCAAGAAGATCGCGACCGAGGTGCTCGCGCAATTACGGGATCCGTCGGTCGCGGCCTCGCCGTCGTTGCGCGGGCTGCTCGCGCGGGTCCGCGCGGGGCGCGGCGGGGGCGGGTCGTGATGCGTTCCATGCGGGGTCTGCTTGGGTTGCTGTGGCTTGCCTTGCTGGCGCTGCCGCCGGTCGCTGCCGCGCAGGTCAATGATTTCGGCGTCGGCGGCATCCTCGATATCCCGAGCGCGCGGATGAACGAGGAGAACGAGCTCACCGTCACCTATTCCCGCAAGGACGTCGCCGACATCTACGCCATCGGCTACCAGGTGCTGCCGAGGGTGGAGGCGAGCTTCCGCTATTCCATCAACAACGCGCGGAAGCTCTCTCCGGTTCCGGGAACGAGTTGCGATTTCGGGGCTGGCGGGTTGTACGCCTGTGACGACAACCGCGACCGTAGTTTCGAGGTGAAGGTCAAGCTGTGGGAGGAGTCGGAGTATCTACCCGACGTGTCGGTGGGCATCCGCGATCTTTTGGGCACCGGTCAATGGGGAGCCGAGTATGTGGTCGCCTCCAAGCGGATTGGCGAGAACCTCGATGTGACTGCAGGGATTGGCTGGGGTCGGTTGGCCGAGCGTGCGGTCGCGAGCAATCCGCTGATCCAACTTGACTCTGAATTCGGGATGCGTGAGTCCGATATCGGCTTGGGAGGTACGGTCTCCTGGAAGTCGTTCTTCCGGGGTCCGGACATCGGCGCTTTCGGGGGTATCCGTTACCGCATCCCGCAATGGCGCATCGACCTGCTCGCGGCCTACAACAGCGACAGTTACGCGCGCGAGCGGCGACTGAACACCATTGCCGACGCCGATCCGGTGAGTTTCGGCGTGGAGTGGGAGGCGACGCCGGGCGTCCGTCTCACGGCGAGTTGGCAGCAGGGCAACCAGTTCGCCCTCAAACTCAGCGCGTCGCTCAACACCGGTCAGCCCTCGCCGCGCAAGCGCCCGAACGGATTCGGTGCGGAACGGGTCCCGTTGGAGCCGCCTGCCGAGTTCGAGCGCGGTGTCGAGTGGTGGCCGCGCCTTGTGAAGGATGCCGAGGCGTCAGGTGTCCTGATCCGCGAGGCCAAGGAATCACCGCAAGGCAGCCTGCAGGTGCGCTATGCGAACCGTGCCTTCCAAGAGGAGGTCGATGCCGTCCGGCGGGTGCTGACTCTCACGGAACTGTATGCCCCCACCCGGATCACGGAGGTCACGGCGACGGGCGAGGCGATGGGTTTGCCTACGCATGCCGTGCGTTACATCCGGCCGGACCTTCAGTCGCCAGCCTTGTTACAGCAGCCCGGTCGGATCGAGCTGCTGCCGCCACAGAAGATCGAGTCGCCGGACCAGAGGCGGGATTTCCAGTACCCGAATGCCGGATTGAACATCGGCTTGGACACGCGCTTCTACATCTTCGATCCCGATCATCCGTTGCTGTATCAGCTTTCGGCGAAATTTCGAGGCAACGTGGATTTCGGCTCCGGCTGGAGCGTTTTGGGAACCTATACCCAGAACCTCACCAGTCAGTTCGACCGGATCGTTCGCGACGGTAGTTCGCAGCTCCCCCCCGTCCGTACCGACCTCAAGCAATACCTGCAGCAGGGCAAGAGCGGTATCGAAAGCTTAGCGCTCGTGAAGCGCGGTGTGTTGAAGGATGATGTCTATTACCAGATGTACGGAGGCATCCTCGAGGAGATGTACTCGGGCGTAGGCGGCGAGATCCTTTGGCGACCCTTTGATAAGCCGTTTGCGATCGGCGCGAACATCAACGGCGTCAGGCAGCGTGAGTTCGACAAGGGCTTCGGGCTGCGCGACTACAAGACCGTCACCGGCCATGTGAGCCTCTATTGGGCGACGCCCTGGAAGGGCTTTGACGTCGCGGTGCATGCTGGGCGCTATCTCGCCCGCGACATCGGCGCGACCTTCGAAGTCCAGAAACGCTTCTCGAACGGTTGGTCGGTCGGCGCCTTTGCGACGCTCACGGATGTGCCCTTCGAGGTCTTCGGCGAGGGCAGTTTCGACAAGGGCTTGGTCTTCCGCATTCCTTTTGACCTGTATTCCACCAAGAACACCCGCGGTGCCTACCGGACGATCATCCGTTCCATCAACCGCGACGGTGGCCGGATGCTCGACAACTGGCCAGGCGCATTGTGGGAGAACATGCGGGGCACGATGGCGGATCAGCTCCGTCGCAACGAACACCGGATGCCGCCCGAATGACTCGATACCGCGCTCCTCGGAATGGGCTCGTGGTGCTCGCCGTCGGCTTGATCTTGGGCGGCTGTGTGGCCGTGAACTCCAATCAAGTGGGTACCGTGCAGCGTTTGCTGCCGGAGCGCGATCCGCTCTTGGCGCAGGCTGCGCCGTTCGCCTGGGAACTGCGGTTTGCGGGCGCCGCCTACACGGTCTACCCGGCCTCGCCGGGTGGCGGTCGGGTCGTCTTCGCCAATCCGGATGGATTACGCGTGCTGTGGGACGGCCGGGTCCTATACCGGGTGGAGAACCTGCCGGGCGCGGTCGGCCTCCTCCAATCCGGCATCGAGGGCGGGGAACGTTGGTTCGCCCGAGATGGCGGCCCTACCGTGCGCCTTGCCTGTACCGCGCCACGGGACTGGCGGCTGTCTGCCTCCCAGCAGGGCTGGCGCGTGGAGTGCAGCGGGGTCATCGACGGCCGCAAGGTATCGGCGACACAGGTGGCGGAGTTCGATGGGCTGGGGCAGTTGCGCCGCATCGAGGCCACGGTCATTCCGGGCCTTGCGCCCCTCGTGCTCGAGAAACGTTACCCCTAAACGCAGGTCCGAAAAGAAAACGCCCGGGAACTTTCGTCACCCGGGCGTTTTTCGTTTCGGCCGACTAGGCGTCAGGTGCCTGTCGTCGTCGTGGTCGTCGTGGTCGTCGTGGTCGTGTCATCCGTCGTCGTGGTCGGCGGCGGGGGCGGCGGCGGCGGCGGCGGGGGCGGGGGCGGGGGCGGCGGCGGCGGCGGCGACGACGCGTCCCCATCGATGCCCGCGATGGCTACGCCGAGCAGCGCCGCAGCCAGCACGGCCGGCAACAGCGAGACGCCCGCAGCGCCGGCGACAGCCACGCCGAAACCCGAAGCCCACGACGAAGCGATGGCGTCCGACACCACGATCGCGTTCAGCGGAGTGGTGGACACCGTGGCCGCCGAGATCGAGTTCTGGATGCCGACAAGCTGCTGCTGCAGGGTCTCGACCGAGACGCCCGCGTTGGGCTGCAGCTGGAAGAGGGTGTTGGTGCCGTCGCGCGTGGCGCCGGTGACCTGGCCCTGCACACCGAGCTCACGCAGCTTGGCGTTGAGGTTCGTGATGACCTGCTGCACCTGGCTCTCGGTGAGGCCGGCAACGCCCTGCGGGACAGCGGCCTGCGCGACCACGGGGAGCGCGGCCATGTGGACGGTCGCGGCGAGCGCCGCAATCGTGGCCAATCGGGAATACTTGTTCATGGATCGTCGACTCCGCGAAGGAAAATGCGTTGCGAAGGATACCGGGACTGGGAACGGCGCGTCAACCGTAAAACCGCCTACAATCCCGTCAAGGTCTGCAAATTCATGTCGCTGTCATCTCAACAGAGCCGGAGCGGTTTTGCTGTGCGCTGGGTCGCAGTCTGGCTCGCCGCCGCCGTCGGGGCCGTGGGCTGGCCTGCCGCCGGCGCGGACCCGTGGCTGGCGCCCGGCGATCCGGCCCTGCGCCACGATATCCAATGGCTCGCCGACGAGGGCATCCTGGCGGCGCCGACCACCACTTGGCCGCTCGCCCGCGAAGATCTCGCGCGGGCCGTTCGGGCCGTGGACGACCGACAGGCCGCGGCCCTGGGGGCGGGGTTGGCGGAGGCTCTGGCGCGGGTCCGGCGGGTGGCCGAGCCGCAGGCCGGGGGCCTCGAGACTCGCCTTTCCGGCGCCGAACCCGCGCCCCTGCGGGGCTTCGAGGGCTCGCCCCGCGAGTCCGGGGAGGCCTCCGTGGCAGTGACCGGGTCCGCCGGACGCTATGCGGCCCGACTGCAGGTGACGGTCGCGGCGGACGCCGAGGACGGGCAGACGCTGCGGGCGGACGGCTCCTATGCCGCGGCCCGGTTCGGCAACGTGGCCGTGACGGCGGGCCTGCGCGAACAGTGGTGGGGACCGGGCTGGGAGGGCAACCTGATCCTGGGCACCGACGCGCGGCCGATCCCGAGTCTGACGGTCGAGCGGGTGCTCGCCGATCCCTTCGAGACCCCTTGGCTGCGCTGGCTCGGGCCATGGCGTGCGACGGCGAGCGTCGGGCAGGCGGAGGGCGCGTCCACGGCGCGCGACGGTCGGCTGCCGGTGCGGCCCGATACGAAATTCTTTGCGGCGCGATTTGCGTTCAAGCCCAAGCCCTGGCTCGAGATCGGTCTCAGCCGCAGCGCGCAGTTCTGCGGCGAGGGGCGCGAGTGCGACCTCGGTACTTTCTGGGACATGCTGCGCGGGCGGGACAACACCGATGATGCTTTGGCCGCCGCCGAGCAGCCCGGCAACCAGATGGCGGGCTACGACGTTCGCGTGCGTTCGCCGTGGCGCGGCCTGCCGATGGCGGTCTACGGGCAGTTCATCGGCGAGGACGAGGCCGGCGGCCTGCCGAGCAAGTTCCTGGGATTGATGGGCGTGGAGGCCTGGGGCGGTGGCACCCAAGGCAGTTGGCGGGCGCACGCCGAGTACACCGATACCACCTGCAGCTTCTCCCGCGAGCGCCCGCAGGTGGACTGCGCCTACCGCAACAGTGTCTATCCGCAGGGGTATACCCATCGTGGCCGGATGATCGGGCACTCGATGGACAATGACAGCCGGATGCTCTCTGTCGGGGCGATCTGGGTGCGGCCCTCGGGAGTGTCTTGGAGCGCGCTGGCGCGGCGCGTGGATCTCAACCGCTACGGCGCCACGCCCGACACCGCTCATGCCTTGGCGCCGTCACCGCGCCGCGTCGAGGACCTGCAGTTAGGCTGGCAACGGCCGCTCGGTGGAGACGCAGGGAACTACGGCAGGCTCCGCGTCGGCGTGGGGGCGTTCAACTCCGAGGCTTACGGGTTCGTCGAGTGGCGCCGGGGGCCGTGAGTACCTGTTGGTGCGAGTGCTCGAATCTTTGGCCGTAGACGTCTTCGCCCTTGAAATAGCGGCGACCGACGCCGCGCTTGTTCTTCGCGTCGACCTCCTCGCGCTCGCGCCCGAAGTCCCGCGCGGTCTGCTGCTCGAGCGCCACCGTGTCGGGTGACAGTGCCTCGTAGGCGTCGACCAACTCGAACCTCTCGACGAATCCGCGCGGGATCGGCATCACCGCCGACAGCAGGTCGCCGACCTTGATCTCGATCGGGAAGTTCGGCCGGGTGATCTTGAGGTTGAAGGTGAAGTCGCGCCGCAGGTTGTCGGCTTCGACGACGCCCGTGAGGTTCTGCAGGCCGTCGATGAACTGGTTGGGCGGTTGCAGCGTCATGAGGTTGATCTCCGGAGGCGTACGCAGCGCGAACGCCGTCTGCACCGTGACGATCCCGAGCCCGAACTGCGAGGCGAGCAACTGCAGCCCACCGAAGGCCGCGGCCTCGTCGGTGTTGTGCACCGTGATCGTGGTGTCCGAGGGCTCCGGGCCGCCGTTCCAGAGGAAGGTCGCGTGATGCAGCGACTTCACCGCGAAACCGTACTGGTTGCCGATCACGAGCGGCAGACAAAGATACGCGTGCTTGGAGAACCAGTCGCGCTTGTGCCGGCCACGCAGCGGCAGGAATACCTCGTCCTGCAGCCCGGCGTAGTGGTCGTCGTAGGGCAGGGCGAGGATGCGGTCGTCGGGGACCTTGATCATGCGGACCCCGCTTCGTGTGCGGCGTCGAAGGTCAGGAAGGAGGCGAGCGTATGCCGCATGCCGTGGGTGACCGGTCGCACGCCGTGCAGGTAGTCGAGGGTGCCCGGGAACACCAACAGCGTGCGCACGGGCGGGCGCAGCTCGATGTCGAGCTCCGGGAAGTGGATGGCGCCGCCGCCGTAATCGTCGTTGAGGTAGATGACCGATGCGAAGTGCCGCCACGGATAGGGATGCGGCTCGCCGCCCGGGTTCTCGGCATCGGCATGTGGCAGCAGTTCATAGCCCGGCGGCCAGCGCGCGAAGTTGATCACGTCGGCGTAGAGGGTCGGCTGTGGTCCGAGGCGTTCCTCCAGCGTCGATTTAACGTGCGCGATGATGCGCCGCTGCAGGTCGCGCAGGAGGGCGCGGATATCCGGATCGCGCACCTGCGGCAGGGTCAGGGTGCGTCCGGCCCAGTAGTCCGAGTGGTCGGTGGCACCGAAGTCGGCTTCGTGGGCAGCCAGGAACCCGAGCGCTTGTGTGCGCTCGGCCTCAGAGACGAACTCCGGCACCAGCAGCGGAAAACAGGCGAGCCCGGACCAAGGGTGCTCGGTCATGCGGTCAGCGGGTCGGGCCGGACGGGGGTTTCGGGGTGGGCGGGCTGCGGCTGTCGATCTCCGCTGCTTTCAGGCGCAGCGTGGACTCGAGCGCGTCGAGTGCCGCGGCCTCGGTCCAGCCGGCGTCGGTCATGGATTTGAGCATGACCTCGGCCGGATGGCCGGCCTCGGCCTGCGCGATGATCCACCGCCGGAGGTCCGGGGTGAGGCGTCCTGCACGTACCATAGGGCTGGAGTATACTTCGCGCCGTTTTGGACGGGCGTCTTTGGGTGCCCGTTTCGTTGCCCAGTCAGGGGGTCGGATGCGTTTCTTGCGACGTTTTCTCTTGGCGTTCGGGGTGGTCGCGGCCCTGTCCGCAGGTCTCGCTTCGGCGCCGGTCTCGGCCCAGGCGCCCACCCCCCAGCAGCTCGAACTCCTGAAGTCCCTGAGCCCGTCCGATCGTGCGGCGCTCATGGAGCAATTGGGCATCTCCGCGGAGGCCATGGGCGCCTCGGGGGAGACCCCGAAGCCCGCGGTTCCGGGGGCGCTCGATGCCGAGGCCCGGGCGGACGCCGCCCGCGAGGCCTCGCTCGAGCGCGCGCGCAAGGCGCTGACCTTCCAACCCGAAGATACGGTGCTGGTCGAGATAGTCCGCACCAAGCCCGCGGATGCGGCGGAGGCCGCTCGCCCCATCGACCCGGCCGACCAGGTGTTCATCGAGTCGGTGCTGCGCCGTAACCCCTACCAGCTCGACCGCGCGGCGGCGCTGCAGTTGCCGGGCCTCGACCCGATCGCGCTCGGCGGCCTCAGCGAGCAGCAGGCGAACCGTCGGCTGGCGGCGGATCCGTCGCTGCGCCGCTTCGAGACCAAGGTCACTCGCCTGCCCGTGGCGCGGGCCGGGCTCGCCGGCCTCAAGCCCTTCGGCTACGACCTGTTCAATGATTCCCCGAGCACCTTCGCGCCGTTGTCGGACGTCCCGGTCCCGGCGGACTACACCTTGGGCGCGGGCGACCAGTTGACGGTGCAGTTGTTCGGCGCGCAGAACCGCACGCTGCGGCTCGTGGTGGGCCGCGACGGCCGCGTGAATTTCCCGGAGCTGGGCCCCGTCCCTGTGGCCGGCAAGAAGTTCGATGCCGTCCGCGAGGACATCGAGGCGCGCGTGGCGCGCCAGATGATCGGCACGCAGGTCAGCGTCGGTATGGGCGATACGCGCTCGATCAGCGTGTTCGTGGTGGGCGAGGCGAACAAGCCCGGGTCGTACACCGTCAGCGGCCTCTCCACCATCACGAGCGCGCTCTACGCCTCGGGCGGCATCAAGACCACCGGGTCCTTGCGCGACATCCAACTGAAGCGCCGCGGCACGGTGGTGCGGCGGCTCGATCTTTATGACCTGCTGCTGCGCGGCGACACCACGCACGACGGCAAGTTGCAGGCGGGGGACGTCATCTTCATCCCGCCGGTGGGGCCGACGGCCGCCGTCGACGGCGAGGTGCGCCGTCCGGCGATCTACGAACTGCGCGGCAACACCCCGCTTTCGGCGCTGATCTCGCTCGCGGGCGGCTTCACGCCGGATGCCGACGAGCGCCGTGTCACGGTGGTGCGCCGGGGCGAGGACCAGCGATTGATCGCGATCGATGTCCCGCAGAACACCCAGAGCGGCCGCGCCGAAAAGCTGCGCAACGGCGACAGCATCCGCGTGGCGCGGGTACGCCCGACGCTGGATGCGGGCGTCACCCTGGAGGGACATGTGTTCCGCGCGGGCGCGGTCGCGTGGCGCGAGGGTCTGCGTCTGACGCAACTCATCCCCTCGGTGGACGAGCTCAAGCCCAATGCCGACCTCGGCTATGTGCTGATCCGTCGCGAGATGCCGCAGGACCGGCGCCTCGTGGTGCTGTCGGCGGATCTCGGCGCCGCGCTGCGAAACCCCGGTGGCGAGGCCGATGTGCGCCTCGCGGCGCGTGATCGGGTGATCGTGTTCGACGCGGCCTCGAGCCGCCGTCAGGTGCTCGACCCGTTGCTGACGGACCTGCGCCGTCAGTCGGCGCTCGAACTGCCCACCGAGATCGTCAGCATCGGTGGCCGGGTCAAGGCGCCGGGTGAGTATCCGCTCGAGCCCGGTATGCGCATCAGCGACCTGCTGCGCGCGGGCGGGCAATTGGATGACGCGGCTTTTGGTGCCAAGGCGGAGCTCACCCGCTTGCGCAGCACCGGTGGCGAGCGTGCGAGCGAACTCCTGGAGATCGACCTCGCCGCGGTGCGTCGCGGCGACCCGGCGGCGGACGTCACGCTGCAGGCCTTCGATACGCTCACCATCAAGGAATTGCCGGAGTGGGGCAGGCAGGAGTCGATCATCCTGCGCGGCGAGGTGCGCTTCCCGGGGACCTATCCGATCCGTCGCGGCGAGACCCTGCGTTCGGTACTCGAGCGCGCGGGTGGTCTGACCTCGCTCGCTTTCGCGCAGGGCTCGGTGTTCACGCGCCGCGAGTTGCAGGAGCGCGAACAGCAGCAGATCGACCAATTGACCGAACGCCTGCAGAGCGATCTCGCCGCCACCTCGATCCAGTTGTCGCAGGGCGCGCAGACGGCCCAGACGGCGCAGTCCGTGGCCTCGGCCCAGGGCCTGCTCGGGCAACTCAAGGGCTCGAAGGCGCTGGGTCGGCTCGTGATCGACCTCGAGGAGGTGTTAGCGGGCAGCATCGGTGCGCGCTCGGACGTCCTGTTGCGCGACGGCGACCAGTTGGTCATCCCGCGCCTGCGCCAAGAGGTCACGGTGCTGGGCGAGGTGCAGAACGGCACGTCGCACCTCTACCGCGCCGGGCTTACCCGCGATGATTACGTCGCTCTGAGCGGTGGTCTCTCGCGTAAGGCGGACAAGGGGCGCGTCTACGTGGTGCGCGCCAACGGCAGCGTGGTCGGGGCGAGCAGCGCCTGGTTCGGTCGCAGCGGGCAGGCCAGCATCCAGCCGGGCGATACCATCGTCGCGCCACTCGACACCGAACGCTTGCCGCCGCTGCCCTTGTGGCAGGCGGTCACCTCGATCATCTACAACGTCGCGATCGCCGTGGCGGCAGTGGGATCTCTCTAGATGTCACCGGGCGCCGCTTGGCTGCGCGGACCCGCCCGCCTCGTCGGCTGGTTGACGGGTTGGTCGCGCCGCGCCAAGCGCGTGCTGATGGCGGCAACGGATGTCCTGCTGATTCCGTTCGCCTTGTGGTGCGCGGTCGCGCTCAAGTTCGACACTTGGCCTGCGGGCGACCTGCAGGTCATCGCACTGTCCTTGGTCGCGTTGCTGTTCGCGATGGGGGCGTTCCTCGCGACCGGTCTCTACCATTCGGTGGTGCGGTTCCTCGGTTCGAGCGCGAGTTACGCCATCGTCGCCGGCGTGTTGTTGTCGGCCTTGGCCGTTGCGGTCTACGACGCCTTCTTCCTCTCGTCCTCGGCGCTGCCCTTGTCGGTGGTCGCGATCTACGCGGCGTTGGCGATGCTGTTCGTGGGTGGATCGCGGCTCTTGGCCCGTCACCTGCTCAATGCCTTCCCGGACGATGATGCCGAGCCGTTGATCATCTTCGGCGCGGGTGCGGCGGGTCGGCAGATCGCCGCTGCGCTGCTCGGCAGCCGCGAGTACCGGCCCGTCGCCTTTGTCGATGACCAGCGTTCCATGCAGGGCGCGGTCATCAGCAGCCTGCCGGTGGTGGCGCCGACCGGGTTGCCGACGATCGTACGCAAGTGGAAAGGCGTGAGCGTCCTGCTCGCGATCCCGTCCGCGTCGCGCAAGCGGCGTCAGGAGATCCTCAATTCTCTGCTGCCGCTCGGCGTGCACGTGAAATCCTTGCCTGACATGTCCGAGATCATTTCGGGTGAAGCGCGCCCGGAAGACATCCGCGAACTCGCCGTCGCGGATATCCTGGGGCGCGAGGCGGTCAGTCCGAACGACGCCTTGTTCGCCGCCTGCCTGCGCAACAAGTCGGTGATGGTGACCGGCGCGGGCGGGTCGATCGGCTCGGAGCTCTGTCGCCAGATCCTGCGCAACAACCCGCGCAGGCTGGTGCTGTTCGAGATCTCGGAGATCGCGCTCTACAACCTCGAGCGTGAACTCTCGATGATCGTCGCTGCCGAGGGGCTCGGCATCGAACTCGTGCCCTTGCTGGGCGACGCCAAGCGGCGTGACCGCATCCTGCCCGCGATGCGTGCCTATGGCGTGCAGACGGTCTACCACGCCGCCGCCTACAAGCACGTGCCGATCGTCGAGAACAACGCCGTCGAAGGCGTGCGCAACAACACCTTCTCGACCTGGGTGACGGCCGAGGCAGCGATCGAGGCCGGGGTCGAGGCGTTCGTGCTGGTCTCGACCGACAAGGCGGTGAACCCGACCAACGTGATGGGCGCGACGAAGCGCGCGGCGGAGATGGTGCTGCAGGCGCTGCAGCAGCGCGGCTCGAAGACCCGCTTCGCGATGGTGCGTTTCGGGAACGTGCTGGCGTCGTCGGGCTCGGTCGTGCCGCTGTTCCAGGACCAGATCCGCAAGGGCGGGCCGGTCACGGTGACGCATCCGGACATCATCCGCTACTTCATGACCATCCCCGAGGCAGCGCAACTCGTCATCCAGGCGGGTGCCATGGGGAAGGGCGGCGATGTGTTCGTGCTCGATATGGGGCAGCCTGTGCGCATCGTCGACCTCGCGCGTCGCATGATCGGTCTCGCGGGTCGAACGGTGCGCGATCCCGCCCATCCGAACGGCGACATCGAGATCCAGTTCACGGGCCTGCGTCCCGGCGAGAAGCTCTACGAGGAACTGCTGATCGGCAACAATGTCTCGGGTACCGAACACCCGATGATCATGCGCGCCGTCGAGCATCACCTCCCTTGGGCGCAGCTCGAACCTTTGCTGCTGCAGCTCGATGCCAGCGCGCGCAATGGGGACTGCGAGACGATGCTCACGACGCTCAAGACCTTGGTGGTGGAATACGCGCCCGCGTCCTCCGCGCACGACCTCGTCTGGAACGCGTTGGGGCGCCCGGCCTCGGTTCTTTCCGAGGTTGAGGGAGGGGGCGGCAAGGTCACGCTGTTGCCGCCGCGTCGTCCGCGATCTGGTGGCGGGGACCAGACGGTCCCCTGAGCCGGGCTGACGCGTCGCCGGCGTCCTCATCCCCATGCGCATCACGATCTTCGGTTCGGGTTATGTGGGTCTCGTGTCGGGCGCCTGCTTCGCCGATGCCGGCAACCGCGTGCTGTGCGTCGACATCGACGCGCGGAAGATCGAGCGCCTGCAGCGCGGCGAGGTGCCGATCCACGAACCGGGGCTCACGGCGCTCATCGAGCGCAACACGCGCGCAGGGCGCCTGCGATTCACGACCGACGCGGCCGCAGGTATCGCTCACGGCGAGGTGATCCTGATCGCGGTCGGCACGCCGCCCGACGAGGACGGTTCGGCGGACCTGCGCCATGTGCTCGCGGTCGCGCGCACCATCGGTCAGCACCTCGACGGCTATCGCATCGTGGTCGACAAGTCGACCGTGCCGGTGGGCACGGCGGACCGCGTGCGCGAGGCGATCGCGCAGGCCTTGGCGGTGCGTGGCGTGGCGCATCCCTTCGATGTGGTCTCGAACCCGGAATTCCTGAAAGAGGGCGCGGCGATCGCGGATTTCATGAAGCCGGACCGCGTGGTCATCGGCACGGACTCGCCGCGGGCCATCGAGACGATGCGTGCGCTCTATGACCCGTTCACGCGCAACCGCGACGGGCTGATCGTGATGGACGTCCGCTCGGCCGAGCTCACCAAGTACGCGGCGAACGCGATGCTCGCCACCAAGATCTCGTTCATCAATGAATTGGCCGGCATCGCCGAGCGGGTCGGCGCCGACATCGAGAAAGTGCGGCAGGGCATCGGCGCCGACTCGCGCATCGGCTATGCGTTTATCTACCCGGGCGCGGGCTACGGCGGCTCCTGCTTCCCGAAGGACGTGCAGGCGCTGCAGCGCACCGCCGCGCAGGCCGGAGCCGGTTCGCGGCTGCTCGAGGCGGTGGAGGCGGTCAACGCAGCGCAGAAGCAGGTGCTCTACCGGCGTGTCGCGGCGCACTTCGGTGGTGACCTCGCCGGGCGCACGATCGCGCTCTGGGGGCTTGCTTTCAAGCCCAACACCGACGACATGCGCGAAGCCCCGAGCCGCGTGCTCATGGAAGCCCTGTGGGCGGCGGGTGCGCGGGTGCGCGGGTGCGCGCCTACGATCCGGTGGCGATGGGTGAGGCGCGGCGCCTGTACGGCGAGCGCTTGGGTGGTCCCGAGGCGGCCCTCGCGCTCTGCGCCAGCGCCGGCGAGGCGCTCGAGGGCGCCGATGCGCTCGCCATCGCGACCGAGTGGCAGGAGTTCCGCAGCCCGGATTTCGACCTGCTGCGCGAGCGGCTCACGGCGCCGGTCATCTTTGATGGCCGCAACCTCTACGACCCCGCGCTGATGGTCCGCCTCGGGTTCACGTATTACGGCATCGGCCGGGGTGCGTCGGTCCGCGTCTGAAGGGCGCGCATTGCGTTAAACTCGCGACCTTTTCAGGTCGACCCACACGGGAGTCGCATGGCAACCCTGATCCCTGTCGTTCTGTCCGGCGGCGCCGGTACCCGGCTCTGGCCGCTTTCCCGAGAGCTTTACCCCAAGCAACTCCTGCCCCTCACCGGGGGTGGAGAGACCATGCTGCAGGCGACCGTCGCCCGGACGGGCGGGCTCCCGGGCGTCGGTGCACCGGTGGTGGTCTGCAACGAGGCGCACCGATTCATGGTCGCCGAGCAGTTGCGCCAGGCAGGTGTGGAAGGCACCCGGGTCGTCCTGGAGCCCGTGGGGCGCAACACGGCGCCTGCCATCGCCCTGGCCGCCCACGCGGCGCTGGGGGCGGCTGGGACGGGCCTGTCAGCCGGGGGCGACGACCCGCTGCTGCTGGTCTTGCCCGCCGACCACGTCGTGCGCGACGTCGCGGCCTTCCAGGCCGCCGTGCGGGCGGCGCTGCCGGCCGCTGCGGCCGGACGGCTTGTCACCTTCGGCGTGGTCCCTGACGCCCCGGAAACGGGCTATGGCTATATCCGCCGGGCGGCTGAGCCGCTTGCGGGCTCGTCCGGTACGGCCGGGGCTGGCGCGTCGGGCGCCGTCTACCCCATCGACCGTTTCGTCGAGAAGCCGGACCTCGCCACGGCGCAGGGGTTCCTCGCCTCGGGCGAGTACTACTGGAACAGCGGCATGTTCCTCTTCGGCGCGCGCCGCTATCTGCGCGAGCTCGAGACGCAGGCGCCCGACATCGCCGCGGCGGTGGCTGCGGCCTTTGGTGCCGCCAAAGGCGACCTCGATTTCCTGCGCATCGATGCCGAGGCCTTTGCGGCCTGCCGCAGCGATTCGATCGACTACGCCGTGATGGAGAAGACCCGCGAGGCGGTGGTGGTGCCGCTCGCCGCCGGGTGGAGCGATGTCGGGTCGTGGTCGTCGTTGCATGCCGCGGTCGAGTCCGATGGCGATGGCAACGTGCTGCGCGGCGATGTCATCGCTGAGGACACCCGCGACTCCTTCGTGTTCAGCGAGAGCCGGCTGGTCGCGACCGTGGGCCTCGACTCGCATGTCGTGGTCGAGACCAAGGACGCCGTGCTGGTCGCGCCCCGTGATCGCGTGCAGGACGTGAAGGCGCTGGTCGCGCGCATCAAATCTGCCGGGCGCTCCGAGCACTCGCTGCACCGCGAGGTGTTCCGCCCTTGGGGCTCGTACGACAGCGTCGAGAGCGGCGAGCGCTACCAGGTGAAGCGTCTGTCGGTGAACCCTGGTGCGTCGATGTCGCTGCAACTGCATCATCATCGCGCCGAGCACTGGATCGTGGTGTCCGGTACCGCGCGCATCACGCGCAACGACGAGGTGTTCCTGCTCGAGGAGAACGAGTCGACCTTTATCCCGTTGGGTGCCAAGCACCGCATCGAGAACCCTGGGAAGATCCCGCTGCACATCATCGAGGTGCAGTCGGGCAGCTATCTCGGCGAGGACGACATCGTGCGCTTCGAGGATCGGTACGGCAGGGACAGCAAGAGCTCATGAAACTCTCCGCCTTCAAGGCCTACGACATCCGCGGCCGCATACCCGATGAGATCAACGAGGACCTCGCGCATGCGGTGGGGCGGGCGTATGCCGGTTTTGTCCGACCCTCGAAGGTGGTCGTCGGCCACGACATGCGCCTCACGAGCCCGGCGCTCGCGGCGGCGCTGACGCGCGGCCTCACGGAGAGCGGGGTCGACGTCTACGACATCGGCCAGTGCGGCACGGAGGGGGTCTATTTCGCGACCTCTGCGGGCGACGGTGCGGGCGGCCAGTTCGACGGCGGCATCATGGTCACGGCGAGCCACAACCCGCCCGACTACAACGGCATGAAGTTCGTGCGCGAGGGCTCGCGGCCCATCAGCGCCGACACGGGTCTCAAGGACATGGCGGCGATGATCCGCGAGGGGCGGCTGCCGGCGCCGGTGGCCGCTTCGGGCGGCCGCGTCGGCACGCGTCACCCGCTCGACACGCGCGGGCCGTATATCGACCACCTATTGTCCTACATCGATCGCAGCAAGCTGCGTCGCCTCAAGGTCGTGGTCGACGCCGGCAACGGCGGGGCGGGGCCGTTCGTGGACCTGCTCGAGCCGCACCTGCCGTTCGAGTTCATCAAGGTCCGTCACCAGCCCGACGGCCATTTCCCGAACGGCGTCCCCAACCCGATGCTCGAGGCGAACCGCGCGCCCACCATCGAGGCCATCCGCCGGCACGGTGCCGACTTGGGCCTCGCCTGGGACGGCGACTTCGACCGCTGTTTCTTCTTCGATGAGCACGGCACCTTCATCGAGGGCTACTACCTCGTGGGCCTGCTCGCGCAGCCCTTCCTCGAGAAGGAGCGCGGCGCGCGCATCGTCCACGATCCGCGCCTCACCTGGAACACGCTCGAGATCGTGCGCGAGCACGGCGGCGTGCCGGTGCTCTGCAAGTCGGGCCATGCCTTCATCAAGCAGAAGATGCGCGAGGTGGATGGCGCCTACGGCGGCGAGATGAGCGCGCACCACTATTTCCGCGACTTCGCCTACTGCGACAGCGGCATGATCCCGTGGCTCTTGGTGCTGCAGCAGATGTGCGTCACGGGCAAGCCGCTCTCGGAGCTCGTGGGCGAGCGCATGCGGCGCTTCCCCTGCAGCGGCGAGATCAACCGCCGCATCCCTGACGTACCGGGCGCCATCGCGGCCGTGCAGGCGCACTACGCCTCGCAGGCGACCTCCGTGGACCACACCGACGGCCTGTCGATGGAGTTCGAGGGGAAGGCCGGCGGCGAGGGCGCGTGGCGCCTCAACCTGCGCGGCTCGAACACCGAGCCGCTCATCCGCCTGAACGTGGAAAGCCGCGGCAGCGCCGCGCTGATGCAGGACAAGACCGCCGAAGTGCTGGCGCTGCTCGCCACCCGTGGGGCGGTGGTGGCGGATCACTGAGGAGCGATACCTCGCCAGTTATCGCTCAATAAATGTTCATTTTATGAGCGATAAGTGGTACTTTATCGCTCATGCAATGGAATTGGCAGCATCCTGACTGGCCGAGGTTCCGGTACCGGCCCGACCGCCTCGCCCTCCGCGAGGCCGAGTACCTTCGCCGCAGCGGAGTGGCCATCGGTGCGGCCCGACATCTGCCGGACGATGAGCGGCTGACCGTCGTCCTCGAACTGATCGGCACCGAGGCGCTCAAGACCTCCGAGATCGAAGGCGAGACGCTGGATCGCGAGAGTGTGCAGTCCTCGCTGCGCAAGCAGTTCGGCTTGCAGACCGACGGCCGCCGGGTGGGGCCCGCCGAACGGGGCATCGCGGCGATGTTGACCAGCGTGTACCGCAATCACGGCGGGCCGCTGACCGAGGCGCTGCTGTTCGAGTGGCATCGCGAGGTGATGCAGGGCCGTTCGGACCTTGCGCAGGTCGGCGGCTACCGCAGGCACGAGGAGCCGATGCAGGTCGTGTCGGGGCCGGTCTACGAGCTGAAGGTGCATTTCGAGGCGCCGCCTTCCGCCGTCGTGCCGCGCGAGATGGCCGCATTCCTGGAATGGTTCACGGCGACGGGGGCGGGTGGCGGTTCGCCCTTGCCGGCGTTGACGCGCGCCGGGCTTGCGCATCTTTATTTTGAGACCCTGCATCCCTTCGAGGACGGCAACGGCCGCGTCGGACGGGCGATCGCGGAGATGGCTCTGGCGCAGGGCGCGGGACAGCCGGCGTTGTCCGCGTTGTCGCTGGTGCTGCAGCGGCACCGGTCCGCGTACTACAACGCGCTCGAGGCGGCGAGCCGATCGCTCGAGGTCGATGAGTGGCTGGACTGGTTCGCCGACCGTGTGCTCGAGGCGCAGCGCAGCGCGCTCGCGTCCATCGAGTTCATCATCCACAAGACCCGGTTGCTCGACCGGCTGCGGGGCCGGCTCAACGCGCGCCAGGAGAAGGCCTTGCTGCGGCTGATGCGGGACGGCCCGGGCGCATTCGTGGGCGGGCTCTCGGCCGGCAAGTACACGGCGCTGACCGGCGCATCTGCGGCGACCGCGACGCGAGACCTTGCCGAGCTCGTGGAGTGGGGTGCGTTGGTCCGGACGGGGGAGAAGAAGGGCACCCGTTACGGGTTGCCGTTCGAGCCGGACCGTCCGAGGGAGTGATGGTGGGCGGTACTGGGATTGAACCAGTGACCCCTGCCGTGTGAAAGCAGTGCTCTACCGCTGAGCTAACCGCCCGCCCGGGAAAGGACGCGGATTCTACGACGGGCGGGGCGGCTGCGCTAGACTTCGCCCCCCATGAGCGTCGTCACCCGTTTTGCCCCGAGTCCCACCGGCCTGCTGCACATCGGCGGCGTCCGGACGGCCCTGTTCTCCTGGCTGTACGCCCGTCGGCACGGCGGGAAGTTCATCCTGCGCGTCGAGGATACCGACCGCGAACGATCCACCGACGAGGCGGTGCGGGTGATCCTGGAGGGCATGCAGTGGCTCGGCCTCGCGGCCGACGAGGGTCCGTACTTCCAGACGGCGCGCTTCCCGCGCTACAAGGAGGTCATCGCGCAGTGGCTCGCCGAGGGCAAGGCCTACCGCTGCTACTGCACCAAGGACGAGCTCGAGCAGCTGCGCGCCGAGCAGATGGCGCGCAAGGAAAAGCCGCGCTATGACGGCCGCTGGCGCGACCGCACGGACTCGCGCCCGGGCGTCGACCCGGTCATCCGCTTCCGCAACCCGCTCGACGGCGAGGTGGTGGTGGAGGACCAGGTGCACGGGCGCGTGGTGTTCCGCAACAGCGAGCTCGACGACCTCGTGATCGCGCGCGGGGACGGCACACCGACCTACAACTTCTGCGTGGTGGTGGATGACGCCGACATGGGCGTGACGCACGTCATCCGTGGCGACGACCACCTCAACAACACGCCGCGGCAGATGAACATGCTGGCGGCGCTCGGCGCGAAGATCCCCGTATATGCGCATGTGCCGATGATCCTCGGCCCGGACGGCGCCAAGCTCTCCAAGCGCCACGGCGCGGTGAGCGTGCTGCAGTACGAGGAGGACGGGTATCTGCCCGACGCGCTGCTCAATTACCTCGTGCGCCTCGGCTGGTCGCATGGCGACCAAGAGGTGTTCACGCGCGAGGAGATGATCGCCGCGTTCGACATCGCGGATGTGAACAAGGCGGCCTCGGCCTTCAACCCCGAGAAGCTGCTGTGGCTCAACCAGCAGCACCTGATGCGCGCGGACCCGGCGACGGTGGTGCCGTATCTCAAGCCGCACCTGGCGCGGATCGGGGTCGATACGGCCGGTTACGGTGGGGCCGGCGGCGCGGCGGCGGACGACGCCTTCCTCGCGCGCATCGTGGTCGCGCAGCGCGAGCGCGTGAAGACCTTGAAGGAGATGGCGCAGGCGAGCCGGTACTTCTTCGGTGCTGCGGTCGAGCTCGACGCCAAGGCGGCCGCCAAGCACCTGAACGAGGAGGGGCGGGCGGTGCTCGCGGAGCTGCGCGGCGTGCTCGCGGGCGCGGCCGACTGGACGGCGGCCCCCCTCAATGCGGCGCTCAATGCCCTCGCCACCGCCCGCGGCATCGGCCTCGGCAAGGTCGCCCAGCCGCTGCGCGTGGCGCTCACGGGCAACACCATCTCCCCGCCCATCGACCTCACCCTCGAGCTGCTGGGTCGGGAGCGGTCGCTGGCGCGGCTGGATACGGCCTTGGCGGGGACGCAGCCGGGCGGCTGACGGGTGGCCGGCGGGGCGCCTTCGCGCCTTGCCTTTATGCGGGGGGTTCCGTACCATCCGCACCCTCTTCTGGGGCCATAGCTCAGCTGGGAGAGCGCTTGCATGGCATGCAAGAGGTCGGCGGTTCGATCCCGCCTGGCTCCACCAA
>Ga0315904_10000806_pt1 | contig 49638 bp, 31 predicted proteins | sample LakEriMetagenome_6_FD_203529 | JGI IMG/M metagenome (GOLD analysis project Ga0315904, IMG submission 203529) | Freshwater fungal communities from buoy surface, Lake Erie, Ohio, United States - Buoy 12 MA120 | ecosystem: Environmental > Aquatic > Freshwater > Lake | place: USA: Lake Erie, Ohio...
AGCGCGCCGAAGGCATCGGCCGGTCCGCCCAGGTTCACCGCGCGCAGCACCGTGTCCTTCCAGCCCGAGCCGGCGGCGAACGCGCCCGCCACGACCGCCAGCGCCGCGGCAGGCCGCGCCTCGGACAGACTCCCGTCGACAGGGCTGGCGTAGGACAGGCGAGGCACCACCGCATTGCCGCCCGCAGCGAGGATCGTCGAGGGATCGGCGCCGCGCAGCGCCTCGCGCATCATGTCGGCGAACGCGGAGGCCGCATCGGCGGTCTCCGGCCGGTGGCTGGTGATGGCCGCGCTCGCGCGCACCGCCTGCCGCATCGCATCGGGATCGCCGAGATATCTCAGCGCGAACGGTGCGACGCGCGTGAGCGCATCGGCGCCGTCCGCCAACGCCGGGTCCGGTCGATCTTCCACCAAGGCGCGCGCGACGCTCGCGCTGATGCCGAGACACTCGCCCGTGGCGCTGCCTTCGCCGTGCTGCTGCCAACGGCGCCATCGCGTGCGTTGGTCCTCCGGATCGCTGCGGACCGTCGCAAGCAGGCTGTGCGCCGACGCCAGCGCCAGCGCGGTGTGCGCCGCCCAGGCGCCGCGCGGCAGGTCGAGCGGACCTCCACCCAGCAGGTCACGCACCGGCGCGAAACCGCCCGGCCGCCCGTAGAGGGCCGGCGCGGCGACGGCCTCGCCCACCGCGAGGCCGAGCAAGGCGCCGCGGAAGCGGCTGCGCAGGCGCGCCACGCGCGCCAGCGCGTCCCGGTCGACCTCGATGTCCGCGGCGCCGTCGTTCAAGGCCCGGCCCGCAAGCCCGCGAAATCGAACAGTCCCGGATCGGCGAGATGACCGGCTTCGACTTGGCGCAACGCGGTGAAGATCGATCCGGTGCGGCCGGGGTGCTCACGCTCCCACTCGGCGAGCATGCGCTTGATCGCGCGGCGCTGTGCGTTCTCCTGCGAACCGCAGAGCGTGCAGGGGATGAGGGGGAACCGACGCGCACGCGCGTAGCGGGCGATGTCGCGCTCCGCGCAGTACGCGAGCGGCCGGATCACGATGTGACGGCCGTCATCGGAGCGCAGTTTGGGCGGCATCGCCTTCAGGCGCCCGCCGTGGAACAGGTTGAGGAACAGCGTCTCGACGATGTCGTCGCGATGATGACCGAGCGCGATCTTGGTGGCGCCGTTCTCGGCCGCCCAACGGTAGAGTGCGCCGCGCCGCAGCCGCGAGCACAGCCCGCACATCGTGCGGCCCTCGGGGATGACGCGCTTCACCACCGAATAGGTGTCCTGCTCGATGATGTGGTACGGCACGCCGAGCCCGCGCAGGTAATCAGGCAGCACGTGCTCCGGGAAGCCGGGCTGCTTCTGGTCGAGGTTGACGGCCACGAGGTCGAAATGCACCGGCGCGCTGCGCTGCAGCGAGAGCAGCAGGTCGAGCAGCGTGTAGGAATCCTTGCCGCCGGAGAGGCAGACCATGACCTTGTCGCCCTCGGCGATCATGGCGTAATCCTCGATCGCCTTGCCCACCTCGCCGCGCAACTGCGCCTGCAGCTTGCGGAACGTGCCGGACGGGCGCGCCGTCCCGGGCGCGCCTGTCGGCATCGCCTCGGGCGCGCCTGTCGGCATCGCCTCGGGCGCGCCTGTCGGCATCGTCTCTGGCGCGCCTGTCGGCGCGACCGCACTCATCCCGCTACCGTTCCGCCGAGGGTCCCCGCGGTGCGTGCCGCGACCACGATCAGCCACACGCAGGCGCCGAAGCCCGCCACCCAGACGAGCGATCGCAGGGTGGGCAGGTCGGCGAGATAGCACGCGAGGTAGGCGATGCGCGCGACGAGGAAGACCCCGGCGATCATCGCGACCGTGTCCTGCGGGACCTGACCGATGACCGCGGCGACCAGCGCCGCCACGTACACCGCGAGCGCCTCCCAGGAATTCTGCTGCGCCGCGTGGGCCCGCGCGCGATAGCCCGCCAACTGCGACAGCCAGGTCCGCGGGTTGCGGTTGTCGTAACGGCCGGGGCCGGCTTTTGAGATGCCGGCGCAGACGATCGGGAACAGCACGGCGACCAACAAGGTCCAGAGGGCGAGGGTCATGGGTCTCTCCTGTGCCCCGGCAGGGGCGGGTCAAAGATCAGGGCTGATCAGGGCTCCAGCCCCCAGTGCGCGGCGATCCAGCCGAGCGCCACCGAGGCGGCCACGAGCGCGGCGACGACCACCACGAGCAACGCGCGCCGCAGCGCGACCGAGGGGCGCGGTTCGGCGCTCATCGCAGGCGCACCGACCCCTTCTCGTCGAAGGGGATGGTGCGCACCAGCCCCTCGGCGAGCTTCACCTCGCCGCGCAGGCGGTAGGACAAAGAATCCGGCAAGCCGTTGCTGCGCGCGCGCTCGAGGAGACGCGCCAAAGTGCCGGCGAAGTTCGCCGTGACCAGCATGTCGAACTCGGCCTCACCGAGCGCCGGCACCGTGAAAGAAGACCCGGAGAGGCCGCGGCCCAGTTCCTCGCCACCGACTTCGAGCGTGTAGGAGACGCCGCGCACGGCGATCGCGCGGTCGTTCGGGTTCTGCACGCGCAACCGCGCCTTGAAGCGCTGCTCGAAGAGGTCGCCGCGGACCCACTCCACGCCGATCACGGACAACTGCGGCGGATCGAGACGCGGCACGAGGCTGGCGCAACCTGCGAGCAGCAGGGTCGCAAGCACGGATAGGATGGACAAGCGGAAAGCGCGGGACATCGGAGGGGATTCTAGCAATGACGCCTACGACCTGCCGCTGCTACTGCATTTCATTTAATAGTATACAGTATATAATATTATATATTGCTCATATGTCGCCCCGCAGGTGGGCAGAGCACGCTATGCTTTGGCCGATGCTGGCCCTGCTTCAGTCACCGACCCGCCTGACGATGCCCCGCCCCCGGTTCGCGGCCCGGTCACGCTGGGTGTTGTTCGTGGCCCTGGCGCTATCGGCCTCGGCCACCCTGCTCGCCCGAGCGGACGTGCCCATCGAGGACCTCGCCCGCTTTCCGAAGAGCACCGTGACGATCGAGGCCGCCGCAGGCGGACGCCACAGCTACCGCGTCTGGATCGCCGATACCGAAGCCCGGCAGCGACAAGGCCTGATGTTCGTCCGCGACCTGCCGGCGGACCAAGGCATGCTGTTCATCCACTCTCCGCCCCGCCCGTCAGCGTTCTGGATGAAGAACACCTACATCCCGCTCGATCTGCTGTTCGTCGATGCCCGGGGCAAGATCATGCGGATCTTCCCGAACGCGACGCCGCTGTCGCTCGAGCCGCTCGGCGTCGATGCGCCGGTCCGCGCGGTGCTCGAACTGCGGGGCGGCGAGGCCGCGCGGCGCGGCATCCGCGCGGGCGACCGCTTGCGCCATCCCGCTTTTCGTTGAAGCACACGGGCTGATGCGCAGGGTGCGTTGACGTACACGGCTTCAGAGTCCACAGCGCCTGACAGCGGGCAATGAATTCCTGCCGGCCCTCCCTGTCGCGCCGACGCAACGCCCACCACTCGCCCCCAAGTGGCACTTGGGATATCATCCGCGCCGGAAATCCCACATCGCGGCGCCCATGCGCGCCACCACGAACTCGAATTACTGGAGTGGCCCTCATGAAGAAGATCGTCCTCAGCTTGGCGACCGCTGTCGTCCTTGCGCTCTCGCAAGGCGCGCAGGCGGGTTCGGATCCGGGCAGCACCTACATCGCGCCGTCGATCCACGGCGTCTGGGTGGACGACGACCGCAAGGTCGACGACGGCCTCGGCGCCGGCATCGCGCTCGGCTACGTCGCGTCCGACAAGTGGAACTTCGAGTTGGGCGGTCACGCCAGCGGCCACGATATCGCCCGCTCCGATGACCGCTACGACATCAAGGGCATCGACCTCAATGCCCTGCGCGTCTTCAAGCGCAGCGACAGCATCAACCCGTACCTCATCGGCGGCATCGGCCGTCTCGAAGGCGACGGCCCGACCTCGTCGGACTCCGGCATCTTCTACAAGCTCGGCGCCGGCGTGATGGCGGACATCGCCAAGAACACCTCGAAGGGCACCAACCTCGCGATGCGCGGCGAAGTCCACACGCGCCGCAGCGAAGATTTCAACGACTACGTCGCGACGCTCGGCCTCGTCTACTCGTGGGGTGGTTCGATCGCGGCGCCTGCCGCCGCCGCGATCGCCGCGATCGCACCGGCGGTCGCGGTCGATGGCGACGACGACCGTGATGGCGTCCCCAACAGCCGCGACAAGTGCCCGAACACCCCGCTCGGCGCCAAGGTCGACAGCGACGGTTGCGAGTGCGGCGATGTCGTGCTGCGCGGCGTCACCTTCGTCACCGACTCGGCCGAGATCACCCCGCAGGGCCAGCTGGTGCTCGACTCGCTCGTCGCCGGCCTCGCGCGCCGCGCCGGCACCAAGCTCGAGATCCGCGGCCACACCGATGACGTCGGCTCGGAGGCCTACAACCTCGCGCTCTCGCAGCGCCGTGCGGACTCCGTGAAGGCCTACCTCGTCTCGAAGGGCCTCAACGCGGCCGACCTGTCGACCGCCGGCCTCGGCGAGATGCAGCACATCGCGCCGAACGACACGCCGGAGGGCCGCGAGCAGAACCGTCGCGTCACCCTGCAGGCCTTGAGCGTGATCTGCGAGGCCCGCGCCTCGGAGGATCTCACGCTGCGCGGCGTCACCTTCAAGACGAACTCGGCGGTGATCACCCCGACCAGCAAGCTGGTGCTCGACTCGGCCGTGGCCTACCTCAAGGCCCGTCCGAACGCGGCCGCCGAAGTGCGCGGCCACACCGACTCGGTGGGCAACGACGAGGCCAACATGCGCCTCTCGAAGGCCCGCGCCGAATCCGTGCGCGACTACCTGATCGCGAACGGCATCGACGCCGGTCGCCTGACGGCCAACGGCTACGGTGAGACCGAGCACATCGCGCCGAACGACACGCCGGCCGGACGCGAGCAGAACCGCCGCGTCACGCTGCGCATCGCGCCGTAACGCGACGCGCAAGGTCGGCCATCGACCAAGGCCCGCCGGGTATGACCACCCGGCGGGCCTTTTTCTTTCGTGTCATTCGTCGGCAGGCGCCCTGCGGTAGGATGTGCACCACCCGCGTGATCGCGGGGATGCCACGGGAGCAGACCATGTTTTCAACCGATACGCCCTCCATCGCGCCGCGGAGCGTCCGCGGGATCGCGGCCCTCGCCGCTGCCCCGGCTGCCCTCGCGGCCTTGGTCGCGCTGTCGGCGGGTGCGCCCGCCGCACTGGCGCAGGGCTCGACCACCGCACCCTGGCCGACCGACGAGTTCTGCGGCCGCGCCCAAGGCTATGTCACGCTGGCCAGCCGCCCCGCGCGCAACACGCTGCACGAGGGCTACGACAGCTTCCGCGACTCGGCCGCCTCGGTGCAGCCGCTCGAAGCCCAGCAGTACACCGTCGCCGACGACGTGCAGGGTCGCGCGCGCCTGATCTCCTGCAAGCTCGTGACCGCCGAGGCGCTGCGTGGCGTCTACGGACCGGAGGCCGCGCGCACCGACTCGAGCTGCTCGCTGGTCAACCGCAACACCTTCACCTCGGTGCTCGCCTCGCTGACCCCGGCCGAGCGCGCGAACGCCCGCTTCGGCCAAGGCAAGAAGGTCGCGTTCGATCGCGACACCGTCGCGACCAGCGCCGCCGAATGGCTGGAGCCCGGCGAACTCGCCACCGTCGACAAGCGCGGCACGCTGCACCTGACCTCGCGCAGCTGGACCGGCACCGAGGCCGGCCGCGGCGTGCGCCACTGCCACTTCATCGCGCCCGACTTCGCGCGGCGCATCCTGCTCGACGGCTCGCTGTCGCTGCCGGCGACGCCCGTGAAGCGCTGAAGGCGCGCGCGTATCGCCCCCGACCTGGCCCCTTTTCCGACCTGACCTCTCGAACGGAGACTCCACCATGAGACATTCGTCCCGCATCCAGATCACCGCCCTCGCGCTCGGCTCGCTGCTGCTCGCCGGCTGCGCCAGCACCGGCAACCCCGACACCGCCAAGACCCGCAGCGGTGCGGCCATCGGCGCCGGCATCGGTGCCGTCATCGGCCTGCTCAGCAAGGGCGACAAGTTCGACAACGCGGCGATCGGTGCCGCGATCGGCGGCCTCGGCGGCGCTGCGATCGGCAGCTACCAGGACCAGCAGGAGCGCAAGCTGCGCGCGCAGCTCGCCAACACCGGCGTCGAAGTCCAGCGCGTCGGCAACAACATCACGCTCGACATGCCGGGCGGCGTGACCTTCGCCACCAACAGCTCCGACATCAACGCGAACTTCTACCCGGTGCTCGACCAAGTGGCCGCCACGCTCGGCGAGTTCAACCAGACGGTGATCGAGGTCGCCGGCCACACCGACTCGACCGGCGCGCGCGCCTACAACATGACGCTCTCGGAGCGCCGCGCGGGCTCGGTGGTGAGTTATCTCTCCGGTCGCGGCATCGCGCGCGAGCGCATGATCGCCGTGGGCGCGGGCCCCGACCATCCGGTCGACACCAACGACACGCCGGAAGGCCGCGCCCAGAACCGGCGCGTCGAGATCACTATAGTTCCGGTGGAGAAGAAGACGGGCTGAGCCCCGTACCGCGCGCGGCAGGGTCCGCGCCCGCGGTCGCGGCGGTCGGTGGCGGTGCGGAACGCACCGCTGCCGACGTCCGCCGCCGCACCTCGAAGGCGTGGCCGAGCTCGCGGGCGAGCGCCGGACTGCGCTCCAGCATCTCGCGCACCGCATCCGGCGACAGCCACACGCACAGGCAATCACGGCGCGCCACCGCGCGCACGCCGGTGCGCTGGGCGCCGTGCAAGCCCGCCTCGCCGAAGAATTCGCCGCGACGCACCGTCGCGATCTCGGCCAGCACGCCGCCGTGCTCCACCTGCAGCGACACCTCTCCCGACACCAAGAGGCACAGGCCCTCGATGGCCGCGCCCGCCTCGAACACCGTCTCGTCGCGCGCGTAGTCCGCGCGTCGCGCCCGGGTCGCATCCCAAGACTCCGGCGCCGCAGGCAACTTCGGGAAGCGCGCCAGCAGCTCGATCGCCGTCGGCTCCGGCCGGTAGAACGGCGTGTCGGCCTCGTGCTCGAGGTTGACGCTCATCGGATAGGGGATCGTGAGCCCCTCGCGCCGCGCGGCATACCAGACCCGCGTCATGAGCTCGTTGCGCACCGCCATCCGCTGGCCCTGGGGGACGCGCACCACGAGCTTGTAGTTGACGCTGAAATCCGCGAACGACACCGTCGCCGCGTAAGGGGCGGGATCGGGGAGCACGCCCGGGGTGCCGCGCGCGACCTCCTCGAGCACCGCGCGCACCTTGTTCGGCGGATCGTCATAGCTGAAACCGAACTCCAACGCCTCGGCGCGCTGGCGCAGCGGGCGCGAGTAGTTGGTGATGGTCTGGCCGTTGAGCGAGGCGTTGGGGATGATGCGCGTGATGCCGCCCGGCGACATCACGTGCACCGAGCGCCAGTTGATCTCCTGCACCACGCCGGTGGTGTCGCCGACCTCGATCTCGTCGCCGACCTCGAACGGGCGCTCCATGAGCAGCATGATCCCCGAGAACAGGTTGCCGAGCGGCTCCTGCAACGCAAGGCCGAGCACCAGGCCGCCAAGCCCGAGCGCCGTGAGCGCGCCGGAGAGGTCGGCGCCCCAGACCTGCGAATAGACGATCGCGGCGGCGGCGAGCACGAGGCCGAGGCGCACGAGATCGCGCAGCAGTTTCGGCACGCGCGCGCGCCAACTGCCGGGATCGGCGCCCTCGAAGGCGACCGCGTTGACGAGCCCGAGCGCACCCGCGACCAGCACCACCCACAGGATGGTGTGGCCGATCCGCACCCAAAGGTCGTCGTCCGGCAACGCGAGCACGCCATCGAGCAGCACCACGAGTCCGACCGCCGGGACGATGGCGTTGCGCAGGAACGCCACCGGCGCCGTGAGCGCGTGGTCGCGGCGGCGCAGCGCGGCGAGCCATTCATTGAGCACCAGCAGCGCGAGCGGCAAGCCCACGATCAGCGCCAGCGCCGGGCGCCAGGACGCCTGCAAGCCCTCCAGCGCGTTCATCCGCGCGTCCCGGACGGACCGCCGGCCGCGCCATCGCCGCCGCTGCCGCCCGCGCCGCTGCCCGCCACGCCGCTGCCCGCCACGCCGCTGCCGGCCGGCGCCGGTGCATCGATCACCGGGTAGAGCTCGACGCTGCCCATGCCGCGCAGCTCCGCCTGGAACGGCGCGCCGAAGGCGACCTCGTCGCGCACGCGGTCGTACACCGCGCGCGTCACTTGGATGGACGTCACGCCGTCGGACTCGATGCCGCGCGCGAGACGCACGGTGTCGCCCCACAGGTCGTAGATGAAGCGGCGCCGGCCGACGAGGCCGCCGGTGACAGGTCCTGCGTTGATGCCGATCTCGGCGACGATGGCGAGGCCGCGCTCGGCGTTGAAGCGCCCGACGATGCGCACCACTTCGCGGGCGAAATCGACCATGCGCGCGGTGTGGTCCGGGCGCTCGACCGAGAGGCCCGAGGCCGCAAGGTAGGACGACCCGATGGTGCGCACCTTCTCGACGCCGTGCTCCTCGGCCGCCTCATCGAGCGCAGTGACGATGTCCGAGAGCAGGTGGAGCGCGCCTTCGCCCTCCGCGCCCTGCGCGGCATCGACGCCCACGAGGTTGACGAACGCGACCGTGACGTCGGAATAGGACTGCGGCTCATCGTGCCGGCCCTCGCGCAACTGCGCGGCACCCGGCGCCGGCAGCAGGCTGGCGAGCAGCCGCTCGGTCTCCTGGGTCTGCGCCTGCATGCGGGCGCGACCGTCGCGGAGACTGGCCGCCATGTCGTTGAAGGCGACGCCGAGCGCGCGGAACTCGGGCGCCGCGGCCAGCGGCACCGGTGTGTCGAGGTCGCCCGCGCTGATGCGGCGTGCGCCCTGCGCGAGGTCCTCGATGGGCCGCGCGAGACGCGACGCCAGCCACAACGCGAACAGCGACGCCGCGAGCGCGAGCGCTGCGGCGATGGCGAGCGCGCGCCGCGCGTAGTCGGTGAGCGGCTGCAACGCCTCGCTGCGGTCGATCTCGGAGATCAGCCCCCAACGCAGCGAATCGAGGTCGATCGGACCGTAGGCGGCGAACACCGGCTCGCCGCGATAATCCTCGGTCTCGAGCACGCCCGACTCGCCGCGCAGCGCGGCGCGCGTGCCGTCGTGTGTGACCGGAACGGTCAGCACCGTGGTACCGAGCCGCTCCACCTCGCCGACCGTGCGCGAGGTCAGGGGCGAGGTGCGCAGCCTCGTGATGAAGGCCTTGGCATCCTCGCGTACGAAGCGTGAATCCGAGCGCATCGTGAGATCAGGTCCCACGAGGTAGGTCTCGTCGGTGCGGCCGATGCCGCCCGGCTTGCCGTCGCGGGTGCCGAACAACGCCTTCTCCAGCGACTCGAGCGGCAGTCGCAGCGAGAGGATCGCGACCAGGCGGTTGCCGTCGAACACCGGCGTCGAGATGAACGCGCGCGGCGCGCCGAGCGACGGACGGTAGAACTCGAAGTCCGAGAGCTTGTAGTCGTCGACGTTCTGGCTGTTGCGCAGCGCGCGCACGGCGCTCGCGAGGTTGCTGGCGGCATAGGGGCCATCCTGCAGGCTGGTGCCGAGGACGGTCGAGGCCTTGTAGCTGAAGAACACCTCGAGCGTCTCGGGGTCGGTCAGCAGGATGTTGTCGAAGCCGAGCCGGCGCACCACCTCGCCCAAGGACGGCCGCACCCGCGCGACCGTGCGCCCGTAGGCGCTGTCGTCGGCGCCCGCGAGATCGGCGTTGCCGGTGTAGGGCCGCGCGCCGCGCGCGATGTAACGCTGCTGCAGCAGCCACCCTGCGGCGCTGCGCGGCAGGTAGGCACCCGGCGGCGACTGCAGGCCGAGGCGGCGATCGACCGTCGGCATGAACTCCTGGTCGTAGAACGCCGCCACCTCGGCGCGGGCCGCGTCGCTCACGGTCTCTGCGCCGAGCGCGCGATAGGCCTGCAGCAGCTCCGTCGCGCTCTGCGCGACCATCGGGAAGGCCGAGAAGGCCAGCACCTCGTTGCGGGTGGATTCGAGCGACGCCACCACCGCGCCTGCCTTGGCGCGCTGCAGCGCCTGCACTTGGTTGAAGGCGGCGACGCGCAGGCTGTCGCGGGCGCTGGTGTAACCGAGCCAGGCGACCAAGGCGATGGCGGTGAGCACCAACGCGAGCATGGCGGCCAGCAGCTTGGACTGCAGGCTGATCGAACGAATTGCCTTCACGAGCCGTCCCTCCCCCGTCGCGCCCCCGGAAGCCGGGGCGCCGAAAGGCGGGACTTTAGCGCGGTGCGTCGCCCCGCGTCACGGGCGTGAACTCGCGGAACACCCGCTCGAGGTACTCGGCGTGCAGGCGGCTGCGGGCCTCGGCTTCGGCGGCATCGGCCGGACGGTAGGCCTCGATGTCCTCTGCGCCGACCACCGACCGGCGGTCGAGCAGCCGCTCGACCGTGTCGAGCCGGGCGCGGGTGACGGCGAGTTCCGCCACCAGTGCGAGCGTCACCGAGTACAGCCGATCGAGCATCGGATCGTCGGTGAACTCCGGACGGCGCCCGCGGGCGGCCGGCGGGGCAGGCTGGGCGGGGTCAGCGCGGAACGGGAGAGGGTCATTCATCTCCTTGCTACCCAGTGACGGCGGATCCTTCCGCCGCCTGCCATGCCCCGACGGCGTACCACACGGGCGCACGCCCGAAATCTTCGGATCTGCCATCGGCCGCGACCGCCACCGGCGCGCGGCATTCGGTCTCGAACACCTGGTCGGCCGGGTGGCCGGCAGCGACGAGGCGTTCGGTGAGGTCCATCTCGTGCAGCGCCGTCCAGAACGGCTCGTTGTTGAAGCGCCCGTCCCAATCGCGCATGAACTGCTCGAACGGCGGGAACCGGCGGTACGGCGGTTGCTCGAGGTGGATCGTGAGCCCGCCCGGGCGCAACAGCCGTCGCGCCTCGGCGAAGAAGCGCGGCAACGCCTCAGCCGAGGTCTCATGCAGCACCATCGTGGTGAACACGAGGTCGCAGGAGCCCGCCGGCAACGAGGTCGCGACGGCGTTCTCCTGCCGGAACTCGACGTCGTCGATGCCGAGCGCGCGGGCGCGGGCATGTCCATAGCGCAGGAACGGCGCCGCGACGTCGACGGCCACGATGCGGGCCTCGGGGAAGGCGCGCCGCAGCGGCAGCGTGTTGTGGCCGAGGCCGCAGCCGAGGTCGGCGATGACCTGCGGCTTGAAATCCGGATGCTCGCGCGCGAGCCAGGATGCCAGCGCACGGCCCGCCGCGTCGTTCCACGGCCCCGCCATGCCGCCCACGGTGGCGAAGAATCCGGCGTCGTAGTTGGCGGGGTTGGAGACGTCGTCCGCGATCTGCTCGGCCGTGTACCCGCCGCGCATGAGGTGCGTGTCCACCGAGGCCACGTAGCGCGGCACCGGCAACGTCGGGTCGAGCTTCAGCGTGGGCGCGCCGTCGTTGAGCGCCCGCGCACGCTCACGCAGCGCCGTGGCCTGGCGCGCGACCAGGCTGCGGCCGGCCTGTTGGCGCATCTCCATGGTGTTGCGGCGCACCAGGCTCCAACTGCGCCAGGCCGGGTCTCGGGACATCGCCTCGGCGACCTCGTGACGGTCCCGGGGCTCGTGGCCCTGCCGCGTCTTCCAGTCGGGGCTCACGCGGCCCTCGAACGAGGACCGCACCGCGGGCGCCAGACGGCCCGCCAGCAAGGTGTTGAGCTGCGCGATGACATCGAACCGGACCGCCTCGTCGTGCGAGGCCTCCGGCAAGAGCGCATGGCGGCCGATATCGGTCCAAGGAGCGGGGTATGCCATGGGTACAGGATAGGCATCCGGGCCTGTTTCCGGAAAATCGATTATTCTTGAGGTTGAGCGCGGTTTAATCGAAGTATCCGCCGGAGCCTGCGATGCGCCACCTGAACTACAACCACCTCCTTTATTTCTGGACCGTGGTACGCGAAGGCGGCGTCACCAAGGCCGCCGAAGCCCTGCACCTGACGCCGCAGACCATCAGCGGGCAGATCAAGCTGCTCGAGGAGCAGCTGCAAGGCGCGCTCTTCGAGCGCGAGGGTCGCCGGCTGGTGCCGACCGAACTTGGCCGCATCGTCCATGCCTATGCCGAGGAGATCTTCCCGCGCGGCCTCGAGCTGGCGAGCGTGGTGCGCGGCGAGCGCACCCGTGGCCGCCGCTCCGTCACCCTCGGGGTCGCCGACGTGGTGCCGAAGCTCATCGCCTTCCGCGTGCTCGAACCGCTGCTGGGCGGTGACAGCCCGTTCCATGTGGTCTGCCACGAGGGGCCGCTGAGCGACCTGCTGGCCGACCTCTCCGCACACCGGGTCGACCTCGTCATCTCCACGAGCGCCGTACCGCCGGATTCGGCCATCAAGGCCTTCAGCCATCTCCTCGGCGAGTCGGAGATCGGTTTCTTTGCGGCGCGCCCGCTGGCGGCACGCCTGCGCCGCGGCTTCCCGAAGAGCCTGCAGGACGCGCCGCTGCTCGCCCCCACGGAGCGCAGCGCCAACCGGCGCGTGCTCGACGATTGGTTCGAGTCGATCGGCGTCGTGCCCCGCATCGTCGGCGAACTCGACGACAGCGCGCTCATCGAGACGTTCGCGCAGCACGGCGTCGGCGCCTTCGCCGCGCCGCTCGCCATCGAGGCGCAGATCGTGCGCCAGTCCGACATGACCCGGATCGGCACGGCGCAGGGCGTCAAGGCGCGCTTCTATGCGATCTCCACAGAGCGGCGCATCAAGCACCCGGCGGTGGCGTTGGTCACCGAACGGGCACGGCGCGAAGTGTTCGCCGCCGCAGACTGAACGGTCGGCGTCCCATCCGGAGGGTGGCCGGCAAGGCTTTGGTAGACTGCTCCGATGAGGCGCGAGAGCCTGTCATGACCGTTTCATCGACGCCTGCAGTCGCGGTCGCCATCGTGGCCGCGATCCTCGCCGCGCTGCCGCGACCGGCGGGCGCGGAGTCCACGCCGCTGCGCGAGGCCGAGCTGCCCGAGGCGAACTTCGCCTTCGCCCACCGGCTCGGCACCGGCATCTACGAGATCTCCGGCCGCACCGTGCAGGTCTATTCTTTGCCCTTCGAGCGTCGGCTGCGCGAGGCGGAGGACGGGCGTGCGGGGCTGGTGCTGACGCTGCCCGTCACGCTCGGTTTCTTCAATTTCAAGGTGCAGGACATCCTCGAGTCGGGGCTGCCGAGCGACATCTCCACGCTCTCCTTCGTCCCCGGCCTGCGCTGGGAGATCGAGGCCGGCGAGCACTGGCAGCTGCAGCCCTTCGTCGAGGCCGGCGTCGCGCGCGACCGCACGGACGACCTGCGCGCGACCGTCGCGACCGTGGGCGCGACGGCCGACTGGCGCGGCGCCTCGCCGCACGGCGCGCTGCGCTGGCACCACTCGCTCGCCTATGCCCGCAGCAGGATCGATGGCGCCGGGACCGACGACTTCGCGCTGTGGGTGTCCGGAGGCGAACTGGTGCGTCCGCTCGAGACCCGCATCCGCGACCGGCAGCTCGATTGGGCGCCCTACGCCGCGCTGCGCTGGTATCCCGACGCGCCGTCCGTGCCGTTGCTCGCGAGCACGCCCGCGCGCGGCGTCACCCGCCTGCAAGGCGAACTCGGCTTCACCCTCGGCACCGCGCAGCCGGTGAAGATCGCGGGTGTGGAACTGCCGCGCATCGGCCTCGGCTACCGTTTCGGGGAAGACCTGTCGGTGTTCCGGCTCGTCATCGGCGAGCGGTTCTGACCGGCGCCGTGCGGCCCGCGCCGCTCCCGCGCTGCGCCGCGAACGCGCCTTGCGGAACACGCGGCGCGCCGCACACAATGCCGCATGACCGACGACAGCCGCAGTCCCGCCCCCCGGCGTCTGCCCTCCACCACCGATGCCTCGCGCGAGGCGCGCGACCTGCGACGCGCCCGTCTGGTCGATGACGGCCACGCAATCGCCGCGATCAGCGGGGCAGCACCGGAGCCCGACCCGGCGAGCCTCGCCGGCAGCATCGAGGGCTTCGTGGGCTACGTGCAGGTGCCGCTCGGCATCGCGGGGCCGGTGCAGATCCGCGGCCAGCACGCGCAGGGCGAGTTCATCGTGCCGCTCGCCACCACCGAGGGGACGCTGATCGCGTCGTACCAGCACGCCTTCAACGCCATGAACCGCGGCGGCGGCGCGGCAGCCGCCTGCACGCGACAGCTCGTGGGCCGCGCGCCCTGCTTCACCTTCGCCGACCTCGGTACCGCCGCCACGATGGCCGCTTGGCTGTCCTCGCAGTTCCTGCCGATGCAGCAGGCGGCCGCCAGCACCTCGCGCTACTGCCGGCTGCAGGGCGCGCGCACCTCGGTGGTCGGCAACACCGTCTACATGATGCTCGAGTACGCCACCGGCGATGCCGCCGGCCAGAACATGGTGACGCTCGCCACCCAGGCCGTGTGCGCGGCATTGTTGCCCCGCATGCCGCACGCGCCCTCCAGTTGGCTGGTCGAGTCGGTGCTCTCGGGCGACAAGCGTGCCACCACGCAGGCCTTCCTCGGCGCGCGCGGGCGCAACGCCTCGGCCGAGGTGGTGCTGCCGGGACGGCACCTCGCGCGCTATTGGCGCACCGATGCCGCGACCATGGTCCGCGCCTGGCAACAAGGCACGCTCGGCTCCGTGCAGACCGGCTCGATCGGCGTGCAGGGCAACGTCGCCAACGCGATCGCGGCGCTCTTCATCGCCTGCGGCCAGGATGTCGCCTGCGTCTCCGAGGCGACGACCGCGCTCACCCGCATCGAGGCCACGGCCACCGGCGACCTCTACGCCTCGGTGACGCTCCCGAACCTCATCGTCGGCACGGTCGGCGGCGGCACGTTCCTGCCCACCGCGCGCGAGTGTCTCGCGATGCTCGGCTGCGTCGGCGCCGGTACGGCGCCGAAGTTCGCCGAGATCTGCGCCGTGGTCGCGCTCGCCGGCGAACTGGCGGTCGTGGGCGCGATGGCGAGCGGCGCCTTCGCCGACGCGCATGCGACGGGCGGCCGCAAGGGCCGCGGCACGGGCGAGGCGTGAGCGGACCGGACGCGACACCCGCAGCGGCGCCCCGGCCGCGCAAGCCGGTGCGGCGCTTCGTGCTGCACAAGCTCCTGCCGCCCATCGGCTGGCGGGCCTACCGAGCGCTCGGCCGCTCCTGGACCTACCGCACCGAGAACGTCGGGACGCTGCACGGGCTGATCGCGGAGCGACGACCGGTGGTCGGCGCCTTCCTGCATTCGCGCACCTTCGCGCTGATGCATTTCTTCAGCCTGCCGGAACAGGGCCGCTGGAGCCTGATGTGCTCGCAGAGCCGCGACGGCGAGGCGATGGCACGCATCGAAGAAGGCCTCGGCTTCCGCGTCGCGCGCGGCTCCTCGGGCAAGGGCGGCGCGCGCGCGCTCGTCGAGATGATCAAGGCGCAGCGCGAGGATCCGGGCCTCAACTCCTGCCTCGCCATCGACGGCTCGCGCGGTCCGCGCGGTGTCGCACAGCTCGGCATCATCACCCTCGCGCAGAAGACCGGCAGCGTGCTGCTGCCGGTGGCGGGTTCCACCGCCCGCTGCTGGCGCTGGGACGCCTCGTGGGACCGCACCGTGATCCCCAAGCCCGGCGCCACCGTGGCGGTGCGCGCAGGCGATCCGATCGAGGTCCCCGCGAAGCTCGATCCGGAGCAGCTCGAAGCCCTGCGACGACGGGTCGAGGACGATTTGCTGCGCATGCACACGGAGCTTGACGCCACCACGGGGTACTCCGATCCCGAACCGCTGCGACGATGAGCCTGCGGCATCTCGACTGTGCCGTGATGTTCGTCGACATGCGCGGCTTCACGCGCGCCTCCGAGCAGCTCGGGACCGATGGCGTGGTGGCGCTGCTCGAAGGCTACTTCTCCTTGGTCGTCGAGGTCACCGCCCGACAGGGCGGACGCGCCTGCAACATGGCCGGCGACGGCGTCGTGGTGGCGTTCGGACTCGCGCCCTCCGCCGAGGATCCCTGCCGGGCGGCGGTCCTGGCCGCCCGCGCATTGCTCGATGCCTGGAAGCTCGTGGCGAGCGACTGGCAGGACCGGCACGGCGTCACCACCGGGCTCGGCGTCGGCATCCACTACGGTCCGGTCATCGCGGGCCCCATCGGTCCGCCGACGTTCCGGCACGAGACCGTGGTCGGCGATACCGTGAACGTCGCCTCGCGGCTCTGCCAGCGCGCGAGGGCAGGCGAGGCGCTGTTCTCGGACACCGTGCGCGCGGCGCTCGGACCCGATGGTCTTGGTCTCGAGATCCTGGCCTTGCCCGCGCTGCAGATCCGCGGCCGCGACCTGCCGCTCGGCATGCACTGCCTGCCCGCGCGCGAGCGGCTCGACCTCGGGGCGGACTGAGACCCTATCCGCGGACCACGGGCCCACGCCCATCCATCAGCGTCGGCTGATATCCTTGGCGCCCCGTTTCCGGCTCCCGGAATCCCTGCCATGCGCCACGCGCTCCGTATCGCCATGACCACCCTCATCGCCGCCGCCGCTGTCACCGCCTCGACCGTCGCCTCGACCGCCGCCTCGCCACCGCTGCCGGTGCTGGCCGCGCCCTGGAAAGGCCCGTACGGCGGCGTGCCGGCGTTCGACAAGGCCTCGCCCGCGCTGCTCGCGCCCGCCATGGAGGCGGGCATGGCGCAGCAGCTTGCCGAGCTGCAGGCCATCGCGGACGATCCCGCGCCGCCGACCTTCGAGAACACCATCGCCGCGATGGAACGCTCCGGCCGTGCGCTGAGCCGCGCCTACACCGTGTACGGCATCTACGGCGCGACGCTGAGCGACGACGCGGTGCAGGCGGTGGAGCGCGACCTCGAACCGAAGCTCGCCGCCTTCCGCGACCGTATCACGCAGAACGAGACGCTCTTCCAGCGCATCGCTGCGGTCTACGAGGCGCGCGCCACCTCCGGGCTGACGCCCGAGCAGCAGCGCCTGACCTGGCTCACTTACACCGACTTCGTGCGCGCCGGCGCCAAGCTCGACCCGACGGCCAAGCAGCGCCTCGCCGCCATCAACCAGTCGCTCGCCGGGCTCTTCACGCGCTTCAGCCAGAACCTGCTGGCCGACGAAGGCAGCCGCTACACGCTGCTCGCCGGGGAACCGGACCTCGATGGCCTGCCGGAGTCGCTGCGCGAGGGCTATGCCGCCGACGCCGAGCGCCGCGGCCAGAAGGGCAAGTGGGTGGTCTCCAACACGCGCTCCTCGGTCGAACCGTTCCTCACCTACTCGACCCGCCGCGACCTGCGCGAGAAGGTGTGGCGCGAGTTCGTGGGCCGCGGCGACAACGGCGATGCACGCGACAACAACGCGATCATCGGCGAGATCCTGCAGCTGCGCGCCGAGCGCGCGCGCCTGCTCGGACACGCGACGCACGCGCACTGGCGGCTCGAGAACACCATGGCACGCACTCCGGAACGCGCCATGGAGCTCATGGAAGCCGTCTGGAAGCCCGCCGTCGCGCGGGTGCGTGAAGAGGTCGTCGACATGCAGCGCATCGCCGACGCCGAAGGCGCCAAGATCACGATCGAGCCATGGGACTACCGCTTCTACGCCGAGAAAGTCCGCAAGGCGAGGTACGACCTCGACACCAACGAACTCAAGCCCTACCTGCAGCTCGACAAGCTGCGCGAGGGCATGTTCCACGTGGCCAAGGCGCTCTTCGGCCTCGTGTTCAAGCCGCTGTCGCCGGGCACGGTGCCGGTCTACCACCCGGATGTCGCGGTATGGGAGGTCAACGACCTCGCCGGTCGCCATGTCGGACTCTGGTACTTCGACCCCTATGCGCGCATCGGCAAGCAGTCCGGCGCGTGGATGAATTCCTATCGCGACCAGCAGCGCTTCGACGGCGAGGTCACCACCATCGTCTCGAACAACTCCAACTTCGTGAAGGGCAAGCCGGGCGAGCCCGTGCTCATCAGCTGGGACGACGCCGTGACGCTGTTCCACGAGTTCGGCCATGCGCTGCATGGCCTCGCCTCGAACGTGAGCTACCCGTCGGTATCGGGCACCAACGTGGCGCGGGACTATGTCGAGTTCCCCTCGCAACTGTTCGAGCACTGGTTGCCGACCCAGGAGATCCTCGACCGTTATGCGGTGCACCACCAGACCGGTGAGCCGATCCCGGCCGGGCTCGTCGCCAAGGTCGAGCGCGCCAAGAACTTCAACCAGGGCTTCGCCACGGTCGAATACCTTGCGGGCGCGCTCATCGACATGAAGCTGCATCTGGCCGCCACGCCCGGCCAACGCATCGACGCCGACAAGTTCGAGCGCGAGACGCTGGCGGCGCTCGGCATGCCGCGCGAGATCGTGATGCGCCACCGCACCCCGCAGTTCGGCCATATCTTCTCGGGCGACGGCTATTCGGCCGGCTACTACAGCTATCTTTGGTCGGACACGCTCACGGCGGACGCGTGGGAGGCCTTCACGGCCGGTCAGGGCGCGTGGGACCGCGAGATCGCGAAGCGCCTGCGCGACAACGTGTTCTCGGTGGGCAACACGGTCGATCCGGCGGACGGTTATCGGGCGTTCCGCGGCCGCGACCCCGGCATCGACGCGCTGATGCGCAAGCGCGGCTTCGCCCCGTCCTCAAAGACCGGGGCGACGGCCCCGGCGACGAAGTGACCGCCACCGGCGCCAGCGCCCGCCAGACGACCGCGAAACGGCCGCCGACAAAAAATTACCGCCGTTTATTGTTGGATTCTGCACAGAACTCTTAACTCGGGCGCAGGACGCTCCCGTATACTTGTGGTACTCCGGATCTTTGAACGCCGGTTACCGAGAAGGACGACCTGATGGCCAAGAAAACCGCCCGCGCCACCCGCAAGCCCAAGAAGGGGTCGCGCAACTTCACGCCCTGGACCCCGGCTGACGAGAAGAAGCTCCGCAAACTGGCAGGCAAGATGCCCACCGAAAAGGTCGCCAAGGCGCTCAACCGCTCGGTCGCGGCCGTCACCTTCAAGGCCTTCTCGCTGCGTCTGTCGCTGCGTCTGGCGAGCTCGAACCGGGGCCGGCGCCTCGGTCACTGACCGCCGGCAGGCGGCTCCCGGCGCGAGGCACTCCCGGCGGCGACCCCGCCGGCGGGACCGAGCGCCGCGAGCAGCTTGCGCAGCAGGTTGACGCCCACCAGGCCGCGCCCCACGAGGTGCACGGCCCGTGCGGGCCCCGCATAGGCCAACAGGGCCGCCCCGGCCGCCAACAGCACCGGCGTGCTGGTCAGGGCTTTGGCCACCTTGATGCCCCGCTCCGCGCCGCCCAGACGGCCAGTGACCCCGGCACCGCTCCGGGAGATCTCCTCCCTCAACTGAGCGCTTCGTGCCAACAACTCCGCACGGCGGCGGTCGATCGCGGTCTCACGTTTCGTCATGGCGGTCCCTCCTTGCGTCGAACGGTGCGCGTTGCGCGGCGGCGTCGAGCGCCGCACGGTCGCGGCGCAGTTCGCCGATCGTACCCGCCAGCAGCGGCGGTCCGTTGCGCACGCGGCGCACGATCTGCCAGACGGCGATGCCGGCCAGCATCACGAACAGCCCCGCCACGAGGCCCACGGCCAGCAAGCGGTTGGTGTCCCAGAAAGCGACGATGACCGTCGCCACGATCATGATCAGCGCAAGGAAGGCGAACAGCAGCCCGACCGCCGCCCAGACGAGGATCACGGCGAGCCGCCGCAGCTCGCCCGACAGTTCGGTGGTGAGCAGCTCGATGCGCACCTGCAGCAGCGCGAGCAGCTGCGCGACGAGCTGGCGCAGGGACTCGAACATCGCGGTCAGCGACGGCTCAGCAGGACGCCGACGATCAGGCCGACGCCGGCGGCGATGCCGATCGACTGCCAAGGATTGCGGCGGACGTACTGCTCGGCGTCGTCCGCGGCGTCCTTGGCGCGATCGAGCAGCTCCTGCTCGAGGCCGGACAGACGGTCGCGCGCCGTGCGCACGGACTCGGCGGCCCGTTCGCGGGCCTCCGCGGCGCGCTCGCCGACGAGACCCGAGGTCTCGCGCAGCAGCGACTCCGCGTCGTCCACGACGCGGCGCAGGTCATCCAGGATGCGGTCGGTGTCAGGGGCGGCACTCATGTCTTCTTCTCCAAGGCGACGATCGGGTCGCCGTGACCTTTGACCATCCTAGCCTGTGGGGGTTCCCACCGTCAGGACATCCGTATTTGCCCGCAGCCAGGCTGCCTCGTCGGCCCGGGCCAGCGCATCGAGGTCGCCCGGTGCCGCGGCCGGGTCGTCCACCCACTCGCGCAGCAGCGATCCGCCATTGATCACGTCGATGGCGAGCCGCGTCTCGTACTCGTAGGGGAAGTCGCGCCACAAGGGATAATCCGGTCGCAGCCGCCGCAAGGCCTTGAAGGCCAAGGCCTGCAGCCGCCAAGGACGGAACGCCGCATGGTCGTAGGCGGGATCGTCGGTGTGCACCTGCACGCCCGCGCAGAGGCGCCCGGCGTGCTTGTGGAACGTGGGCTCGAACCAGCAGGGACGCAGGCGACAGCCGCCCAGCCACTCCGGCGCAAGCCGCGCCATCTCGCCGAGCAGCGCCGGCGCGTCGAGGTCGGGCGCGCCGAAGAGCTCGAGCGGCCGGGTCGTGCCACGGCCCTCCGAGAGCGTCGTGCCCTCGAGCATCACCGTGCCGGCATAGGCACGCGCCATCGAGACGTTGGGCGCATTCGGGCTGGGGTTGACCCAGCTGCGTTCGCCTTGGGGCCAGCCGTAGCCGGGGGCGGCCTGCGGATCCCAGCCCCGCATGGGCACCACCACGAGCTCGACGTCGATGCGGAACTCGCGCACGAACCAACGCGCCATCTCGCCCATGGTCAGCCCGTGCCGCATCGGCATCGGGCCCGCGCCGACGAAGCTCTCCCAGCCGGGGCGCAGCGCGAGCCCTTCCACCGGACGTCCGGCCGGGTTCGGACGGTCGAGCACCCACACCGCCTTGCCGAGCCGCGCGCAGGCCTCGAGCACGTAGCGCAGCGTCGTGATGAAGGTGTAGATGCGGCAGCCGAGGTCCTGCAGGTCGATGATCACGACGTCGCAGGGGTCGAGCATCGCGTCGGTGGGGCGGCGCACCGTTCCGTACAGGCTGAAGACCGGGATGCCGAGCGCGGGGTCGAGGAAATCCTCCGACTCGACCATGTTGTCCTGCTTGTCGCCCCGCAGGCCGTGCTGCGGCCCGAAGGCCGCCGTCACCCGCAGCCCGGGCGTCGCGGCCAGCGCGTCCAAAGAATGTCGCCAGTCGCCGGTCATCGAGGCCGGATGCGCGAGCAGGCCGAGGCGCCGCCCCGCGAGCGGCGCGCGCAGCGCAGGCTCCGCGAGCAGCCGGTCGATGCCGAAGGCGAGGCGGCTCACGGCGCGCGCCCTGTCCGCAGGCTCACTCGGACACCGTGAAGTCCGCGATGAAGCCGTCGCGGTCGTGGAACTCGGGCTGCGCGCGCGGATGCTTCAGCGCCCAGAAACTGATGTCGCCCGGCGTGGTCTCGAGCACCAGCGTGAATCCCGCCTGCAGCGCGGCCGCGGGATCCTCGCGCCGCAGCACGTGGAACGCGGCATGCGGCACCGTCGCCAGCAGCCGCGTCGCACCCTCGCCCTGCATCACCCTCACCACCGGGGAGGGCCCCTGCCACGGCCGCGGCCGGCTGTTCTCGCGGTAGCCGTCGAATTCGTAGGACGCCCAGTCGCCCGAGGGCGAGAGGTTGAACTCGATGTAGGACGGCTCGCCGCGCACACCGACGAAGAGCTCGCCGCAGGTGCGTTTCCAGAGGAAGTCGCGCGCGGCAGGCGACTCGCTGCGTCGCGGCAGCACGATGCGCCCCGCGGGCACCGCGATCGCATACTCGATGACGAGGCCGAGCGGCGACCAGTGCGTCGACACCTCGACGCTCCAGGTCGATCTCACCGGCGTCGCCGGATGCGGATGGAGGGCGAAGCGGCCCGGGACGGTGGGCGGCGGGAGACTCATGCGGCCACCCCGGGCTTGCGCCCCGCCACGACCGGCAACTGCCACACCGCGTAACCATCCGGATCGCGCAAGGTCGCGATCGAGGCGTCGAACAGCGCAGTCACCGCGGACAGCGCCATGCCGGAACTCGCCGCCAGCACCGGCGCGTAGCCGTCGCGCCAGGACTCGATGATGCCGGCGAGCACCTCGCGCGGCACCCGCTCGGTGTCGAGCACGAGGTATTGGATGCTCACATGCATGAAGCCGAGCGCGCGCAGCATCGGCAAGGTCCGCCGACCGATCCGCGCATCGGTACCCGTCAGACGGGTGTGCTCGACCACCGCGCCGGTCCACAAGCGGTCCGGATCGACCCCGTCCCGCGGCGGGAACTGCAGCATCCCGTAGTCCTCGGACACGACATGCAGCCAGCCGCCCGGACGCAGCACGCGACGGCACTCGGTGAGCACCGCCTCGGGGTCGGGGAGCAGCTGCGTGAGGTGCCGGCAGGCGACGAGATCGAAGTATCCGTCCGGGAACCTCAGCGCGCGCCCGTCGCCTTCCTCGAAGGTCAGGGATGGCCCACCACCCTGCGCCCGGGCCCCGCAGAGGCCGCGAGCGGCCTCCACCATCGAGGGCAGCAGGTCGATGCCGATGATCTCGGCGGCCCCCGGGAAGAGCCCTGCGAGCCGCCGAGTGGCCTCCCCCGTGCCGCAGCCGAGGTCGAGGATACGGGCGCCGGCGGGCAGCGCGTAGCGCGCATAGAGCCGGGATTCCTGCGGCCATGCGGCCTCGGCCTGGAAATGCAGGGTGCGCACCATCGCCGGGTCGGCCATCTGGGCGGCCTGCGGGTTGGCGGGATCGATGCCCCGGAGGGCCTGGCTCTGGAGAGCGTGTGCTGCGTTCGTCATGGGTAGCGCCGATTCATGGTGCGCAAATGATAGGGGAACAATGGGAGAATGGGGTCCCCCGCCCGGATCCCGCCGATGAACGCCCTCGCCTCCGAACTGCCCTTGTTCGCCCCGCCGGAAAGCGTCGCGCCGCGCATCCGCGAGATCCCCTACAACTACACCTCGTTCTCGGACCGCGAGATCGTCATCCGCCTGCTCGGCGCCGAGGCCTGGGCGGCGCTGGACGAACTGCGGGGCGAACGGCGCACCGGCCGCTCGGCGCGCATGCTCTACGAGGTGCTGGGCGACATCTGGGCCGTGCAGCGCAACCCCTATCTCGAGGACGACCTGCTCGACAACCCGCGCCGTCGCAGGCTGCTCATCGAGGCGCTCGAGCACCGCTTGAGCGAGGTCGACAAGCGGCGCTCGCAGGACGGCAGCGCGGCCGAAGGCGACCGCGACCGCAAGGTCGGCGACCTGCTCGCCGCAGCGCGGCGTGCGGTGGTCGACTTCGACGAAGGGTTCGAGCAGACCCGGCGCCTGCGCGAGAAGGCGCGACGCCTGCTGCGCCGCCACACCCGCAGCGATGCCATCGCCTTCGACGCCTTCGCGCGCGTCTCGCATGTCACCGATGCCACCGACTGGCGCGTCGACTACCCGTTCGTCGTCATCAGCCCCGACGCCGAGGACGAGATCCCGGGCGTGGTGCGGGCTTGCATCGAACTCGGTCTCAGCATCGTGCCGCGCGGCGGCGGCACCGGCTACACGGGCGGCGCGATCCCGCTGACGCCGCTGTCGGCGGTCATCAACACCGAAAAACTCGAGCGCGTCTCCGAGGTCGAGCATGTGGCGCTGCCGGGCGGCGCGGACGACGGTCTCGCCGGCCGCACCGTGCCCACCGTGTACTCGGAAGCGGGCGTCGTCACCAAGCGGGTGGCCGATGCCGCCGAACGCGCCGGGTTCGTGTTCGCGGTCGACCCCACCTCCATAGACGCCTGCTGCATCGGCGGCAACATCGCGATGAACGCGGGCGGCAAGAAAGCCGTGCTGTGGGGCACCGCGGTCGACAACCTCGCCTGGTGGCGCATGGTCGACCCGCAGGGCGATTGGCTGGAGGTCGAGCGCATCGGCCACAACCTCGGCAAGATCCACGACGCGCCGCAGGTCACCTGGCGCCTCACCTGGAAGGACGGCCGCGCGCCGGCGGCCACGGCGCGCGTGCTGCGCACCGAGACGCTCGCCATGCCGGGCGCCCTGTTCCGCAAGGCGGGCCTCGGCAAGGACGTCACCGACAAGTTCCTGGGCGGCCTGCCCGGCGTTCAGAAAGAGGGCTGCGACGGCCTCATCACCGCCGCACGCTGGGTGGTGCACCGCATGCCGCGGCACAGCCGCACCGTCTGCCTCGAATTCTTCGGCGAGGCGCGCGAGGCGATCCCCTCCATCGTCGAGATCATCGGCCGCCTGGACGCGCTCGGCCCGGCGGCGGTCGCCGCCGCAGGCGGCGAGGCCGCGACCGGCGTGCTGCTGGCAGGCCTCGAGCACCTCGACGAGCGGTACCTGAAGGCCGTCGGCTACGTCACCAAGAGCAAACGCGCGCTGTTGCCCAAGATGGTGCTGATCGGCGACATCGTGGGCGAGGACGACGCGGCCGTGGCCCGCGCCACCAGCGAGGCGGTGCGCATCGCCAACGCCCGCGGCGGCGAGGGCTTCATCGCCGTCGGCCCCGAGGCGCGCAAGAAATTCTGGCTGGACCGCGCGCGCACCGCCGCGATCGCCAAGCACACCAACGCCTTCAAGATCAACGAGGACGTGGTGATCCCCTTGCCGCGCCTCGGCGACTACACCGACGCCATCGAGCGCATCAACATCGAGCTCTCGATCGCCAACAAGCTGCGGCTCGCGGACGCCCTCGAGGAGTTCCTGCGCGGGACCCTGAAGCCGGGCAAGACCGGCGATGCCGAGCTCGACGCGCTGTCGCGCGAGGAGATCCTCGGCGACCGGCCGGCGCGCGCGCTGCGGCTCGTCACCGAGGTGCGTCGCCGCTGGGCCGAGCTGCTGCACCGGCTCGATGAGCCCGCGGGGCTCGCGGAGCCGGCGGGGACGGCCGACGCCGCAGGCGGCGACGCGGCAGGGCGCAGCGTGTTCCGCGCGCTGCAGGACCGCAGCCTGCGCGTGTCCTGGAAGCGCGAACTGCGCGACCCGCTCGCCGCGATCTTCGCCGGCGACGCCTACGCGCCCATCCGCACCGAGGCCCAGGCGATCCACCAACGCGTGCTCAAGGGCCGCGTCTGGGTGGCGCTGCACATGCACGCGGGCGACGGCAACGTGCACACCAACATCCCCGTCAACTCCGACGACTACCTGATGCTGCAGGAAGCGAACGCGGCCGTCGCGCGCATCATGCGCATCGCGCGTGACCTGGGCGGCGTGATCTCCGGCGAGCACGGTATCGGCATCACCAAACTCGAGTTCCTCACCGACGAGGAGACCGCGGACCTGCGCGCCTACAAAGCCCGCATCGACCCGGAGGGCCGCTTCAACAAGGGCAAGCTGCTGCCGGGCGGCGACCTCACCCGCGCCTATACGCCGAGCTTCAACCTGCTCGGCCACGAATCGCTGATCATGCAGCAGTCCGACATCAGCTCGATCTCGGGCGCGATCAAGGACTGCCTGCGCTGCGGCAAGTGCAAGCCGGTCTGCGCGACGCATGTGCCGCGCGCCAACCTCTTCTACAGCCCGCGCAACAAGATCCTCGCCACCTCGCTGCTCATCGAGGCCTTCCTCTACGAGGAGCAGACGCGCCGCGGCGTGTCGATCCGCCACTGGGAGGAGTTCGGTGACGTGGCGGACCACTGCACCGTCTGCCACAAGTGCGAGAAGCCCTGCCCGGTCGACATCGACTTCGGCGAGGTCACCATGGCGATGCGCGACCTGCTGCGCCGCATGGGCAAGAAGCGCTTCAACCCGGGCAGCGCCGCGTCGATGGCGTTCCTGAACGCGACGAACCCCGAGACCATCAAACTGCTGCGCAAGGGGCTCATCGATTGGGGTTTCAAGGCGCAGCGCCTCGGCCACGGCCTGCTCAAGGGCTTCGCCAAACCTCAGGTCGCGGCGCCCCGCGCCACGACCGGCAAACCGCCCGTGCGCGAGCAGGTGGTGCACTTCGTGAACCGCCGCATGCCGGCGGGCGTGCCCAAGAAGACCGCACGCGCGCTGCTCGATATCGAGGACAAGGACTACGTCCCGGTCATCCGTGACCCCAAGGGCACCACGCCCGAAGCCGAGGCCGTGTTCTATTTCCCGGGCTGCGGCTCGGAGCGCCTGTTCTCGCAGGTGGGGCTCGCCACGCAGGCGATGCTGTGGCACGTGGGGGTGCAGACCGTGCTGCCGCCCGGGTATCTCTGCTGCGGCTACCCGCAGCGCGGCTCGGGCGACGCCGCCAAGGCCGACCAGACCATCACCGACAACCGCGTGCTCTTCCACCGCGTCGCCAACACCCTCAACTACCTCGACATCAAGACCGTGGTGGTGAGCTGCGGCACCTGCTTCGACCAGCTGCAAGGCTACGAGTTCGACAAGATCTTCCCCGGCTGCCGCATCCTCGACATCCACGAGTTCCTCATGGAAAAGGGCGTGCAGCTCGAGGGCGTCACCGGCACGCGCTACGTCTACCACGACCCCTGCCACTCGCCGATGAAGCAGCACGACCCGCTGAAGGTCGTGAACACGCTCATGAACTCGTCGGCCAACGGCAAGATCGCCAACAACGAGCGCTGCTGCGGCGAATCCGGCACCTTCGCCGTGACCCGCCCCGACATCGCCACGCAGGTGCGCTTCCGCAAGGCGCAGGAGATGCAGAAGGGCGCGGCCGCCGTGCGCGCCGACGGCTTCGACGGCCCCGTGAAGGTGCTCACGTCCTGCCCGTCCTGCCTGCAGGGCCTCGCGCGATATGGCGACGAGACCGCGACGGACGCCGACTACATCGTCGTCGAGATCGCGCGCCACGTGCTCGGCGAGCACTGGATGCGCGACTACGTGGCGCGCGCCAACGACGGCGGCATCGAGCGGGTGCTGGTGTAGCGCCCTACCCCGCCTTCCTGAAGGTGAGGTTGATGCGCACCGGCGCGGCAGCGCCCGGCGCGTCCCAGAGCCCGGCCTGCGCGCCCGCCGTCCCGGCGGCGCCCGGCGGCGCCTCCGGCGGACCCACGGCGTGATAGCCGCGGCGCGCCTCGCCGCCCCACACCAGCACGTCGCCCGGCACCAGGCGGATCCGCAGCGGGGACCCTGCGCGGCGCGCGCCGTACCAAAGAAACGTCGCCGGCGCGCCCAAGGTCACGGAGACGATCGGCTGGCTGAAATCGCGCTCGTCGGCGTCGCGGTGCGCGCCCATGCGCGCGCCCGGGACATAGCGGTTGACGAGGCAGCAGTCGGGGTCGAAGCCCGGCCAACCCCCTGCGGCGGCGGCGCGGCGCGCGAGATCGCGCAGCAGCTCGGGCATCGCGGGCCAAGGGCGGCCCGTCAAAGGATCGCAGGGCTCGTAGCGGTAGCCGCGCGCGTCGCTCACCCAGCCGAGCGCGCCGCAGTTGGTCATGGCGGCGGACATGGGCCTGCCGCCTGGTGTTTTGAGGTGCCGAAACGACGCGGCGGCCGAGATGACCTCGACCGCCGCGGCGTAGTCTTCGGCGGCCTCCGCGAAGCCGTGCAGCAGCACGACCCCGGGGGCGACCGGCGTGGTCACGCGATCAGAACGCGAAGGTCACACGACCGTAGACGAAGCGGCCCGACCGGCCGAAGGGCGCCAGGTTCGAGAACGAGGTCGCACCCGTCGTGTTGAGGCCCGGCGGCTGCGGATCCGGGTACTCATCGAGGATGTTGTCGGCGCCGACCGCGAACTTGAAGTGATCGCCGAAGGCGTAGCGGGCCTCGAGGTCCACCACGGTCTTTGCGGTCATCAGGAAGTCCGGGGCGGAGGCCGTCGGCGCGTTCTGCGGCGAGAGCACATCGCCGTAGCGCGTGCCGCGGGCCGTCAGGCCGAAGTTGCCGAGCGACCAGTTGACCGACAGCGCGTACTTGTCCTCGGGCGTGCCACGCTCGAAGGTCAGGCGGTTGCCGCGGTCGAACAGGATCGGGGCCGGGTTGAGCGCCGACAGCTGCGGCGTCGCCGGCACCTTGGTCACCGTCGTCTCGTTGAAGTTGGCGGTGGCGGTGATGTCGAAACGACCCGCGCTGTCGGTGACGACGGGGTAGTTGAACACCACGTCGACGCCCTTCGTCACGGTGTCGACACCGTTGATGAAGAAGCGGCCGCCGCCGATACCGACGAAGCCCTGCGAGGTGAGGTAGTTGCGCACCGCCACCGAGGTCAGGTTCTCCGAGAGCACGATGCGGTTGTCGATCTCGATGCGGTAGGCGTCCACCGTCAGCGAGGCGCGGTCGAACTGGAACACCGCACCCACCGAGATGTTGGTGGCGTCTTCGGAGTCGAGCGGCTTGGCGCCGAGCGCAGCGGCCACCGGATCCGTCGCCGGGAAGGTGGTGATGTCGAACGGCACGCCGTTGATGAAGTTCGTCGAGGTCGTCGCGAAGTACTGCTGCTGCAGCGCCGGGGCGCGGAAGCCGGTGGAGTACGAGGCGCGCATCGCGAACCCGTCAGCGAAGTCGTAGCGGCCCGAGACCTTGCCCGAGACGTTGCTGCCGAAGTCCGAGTAGTCCTCGACGCGCAGGGCCGCCGAAGCCAGCAGCTTCTCGGTGAGGTTGGCTTCGAGGTCGATGTAGGCACCGAGCGCGTTGCGGCTCTCGTCCACGACGTTCGACGGGCGGAAGCCCGGGAACACCTGGGCGCCCGAGGGCGTCGGGCAGCCGCCCGCCGCGGTGTCGGCCGGGGTCGGGCTGGTGCAGCCCGGGCTGCCGAGCGGCAGGCGCGCGCCGCCGTTGCGGTAGGAGTCCGGCTCACCGGCGGTGATGCTGTAGGACTCGCGACGCGCCTCGACGCCGACCGCGACGTTGAGCGGCGAGGCGAGGCCCGAGACCTCGATGCCGCGCACGCCCGAGAGGTTGAACACGAGCTGGTCGTAGTCGTAGCCGCCCGCATCGAACACGGTCTTGCTGGTGGGGCCGAGCGAGCGGTTCAGGGTGTCGACGATGGTGAACTGCATCTCGTTGAGGCCGTAGCCGAGCGAGGCGTCCATGTCCCAGGACCCGAGCGTCCAACGCGTGCCGAAGGTGGCCGCGTAGTCGGTGACGTCCGGCTGGATCTTCGGCAGGAATCCGTCCGGGTAGATGGACGGGATGTTGCGGCCCGAGGGGTCGTTGGCGAGGCGCTGGAAGCCGGCCGACAGCGCCGAGCGGTCCTGGTAGCTCGCCCAGGCGTAGAACTCGGCGTTGTCGTTGATGTCGTAGCCCGCGTTCACGAACAGCGTGGTCTGCTTCATCTCCGGTTCGCCGTACCACTGGCTGAAGCGGTTGAAGGTGGCCTCGCGCGGATCGAAGGTCGTCGGGGTCGGACGCGCGTACTGCGTGCGGAAGTCCCAGCCGCCGCGCTCGGTGCGCTCCTGGTCCTTGTATTCGCCGGAGATGGTGATGTAGCCGCTGTCGCCGAGCGCGAAGCCCTTCCAGCCGGACACCGTCAGCGTCTCGCCGTCCGAGCGCGAGCGCTTGAGCACGGCGGGGGCCGACCAGGTGGCGCCCGCGGGGGGCGTGCCGGTCAGGTTCTCGTAAGTGGTGTCGCGCCAGCCGTAGCTCACGCCGAGTTCGCCACCCGTGCTGTCCTCGCGCAGGCGCAGGTTGATGACGCCGGCGATGGCGTCCGAACCGTACTGCGCCGAGGCGCCGTCGCGCAGCACTTCGATGGCGCGCACGGCGGTGTTCGGGATGGTGTTGAGGTCGACCGCGGAGGAGCCGCGACCGACGGTGCCGTTGACGTTGACGAGCGCGGCGCTGTGGCGGCGCTTGCCGTTGATGAGCACCAGCGTCTGGTCAGGGCCGAGGCCGCGCAGCGTCGCGGGGCGCACGGTGTCGGTACCGTCGGCGAGGCCGGGACGCGGGAAGTTGAAGGACGGCAGCGAGACCGACAGCGCCTGGTTGAGCTCGGTGACGCCGAGGTTCTGCAGCGCCGATTGCGGCACCACATCCACGGGCACGGCGGTGTCGAGCGCCGAGCGGTTGGCGACGCGGGTGCCGGTGATGACGACCTGCTCGAGTTCGTCGGCGGCGCCGGCGCCTTCCTGGGCCAGGGCAGCCTGCGTCATGGCGACCTGCGTCAGCGCAGCGGCCACGAACAGGGCAACGGTTTTGTTGCGCATATACAACTCCTGAGAAAACACGGGGGGCAAAAACTTTCCGCAGGATACCCGGTCTGAGCCTCGGAACTCAACCGAAAAGACACCGGATGGACCTGCCGGCTCGGCATGGGCTTATGCGTAAAAGCAACATCAAGGCTGCGATCGACGCCGAGGGCGAAACCCTTCGTGGGCCGCAGTCCGGCGCGACAAATAGTTTGCGGAAGATGACTTTCGGCACCTCTACGGCGCTTCCGCGCAGGGGCAGACTCACTCCTATGAACCGCCCGTTCAACGCCTTCCCGACCACCCCCTGCGATGAGTGCCTCGGCAACGCCGACAAGCACCTGCAGACGGACGCGGGCTTGGCGCTGTACTGCGAGCACGAGGGCGCCCTCGCCCTCTGCGAGCACAATCGCTGGCGTGTGATCTCCCCGCTGACCTTCGACGAGGCCGCCGCGGTCCTCGAAGCCTGCGTCACCGCCCGCAAGATCGCGGAAGTGGACGACGAGACCACCCAGCCCACCGATTTCCAGCCTTGGCAGCCGCAGCGGATCATGACGGACCGCTCCGCATCGACGCAGGCGCACCGCCGCACCAAGGCACCGGCGCGCTGACGATCGGCCCTTGCGGCTGCATCGACCGCACGCCGCCCCCGCACCCCCCCTATAATCCCGCGACCGTCCGCAGCGACGGAGCGTGACGGATGCTGTTCGACCTCGAAACCCAGAATGTCCCGGCGGCCACCCGCAAGCAGCTGAACCTGCAGGCGGCGGGCCTCATCTTGACCATCCTCGCCGTCGCCGCGTTGCAGTTGCCGTGGCGGCTCGAGGCGTGGACGGTGCTGGAGTGGGGCGGCGTCGGCGCCCTCATCGCCTTCGCCATCGCCTTCGGCGCCACGGTGCTCATGATCGAGTACGGCGCCAATTCCCTCGAGCGCATCCTGCTCATCCTGCTGCAGATCACCATCGTCGTGATCGCCTTCGACCGCTTCCGCAACTACCCCGGCCTCGTCTACACCGTGCCCGCGTTGCTGATCGTGGTGGCGACGCAGTTCGCGACGCTGTTCCGCGACTGGGTGGCGACGCTGCTGATCGTCATCTCCAGCCTCGCCTTCTGGGGCGTGAGCCTCATCAACATGCCCTGGCCGGGCGCGCTGCTGCCGACGCTGGTGCTGATCGCCTTCCAAGGCTATGCCGTGAGCATCATCGCTTCGCGCGTCGAGGTGGACCGCGCCCGCGGCGAGCTCGCGCGCAGCAACGCCGAGCTCGTGTCGATGCAGTCCTTCGTGGCCGAGACCGTGCGCGACCGCGAGCGGCTGCGCATCGCGCGCGACCTGCATGACGTCACCGGCCACAAGCTCACCGCGCTCAAGATCAACCTGCAGATCATGCAGCAGCGGGTCAAGGACAACGCCGAGCTGCGGGATTTCGTCGACCGCTCCGCGCAGATCGCCGACGACCTGCTCTCCGACACCCGCATCATCGTGCGCCAGATCAGCGGCTCCGAGGGCCTCGCCCTCAACGAATCCCTGCAGAAGCTCGCGACGCTGCTGCCCGAGGGGATGATCACCGTCGAGCTCGAGGAGGACCTGCGCGTGCAGAGCGGCGAGGTCGCGCGGCTCCTGCTGCGCGCCGGCCAGGAAGGCGTGTCGAACGCGCTGCGCCACGGCGGCGCGACCCGCATCCAGTTGAGCCTGCGCAAGATCGCCGACCGCTTCGTGCTGCGCATCCTCGACAACGGCCGCGGGCTGCGCGGCAAGCCGGCGGGGTTCGGTCGCAGCCAGCTCGCCGCGCGCGTCAAGGACCTGAACGGCGAGTACCGGCTGATCGACCACGCCGCCACCGGCGGCAGCGGCTGCGAGCTCGAGATCACCCTGCCCGACGAAGGCTCGCCGAACGCCTGACGGCTACAGCAGGCCCGCCGCGATGGCGCGGATCACCGCTTGCGTGCGGTCGCGCGATTCGAGCTTGATCATCAGGTCGCTCATGTAGTTCTTGACCGTGCCTTCCACGAGGCCGAGCGCCTGCGCGATCTCCTTGTTGGTGAGGCCGGTCGCCGCGAGCCGCAGCACCGCCTTCTCGCGCTCCGTGAGCGTGGTGTCGAAGGACACCACATCGCCGAGATGCTCGGCGGGCCGCGTCGCCCGCCGCACCTGGTTCGTGACCACCGGGCTCATCCACTGGCCGCCGGTCGCGACCGCCTCGATGGCGGCGAGCAGGTCCTCGGGCGAGGCGCCCTTCAGCAGGAAGCCCTTGGCGCCGACGGCGATCGCCTCATCGAGCAGGTTGGCCTCATCGAAGGTCGTGAGCAGGATCACCGGGATGGGCCGCGCCCAGGTGTTGATGCGGCGCACCACGTCGAACCCGTTGAAGCCCGGCATGCGGATGTCCGAGACCACCACATCGACCGGCTCGCGGCGCAGTTGGGCGATCAGCTCGGTCGGCTGTGTCGTCGCATACTCGACGGTGATCGCGGGCATGGTGTCGAGCAGCATGCGCAGCCCCTCGAGGACGAGGGACTGGTCATCGACCAAGGCTACGCGGATGATCCCGGTCAACCCGTGCGGGTCCAGCTGGCCTTGACCTTCTTCGAGGGCGCCACGAGACCCACGGAGTTGCCGTTGGCCACCACGTCGATGCCCTGCGAAGCCGTCGGCACCACGCGCACCACGCCACCGGCGTTGACCACCTGGGCGGTCGCGAAGCTGCCGTCATCAGCGGTGACCGACACGATGTAGTGACCGTCCGCGACCGCCTCGAACAGCGGCGCGACCGTGCCGAAGGAGACGAAGAGCTCCTTGCCGCCGGTGTTGACGACGCGGCCGCGCAGGCGCGCCGCGTCGACGTTGTCGATCACCGCGCCGTCGGCGTCCAGCTCCTTGAAGCGGGCCTTGTCGGCCTCGATGCGCGCCGCGCGCAGCTCTTCGATGTAGGCGCGGTCGGCGGTCAGGTTCTGGACCTTGAAGGTCGGGGTGAGCACGATCATGGTGTCCGGCTCACGGGTGAGCTCGAAGCGCGCCACGAAGGCCTCGGCCTTGCCGAGACGCTCATCGATCTTGATGACCTGCTCTTCGGCCTTGAAGAGGCGCTCTTCGACCATCGCCAGCGTCTGCTCGGCGGTGACGAGGCGCGCGTCCTGCGCGTCGAGGCGGTCGGCCTGCTGCTTCATGCCCTCGATCAGCACGGGGATGAAGCCGGTGTAGTTGACCGACTTGAAGCCCTGCGCGTCGGTCGAGACGAGCTCCGGCAGGATCCGCTCCACGTCCTGCGCGATCACGCCGATCTGCGGCCGCGGCGAGAAGCCCCGGTCCGGGAAGGCCGCGCGGTTCCAGTCGTAGGACACGCCCTGCAGCTTGCGCACGATCGACAGCGCGTCGGTGATCGCCTGGATGTTGGTCTTGAAGCGGGCGTCGGAGGACTGGTTGAAGTTGTTCGCGACCACATCGCCCGTGACCCGGACGTTGCCGTTGACCTCGAGCTTGTTGCCGCCGGTCGCGGCCGCGCCCGTACCGATGCTCATCGCGCCGGAAGCGTCGACGATGACCTGACCGGCGCCGGAGCTGTCCTGGACCTCGAACAGGCTCGCGGTCTGGCCAGCGGCGCCACGGACGATCAGGCCGATGGTGTCTGCGAGACCGGTGTTGACCTGCAGCTGCGCGCCGATGGTCGCGCCGGTGCCGATGCCGACCCGACCGTCGCCGCCGATGCGCAGGCGCTCGACACCGCTCGTGTTGATGGTGATGAAGTTGCTCGCGCCGGCCGTGGCGAGCTGCAGCGACGCCGAGCTCGTGACGAGCGGTGCGGTGAGCTCCGGCGCCACGAGCCAATCGTTGGCGGTGAGCGTGTCGGTGGTGATGGCGTCGGTGAGGAGCCCGCCGTTGGCCGTGAGCAGGCCGGTGAGCGTGGTCGCCCCCGTCACGGACAGCGCGCCCTGCAGCGTCGTGATGCCGGTGACCTCGAGTTCGCCGCCGATGAGTCCGTCGCCGGTCGTGGTGATCGAGTCGGACGAGACCGTGGTGAACCGGCCGGTGCTCGGGGTGGTCGCACCGATGGCGCTGCCCTCGATACCGCCCGTCGCCCGCAGCACGCCGCCGATGGTGCCGTCACCGGTGGTGGTGAGGGAGGCGGCGCCGAGCGTGGTGGTCGTGATGCCGCCGTTGGCCGTGAGCGCGCCGGTCAGCGTGGTGACGCCGGTCACCTGCAGGCTGGTGGACGCCGTCAGCGTGTTGGTCACGATGCCGCCCTTGGCCTCGACCCCGCCGTCGAAGGTGGCGTTGCCCGTCACCGCGAGCGTGCCCCCGACCGAGGCGGCGCCGTTGATCGCGACCGCGCCATCCGCACCGACGACCAACCTGTTGTTCCCGGCCGTCGCGAGGGAGATCGTGCCGGTCGCACTGGCGGCAGCCAGGATCATGGGGCCGTCCGTGGCGGCAAGCGCCAGCAGGGACGTGCCGATGACGCTCTGCGCGTTCAAGGAGGAGAACGAACCGGCGGCGGGGCTGTTCGCGCCGATCGTGACGCCGTCGATGGACCCGCCCGTGAGCGCCACGTTGTTGGCCTGCAGCTGGCCGGCCGCCGTGACGATGGCGCGGACGCGGTTGTTGGTCACGAGCCGCAGGTCGACGTTGTTCGTGGTGCCGATGAAGTTGCTGCCCGGCGTCGGCGCGTTGCCGAGCGTACCGCCGCTGCTGGTGGCACCGTTGCCCGTCAACGTCCAGGCCGCGCCCGCCGTGACCGGGTTGACCCAGACCAGGTTGCCACCGCCGTCGGTCGACAGCACATTGCCGCTGTCACCATCAGCGCCCGGCAGCGTCCAGACGCGGTTGCCGGTGAGCACGTTCGGCGCACGGAACCCGATGAAGTTGTCACCGGCGAGGTCGGTGAACTGCAACGCCGGCGTGATCGAGGCACCGGTCGCGGCTTGCAACGTCATGGTGCCAGAGGCCAGCAAGGTGGCGGTCGTGATGCCGCCGTTCGCTTCGAACAGGCCGCCGACGCTGCCGCCGCCGGTCACCTCCAAGGTAGGCGTGTTCAACCCGCCGTCGGCGTTCAGCGTGTTCACGAGGGTGGTCGTGCCGTTGACCGTCAACGCGCCCACCAGCTCCGTCGCGCCGTCGACCCGCAGCGTACCGCCGATGACGCCGGCGCCCGAAGTGGTGAGGGTCGTGGTGCCGACCCCGCCGTTGGCCGTCAACACGCCGGTGAGCGTCGTCGTGCCGGTGGCTACCAGATTGGTGAAGCGGCCGGTGTTCGGCGTGATGGTGCCGATCGCGGTGTTCTCGATGCCGCCCGTGGCACGCAGCACGCCGCCCACGGTGCCGTCACCGGTGGTGTTGAGGGTGGTCGTCGAGACGCCGCCGTTCGCGGTCAGCAGGCCGCCGAAGGCGCCCGTGCCGGTGGCGTCGACATTGGTGGTGTTGAGGCCATTGCTGGCAGTGACGAGACCGGTCAGCGTCGAGGTGCCGTCGACCGTCAGCGTATTGCCCAAGGTGGTCGCCTGGGTCACACCCAGGGTGCCCGCCACCGTCGCATTACCGGTCGTGGCCAAGGTGGTGAAACGACCCGTGCTGGCGTTGGTCGCGCCGATCGCGGTGTTCTCGATGCCGCCCGTGGCGCGCAGCACGCCACCGACCGTGGCGTTGGAGGAGGTGGCGAGGGTGGTCGTCGAGACGCCGCCGTTCGCGGTCAGCAGGTCACCGAAGGTGCCCGTGCCGACGGCACCGACATTGGTGGTGTTGAGGCCATTGCTGGCAGTGACGAGCCCGGTCAGCGTCGAGGCGCCGTCGACCGTCAGCGTATTGCCCAAGGTGGTCGCCTGGGTCACACCCAGGGTGCCCGCCACCGTCGCATTACCGGTCGTGGCCAAGGTGGTGAAACGACCCGTGCTGGCGTTGGTCGCGCCGATCGCGGTGTTCTCGATGCCGCCGGTGACGGTCAGCGTGCCGCCGATGCTGCTGTTGCCGACAGCACGGAAAGTACCGTTGACCTCAAGCAGGTTAGTCGGGTTCGCGGTGTCGATGCCGATATTGCCGCTGTTGGCGATGCGCATCCGCTCGCCACCGTTGGTGCTGAACGCCAGCACGCCGGACGCCGGCATGTAAATGCCGGTACCTCCGTTGTTGCCGCCGGTCACGAGCGCGAACTTGAGCGCGGTCGCGGTGCCAGTGGTCGCGAGGTTGCTGCCGTCGAAGGTGAGCGCCGTACCCGTGGTCAGCTGCCGGCTGGCATTGAGGTAGGCGATGCCGTTGGCCGTTCCGCCGTTCAGCGTCACGGTACCGGAGGTGGTCAGCGTCGACAGGCTGGTCGCACCGGTCACATCCAGCGTGCCGCCGATCGAGCTGTTGCCTGCGGCGCGGAAGGTGCCGTTCACGTCGAGGAGGTTCGTCGGGTTGTTGGTGCCGATACCGACGTTGCCGTTCGCCGCGACCCGCAGGCGCTCAGCGCCGTTGGTGCTCGCGGTGATGACGTTGGTGGTACCGCCTGCCGTCAGCGACAGCGTGCCGGCGTCGGCCGTCAGCGCGAGCGTGGTCGTGCCGTTCACCGTGGGAGTGCGCACGCCACCCGTGGCCGTGGTCAGGCCGGTGACGCCCAGCGTGCCCGCCACCGACGCATTGCCGGTCGCATCGAGGGTGGTGAACCGGCCCGTGTTCGCCGTGCCCGCGCCGATCGCGGTGTTGTTGATGGCGCCGTTGCGCACATCGATGTTCTGGATCCGGAACTCGCCCGAATCGTCGACGATCGCGCGCACCACGTTGCCGGCGACGAACTGCAGCGGCTGCGAACTGGTGGAGCCGAGGTAGCTGCCGACCGGCGCGCCGTTGAGGTTGGTGTTGCCGTCGCCCGAGGCGCCGATGGCGTTGCCGCTCAAGCCCCAGGCGTTGGCCGTGACCAGGCCCGCCACAGAGACATTGGACAGCAGACCGGTATTGTTGGTGACGACGATGCGGTCGTTGCCGCCCATGCTGCTGTTGAGCGACGTGCCGAGCGCGCTGAGCGTCGTGTTGCCCGTGACGCCAAGCGTGCCGCCGAGGGTGGTGGCCTGACCCGCTGCCACGCTCAGCGTCGAAGAGAAGCTCGCAGCGCCCGTCACCCCGAGCGTGCCGCCGAGGGTCGCCGCGCCGGTCGCGCCGAAGGTACCGGTGACATCGAGGGCCCGCGCCGGGGCCATGCCGATGCCGACTCCGCTCGCGGTCACGCGCATGGTCTCGGTGCCGCCCGCGCTGAAGCCGAGCGTGTTCGTGGCCGGCAGGAACATGCCGTTGCCCGTCGCCGTGCCGCCGGTCGGGATGAACTTCGCGGCCGAGGCCGTGCTCGTCACGCCCAGCGTGCCGCCGACGGTCGTGTCGCTCGCCACCGCCAGCGTGCCGCCGAGGGTCGCGTTGCCGGTCGCGCGGAATGTGCCGTTCACATCGAGGCGCAGCTGCGGGTCGTTGGTGCCGACGCCAACGTTGCCGTTGTTGTCGAGGCGCAGGCGCTCGGCGCCAGCGGTGCTGAAGGCCACCTCGTCGGCCGCCGGCAGGTACATGCCGTTGCCGGCCGTCACGTTGCCCGTCGGGATGAACTTCGAGGCGGTCGCCGTGCTGGTGACACCCAGCGTGCCACCCAGCGTGGTGTTCCCGGTGACATTCAGCGTGTTGCTGACCGTGGTCGCGCCATCCACCTGCACGGTGTTCCGCAGGCGCGTGGTGCCGGTCACATCGAGCGCCCCGGTGATCGTGCCGTTGCCGGCGACGGTCAGGTTGCTGCCGAGCGAGGTGGTACCGGTCACGGTCAGCGTGTTGTTGATCTGGGTCGCGCCGTTGAGGGTCGTCGCGTTGGCCACGGTCAAGGTGTTGCTGAGCGCCGTCGCACCCGCCACATCGAGCGAACTCGAGAGCGTGGTCGCGCCCGACACACCGAGCGTGCCCGAGAGCTGCGTGTTGCCGGCGTTGCTGATGCGCGCCACGACGCCGCCGCCATTGTTGCGGGCCTCGAAGAGGTTGGCGGTCTGGCCGCCCGCGCCGCGGACGATGAAGCCGACATCGCCGGCGTTGACGGTGTTGACCTGCAGCGCCGCGCCGAGCGTGACCGGCGGCGTCGCTCCGGCGTTGATCATGACGCGGCCGGTCGAGAAATCGCCGTACACAAGATTGTTGTCGCGGCTGTTGGCGATGTAGAGACGGTTGCTGCCGGTCTCGTCGTAGGCCGCCTCGAAGCCGAGCGCGACATTGCCGCTGCCCTCGACGTTGTCGCGCAGGGCGTCGACGCCGACCGCGACGTTGTTCAGGCCGACGAAGTTGCCCTGCATCGCCCGCACGCCGAGCGCGGTGTTGCGCTCGCCGAGCGTATTCAGGCGCAGCGCATCGGTGCCGAACGCGGAGTTCTCGTCGCCGCCGTTGTTGTCGGCGAGGGCACCGGTGCCGACCCCGGTGTTGCCCGGCATGGCGTCCTTGCCGCGGCCCACGGTGACCCCGTTGGCGACCAGGTTACGGGCCGTGCGGAAGGTGCCGCCCGAATCGATCATCGCGCGGATGAGGTTGTTGGTCACGAAGCCGACATCGCGGCTGTCGGTGGTGCCGAGGAAGTTGCCGGTCGGCGCGCTGCCGAGCGTGCCGGGCTGCGTGATGACGGCGTTGCCGGTAAGACCCCAGGTGGTCGCCGTGATGAGCTTCACCGTGTCCACCTGCATCAGGCGACCCTGCGCGTTGGACACGACGAGCCGGTCGCCGACCGTGACCACCTGATTGGTGGGTCCGCTCAGGCTGCGCAGGTTGACGGAACCCGCCGCGTTGACCGTGAGTTCGCGTTGGAAAGCGTTGCTGGCGAGATCGTAGCCCTGGATCTCCAAGAGATTGGCGACCTGGCCCGGGAAGCCGCGGGCGACCAAAGCCGGCGACACGGCGGCAGCGGAATTGACCTGCAACTGCGGCAGCGACTCGTTGGCGGGGTCGATCAGGGCAGGACCGTTCAGGTCACGGTCGCCGATGAAGACCCGACCGTCTTCGTCGATGCGCAGGCGCTCGCTGCCGTTGGTGGCGGCGGTGATGCGGCTGAGCCCGCCGGCGTTGAGCGACAGGTTGCCGGCCGAGGTCGTGACGGCGAGGTCACCGGCGTTGCGCAACAGCGGCGTGGTGACGGAGGTGCCCGCGACCGCCGTCGTGAACTGCGCCGCGGCGGGCGCGTTGAGGCCGATGGTCGTGCTCTCGATGGTGCCGCTCGCGATCGCGACATCGGCGATCTGGAACTCACCGCCCGAGGTCAGGGTCGCGCCGATGGCGCCGTTGGTGCCGAAACGCAGGTCGGCTTCGTCGGTGGTGCCGAGGAAATCGTCAGCCGTGGTGTTGGCATTGCCGCGCAGACCCCAGGCCGAGGAGGTCACGAGGGCGCTGCGCGAGATCTGCGCCAGGCGACCGCTGGAGTTGGCCACCACGACCCGGTCGAAGTTCGCGTCATTGGCACCCGCGCCGCCACCGAGCGTGCCGAAGGTGACCGTGCCCGAGGCATTGAGCGCCGGGACGCTGGTGGTACCGCTGACGGTGAGCGTGGTGCCGACGGTCGAGGCGGTGCGACCGATGCTCAGCAGCGAGGTGCCGCCGCGGTTCACCGACAGCAGCGCCGAGCCGCTGGTGCCCGCGGTGCCGTTGACGGCGAGACCGACGACATCGTCTCCCGCGGTCTCGACCTGCAACTGCGCCGTTGGGATGCCCGTGCCGATGCCGATCAGGCCGTCGGGCGTGATGCGCATACGCTCGACATCATCGTCGAGGGGACGGGTCGAGAACAGGATCGGGCTCGCCGCACCGCGCGCCGTCAGGCCGATCTGGCCGCTGTTGGCGACGAGGCTGATGTTGCCGCCGCTGGCCGTGAAGCCGAGCGAACCGCCCGTCATGCCGGGCGCGTTGACCACCGAGTTGGCGGCCAAGGTCGTGAACGCACCCGATGCGCGGCTGCTCGCGCCGATGCTGGTGCCGTTGATGGCACCGCCACCCAAGGCGACGTTGTCGGATTGGAACTGCCCGCCGCGCGTGACGATCGCGCGCACCAAGCCGTTCGTGACCAAGCGCAGGTCTTTGTCGCTGGTGGTGCCGAGGTACTTACCGGTCGGCGCGTCGCCGAGGCCGCCCCCGCTCGCAGTGATCGGATTGCCGGTCAGCGCCCAGGCGTAGTCCGCCACGAGGCCTTCCGGCGTGACTTGGGAGATCACACCGCTGTCGTTCGACAACACCACGCGGTCGTTGCTGCCGAGGGAACTGTTCGCCGTGCCGGCCAGCGTGTTGAAGGTCGCACTCTCGCTCACGTTGAGCGCGCCGGTCAGCACCGTGCTGCCGTTGACGGCCAACGCCGTGGTGCCGGGCACGAGCGTGGCGATGCTCACACCGGTGCGGCGTGCGCGCAGCACCGGGGTCGGGTCTGAGGGATCCAAGGCATTGGCGATACCGACCCGCAGCAGGTCGCCGGTCGAGGGCGCAGTACCCACAACCAGCAGTCCCGCCGTGGAATCTTGGGTGGTGTTGATCTGCAGCATCGAGTTCTCGATGGCTGCGGCACCGCCGATGACGATCGGGCTGAGCTGACCGCCGACGATGCGCAGCCGCTCGCGGTCGTCGGTGCGGAAGGCGATGGTGTTGTTGCCGCCCACCTCGAAGGTGATGCCCTGTGGGTCGGTGCCGATCGTCGACAACGAGATGGCGCCGTTGGTGGCGGTCAGGGCGATGTTGCCGCTGTTGGCGATCAAGGGCGTCACCACCGAGGTCCCTGCGGTCAGGGTGTTGGTGACCGCAACACCGGTGAAGGCGCCCGTCGAACGCGTGGTCGCGCCGATCGGCATGCCGTCGATACGACCGCCCGTGAGCACGGCGTTGTTGGACTGGAACGCGCCGTCCGCGGTGAGGATCGCTCGCACCCGACCGCCGGTGACGAGGCGCAGATCGATGGCATCGTTCGTACCGAGGTAGCGACCGACCGGCACCTCGCCGAAGCCGCCGCTGGTCTCATCCGTGAGGGTGTTGCCGAACAGGCTCCAGCCGACATTCGCGATCAGCGCTGAGGGGGATACCTGCGCCAGCCGGCCCGAACCGTTCGCGAGGACGATGCGGTCGTTGCCGCCGAGGCCGCCCGAGGCAGCGCCGCCCAGGGCGCCGAAAGTGATCGTGCCGCCCGCGTTCACGGCGCCCGCCGTGACGAGGTTACCCGTGCGCTCGACGCGGAAGTTGGTCGGCGAACCGGTCGTACCGATCTCCAGGAGATTGGCCGCCGGGCTCGTCGCAGCGCCGGTGATGCGCAGGCCGACGGTGTCATCGTCCACCGGCACCACCTGCAACTGCGCCGCAGGCGAGACGGTGCCGATGCCGACCTGTCCGGTCGCGGTGACCGTGAGGCGATCCGAGCCGGCGGTCGCGACGGTGAGCGCGCCGCTGGCGTTGATACGGGGCGTGCGGATCCAATCTTCGACGCGCACGGTGTCGAACTCCGGGTCGCGCGTCAGGGTGCCGTTCACGCCCGGGATCGTGACCGTGACGTTGTTGCCTGAGCCCGTCGCAATCACACCCTCGCCCACGAAATTGAGCCGCCCGAGTGACAGCGTCAACTGGTTGCCTTCGTCGTCGACCGCGACGCTGCTGCCGCCACCGCCACCGCCGCCACCGCCACCGCCGCCCACCAGATGGAACTTCGAGAGGTCGAACTGCTGCAGTTCACCGTCCGCATTGGCCAGCACCACGCGGTCGAAGCCTGACAACACCACCTCGTTGCGGGCGCCGCTGAGGCTCGCGATCTTCGTCAATGACGTGCCGTTGACGGTCAGGCCGTTGACCGCCGTATTGTTCGCACCGGCGACCGTCAGCCGGCCGCCAACACCGAACGTACCGCCGACCGAACCGTCGGAGCTCGCGCGGAAGGTGCCGACGATGTCGAGGGTCCGGTCCGGCGTGGTCGTGCCGAGGCCGAGACGCCCGTCCGTGGTCAGGCGCATCCGCTCGGTGCCGAGGTCGGTGGTCAGGAACCGGATCGGGCTCTCCGAGCCGGCCGCGAGGGTGATCGCGCCCGCCGTGTTGCCCGCGGTGGCCGTCGTGGACAGCGTCAAACCGTCGTTGACACGGGTCACGAGCGGCGTGTTCACCGACGACCCCGCATTGACCGTCGAGGCGTTCAGGGTGGTGAATGTGCCCGCGGCCGCGCCGCCCGAACCGATCGTGGTGTTGTTGATGGCACCGCCGCCGATCGCGACGTTGTTGGTCTGGAACTGGCCGCTTGCGGTGATGGTGACGCGGGTGGCGTTGTTGGTGCGGAAGCGCAGGTCGTTGTCATCGGTGGTGCCGATGAAGTTCCCCGCACCGATCCCGGCGTTGCCCGAGAGACCCCAAGCCTCAGCCGTCACGAGTGTCGACCGCGCGACCTGCGACAGTTGACCCGAGGCGTTGGCGACCACGACGCGATCGCCCGACAAGCCGCCGGCGGCGCCGCCGAGCGCGGTGAGGGTCGTCGCCCCCGTGACATTGAGCGAGGCCACGGTGGTGGCGCCGTTCACGATCAGCGGGTTGTTGACGATCATCTCCGTACGGCGGACCCGCAGCACATCATTGCTGCCCGAACGCACGACCATGAGGTCGCCGGTCGCGCCCGCCGTTCCGCTCACGATCAACCCGAACTCAGAGTCGACCGGCGTGTTGACCTGCAACTGCGCGCCCGGCGTGGTGGTGCCGATGCCCACGCGACCGAGGGCGCCGGTGATGCGCAGCCGCTCGACATTGTCGGTGAACAGCGAGATCGGGTTGTCACCGCCGGCGGCGACGGTGACGCTGCCCGGCGAGACCGCGCCCGCGGTCGACAGGGTCAACGCGCCATTGTTGGCGATGACCGCGAGGTTGCCCGTTCGGGTCACGAGCGGAGTGATGACCGAGGTGCCGGCGGTGATCGTGGTCCCGGCGGTGATGCTGGAGCCCGCGGCCACCGTGGTGCTGGACGTCACGGTCGTGAACGCACCGGGCGCGCGGGTGGTGCCGCCGATGGTGACGCCGTCGATGGTGCCGCCGCCCAGGGCGACATTGTTGGTCTGGAACTGACCGTCCGCCGTGAGGATCGCGCGGACGAGGTTGTTGGTGGTGAAGCGCAGGTCGACCTCATCGCGGGTGCCGAGGATGCGCGAGCCGGCGGTCGGCGCACTGCCGAGGGCGCCACCACTCGTTCCGCCGATGTTGCCGTCGATCAGCCAAGTGTTCTCGTTGGTGAGTTGCGAGAAGGCGATCTGAGAGAAGTTGCCGGCGCTGTTGGCGATGACGACGCGGTCGTAACCGGAGGGCGTCGAATTGTTCGGGGATCCTGCGCCGATGCCGATGACGCGCAAGGAATCGGCGGTGACCCCACCGGCCGCGGTCACGCTGCCCGCCTGCGTGACGGTGAAGCGCGACGCGCCGCCCACCTGGGCCTCGATGAGGTTGGCGGTCTGCCCGACGACGCCGTTCACGACGAGCAGCTTGGCACCGGCCGAGGTGTTGTTGACTTGGAATTGGGCGCCCGGCGAATTCGTGCCGAGCCCGAGCCGGCCCTCACTCGTCAATAGCAGGCGCTGGGTGCCCCCGGTCGAGAAGGTGATGTCGTTGGTGGTGCCGCCGGCCGCGAGCGCGAGACCCCCGTCGGCTGCGGTGACCGACAGCGCGCCGCCGCTCTGCACCACCGGCGTGGTGACCGAGGTGTTGGCCGACACAGTGTTCGCCGCGAGCGATGTGAAGGTACCCGCAGCCGGCGTGCTGTTTCCGATCGTCGTGCCGTTGATCGTGCCGCCGCCGATCGCGATGTTGTTGGTCTGGAACTGGCCGGCCGCCGTGAGGATCGCCCGCACCCGGTCGTCGGTGACGAAGCGGATCGGCTGGGCATCGCGCATGCCGAAGAATCGCCCGGTCGCGGTCTGCCCGATATTGCCGCCGCTCGTGATACCGGTGTTGCCGGCCAGCAGCCAGGTCGCTTCGTTCGACAGCTGCGAGAACGCGATCTGCGACAAGCGGCCGTCCGAGTTGGCGACGACCACACGGTCATAGCCCACCGGCGTCAAAGTGTTGGGATCTCCCGCACCGACATCGGCCACCTGCAACGAGGCGGCGCTCACCAGACCCGCCGGGTTGATCGAGAAGCGGGTCGCGTTGTTGACGCGAGCTTCGAAGAGGTTCGCGGTCTGCCCCAACACGCCGTTGACGACGAGACCTCGCGTGGTGCCGAGCCCCGCATTCACCTGCAGCTGCGCATCCGGGGTGACATTCGCGCCGACGCCGACGCGACCGGTGGTCGTGACGCGCAGGCCCTCAACGGTGGCGCCGCCGCGCAGGATCAGGTTGCCGGCGCTCGAGACCTCGCCCGCGCGCAGCGAGGCGACATCGAAACGGCCATCCGCGGTGTTGAGGATGGCGCGCACGGTGTTGTTGGTGACGAGGCGCAGGTCGCTGGCGTTCTTGGTGCCGAGGAAGCTGCCGGTGGGGAAGTCCCCCAAGTCGCCGCCGCTCAACGGCACTGTGTTACCCACCAGACCCCAGGCGTACTGGTCGACGAAGGCACCCGGCGACACCTGCGCGACGCGACCCAGTGGGTTGGCGACGACGATGCGGTCGTTGTCGCCCATGTCCGTGTCCGGCGCACCGCCGGAGATGGACACGAACGAAGTCTCGTCTTCGGTGACGAAGGGGCGCGCCACGCGGGTCTCGCCGTCCGCGGCGACGCTGAAGTAGGTGGTGCCGCTGCCGCTCTGGATGTCGATGATGCGGCCGGTCTGCAGGAGGTTGCCACGCACCATCAAACCCGGCATCGTCGGGCTCCGGTTCTGGATCATCACCTGCGCCGAAGTCGGCGTGCTGGTGCCGATGCCGATACGACCGAGGGCATCCACACGCATGCGCTCGGCGCCAGCAGTGCTGAAGATGATCGGGTCGGCGTTGAGCGCGCCGAGGTCGAGGGTGCCATTGCTGGTGACCGAGGGCGTGCGCACGCCGACATCGGCCGTGACGAGCCCGGTCGCGCGCAGGGTGTTGTTGACCTGCGAGGCGCCGGCGACGGTCAGGGTGCTGTTGAGGGTGGTGGCACCCTGGGCGCGCAGCGTGCTGTTGAGGACAGTCGCACCCGTCACATCCAGCGTGCTGGAGAGCGTGGTCGCACCCGACACGCCGAGCGTGCCGTCGAGTTGCGCGTTGCTGCGGGCGCGGAAAGTGCCGTTGACCTCGAGGAGGTTCGTCGGGTTCGTGGTGCCGATGCCGACATTGCCGCCGCTGGTGATCCGCAGGCGCTCAGCGCCGTTGGTGCTCGCGGTGATGATGTTGGCACCGCCCGCCGTGAGCGACAGCGTGCCGGCGTCGGCCGTCAGGCCGAGCGTGGTCGTGCCGTTCACCGAGGGCGTGCGCACGCCACCCGAGGCCGTGGTCAGACCGGTCACGCCCAGTGTACCCGCCACCGACGCATTGCCGGTCGCATCGAGGGTCGTGAAGCGGCCGGTGTTCGCCGTGCCCGCGCCGATCGCGGTGTTGTTGATGGCGCCGCCGCCGATCGCGACATTGTTGGTCTGGAACTGGCCGCCCGCGGTGATGACCGCGCGCACCATGTTGTTGGTGACGAACTGCAGGTTCTGGTTGCTGGTCGCACCCAGGAAGTCGCCTGTCGGCCCGACATCCAAGGTGGCGGCGGACGACGTGATCGGGTTGCCACGCAGAGTCCACGCATTCGCGGTGACCAGGGCCGAGGTCGACACCTGCGACAGCACGCCCGTGTTGTTGGCCATCACGATGCGGTCGCCCGCGATCGACGTCGCCGCGGTGCCGCCGAGGTTGGTCAGCGTGGTGACGCCCGTAACGCCAAGCGTGCCGCCGAGGGTGGTGGCCTGACCCGCTGCCACGCTCAGCGTCGAAGAGAAGCTCGCAGCGCCCGTCACCCCAAGCGTGCCGCCGATCTCGCTGTTGCCGCTCGCGCGGAGAGTGCCGGTCACATCGAGGGTCCGCGCCGGCGTCATGCCGATGCCGACGCCGCTCGCGGTCACCCGCATGGTCTCGGTGCCGCCCGCGCTGAAGCCGAGCATGTTCGTGGCCGGCAGGAACATGCCGTTGCCCGTCGCCGAGCCGCCGGTCGGGATGAACTTCGCGGCCGAGGCCGTGCTCGTCACGCCCAGCGTGCCGCCGACGGTCGTGTCGCTCGCCACCGCCAGCGTGCCGCCGAGGGTCGCGTTGCCGGTCGCGCGGAATGTGCCGTTCACATCGAGGCGCAGCTGCGGGTCGTTGGTGCCGACGCCGACATTGCCGTTGTTGTCGAGGCGCAGCCGCTCGGCGCCGGCGGTGCTGAAGGCCACCTCGTCGGCCGCCGGCAGGTACATGCCGTTGCCGGCCGTCACGTTGCCCGTCGGGATGAACTTCGAGGCGGTGGCGGTGCCGGTGACGGCCAGAGTGGTGCCGACCGTCGCCGCACCGGAGGTGGTCAGCGTCGTCGTCTCGGTCCCGCCGTTCGCACGCAGCAGACCACCGATGGTGACGGCGTTGTTGAAGGTCGCGGCGTTCGCCACCAAGAGCGTGCTGTTGAGGGTGGTGGCGCCCGAGACGGTGAGTGCGCCACCCAGGCTGGTGAAGCCGCCCGTCGCGACCGTGAGGCTGGAGTTGAAGAACGCCGGGCCGGTGGCGCGGAACGAACCGGCGACATCCAACAGGTTCGACGGTGAGGTGGTGCCGATCCCGACGTTGCCGCCGCTGGTGATGCGCAAGCGCTCGGTACCGTTGGTGCTCGCCGTGATGATGTTGGCGCCGCCCGCCGCGAGCGACAGCGTGCCGGCGTCGGCGGTCAGGCCCAATGTGCTCGTGCCGTTCACGGTCGGCGTACGCACCCCCGCGCTCGCCGTGACCAGACCCGTCATCTGGCTGGTACCGGTGACGGCCAGCGTGCTGCTGAGCGTGGTCGCCCCGCCGACATTGAGCGCGCCGTCGAGCGCGCTGTCGCCGCGGACGCGCAGGCCGCCGTTGACATCAAGCGTCGCGGTCGGCGCGGTGGTGTTGATGCCGACGAAGCCGGCGTTCGCGCCCGTGCCGAGGATGCGGATGCGGTCAGCGTTGGCGGTGCGGATCGCAAGATCCGCGGCATCGCGGGTGCCGATGAAGTTGCCGTTGGCGGGGCTCGTGCCGAGGTTGCCGGTGATGGCCCAGGCCGTCGCGCCGACCAGCGTCTCGGTCGCGACCTGCGACAAGAGGCCGGTCGAGTCCGACATCACGACGCGGTCGAGGCCCGTGAGGTCCGTGCGCGCCGCGCCGCCGAGCGAGGTGACCGTGGCGCTGCCGGTGACGCCCAGGTTCCCGCCGAAGCTGCCATTGCCCGAGGCGGCGAGGTCGGTGGTGCTGATGCCGTCCGCCGCGGTCAGCAGCCCGGTCACACCGAGCGTGTTGTTGACCTGCGTGGCGCCGTCCACGGTCAAGGCGCTGTCGAGCGTGGTGGCGCCCGTCACGCGCAGGGTGTTGTTGAGCGTCGAGGCCCCGGCGACCGTGAGCGTATCGCCCAAGGTCGTGGCACCGATCACGCCCAGCGTGCCGCCGAAGCTGCCGGTGCCGCTCGCGACGAGGTTGGTGGTGTCGATGCCGCCGCTCGCGGTGAGCCGCCCCGTCACACCGAGAGTGTTGTTGATGGTCGAGGCGCCGAAGACGGTGAGGATGCTGTTGAGGGTGGTGGCACCGCCGACCGTGAGGGCGCCGTCGATGGTGGCGTTGCCCGTGGTGCCGAAGGAACCGGTGACATCGAGGGTGCGCACCGGGACCATGCCGATGCCGATACGGCCGTTCGGGTCGATGCGCAGCCGCTCGGTATTGGCGGTGCTGAACGCCAGCGTGTTCGCCTCGGGCAGGAACATGCCGTTGCCCGCGGCCGTGCCGCCGGTCGGGATGAACTTGGCGGCGGAGGCCGTGCCCGCCACGGTGACCGTGTTGCCGAAGGTGGCGGCGAGCGCGGCATTGAACGTGCCGTTCACGTCCAGCGTCGCGCCTGGGTTAGCCTGGTTGATGCCGACGTTGCCGCCGGTGGTGATACGGAACCGCTCCTGGCCGCTGGTACTGGCGCGGATATCGCCGCCGGTCGCCTGGAGCGTGAGATTGCCCGCCGAGGACGCCAACTGCAGCGCCGACCCGGTGACGAGCGGCGTCGTCACCCGGTTGTTGGCGGTGAGGAAGGTGAACACGCCGGTCGAGGGCGAGAGGTTGCCGATCGCCGTATCGTTGATCGCGCCGCCGCCGATCGCGACGTTGTTGGTCTGGAACTGGCCGGCGCCGGTGATGATGGCGCGGACCCGGTTGCCGGTCACGAAACGCAGGTCGACCGGGGTCGATTCGTCGATCGTGCCGAGGAAGTTCGTGCCGAAGGTCGGGGTCGCGCCCAGCACGCCGCCACTGGTGGTCGCGCTGTTGCCGAGCAGCGTCCAGCCCGAGCTCGCGGTGAGCGGGTTGATCCACTGCAGCCGGCCACCGCCGTTCGTCGCGAGCACGTTGCCGCTGCCGCCGTCGCTGTCCGGCAGCGTCCAGATGAGGTTCGCGCCGATGGCATCGGGCGCCTTGAAGCCGACGTAATTGGCGCCCGAGAGGCCGGCGAAGCGCAGTTCGTTGGTGTTGCCGGTGGCGCTGCCGAACGGAAGCAGCGTCAGCGAACCGTTGGCGTTGGCGGTGAGGACGTTGCTGCCGTTGCCGCGCACGATCCGCAGCAGGTCGGCGGATTGGGTGGCGCTGTTGCCGCGGACGATGAGGCCCGGCGTGGCGTCGGCGCCGGTGTTGACCTGCAACGCGGCATCGACCGTGGCGCCGGTGTTGATGCCCACGCGGCCGGTGGAAGTGATGCGCAGGCGCTCGGTGCCGGCGGTGCCCGCCGTGCCGGTGGTGCCAAAGGTGATCGTGCCCGACGCGCCGGTCCCGGACAGGGCGAGCGTGCCGGCATTCGTGACGAGCGGGGTGGTGACGGAGGTGCTCGCCGCGAGCGTCGAGGTGTTGACGCCGCTGGTGGCCGTGACGACACCCGAAAGCAGGCTCGTGCCGGTGACGCTGAGATTGCCGCCGACGCTCGCATTGCCCGAGGCGGTGAGCGTCGTCGTCTGCGTACCGCCGTTCGCGCGGAGCAAGCCGGCGATGGTGACGTCGTTGCCGAAAGTCGCTGCGCCGTTCGGGACCGCCAACGTGCCGTTGAGCGTCGTGGCGCCGGTGACGATCAGCGTGCCGTCGAGCTGCGCGTTGCTGCGGGCGCGGAACGTGCCGTTGACGTCGAGGCGCGCGCTAGGAGCCGTCGTGCCGATGCCGACATCGCCGGCGCTGGTGATGCGCAGGCGCTCGCTGCCGTTGGTGCTGGCGGTGAGGGTGCCGCTGGCGCCGGTCGCGTTCAGTGCCAGCGTGCCGGCGTTGGTCACCGAGGGCGTGGCGACGCCGCCGTTGGCGGTGAGGAGGTTGGTGACCGTGACGGTGTCGTTGAAGGTGGCCGCGCCCCGCGCACGCAGGCTGCCGTCGACATCGAGCCGGGCGGTGGG
>Ga0315904_10000808_pt1 | contig 49630 bp, 41 predicted proteins | sample LakEriMetagenome_6_FD_203529 | JGI IMG/M metagenome (GOLD analysis project Ga0315904, IMG submission 203529) | Freshwater fungal communities from buoy surface, Lake Erie, Ohio, United States - Buoy 12 MA120 | ecosystem: Environmental > Aquatic > Freshwater > Lake | place: USA: Lake Erie, Ohio...
ACGAACTGCCCGACGGCCTCAAGCAGGCCTTGCTGCTCGTCTACCACAAGGGCATGAAATATCGTGAGGCGGCTGACGTGCTCGGCATTCCGGTGGGGACCGTGAAGAGCCGGCTGCACGCGGCCGTTTTGAAACTGAACGAGTCGTGGCGCCGGAGCGGCCGCGGGCCCATCCCGGAGGCATGATGGTTATGGACCGGACATCGATGCGAGAGCAGCTCGTCGGCTACCTGTTCGGGGCCCTCGATGACGCCGAGACGATGCAGGTGGAGATGGCACTGGCCGACCCGCGGGTCGGCCCCGCCCTCCGCCGGGATCTCGACGCCTTGCGAATTGCGGTCAGGCCTCTAGATCGCGATCGCGACCCGTGTCCGCCGCCCCCCGGCCTGGCCGGTCGCACGATGCGGTTCATCGCCGCGCAATCCGCTCCGCGGCGGGAGCCGGCCGTCAGGCCCGCCCCGCGGCCGGTGATGCCGGCGGCACTGGAGCGGAGGGGCGCCGGCCCGCGGGCCTGGCTCGACCGCACGATCATGGCCGCCACGGCGCTGGCCGCCTGCGTGCTCGTCGCGCCGCTGCTGCTCGACTCGATCACCGAGGCCCGGGCCCGCCGCGCCGAACGGAACCTGCAACGGCTCTCCACCGGCCTGCAGGGTTACGCCGAATCGCATCGCATGTATCCCACGCCGCCGAGCTCGGGCCCGCTGTCGCGGGCCGGCCTCTACGCTCCGACACTCGTCTCCGAGCACCGCCTGGTGGCCGACGACGGCACCGTGCTGGTGCCCGACACGGAGCTCGCCCGCCGCGGCGGCTTTCGCGTGCCCTCGCTCGAGGAGCTCAAGGCCGCCGTCGGCACGCCGCGATTCGAGGAGATGGTGCGGACCATGGGGGGCGACTACGGCTACACCCTCGGCCACCGCGACCCGATGGGCGTGCTCCAGCCGAACCGCAACCAGCGGCGTGCCCACCACCCGATCATGGCCGACGCGCCCGATCACACCGATGAGCGGAGCGACAACCATCCCGAGGGCATTCATCACGTGCTCTACGAAGACGGCCGCGTGCAGCGGATCCTCCCCGACGGCCTCCATCACGGCGACGACCACATGTACCGCAATCACGAAGGCAAGGTCGCCGCGGGCAAGGACTCCGAGGACGCCGTCATCGGCGATTCCCACGACCAGCCCTGACCGGGCGGACCTTCGACGCAGGACGACGCTCGGAAACCGGCGCTACACGCCCGACGCCAGCGACTCCCGCGCCGCCTGGGCGACGGCCTCGGGCGTGATCCCGAAGTGCTTGTAGAGGGCGGGAGCCGGCGCGGACGCACCGAACGACCGCATCCCCACGAAGCGGCCGCGGAGCCCGATCCACTTCTCCCAGCCGAAGCCGCAGGCCGCCTCGCAGGCCACGCGGGCCGTGACCGCCGCGGGCAGCACGCTCTCACGATAGGCGGCGTCCTGCTCCTCGAAGAGATCCCAGCTCGGCAGGCTGACGACGCGGGCCTTTACGCCAGCCGCGGCGAGCTGCGCCGCCGCGTCGAGGCAGACCTGCACCTCGCTGCCGGTGCCGATGAGGATGCAGTCGGGCTTGCCGCCCGGAGCGTCGAGCAGCACGTAGCCGCCCCGGGCCGTGCCTGTGGCCGCGCCGTAGGTCGCGCGGTCGAGCGTGGGGATGTTCTGCCGGGAGAGCACGATCACGGCCGGCCGGTCGGGCCGGGCCATCACCACCCGCCAGGCCTCGGCCACCTCGTTGGCGTCGCCGGGGCGAAACACCGACAGCCCGGGCACCGCACGGGCGCTGGCGAGCTGCTCGATCGGCTGATGCGTGGGCCCGTCCTCACCGAGGCCGATGGAGTCGTGGGTGAGGACGTAGATCACGCCCAGGCCGCCGAGCGCCGAGAGCCGCAGCGCCGGCTTGAGGTAGTCAAAAAACACGAAGAAGGTCGCGCAGTAGGGCCGGAGGCCCGACAGGGCCATGCCATTGCAGGCCGCCGCCATGCCGTGCTCACGAATCCCGAAGTGAAAGTTGCGGCCGCCGTAGCCACCGGGCCCGAAGTCGCCGGCACCGGGCACGAGTGTCATCGTCGAGGGGGCGAGGTCGGCCGAGCCGCCGAGGAACCACGGCACGCCGGCGCTGATGCCCTGGATGACCTTGCCCGAGGAGACGCGGCTGGCGAGCCCCTTGGGGTCGGCCGGGAAGCAGGGAATGCCCTTGTCCCAGCCCGGCGGCAGGCGGCCGTCGAGGAAGTCGCGCAGCTCGCCGGCCAGATCGGCGTGGGCCTTGGAGTAGTCGGCCACCGACTTCTGCCAGCCCTCGTGGGCCTGCCGGCCGCGGGCACCGAGCGTCTGGGCGAAGTGCTCCGGCACCTCGGAAGGCACGCGGAACTGTGCGTCGGCCGGCCAGCCGTAGGCTGCCTTCGCGCCGGCGATCTCCTCCGCTCCCAGCGGTGCACCATGCGCCTCGTGGGAGCCGGCCTTCTTCGGCGCGCCGTAGCCGATCACGCTCTTCACGATCACGAGCGTGGGCCGCTTCTGTTCCGCCTTGAAGGCCCGGAGCGCCTGCTGCAGGGCGGCGGCGTCGTTGGCGTCGGCCACGTGCTCGACCCGCCAGCCGAGCCCCTCGAATCGCCGGGCCACGTCCTCGGTGAACGCCAGGTGCGTCTCCCCCTCGATCGTGATCGAGTTGTCGTCGTAGATCCAGCACAGGTTCGCCAGGCCCAGGTGTCCGGCGATCGACGCGGCCTCGGCGGCCACGCCCTCCATCAGATCGCCGTCGCTGCACAGCACGTAGGTGTCGTAGTCGAAGAGGGTGTGGCCGGGGCGGTTGTAGCGGGCCGCCAGCCACCGCGACGCGATCGCCATGCCGACGGAGTTGCCGCATCCCTGGCCCAACGGGCCGGTGGTCGTCTCGATGCCCGCGGTCATGTGGTGCTCGGGGTGGCCGGCGCACACGCTGTCGAGCTGGCGGAACCGCTTGATCTGCTCGAGCGACACCGCCGGCTCGTGGCGGGCCGCGTCGGTCGGGCCGCCGCGGCGGATGCCGGCCAGGTGGATCAGCGAATAGAGGAGCATCGAGGCGTGGCCGCAGGAGAGCACGAACCGGTCGCGGTTCGGCCAGGCGGGGTCGGCCGGGTCGTAGCGGAGGAAATCCTTCCACACCGCGAAGGCGACCGGCGCCAGGGCCATCGGCGTGCCCGGATGCCCGCTCTTGGCCGCCTCGACGGCGTCCATCGAGAGGGTGCGGATGGTGTCGATCGCGAGGCGGTCGAGGTCGATGGCGGCGGCGCGCGCCGGGGCCGCGGAGGGGACGGACATGGGGACTCCTTCGAGGGTGCTGGTGAGCGGCGAGTGTAGAAGCCTGCGGGAACGGGCGTCAACGTGCCCAAACCGGCTCACGGGCGGCATGAGTTGCGTCGCTGCGGCGAAGCGCCGACACGCTCCGCATCCTCACGCCGACCCGTTCGCCTCGCTCCTGACGATCTCCGGGAGGGGGGCCGTGCCCTCTCGCCCTCCATGGCTCCGCTTGCCAACGACGCCGGCTCTCGGGGCCCGGGAGGGGTTGCCCGTGCCCTCTCGCCCGGACGTTCGCTCCGGGCATCCCTGCCCTCCGCTCACTCGGAGGTGGCTGGCGCTCTCGCCCTCCGGGCTTCGCTGGCCACCTACGCCGGCTCGAGGGCACGGGCAACCCCTCCCTCATGTCGTGAGAAGTGACATTCAGGGAACTTCTGATTGGCAGAAGAAGTCTCGGGAGGGGGTGCCCCTGCCATGTCGCCGGGCTATGGAAGCAAGCGCAGGCAAGGATGCCGGAGCGCAGCGGACATGCAGTGAACGGAGGGCCGGAGGCCCGGAGAGAACGTCCGGAGACGTGGCAGGGGCACCCCCGACCTGCGGCCGACCTCGATAAACCCCGGGAAGAAGGTGCGGGACTTTTTGCCGCCTCACTGCGCGAGGTGGCGGCGGTAGGCGGCGTCGAGGTCGGCGTACTTTTGCCGACAGAGGCGAGACAGGGTTTCGGGATCGGCGGTGCCGGCGTAGACCCGCGCGAGATACTCGACGAACGCCTCGCGGTAGCGGCCGCGCTGGCCGTTCATGAAGAAGTCGGCGAGGCCGGCGATCTGGCTGTAGAGCTGCGGCAGCCGGGCGTCGGCCTGGAAGGCGGCGCGGCCCAGGGCCGTGAGCTCCTCCAGCGGCACGTAGAACGCGTCCTCCAGAAGCCGTTCCCGGGCGGCAGGCACGCGGCCCGCGTCGCGGCCCCCGACGGTCCAGCCGAAGGGGGCGGGCCGGATCGACTCCATGTAGCAGGCCGCCGCCTCGATCGCCCAGAAGCCGCACCGCTCGCCGGCCGCGGCGGCCAGTTTCTTCGTCGTCAGGCTCGACTCGGCGAATAGCTGGTGTGTCGCCTCGTGGTGCACCGTGCGCGGCTGGGGCGACGCATCCCCGGCCGCGGCGGCCGGCGCCGCGAAGAACCAGGCGGTCTGCGTGGGTGGCCAGTAGAGGCCGTCGGTGCGGCCGATGGTCGGCTCCAGTTTGGTCAGCTCCGTCACGTATTGGTCGCGGTTCGCACAGAGCACCGCCGCGAACGGCGTGCGCGGCAGGAGCCGGCCGCGGCCGCGGAGCCGCTTTTCGAGGTCTGCCGGCTCCACGCCGAACGCCCCGAACACCTGCCGCCAGACGAGGAACGTTTCCTCGAGCACGGCGGCCACGGCGGCGGCCGTGGGCAGCGGGGCTGTGGAGAGAATCTCCCAATGGTCCGTGTCGAACCTCCGCCCCTTGTCGATGGCGAGATCGGTTCGGGAGTCGTCGTCGGCTGCCGCGAGCCAGCGGCCGCGGTCATACCGCTCGCCGGCACGATAACGGGCCAGCCGCGCCGCCGGCAGCCAGCCGAAGGCGGCGTCGAACTCCTCCCCCTTGTCGAGCCGCCGCACCGCTTCCGGCCATGCCCACGCACCGCTGCGCCGCGCCCAGCCGAGGGCGGACCGCGCCTGCTCGTGGTCCGGGTCGTCGCGCAGGACGCGGAACAGCAAACGGATTACCGCGCACGACTGCTGCGGCAGCGGGGGCCGGTCCGCGTCCGACTGGGCCTGTTCCGCCCGGGTCGGCACGCGGTCGTGTGCGGCGGCCGCGGCGCGGGCCTGCTGGAAGATGCCCGCGGCGCGGGCCTGCCGCGCGGCGACGAAGTCGGTCCAGATCTTGCGCTCGCCGTCGGCGGCGATCCACTCGGGCGATGAGAGTGCGGCCGGGATCGCCAGGGCGAACTGCCGGTCGGCCTCCGCCGGCAGATCCCAGGCGGCGATCAGCGTGGCGAGCCGCGGCCAGCCGCCCGCCTCGGCGCGGCGCACCATGTCCCGCGCCGCGGCGGCGAACGTGTCATCGAGTTGGGCGAGCGACGTGACAGGAGTTGGATCGGCCGCGGCGACCATGCCGACCAGGGCGGGCAGGGTCGCCGCCCAGACGACCGCCAGCCCGCCCCAGACCGTCCGCCGTCCGTGGAGCATGCCGATCAGGCTTCGTCGCCGAAGGCGGAGTCGAACTGCCGCCGGCTCGGCGAGAAGTCGAGGTTCTTGACGAACTTGGCGGCCTCGGCGGCACCGTGCTCGCGATCCATCCCGCAGTCCTCCCACTCCACCGACAGCGGGCCCTCGTAGCCTGACTGGTTGAGGGCGCGGATGATCTCCTCGAAGTCCACGCCGCCGCGGCCCGGCGAGCGGAAGTCCCAGCCGCGGCGCGGGTCGCCGAAGTTGATGTGGCTGGCGAGGATTCCGGAGCGGCCGTTGAGCGTCACGATCGCGTCCTTGACGTGCACGTGATAGATGCGGTCGGGAAAACTGCGGATGAACTCCACCGAGCTGACGCCCTGCCAGTGGAGGTGGCTGGGGTCGAAGTTGAAGCCGAACTCCTCGCGGCGGCCGAGGGCCTCGAGAGCCCGCTGGGCGGTGAAGATGTCGAAGGCGATCTCCGTGGGATGCACTTCCAGTGCGAACCGCACGCCGCACTCGGCGAACACGTCGAGGATCGGATTCCAGCGGTCGGCGAACTCCTGGAAGCCGGCGGCGATCATCGACTCCGGCACCGGCGGGAACGAGTACAGCAGGTGCCAGATCGACGAGCCGGTGAAGCCGTTGACCACCGAGACGCCGAGCTTCTGGGCGGCGCGGGCCGTGTTCTTCATTTCTTCCGCAGCCCGCTTGTTGACGCCGTCGGGCTTGCCGTCGCCCCACACGTGCGGCGGAAGGATCGCCTTGTGCCGCTCGTCGATGCGGTCGCAGACCGCCTGGCCGACGAGGTGGTTGGAGATGGCGTAGACCGAGAGGTCGTGCCGCTCGAGCGCGTCGCGCTTGGCCGCGCAGTAGCCGCTCTCGTCGAGGGCCCGCTTGACGTCGAAATGGTCGCCCCAGCAGGCGAGTTCGAGACCCTGGTAGCCGAAGCCCCGCGCCTTGCGGGCGAGATCGTCGAGGGGCAGGTCGGCCCACTGGCCGGTGAACAGCGTTACGGGACGGGACATGCGCGGGCTCCTGGCGGGGCGGATGGGAATCGATGCGGCGAAATTGTGCCGATTTTTCCCGCGGCGGCAACCGGCGGGGCCGTCCTGCCGGGGGATCTGGGCTGGACGGGCCGGGCCTGGCCGCCTACCGTCCCGCCCCATTCCGGAGGCCCGCTCACCATGATCACGACCCGTGCCGGCACCCGCCCGGCGGACCTGTTTGCCGCCACGGCCTGGCATCACGAGATCAACGCCCGGATCACGGGCGACCACGACTTCCTGCTCACGTCGCGGCAGCGGTCGCGGCGGTATCCCTCGCGGCTGCTCCGCTACTTCATTCCGTTTCACTGGCTGGGCCGCGAGGCGGCCCGCCGCGGGCGGCCGCTCAAGGTCTGCGAGATCGGCATCGCCCACGGGCTCATGCTCCGCTACGTGCTCAGCGGCCTGGAGCACCTCGGCCTCGACCCTGCCGACGTGATCGGCGACTGGATCGGCGTGGACATGAAGCTCCTCCACGACGACCTGGCCAAGGTGCCCTACGACGCGCTGATCGAGGCGAACTTCGAGACCGAACCGGAAAAGATCCCCGGCGACTGCGACGTGTACGTGCTCCTGCACGTGCTCGAGCATCTCTACGAGCCCGAGCAGGCGATCCGCCAGCTCGTCTCCCGGGTGCCGTCGGGAGCGCTGCTGCTCGTCGGCTTCCCCTCGCACCTGCACCCCTTCATCCCGCTCCGGGAGCCGCGGCTGCGGGCCCACACCAACTCCAACGGCCACGTCTCGGCCCTCTCGGCCCGGCGGTTCAATGCCGCCGCCCGCAGCAACGGCTGCGACATCGAGGAGGCGCGGGGCGCCTTCTTTCTCCGTGCCAGCGGCATGTTCCTGGAAGATCAGCGCTGGTGGCAGCAGTTCAACCTCGCCTGGGGCCGGCTCGTGCCCGGCTGGTTCGGCGAGGTGTACATCGCGGCCCGGAAGCGGTAGGGCAGGGCGCGCGGCGTGGAAGGCGGGGTGGTGTTCATGCCCGGAGTCCCCGGGTTTCCACCCGCGGCTTCTTGGTTCAGCACGCCGCTCCCACAAAAAGTCCCCGGCGGAAGCCGGGGGACACCGGGTGGCTCATCTTCCCGCGTGCCATGCGCAGCACGACACCGGGTGACGAGCCTGCCCGGTTTCCACGGACTGCGGCGCCAGCCCGGCCGTTCAGCACTTCACCGCGCGACGGAGGAGCCACCAGCCCCAGACGGCGATCAGCAGGTTGCCCATCCACACGGCGACCGGCGGCAGCCGGCCGTCCTTGGCGCCGTCCACGCCGAGCATGAACACCGGGTAGTAGACGACGAGGATCGGCAGGAAGCAGAGGAAGAAGCTCGTGAGGAAGTCGGCGTTCCGCATCCGGATCGCCATCGGCGCCCCCACGAGCACGAAGCACAAGGCGCTGAAGCCGTTGGCCCAGCGGCGCCAGGGCTCGACGATGATCCGGGCGAGCGTCCGCTGCTCGTGCTTGAGCCTCTGCCGCTCGTTCTCGGTCGCCCATGGTGCCGTCCACTCGAGGCGGCCGGTGAGCATTCCCATGGCGGCCTTGCCCGCCGCCATCTGCTCCACCTGGCGGATTTTCTCCACCTGGGCGACGCGGGCGGCGGCAAAGTCGGCCATCGCGATCTCCGACGGGCTCCGGGACGTGGCGCCCTTGCGACTCACGGCGTCGAGCGGCACCTCGCGAACGATGGTGTCGGGGAACGACGCCTTGACGTCCCCCATGTGGAGCGTGCCGTCGCGGAATGTCACGATCAGGGCGTTCTTCGCCGGATCGGCCTGCAACTCGGCCTCGCTGGCCGAGACCGTCGCCGGCTTGTCGCCGCCGCCCGACTGGAACGAGAGCGTGGGCCGGATCAGCTTCCGGCCATCGACTCCCTTGACGTTGATCGACAGCTGCGCGGTGCTGTAGGACCGCTGCTGCCGCAGCCGGCCGTAGATGATCTGCTCCACGCTCTCGACCACGACCCGGCGGACGCCGTCGCGGCCCCACGTGACGGCCACGTCGTTGAGCCACACGGAAACGAAGCTCACCACGAGCGCCAGCCCCACGGCGGGCCAGATGGCCGCCATCGGCGTGACGCCCGCCGCCTTGAGGGCCGTGATCTCGTTGTTGGCCGAGAGCCGGCCGAAGACGCTGGCCACGGCGAACAGCATCGTGCCCGGCACGGCGAACCGCATCGCCTCCGGGAGCACGTAGGGAACGAGCATCACGATCTGCAGCAGACCCAGCCCCTGCTGCTGGGCCTCCTTGACGAGCCCGACGATGAGCATGAAGAGCGTCAGCGCCGTGAGCGTCACCAGGAACACCTGGAGCAGCTCCGTCAGCACGTAGCGGGTGAGGATCTTCATGGCGGGGGGAGTGTAACGACACCGGCGCGGCCGTCGGCAGGCCGATTTCAGGCCGGTGAGCGGCCCTGGCGGCCAGTGCCCGCGGCCCGCGCCGCCTCCACGGCGGCCGCATACACCCCGATCGCGGCGGCCGCCGCACCGACGGCTGCGCGGTAATCGCCGGCACCGGCAAGCGACCGGGCCTGGCGGGCCGACTCCTCGGCACGGGCCCGTAGCGGACCGTCGAGCCCCTCCGCCGCGGTCTCGACGCTCGCCGCGATGCCCTCCAACAGCTCCGCGGTGGCCTCGCAGGCGTGGCTGCGATAGGGGCCGCCGCCGAGCTTCGCCCCGGCGGGCAGCAGCCGCTGGGCGGCGCCATGGGGGGACAAGAACCCGAGAAAGGCGAACAGGAGAGTGGAGATGAACGACAGCAGCGACAGCCCGGCGATCGCGAGCGTCACGGCCTGCTTGAGTGCGGTGTTTTCCGGCTGTTGCCACATGCCGATGGCCACCAAGGCCGCGAACAGGCTCGCGGCCGCGGCGGCCAGCAACCGCCACGGCACCGGCCGCGGCGCTGCGGCCGCGGGTTCGTCGGTGAGCGGCCAGGGCGGGTCGCCGGCCGTCGCCTTCGACACTTCCTTCGCGCCGGCGCGGGCCACGATCACCGTGACGTTGTCGGGCGCGCCGCGGACCAGCGCCAGTCCGACGAGCACCTCCGCTGCCTCCCGCGGCGGCAGCGTGCCGGCGAGGAGGCCGATCTCCGCGTCGCCGACCTGCCCCGAGAGGCCGTCGCTACAGAGCACGAACACGTCGCCCTCGTCCACCGGAAACGGCCCCTCCAGGTCGACCTGCACCTGCGGGTGCGGGCCCATCGACCGCGTGATGATGTTCTTGGGCGTCTCGCGGAGGTCGAGCCCGGGCACGGCCTCGCCGGCCGCCTGCAGATCCTGGAGTTCCCAGACCAGCGAGTGATCGCGCGACAGTTGTTCGATGCGGCGGCCGCGCACACGGTAGGCGCGGCTGTCGCCCACGTGGCCCACCAGCGCGCCGCGCGGCACCAGCACCAGCGCCGTGCAGGTGGTGCCCATGCCCTTGAGGTCGACTGAACTTTCTCCTTTGGAGTGGATCTCGGAGTTGGCCTGCTCGATCGCCTGCCGCAACGCCAGCGCGGGGGATTTTCCCGCGAGCTTTTCGTACACCAGCGGCACATGCTCGGCCGCGATGGCGCTGGCCATTTCGCCGGCGGCGTGGGCGCCCATGCCGTCGGCCACCACGAACAGCCAGCCGCGCCGCTTGTAGATTTCGCGGCTCCAGGGCTCGAGAACGGCCTTCGAGTCCTGGTTGTTGGACCGTCGGCGGCCGATGTCGGTGCGGTCGCAGTAGTCGAGGGTTGAGCCGATGGCCACGCGACGGTGCCTCGGGACGGCGGTGGAGCGAACGAACGGGTGCCGACAGGACCTCCAAGTCTAGCCAGGTTGTCCGGACGGGGCGATACGAGGCGACGGGCGTGGAATGGGAAAGATCGGCTGCTCTGGCGGCGGTCGCGGGCGGTTTCTATCGTCCCGCCATGCACTCCCTCGGCCGCTCGATCCCGATGCTGCTCCTCGTCGCCGCGGCTGCCGGCTGCGTTCAGCGCCGGATGACGATTCGCAGCGACCCGCCCGGCGCGCTGGTCTACGTGGACGACTACCAGCTCGGCACGACGCCGGTGTCGCACGACTTCGTCTATTACGGCACGCGGAAGATCCGTCTTGTGAAGGACGGCTACGAGACGCTCACCGTCCGCCAGCCGTTCCCGATCCCGTGGTACGAATACTTCCCGCTCGACTTCGTGAGCGAGAACCTCATCCCCTGGGAGATCCGCGACGAGCGCGTCGTCGATCTGTCGATGGCCCCGGCCGCAGCGACTCCTCCCGAGGTGGTCGTGGCCCGCGCCGAGCAGGCGCGGCTCGCGGCGGGCAGCCTGCCGCCGGCGGCACCGGCCGCCCCCGTGGCCGCCCCGGCCGCCATTCCTCCCGCCGCCGTGCAGACTCTGCCCGCGCCGCCGGCTGCCACTCCCCGGCCGTTCACGCCTCCCGTGCGGCCCCTCCCGGCGCCACAGCCCTTCGACCAGGGGCCGGCCTTCCCGCCGGCGCCGAGTCCGCTTCAGGGCATGCAGCCGCCGTTGCAGAATGCGCCGACGCAGGGCGTCCCCGGGCTGGGCGTGCCATAATCGCCCCATGTCCTGCCCTCCGTCCCGATCCGCCCTCGACGCGCTCAAGCTCGAGCGGCTGCGCGGCCTGTTGCGGACGATCCTGCCGCACAACGGCTTCTACGCGGAGAAGCTCGCGCGGGTCGGCGACGCCTCCGCCATCGCCGGCCTCGACGAGCTCGGCGGCTGGCCGTTCACCTCCAAGGAGGAACTCGTCGCGGCCGGCGCGGAAGGCACGCCGGCGAACCTCACCTGGCCCGTCGATCGCTACGTGCGGTATCACCAGACCAGCGGCACGCACGGCCGCCCGTTGCCGGTGTTCGACGCGGCCGCGGATTGGCAGTGGTGGATGGAATGTTGGCGGGAGATTCTCGCCCGCGGCGACGTCGGCCCTGGCGATCGGGTGCTCGTCGCCTCGTCGTTCGGTCCCTACGCCGGCTTCTGGAGCGGCTTCGAGGGGGCCCTCGCCAGAGGCGCGATGGCGATTCCCGGCGGCGGCCTGTCGACACGCGGCCGGCTCGAGCTCGCCCGCAGCCTGCGGGCCACCGTGCTCGTGGCCACGCCGAGCTACGCCCTGCATCTGGCCGAGGTGGCGGCGGCCGAAAAGCTCGACCCGCAGCGGCTGGGTGTGCGGCTGGTGATCGTGGCCGGCGAGCCGGGCGGTTCGCTGCTCGCCGTGCGCGGCCGGCTTGCCGAGCTGTGGGCCGCGGAGGTGCTCGACCATGCGGGAGCCACGGAGGTCGGCCCCTGGGGCGTGGGCGACCTGCGCGGCCAGGGGCTCGACGTGCTCGAGCCGTGGTTTCATCCGGAGTTCCTTTCCACGGCGACCGGCGCGGCGGCTGGGCCGGGTGAACTTTCCGAACTCGTGCTCACGACGCTCGGCCGCGCCGGGGCCCCCGTGATCCGGTATCGCACGGGCGACCTCGTGCGGCCGCAGTGGCCGACGGACGCCGAGACCGCGGCGGGTGGCTGCGCTTGGGTCCGCCTCGACGGTGGCATCCTCGGCCGCGTTGACGACATGCTGGTGATCCGCGGCGTGAACATCTTTCCCGGGGCGATCGACGACATCGTCCGCGGCTTTCCCGAAGTGGTCGAGTATCGTGTCCTCGTGCGGCGTCGCGACAGCCTCGACGAGCTGGCGGTGGAGATCGAAGATCGGCTGGCCGCGCCCGAGCGCGTGGCGCGGGAGTTTCTGGTGCGGCTGGGGCTGCGTGTGGACGTGCGGGCGGTGCCGCCGGGCAGCCTGCCGCGGTTCGAAGGCAAGGCCCGGCGGATCGTGGACGAACGAAGGAGTCGATCGTGAGCGAAACTGTTCCCACCGCCATCACCCGCTGCGGCGCGGGGCAGGCGGCCGGTGCGATCGAGATCACCTGGAGCGACGGCGCCCGGGGCGTGTATTCCCCGCGGCTGCTCCGTGATGCCTGCCCCTGCGCCACCTGCCGCGAACAGCGGGCGGCGCCCCGGCCTCCCGGGCTGCTCCCGGTGCTTTCGCCGGCGGAACTGGCCCCCCTCGCGGTCACGAGCATGCGGCCGGTCGGGCAGTACGCCTACGCCATCGAATTTTCCGACGGCCATGCCAGCGGCATCTACACGCTGGAGTACCTGCGGGAACTCGCCTGACGCGGCGGCCATGGCCCGCCGATATACTGAAGTGGGCAGGGGGCGGGATGCCTCCGTTCGCTGAGGAGGGTCGCACGATGGCCAGACGATCGGTTCCGGTCCGCGCGGGGTTTACGCTCATCGAGGTGCTCGTGGTGATCGCGATCATCGCGATCCTGGTGGCCATGTTGCTGCCGGCCGTGCAGTCGGCCCGGGAGGCGGCCCGCAACGTCCAGTGCCAGAACAACCTCAAGCAGATCGGCCTCGCCCTCGGCCATCACGCCGCCACGGCCGACTCGCTGCCGCCGGGCATCGCCTCGTCCGCCTGGCGTTCCAAAAGCCTGAACTTCACGCAGTTTTACGAGTGGACCACGTTCCTGCACATGCTGCTGCCCCGGTTGGAAGAGCAGGACTATTACTTCGCACTGCGGGCTCCGCTGTTCCGCGTGAAGGCGCCCCACGAGGCGTTTGCGGACCCGGCGACCCGCGGCGACTACGCGGCCATCGACGGCCGGCCGCTGACCCCGCTGCTATGTCCGTCGGACACCATCACCGAGCCGCTGTGGCAGGGCCCCACGACCACCGCCAGCGATCAGCAATTTTCCTACCGGCTCGCCAAGTCGAACTACCTGGGGATGTTTTCCGGCACGAGCGTCTTCGAGTCGCTCGCCCTGGCAGACTTCTTCAATCAATCCCCCCCGGTCGTGCCCAGCCCGACCTCGGACATCCACCAAGAGAAGCTGCTGCTGACCCTGCGGCCGCGGACGGTATTCGACCGGCGCAGTGCCTTCGGCTTTGGCGAAGGAGTGCGGACGAAGGCCATCAAGGACGGCCTCTCCAGCACGATCGCCGTCGCCGAGTACCTGCGGGGCACGTCGCGGTTCGATGGCCGCGGCGCGATCTGGTACAACTTCGCCGGCATGCAGATGCTCCAGGCGGCTCAGGGCCCGAACGCGGCCGTCCCCGACACGCTCTTGGGCTCCGCGCTGCTGGGTTCCGACCCCGGCGCAGCCATCCAGTTCGACTGGGGCTGCCATCGGCGGAACTCGCCGAACAACCGGCCCGCCCTGAACCTGCCCTGCGTGAGCGGCCGGACCGGCAACAATCAGGGCATCGACGGGGCCGCAGCGGCCCGCAGCCGGCACCGTGGTGGCGTGAACGCGGTCTTCTGCGACGGGCACGTGCAGTTCATTTCCGACACGATCGACAGCCGCACGACCTCGCCCTACGGGACCTGGCAGCGGCTGGCATGGATCGACGACGGCCTGCCGGTCGGCGACGTTCCGTAAGGGTGGCGGTACGGGTGGCCAGCTACTTCTCGCGGCCGACCTCGCCGGAGTTCTTCAACAGCTGGCCGTCGCTCGGCAGCATGAGCATGTCCCAGACGCCGTCTGGCAGCGTGGCGCCGCGGGACTCCGGGTCGTAGAACCGCGAGTCGAAGTTCTCCCGGCCGCTGGCGTTGGTGCCGATCGGTTCGCGGCGTTCCACGAGGCTGCTGATGGCCCGGGTGGAGCCGTCGCACATGGCCACCATGAGAAACGCCCCGTGCAGGGCCTGGGCCCGCAGGGGATTGGCCTGGGCGAGGGTCGGCAGCGTCTGGAACATGAGCGTGTTCCCGTACGCGGGCCGGGTGGAGCCGGCCGGATGCAGCAGACCGGTGGTGGTGTCCCGCCACATGCACTCGATGCCCAGGCCGTACTCGTGCATCGGGTTGCCGCTGGGGAACATCGCGGCGCGGTATTGGGCGAGGTTGTCGCACTGCCGCATCCCCTCGGCGATGAGGATCGTGTTCGTCAGGCCGTCGTTCACGTTGGTGAACGACCGGCCGATGGGGCCGGTCGATCCCGACGCAATGTGCTGCCAGGAGGCTCGGACAATCGTATCGGCAGGGCGATGAAACAGCGGTCCGTCGAACAGGCCCGCTTGAGACCCGGTCGTGATCCGCGTGGTGCCGAACTTCGTGAGCACGTGCGCGTTGGGCATGTAGTTGGTGAGCTGCTGGCCGGCGAGCGATTGAAAGTTGCCCGTGACGGGGATGCCCACGGAACGCACCGCGCCCGGGTCGTCGGCGTCGGTGAGGCAGGGCACCGTCAGCTCGCGGGCGATGGTGGCGTATTGCGGCGCCAGGCCGGCCGAACCGACCAGAATGGTCCCCAGGCGCGTCACGCTGAACGTATCTTCCCGCGCGGGCAGCCCGGGCTGGCCGACGCGGCCCACAAGCTGCCATTCGGTGAGCGTCGTTTGCACGCCGTTGACGATGGCCGTGCCCACCACGACCTCCTGCCAGGTGCCCGGGTTGTAGTCGGGCGAGGCGGGAACGGCAGGCAGCCATCGCTTCGGCGAATATGACCGGTTTTCCGACCCCTGAACTCCGTACATCGTGCCGGTCGTCGTGCTCGTGGGCACCGTGTCGTAGAAGCCCTGCTGATCGAGGTCGGGCAGCAGGTGGAACAGCCAGCCGCCGAACTTCTCGCCGCCCCCCCGCTTCATCGGGCCCCAGTAGACCGGCAGGCACTCGTTCCGCTGGTGGAACGTCTGCACCGCCTGGGCCAGTTGCTTGAGATTCGACGCACACTGGGCCCGACGGGCGGCGGACCGGGTCTGGGCGATCGCCGGCAGGAGCATGCTCACCAGGATCGCGATGATCGCGACCACGATCAGAATTTCAACGAGCGTCAGACCGCGACGACGGCTGTTCATGGTGCCCTCCCTCGGTTCGCCTCGGGGCCGAAGTCGCCCCGTCCTCAGCCATGCCCACCTTCACTATATCGTCCGGCCGGCGAACCCGAAATCGGGGAAACCGGCCCGCGGCGGGCGACGGCCGGTCAGTCCGTGCCACAGGCCGCGGCGTTGACCACGGCCGCGATCCGCACGGCGTCGTGGCAGGCCTCCTCGCTCGTCCCCAGGTGCAGGAGGCTCGCCTCGTGGTTCTTGATGCACAGCTCGCAGCCGGCCAGGGCCGCACAGGCCAGGCTCATGAGCTCGAAATCGAGCTTGCTCGTGGCCGGCTGGGCCATGCGGCTCATCCGCAGCCGCGGGGAGCGGGACTCGTAGGACTCCTTTCCGAGCATGTGGCGAAACCGGTAATAGACGGTGTTCATCGCCATCAGGCCGGCGGCGGCCATGGCGTCGGAGACGACCGGGCCCGCCGCGTCGCCCAGGCCTGCACGGATGTCGGCTTCAAGGGCCGCGGCCAGGCCATGGGCCCGCACGAACCGGGCGGCGGCCAGGGCCACGCCCAAAGCCTGGCCGGGCGGGAGGTTCTCGCCCGCGAGAACGGCGGCGAGGTTGAGGCGGATGTCCTTGAGGTCGTCGGGCAGCGTGTCGCGCCAGGCGTCGAGGGCGGTGGTTGCGATGGCCATCGGCCGCGGGGCTCCGGAGGTCGAGGGGGAGGGATGCGGGAAAGCCCGCGGATTGTAGCGGCTCGTTGAACGAAGCGGCGGCGAAATGCTACCTTCCGGCAATTTGTTTTTTCCCGCCCGCGAAGCCATTTCATGCCCCGTCGCGACGACCTGCACACCATCCTCCTCATCGGCTCCGGCCCGATCGTCATCGGCCAGGCCTGCGAGTTCGACTACTCCGGCACCCAGGCCTGCAAGGCCCTGCGGGAGGACGGCTACCGCGTGGTGCTCGTCAACTCGAACCCGGCCACGATCATGACCGATCCGGGCACGGCCGACCGCACCTACATCGAGCCGCTCACCTGGCAGATGCTCGAGAAGGTGATCGAGGCGGAGAAGCCCGACGCCGTGCTTCCCACGCTTGGCGGCCAGACGGCCCTCAATCTGGCCATGGAACTGGAGCGGCATGGCGTGCTCGCCCGGCACGGCGTGGAGATGATCGGCGCCAAGGCCGAGGCGATCCGTCGCGGTGAGGACCGCGAGATCTTCAAGGCCACGATGCACAAGATCGGCCTCGACACCTGCCGGGGACGGATCGTGAAGAGCCTGCAGGAGGCCCGCGAGGTGCTCGCCGAGATCGGGCTCCCGGCCGTCATCCGCCCGAGCTTCACCCTCGGCGGCTCCGGCTCGGGCGTGGCCTTCAACCGCGAGGAGTTCGACACCAAGGTGCAGCGCGGGCTCGACCTCTCCCCCGTGGGCGAGGTGCTGGTCGAGGAGTCGATCCTCGGCTGGAAGGAATACGAGATGGAGGTCATGCGCGACGCCGACGACAACGCCGTCGTGATCTGCTCCATCGAGAACCTCGACCCCTGCGGCGTCCACACCGGCGACTCGATCACCGTCGCCCCCGCGATGACGCTCACCGACCGGCAGTATCAGCGGATGCGCGACGCCAGCTTCGCCGTCATCCGGGCGATCGGCGTCGAGACCGGCGGCTCGAACATCCAGTTCGCGGTCGACCCGCAGACCGGGCGGATGATCGTCATCGAGATGAACCCGCGGGTCAGCCGGTCGAGCGCCCTGGCGAGCAAGGCCACCGGCTTCCCGATCGCCAAGATCGCCGCCAAGCTCGCCGTCGGCTGGCGGCTCCACGAGCTGCCCAACGACATCACGCGGAAGACGAAGGCCTGCTTCGAGCCGTCGATCGACTACGTCGTCGTCAAGGTGCCGCGGTTCGCGTTCGAGAAGTTTCCCGAGGCCGACAGCCGCCTGACCACGCAGATGAAGAGCGTGGGGGAGACGATGGCCATCGGCCGGACCTTCAAGGAGGCCTTCCAGAAGGCGCTCCGCGGGCTGGAGGTGGGCTCCTTCGGCTTCGGCTGCGACGGCAAGGACCTGTGGGGCACGCCCGCCGAGCCCGCGCTCGACGACATCAAGGCCCGCGTGGCCACGCCCGACCCCGACCGCGTGTGGTATCTGCGGTACGCGCTCAAGGCCGGAATGACGGTGGCGGAACTGCACGAGGCGACCGCCATCGACCCCTGGTTCCTCGACCAACTGCGGCAGCTGGTGGAGATCGAGAGCCTGCTGCGGACGCTCGGCTCGCTGGCCGCCATCGACGACGGCACGCTGCGGATGGCCAAGCAGGCCGGCTTCTCCGACCGGCAGCTGGCCGTGCTCCTCGCCACCAGCGAGCTCGAGGTCCGCGCGGAGCGGAAGCGGCGCGGGATCGTGGCCACCTTCAAGGCGGTCGACACCTGCGCCGCCGAGTTCGAGGCGGTCACGCCCTACTACTACTCGACCTGGGAGGCCGAGGACGAGGTCCGCCCCAAGGAGCCGGGGCGGAAGCGGATCATGATCCTCGGCGGCGGCCCCAACCGCATCGGGCAGGGGATCGAGTTCGACTACTGCTGCTGCCACGCCAGCTTCGCGCTCCGCGAGATGGGCATCGAGAGCGTGATGGTCAACTCGAACCCCGAGACGGTGAGCACCGACTACGACACCAGCGACATGCTGTTCTTCGAGCCGCTGACCTGCGAGGACGTGCTCAACATCGCCGACCGCATCTGCCCCGACGGCGTGATCGTGCAGCTCGGCGGCCAGACGCCGCTCAACCTTGCCCGGGCCCTGCACGCCGCCGGCCTGCCGATCATCGGCACCAGCGTCGACACGATCGAGATGGCCGAAGACCGGGAGCAGTTTCGCGACCTGCTCGACCGGCTGGGGCTGAAGCAGCCGGCCAGCGGCATCGCGCGGACGCTCGAGCAGGCCCGCCGCGAGGTGGCCCGGATCGGCTACCCGAGCCTCGTGCGGCCGAGCTTCGTGCTCGGCGGGCGGGCGATGGAGATCTGCTACGACCATGTGCAGTTCGAGCGGTACGTGGCCGAGGCCTTCGCCGTCGCCCAGGGGCAGCCGGTGCTCATCGACCGGTTCCTGGAGGACGCGATCGAGGTCGACGTCGACTGCATCGCCGACGGCAAGGACGTGATCGTGGCCGGCGTCATGGAGCACATCGAGGAGGCCGGCGTGCACTCCGGCGACTCGGCCTGCTGCATCCCGCCCCACAGCCTGTCCCCCGAGATGATCGCCGAGATCAAGCGGGCGGCCACCGGCCTGGCCCGGAGCCTCGGCGTGATCGGGCTGATGAACGTGCAGTTCGCCGTCAAGAAGGAGGCCGACGCCGACGGGGCGACGAAGCCGGCCCTGTACGTCATCGAGGTCAACCCGCGGGCCAGCCGCACCGTGCCCTTCGTGGCCAAGGCCACCGGGCTGCCGGTGGCGAAGGTGGCGGTCAAGGTGATGGCGGGCGTGGGCCTGGCGGAGCAGGGCGTGGTGGCCGACCCGGTGCCGGCCCACGTGAGCGTGAAGGAGAGCGTGTTTCCGTTCGTGAAGTTCGCCGGCGTGGACATCGCGCTGGGTCCGGAGATGCGGAGCACCGGCGAGGTGATGGGCGTGAGCGACACGTTCGCGATCGCCTTCGCCAAGAGCCAGATCGCCGCCGGCATCCTCCTGCCCGAGAAGGGGCGGATCTTCATCTCGGTGGCCAGCCCCCAGGCCAAGCAGTACATGATCGACGTGGCCCGCCGGCTCATCACGCTGGGCTTCGAGCTGATCGCCACTTCGGGCACGGCCCGGGAGCTCGCCGCCGCGGGGATTCCGGTGGAGGTGGTGAAGAAGCTCCAGGAGGGGCATCCGAACCTCATCGACCATCTGATCGACGGCCGTGTGCAACTGATCTTCAACACGCCCCGCGGCAAAGGCGCCCGCACCGACGAGGGCCGGATCCGCGCGGCGAGCGTGCTCTACGGCGTGCCCTGCATCACCACGCTGCCGGCCGCGGAGGCCTGCGTGCGGGCGATGGAGGGGCTGCGGACGGCGCCACTGGCCGTGCAGCCGATCCAGGACCGGTTCCCGCCCGCGGCGGCGACGAGCGTCGGCTGATGAGGCCTGAACGCATCGCGCGTGAACCTCGCGTGTCGCTGGTCGGGGCCGCCCACGCCCCGTCGCCGGACGTTCGCTGCGGCCTTCCGGGCCTCCGCTCACTCGGAGGTGGCTGGCGCTCCGGCATCCTGCCTGCGCTGGCCACCTACGCCGGCTCCTGGGGCATGGGCAACCCCTCCCGGATCCTCACCCGTGAAGCGTCTCCCAGGCCGCGGCTCTCTGCATGGCCGCGGCGCTTCGGCATCGATGCCTGCGCGGGCGAGCAACGCCAGGGCGGGGGATGGGCAGCGGCTCGCTGGGGTGTGGGAAAATAGGAATGGGCCGCAGCGTAGACTGTCGGGATGCACGTTGAATTTCCCTCGCCTCCCCCCACGCCCCGGCCGCTGCCTGCGCCGGTGGCCGACGAGCCGCCGCGGCTGACCGCGCGGACGCTCGAGGGGCTGGAGTGGCTGCTGGCGCGGGAACTCGAGGCCGTGGGGGCGACCGACCTGCGGGTCGGCCGGCGGACGATCGAGTTTGCGGCGTCGCCCAGCGCCGAGAAAGAGACGCTCTACCGCGCCGTGCTCGAATGCCGCACCGCGATCCGCGTGCTCGAGCCGCTGGGCCGGTTCCGGGTCGACTCGCCGGAGGCCTTGTACCGCGCCGTGCAGGAGATCGACTGGACGGAGCAGCTCAAGACATCCGACACGCTGCGGGTCGATGCCGCGATCCACGACACGTTTCTCACGCACTCGCTCTACGCGGCCCAGGTCGTGAAGGATGCCATCGTGGACCAGTTGCGGACGCCGAGCGGAAGGCGGCCGAGCGTGCAGCTGCGCGGCGCGACACTGCGGCTGGCGCTCCACCTGGTGGGCGGCGTGGCGACGGTGTTCCGCGACGCCGCCGGCCGCTCGCTCCACCAGCGGGGCTGGCGGATGGGAGAGGTGGAGGCGCCGCTCTCGGAGGTGCTGGCGGCGGGGATCCTCGGCATCGCCGGCTGGTGGCGACCGGGTGATGCCCCCGCGCCGCCGGTCTCCGGTCCGGTGCTCGACCCGATGTGCGGCTCGGGCACGCTCGTCGTCGAGGCGGCCACGATCGCGGCCGGCATGGCGCCGGGGCTGTGGCGGGCGCGGCGGAAGGCACACGGCTTGTTTCGCTTCCGCGACTGCGACCGGCCGCTGGCCGAGCGGCTCGTCGCGGCGCTCGAGGCCCGGGTGGTGAAGCCGGTCGATTCGTTTGCGGGCAGCGACCTCGATCCGCGGGCGGTGGAGGCGGCACGGGCCTGCGCCGCGGCGGCGGGCGTGGCCGACCACGTCGCGATCACCCAGTGCCACTTCGAGGAGGTGCGGCCGCAGGGCGGCCCGGGTCTCGTGGTCACCAACCCGCCCTATGGCGAGCGGCTGCCGCTGCCGCGGGCGGGCGCCCTGTTTCGCCGCCTGGGCGACTGGCTCGTGGGGCAGTGCGGCGGCTGGCGGGCCGCGATCCTCGCCGCTGACACGCCGGCCGCCGGCCACCTCGGGCTGCGGCCAGCGCACCGCGTGCCGCTCATGAATGGCCCGATCGCCTGCCGGCTCCTGGAGGTGGAGATTCGCGCACGGCATGGGGCGCGGGATGCGTCCGCCGCTCCCCCTCTCCCGTTGGGAGAGGGCCGGGGTGAGGGTGCCCTCGCGCCGTCGACGTTGCCCGTTCCCCGCGCCGGCGGCCGCACCACCGCCGACCAGATCGCCGACTTCCGCCGCCGGCTCGCCAAGCGGTTCAAGCATCTCGCCAAGTGGGCCCGGCGGCAGGGCATCGAGGCGTTTCGCGTCTACGATCGCGACATTCCCGAGATTCCGCTGGTCATCGACTGGTACGCCGGCTGGCTGCACGCGGCCGAGTATGACCGGCCGCACGAGCGGACCGAGATCGAGCACGAAGTGTGGCTCGACCGGATGGTCGAGGCCGCGGCGACGGAACTCGGCGTGCCGCCCGAGCGGACGTTTCTGAAAGTCCGGCGCCGGCAGCGGGATGGCGGGCAGTACGAGAAGGTGGATGCCCGCCGGGCCCTGGTCACCGTCCAGGAGGGCGACCTGGCCTTCGAGGTGAACCTCTCCGACTATCTCGACACCGGCCTGTTCCTCGACCACCGCACGACGCGGTCGCTGGTCCGCGCGGAGGCCGCGGGCAAGCGGTTCCTCAATCTCTTCTGCTACACCGGCAGCTTCTCGGTGGCGGCGGCCGCCGGCGGCGCGGCGACGACGACGAGCGTCGATCTCTCCAACACCTACCTCGACTGGACGCGGACGAACCTGGCCCGCAACGCCTTCAAGGACGCGGGTCGGCACCGGATCGTGCGGGACGAGGCCCGGGCCTTCCTGGAGCATCGGGCGCGGCGCGGCGAGGCCCCCTTCGACCTCGTCGTCTGCGACCCGCCCACGTTCTCGCGGTCGGCCAAGAGTGAGATGCCTTGGGACGTGGACCGCGATCACGCCGCGCTGCTGGAGCTCGTCGCGCGGAACCTCGCGCCGGGCGGCGTCGTCTACTTCTCGACGAACTTTCGCCGCTTCCGTCTGGCCGAGGAGCGGCTCGCCGCCACGTACACGATCCGCGAGATCACCAGGCGGACGATTCCCGAGGACTTCCGCAACGACCGCATCCACCGCGCCTGGCGGCTGGTGTCGCCGGGGGCGGTTTGACGCGTGTCCGATGGCAGCCATACATTCAGCGCCATGATGATGCGGAACCTGATGTCGCGGCTCTTGATGTCGCAGGTCTGGATGACGCGGATCCTTGCGATCGGTGCGGTCCTGGCCTGTCTGCCGCCGCTCGGCGGCTGCACCCGGCCGGCCGACCCGACGCTCGTGAAGATCGTCTCCAGCCTGCCGCGCACGGGCTCCGCGAAGCAGCAGTCCGACACCATCGTGCGCGGCATCCGCATGGCCTTCGACGAGGCGGGCTGGCGGGCCGGCCCCTACCGGGTCGAATACCTCGACCTCGACGATTCCACGGCGGCGGCCGGCCAGTGGACCAGCGAGGCCGAGGCGGCCAACGCCCGGCGGGCCCTCCAGGACCCCGACGTGGTCGCCTACATCGGCACCTTCAACTCCGGGGCCGCGAAGGTCTCGATGCCGATCCTCAACCTCGGCGACCTGCTGATGGTGTCGCCGGCGAACACGGCCGTGGGCCTGACGAAGCCCGGCCTCGGCATGCCCGGCGAGCCCGACGTGTACCGGCCCACGGGGCGGCTCAATTATGTGCGGGTCGTGCCGGGCGACGATCTGCAGGGGCCGCTCGCCGCCGACTGGGCCAAGGCCCGGGGCGTGAAGCGGGCCTACATCCTCGACGACAACGAGGTCTACGGAAAGGGCATCGCGGACCTGTTCGACGAGCGGTGCCGCGAGATCGGGATCGAGGTCGTCGGCCACGACTCGATCGACGCCAAGGCCCAGGAGTTCAAGTCGCTGATGGCGAGCGTCAAGGCCGCCCGGCCCGATCTCGTGTACTTCGGCGGCACGACGCAAAGCAAGGGGGGGCAGCTCGCCAAGGACATGGCCAGCGCCGGGATCGCGGCCCTGCTCATGGTGCCCGACGGCTGCCGGGAGCAGGTGTTCATCGATGCCGCCGGAGCGGGCAACCTCGAGGGCCGCTGCTTCGTGACCTTCGGCGGCCTGCCGCCGGAGAAGCTCACGGGCAAAGGGAGCGAGTTCGTCGAGCGGTATCGGGCGCAGTACGGCGAACTGCCCGAGGCCTACGCCGTCTACGGCTACGAGGCGGCGGGCGTGGCCCTGCGGGCGATCCGCGACGCGGCCGTGAAGGACCGCCGGGCGATCGCCGACGCGGCTCTGGCGATCAAGGACTACGACGGCGCCCTGGGCCGGTGGGGCTTCGACGCCAACGGCGACACCACGATGCGCACGCTCACGGTGAGCGGCGTCAAGGACGGGCGGTTCGTGTTCGCGGAGATCCTCGACGCCTCCACCGCCGACCCGTCGCCGGCCGGACCGGCCGCGAAACCCTAGCGAGAGCCACGGCGGCCGTGCAGTTCTTCCTCCAGCAATGCCTGATCGGCCTGACCAACGGCGCCCTGGTGGCGCTGGTGGCGCTCGGCTACACGATGGTCTACGGGATCATCCGGCTCATCAATTTCGCCCACGGCGACCTGATCATGCTGGGCGCCTGCCTGGCCCTGTCGCTGGTCGGCGGCCTGGGCCTCGGCGCCGGGGCCGCGACGACCACCTGGGGAGGGATCGTGCTGCTGGTCGCCGCCTGCGGCGTGTTCTGCGGGCTCGTCAACGTGGCCGTCGACCGGATCGTCTACCGGCCGCTGCGGAACGCCCCCAAGCTCGCGCCGCTGGTCTCCGCGATTGGCGTGTCGTTCATCTTCATGAACATCGGCCTGTTCTGGATCGGCCCGGCTGACCGCGCGTTTCCCGAGCTGCTGCCGGCCACGAACCTGCTCGCCGGGGAGGGGCTGCAGTTCACGGCCAAGGACCTGCTCGTGGTGCTGGTGGTGATGCCGTTGATGCTCGGGCTCACGGTGCTCGTGAAGGCGACGCGGCTCGGCAAGGCGATGCGGGCGGTGTCGCAGGATCCGGTCGCGGCGGCGCTGGTGGGGATCGACGTCGACTGGGTGATCGCCGCGACCTTCTTCGTGGGCGGCTTCCTGGGCGGCGCCGCCAGCGTGATCTACGGCCTGTACATCAACACCATCGGCTTCCAGATGGGCTTTCAGAACGGGCTCTACGCCTTCACGGCCGCGGTGCTCGGGGGGATCGGCAGCATTCCCGGTGCCGTGGTCGGCGGGCTGGTGATCGGCCTGGTGCGATCGCTGTCGAGCGCCTACGTGGGCGAGCGGTGGACCGGGGCGATCGTGTTCGCGATCCTGATCGTGATCCTGGTGTTCCGGCCTGAGGGCCTGCTCGGGAAGGCGACGAAGGAGAAGGTATGAGCCACATGTCGGCCCTGACGCCGCGCGACCGGGCCTTCGCCTTCCTGCGGGAGCGGTGGGATCTCGTCGCCCTCGTGGCGCTGGCGGTGGCGCCGCTGTGCATCCCCGCGCTCGGCGGCGCGCTCGGCGGGCAGGTGACGACGCTCTTCATCTACTGCATCCTGGCCCTGGGCCTGAACGTGATGGTCGGCTACACCGGCCTCGTCCACCTCGGGATCGCGGCCTTCTTCGGGATCGGCGCCTACTGCTACGCGATCCTCACCGTGCCCATGTATCCCTTCCAGATGCGGTTCGCCCTGGCGGCGGCGGTCAGCGGCCTGGCGGCGGCGGCGGTGGGCCTGGCCCTCGGCGCGCCCACGCTGCGGCTGCGGGGCGACTACCTGGCGATCGTGACGCTCGGGTTCGGCGAGGTGGTGAAGGTCACGCTGCGGAACCTGGAGCAGATCACCGGCGGCATGAAGGGGCTCAATCCGGTGCCGCCTCCGGGCGCCGGGGTGCGGCTCGGGACCATGGACCTCGGCCTGGCCTTCGCGGTCGACCCGCGCTGGTTTTATTACCTCGCCCTCATCGTGCTGGCGGGGGTCGTGGTCGCGATGCGGCGGCTGGAAAACTCGCGGCTGGGGCGGGCCTGGGTGGCCGTCCGCGAGGACGAGCTGGCGGCGGCGGCGATGGGAATCTCGGCGACGAAGGTCAAGCTCTCGGCCTTCGCGATGTCGTCGGCGGTCGCCGGCCTGGCCGGCTGCCTGTACGCGGCCAGCCTGTCCACGACGGCCGACCCGAACGCCTACGACTTCAACCGCTCGATCATGGTGCTGTGTGCCGTGATCCTCGGCGGCCTGGGGAGCATCCCCGGCACGCTGCTCGGGGTGGCCCTCCTGGTGGGCTTCGACACCGTGCTCGCCCCGTGGGCCGACGCCTGGATCCAGCAGATGAACATCAATCCCACGGGCTCGAGCCTGCTGTCGTTCAGCGGCTGGCGGCTGGCGGTGTTCGGCCTGGCGTTGATCCTGGTGATGCGGTTCCGGCCCGAGGGCCTCGTGCCGTCGCGGCGGCTCGCGGCCGAACTGCACGAGGTGCACGGATGACCGCCCGCGCCGCCGATCCGCCGGCCCTCGTGGGCTCGGCCCCGCTGCTCTCCCTGGAGGGAGTGACGATCCGCTTCGGCGGTCTCGTGGCGGTGTCGGATCTCGATCTCGACGTGCCCGAGGGGAGCATCGTCTCCCTGATCGGCCCCAACGGTGCCGGCAAGACCACCGCCTTCAACTGCATCAGCGGCGTCTACGCCCCCAGCGGTGGCACCGTCCGCTTCCAGGGACGGCGACTGGAGCGGGCGTTCACCCCGGCCACCGTCTGGTCGGCGCTCGCCATCGGGCTGCTCACCGGCCTGCTGTTCGCAGCGGCGGCCGTCGACGTCGATCGGCTGTGGCAGGCCGTCGTCAAGCGGGGCATGATCACCGGCGAGCCGTTCACGCTCGCCGGCGCCGCCGACCGGCTGCGGGGCTACTTCCGGGCCGAGCTCGCCATCGACCAGATGGCGGGCAAGTGGCGGATCGTGAGCGCCGACGGGAGCGACGTGCTCGCGATCCGCCGCGATCTCGCCGAGGCCCGGGCCGTCCGCAACGAGCTGCAGGCGGCGGTCACCGCCCGCCGCGCGGGTCCCGGCACCGTGCCCGACGCCACCGACACCGAGCGGCCGGGGGCGGCCGCGGGGGCGCGGATTCCGCTGCTTCGCGAAGAGCTGCTCGACCGGCTCGCCGCCGGAAAGAGCCGGATCCGCTGGCGGGGCGTGCTCGGGTTCTTGTGCGGCGGGCTGTTGGGCGTCGCGGGCACGATGGCCGTGTGGCGCCGCGGCCGCCGCGCGCCGGACGTGGTCGCCCGGGCGGGCATCTCGCGGACGTTCCAGAACATCCGCCTGTTCTCCAACATGACGGTGCTCGAGAACGTGCTCGTGGGCCTCGATCGCACGATTCCCGGCGGGGCATGGGCGATGCTGTTTCGCACCCCGGCGAATCGGGCCGCGGAGGCCGCGGCGGCGGCGCGGGCCTTCGAGGCCCTGGCGTTCGTGGGCCTCCAGGGCGACGCCAACCGGATCGCCGGCCAGCTGCCCTACGGCGACCAGCGGCGGCTGGAGATCGCCCGGGCGCTGGCCACGGGCGCCACGCTGCTGCTGCTCGACGAGCCGGCCGCGGGCATGAATCCCGCCGAGACGTCCGCCCTGGCGCAGCTCGTCGAGCGGATTCGCGACCGCGGCCTCACGGTGCTGCTCATCGAGCACCACATGAACGTCGTGATGCGGATCAGCGACAAGGTCGCCGTGCTCGACCACGGCGTGAAGATCGCGGAGGGCCGTCCCGAAGAGGTGCGCCGCGACGGGAAGGTGATCGAAGCCTATCTGGGCGGGGAAGGGTGAGGCCGATGCCGCTGCTGGAAGTCACCGACCTCGTGGCGGGCTACGGTCCGATCCGGGCGCTCGACGGCGTGTCGCTCGACGTCGAGCCGGGTGAGCTCGTGGCCATCATCGGCGCCAACGGCGCCGGCAAGACCACGCTCCTGATGGCGATCTCCGGCGTGGTGCCGCCGCGGGCGGGCGGGATCCGCTTCGCGGGGCGGTCGCTGGCCGGCCTGCCGCCGCACGAGGTGATGCGGGCCGGGATCGGCCATGCGCCGGAGGGCCGCCGGATCTTTCCCCGGCTCACGGTCCGGGAGAACCTGGAGCTCGGCGGCTTCGCGCGGGACGACCGCGGTCAGGTGGCCCGCGACATCGACGAGGCCTGCGGGCTGTTTCCCGTGCTCGGCCAGCGGATGACGCAGCTCGGCGGCACGCTGTCCGGCGGTGAGCAGCAAATGCTGGCGATCGCCCGGGCGCTGGTGGGCCGGCCGCAGCTGCTCCTCCTCGACGAGCCGTCGCTGGGCCTGGCGCCGCTGGTCGTGGCCAAGGTGTTCGAGGTGATCAAGGCGCTTTCCGCACGCGGCATCGGCGTGCTCCTGGTGGAGCAGAATGCCCGCGCCGCGCTCAAGCTCGCTGCCCGCGGCTGGGTGCTGGAGACCGGCCGCGTCACGCTCACGGGCTCGGGCGCGGAGCTCGCCGCCGACCGCCGCATCCGCGACGCCTACCTCGGCGAGGCGTGAGTTTTGACGGTCCGCCGCATGGTGGGCGGGAAGGCCTGCCACCCGGAGTCCCCCGGCTTCCGCCGGGGGCTTTTTGTGTGCTCGTGGCGTGTGAGTCATCCCACGAAGCCCCGGGCGGGAGCCCGGGGACACCGGGCATGAAAACCACCCCGCCATCCATGCCGCACGACGACGTTTCACCGCCGTGATCAGGTCGCCGTGGCCTGCCTGGCCTTCGCGGTGATCACCGCGAGCAACTCGTCCCAACTGGTGACGAAGGCGGCGGCGCCCTGAGCCTGTAGGTCGGCGCCGAGCGCGGCCACGTCGATGCCGGCGGCCGTGATCTCGGCGAGCGTCCGGCCGCGGTCGCCGCCATCGGCCGGCAGCGGCGGGCCGAGCGTGCCGTGGTCGGCGAAGGCCAGGAGCGTCGCCTCCGGCATGGTGTTGACAGTGAGCGGCGCCGCCAGTTCGCGGACATAAAGATGGTCCGAAAGGGTCGGATCCTTCGTGCCCGTGCTCGCCATCAGCAGCCGCTGCGGCGGCACGCCGAAGTTCGCCAGGCGCTGCCAGCGGTCACCCGTCAGCAGCCGGCGGTACGCCGCATAGGCGCCCGCCCCGATCGCGATTCCGAGCCGGTTGGCGAGATGCGTCGGCAGCCGACTCGCCGTGGCCGCGTCCCAGCGGCTGATGAACAGCGACGCCACGGAGCAGACGCGGGGATCGAGGCCGGCCGTGATCCGCCGCTCCACGCCCCGCATCCAGGCCTCGGCCGCGGCCAGATACTGGGCGGGGGTGAAGAGCAGCGTGACGTTCACCGGCACCCCGGCCGCCGTCGCCTCCTCGATCGCCGCCAGGCCCGCGTCGGTGCCGGGGATCTTGATGAACACGTTCGGCCGGGCCGTCCGGGCATGGAGGTCGCGGGCGGCGGAGAGCGTGCTGGCGGTGTCGTAGGCCAGCCGCGGCGAGACTTCGAGCGACACCCAGCCGTCGAGGCCGCCGGTCCGGTCATGGGCCGGCCGGAACAGGTCGGCCGCCCGGGTCAGGTCCTCGATCGCCAGCGCGAAGAACATCTCCTCGGGCGTGCGGCCGCGCCGGGCCTGGGCGGCGATCGTGGCGTCGTAGGCGGCCGAGTTCTTCACCGCCAGGTTGAAGATCGTGGGGTTGCTCGTCAGCCCGGTGACGGACAGGTCGCGGATGTAACGGGCGAGCGTGCCATCGTCGAGCAGCGTGCGGGTGATGTTGTCGAGCCACAGGCTCGTGCCAAGGTCGTGGAGGGCTGCGGTCGGGGTGGGCGTGGGCATCGGGAGGTCGCCTCCAAAAGGGTGACTGGCTCACGGCATGGACCGGCTGCGGGGCGGAATGGCGGCGACCATCATGGTTCCGACTCCTTGCCGGCGACGAGGTCGAGGATCGCGGTGCCGAAGTCGGCGAGCCGCTTCTCGCCGATTCCCTTGCAGCGGAGCAGGGCCGCCGGTGAGGCGGGCTGCTGGCGGGCGATCGCCCGCAGGGCCTTGTCGTCGAGGATCGTCCAGGCCGGCTTGCCACGGGCCTCGGCCACCCGCCGCCGCCACTTCCGCAGCCGCTCGAAGAGATCACGATCCACTCCCTCCCAGTCGTCGGTGTCGGCCTGCGTCGTCCGGGCTTTGCCCGCCCGGGGCTCGAGGAGCACGACCTCGCGGGTGCCGCGGAGCACCTCCCACGACTTGTCGTTGAGCGTGACGACGGGCCGGTCGCCGGGGGTGCGTGCCAGCAGCCCCTGGTCGAGCAGCTGGTGCACGAGGTTCTCGGCCGTCCGCTGCTCCAGAGTGGCGAGCAGGCCGAACGTCGACAGCCGGTCGTGGCCGTGCCGCAGCACGCCTTCGGTCTTCGCGCCGCGGAGCACCTCGCACACGTGCCGCACGCCGAACCGCTCGCCCACCCGGGCCACGCAGGAGAGGATTTTCTGGGCGATGACCGTCGCATCCGGCAGGCTGTTGGTCTCACCGAGGCAGACGTCGCAGGCGCCGCAGGACGCGGCCGGGTAGGCCTGGCCGAAATACTCCGACAGGGCGGCGTGGCGGCAGCGGGCGGCCTGGGCGTAGCGCCGCATGGCGTGCAGATGCTCGGCCTGCGCGGCGCAGAGCTTCTCCTGCTCGGCGGCGTCGAGCTCCGACTCCGCGGCGCTCTTGCGGACGAGCGATTCCCAGCTGAAGACGTCGGCCGACGAATAGAGCAGCACGCACTCGGCCGCCAGGCCGTCGCGGCCGGCCCGCCCCGTCTCCTGCTGATAGGCCTCCAGGCTCTTGGGCAGCGACGTGTGGAGTACGAGGCGGACGTCGGAACGATCGATGCCCATGCCGAAGGCCACCGTGGCCACGACGACGTCGATCGTCTCGCTGGCGAAGGCCTCCTGGGTCGCGTGCCGCTCCCGGGCGTCGAGGCCGGCATGGTAGGGCCGGGCGAGCAGGCCCTCGGCCGCGAGCCGGGCGGCGAGCCGCTCGGTCTCCTTCCGTGAGATGCAGTACACGATCGAAGCCTCGCCCCGATGGCGGCCGAGGATCTTCAGCACCTGGGCGACCCGGTCGGCGCGGGGCACGACCCGATACACGAGGTTCGGCCGGTCGAAGGTGCCGATCAGCGTCGCCGGGGAGCGGAGGGCGAGCTGGCGGGCGATGTCGTCGCGCACCCGCGGTGTGGCGGTGGCCGTGAAGGCGTGGATGCTGGCGGACGGAAACCGGTCGCGGAGCAGGGCGAGCTGCCGGTATTCGGGGCGGAAGTCGTGACCCCACTGGCTGATGCAGTGGGCCTCGTCGATCGCGAACCGCTTGACGCCGACCCGGGCGAGCAGGTCGAGCAGGCCGGTGTTCACCAGCCGCTCCGGCGCCGTGAACAGGAGCCGCAGCGCGCCGGCGGCGAGCCGATCGCGGACGGCCGCCCGCTCCTCCTGCGACATCCCGCCGTGCAGCGCGGCCGCCGGATAGCCGATGGCCTCGAGGGCATCGACCTGATCCTTCATCAGGGCGACCAGTGGCGAGACCACGACGTCGGTCGTCTCGCCGACCAGCGGCGGCACCTGGTAGCAGAGGCTCTTGCCGCCGCCCGTCGGCATCACGACGAGCGAATCGCGGCCGGCGAGCGCCGCGGCGATCGCGTCGGCCTGGAGGGGGCGGAGCGTGTCGAAGCCCCACCAGCGGGAGAGCACCTCCGCGATCCGCGGGTCGGCGGACGGACCGGGGTCCTCGGCTGCGTCGCGAGTCGCTGTCGGCGAGGACAAGGGGGTACGGCTCCGGAGACGGTGCAGCCTGGCTGTCCGTGGACAAAGCCCGCCATGGCCCTCGTCCACTGGATCGACCGGAGGAAACGCCGCGGGTTTCCTCCGGCGACGGTCGACCGCCGCACCCTGCGGCGGCAGACTTGGTCCTCCGTTGGCCCAGCACCTTACCAGAGGCCGCCGCCGCGCGTGTAGACTCGGCGGCGATGCTGTGGATCGCGTGGAAAATGCTGATCGGCAACCGGGTGAAGTACCTCGGCATTGTGTTCGGGGTCGTGTTCGCTGCGCTCCTCATCGCCCAGCAGTCGTCGATCTTCTGCGGGCTGATGTCGCTCACCGTCAGCCAGATCCGCGACGTCCAAGGCCCCGACGTCTGGGTCATGGATGCCAAGGTCCAGTACGTCGACGACATCAAGCCGCTCGCCGACACCGAGCTCTTCCGGGTCAAGGGCGTGCCGGGCGTGGCCTGGGCGGTGCGGTTCTACAAGGGCACGGGCCGGGCCCGGCTCGCGGAGGGCAGCTACGAGCAGATGATGCTCCTCGGGCTCGACGACGCCACGCTCATCGGCGCGCCGGCGCAAGTGGTGCTCGGCTCCATCGCCGACCTGCGCAAACCCGATGCCGTGATCATGGACGACGCCGGGTACAAGCGGATCTGGCCGGGCGAGCCGTACCAGCTCGGCAGGGTGTTCGAGATGAACGACAGGCGGGCCGTGCTGGTGGGGGTGACGAAGGCGAGCCGGAGCTTCACCAGCTTCCCCATCGTCTACACGCGGTACAGCCAGGCCGTGGCGTTCGCGCCCCCGGAGCGGAAGGTGCTCTCGTTCGTGCTCGTGGACGCCGAGCCGGGCGTCGCCCCGGAGGAGGTCTGCCGGCGGATCGAGGCCCAGACCGGCCTGCAGGCGCTGACGCGGGCCCAATTCTTCCGCAAGACGATCCGCTACTACCTGGCCAAGACCGGCATCCCCGTGAACTTCGCGGTCACGGTGCTGCTCGGGTTCCTGGTGGGCACGGCGATCGCCGGCCAGACGTTCTACCTGTTCACCGTGGAAAACATCCGTCAGTTCGGGGCGCTCAAGGCGATGGGCACGAGCAACTCGACGATCCTGGGGATGGTGCTGGCCCAGGCCCTGCAGGTGGGCCTGATCGGCTACGGGGTGGGCGTCGGGCTGGCCGCGATCTTCGGACAGGTCGTCAAGGGGGCCTCACGGCTCTCGTTCTTCATGCCGTGGCAGGTGCTGGCGATCACCGGCGTGGCGGTGTTCGTGATCGTGCTGCTGGCGAGCCTGCTGTCGATCCGCAAGGTGCTGATCGTCGATCCCGCCATCGTGTTCCGTGGTTGACCGGGGGGGCGATGGCGACGCCGGTTTCCAAGCACGACCCCGCCACGGCCGACCTGGCGATCCGCGTCCGCGGCGTCACCAAGGAGTTCGGCAGCGGCGGCGCCGTGGCCCGGGCCCTGCGGGGCGTCGATCTCGACGTCTCGTACGGCGAGATGCTGATGCTCGTCGGCCCCAGCGGCTGCGGCAAGACGACGCTCGTGTCGATCATCGCCGGCACGCTCGAACCCACCGCCGGCGATGTCGTCGTGCTGGGCCATGATCTGGTCGCCATGACGAACGGGGCCAAGGTCCGCTTCCGCCGGGAGCACGTCGGCTTCGTCTTCCAGGCCTACAACCTGCTGCCCGCCCTGACGGCCGCCGAGAACGCGGCGGTGCCGCTGTTGATCGCCGGCTGGCGGCGGCGGGACGCGGTCGAGAAGGCGGCCGACGTGCTCGACGCGCTCGGCCTCGGCGACCGGCTGGCGAACCTCCCGACCGAGCTCTCCGGCGGCCAGCAGCAGCGGGTGGCGATCGCCCGGTCCCTGGTCCACGAGCCCCGGCTGCTCGTCTGCGACGAGCCGACCAGCGCCCTGGATGCGGAAAATGGCCGGATCACGATGGAGCTGATCGAGCGGCTCGCGGTCCAGCCGGGCCGGGCCGTGATCGTGGTGACGCACGATTCCCGGGTCTATTCGTTCGCCGACCGCATCGCCTCGATGGAGGACGGCCGCATCGAGGCTGTGGAAGTGGGGCCGCGCCGCGGTGCCGCGAGGGGGTAGGCTGCCGGGAAGCCCGAATCGTCAGATGAGGGAATGCGCGTCGCTCGACCAGAGGCCCCATCCGCATTCCCTCGGCTCGCGCCTCGGGCTTCAAGGAACGGGACCGCCAAGTCCGACAGACCGGAAACGCAACACCCGTCCCAAGAGTCAGACTGGCTAAACTGTCGGTCGAGATGTGCGCGTTACGCCCAGTTCACTAGAGGTTGTTCGGTATGTCCACCGCGTCCCGCGAATCTGCCGCTGTCAATGCCGCGTCGGCGCCCCGGCGGCTCGAACGGAGCCGCACGGTCGGCGATCTCGTCACCCAGTGGCTCCTGCCGCTGGTCGCCCTCGGCCTGCTGGGCTTCGCCGGCTGGTTCGTGTGGCGCACCCGGCCGGTGGCCGCCGATCCGCCGCCGCCGATCGCCCCGGCCGTGAACCCCTACCCCGCGGCGCTCGCGGCCGCGGGCATCGTCGAGGCCCAGACGGAGAACATCGCTGTCGGCTCGGCGACCCCGGGCGTCGTGGTGGAGGTGCTGGTCAAGGTGGGTGACGACGTGCAGTCCGGCCGGCCGCTGTTCCGCCTCGACGACCGCGACCTGCGGGCCGAACTCGCGGTGCGCAAGGCGGAGGTCGAGCGGGCGAAGACCGACCTGGTGCGGCTGGAGGCGGAGCCGCGGCCGGAGAAGATTCCCGTGCAGGCGGCGGCCGTTCGCGAGGCCCAGGCGCTGCTGGCCCGCGAGCAGGATGCGCTCGAGCGGTCCCGCGCGACATTCGCCCAGCGGGTGACCACGGAGGAGGACCTGATCGCCAAGCAGCAGGCGGTGCGATTCGCGGAGGCGAGCGTCGGTCGGGCCCGGGCGGACCTCGATCTGCTGGAGGCGGGTTCATGGCGGTACGACATGGACGTCAGCCGGGCGGCCGTGAAGCGGGCCGAGGCGGAGGCCGAGAAGATCGAGACGGAGATCGATCGGCTCGTCGTGCGGGCGCTGGTCGCCGGCCGTGTCCTGCAGGTGAATGTGCGGCCGGGTGAGTTCGTGGGCGCCCCGCCGAACCAGCCGCTGGTGGTTTTGGGCAACATCGAGAAGCTGCATGTGCGGGTGGATATCGACGAGTACGACATCGCCCGGTTCGACCAGGCGGCGGCCGCCACGGCCTTCCCGCGTGGCAATCTCCAGCAGCGCTACCCCTTGGAGTTCGTCCGCGTGGAGCCGTTCGTGGTCCCGAAGAAGTCGCTCACCGGGGACACGACCGAGCGGGTCGATACCCGGGTGCTGCAGGTGATCTACGAGTTCGACCCCGCCGGCCGGCCTCCGCTGTTCGTCGGCCAGCAGGTCGACGTCTACATCAACGCCGCCAGCCGGTAGCAGGCGGTGGAGCAAGTCTGACCGAGCAGGATGCGCCGGCCATCGACCCAGGAAACCCCTCGGCGTTGCCTCGGCTGCGCCTGCGGCCTGCGAATCCTGCGGTCGATCCAGTGGCAAAAGGCCATGGCGGGCTTTTTCCTCGGGCGGGTAACCGCGGGGGGTTGGGAAGGCCGAAAATCCGCCTTGTTCGCAAGCGGCGCGGCTGGGAGAGTCCCGGCCCATGCTCCCGCAAGACCTTCGCTCCGCCGTGCCGCAGCTCCGCGCGAGTTTCCGCATTGCCGCCGTGTGCTGCGTCGCGGCGCTCGCGCTGCCGGCGGCATCGCGCGCCGATGGCATCTTCCTGCCGGCGGCCGACGGTGCCGCCCTGTGGCGGGAGACACTCGACACGGTGGCGGCCGACTGGCCGGTGGTCCGCGTCGTCGCCCCCGACTTCCGGGCAACGCCGCCGCGCGACGGCCTGATCGAATCGGCCTGGGTGGAGCCGCCAGGCGGGGCCGTGCAGGCATGGCCGCCGCGGCGGCAGCGGGTGGTGGTGAAAGTGGCGCCTGCGGCCGGGGGAGCGTGGGTCGATGCCGCCGTGGAGACGCAGTCTTTGGCAGGGCAGGCGGCCGACGGCAACGGCATCGAACTGGTGGGTGATTGGCGGGACGAGCCGGGGCCATCGTCCGCCAGGCTGACCGCCAGCCTGGCGGCGAACTTTCCGGCCACCGGAGGCATGGTGAGCAGCCTGCCGCCGCTCGATCGGGAAGTGTTCGCCGCGCCCGCGGCGCCGGAACCGCCATGGGCCCGCAGCCGCTTTCCGCGGCTCGCTCGGGCGGGCTTCAAGGTGGCGGAGGACTACCGCAACTTTTACTCCTGCGACGGCCTCGTCTGCCTCACCGCGGCCTTCGGGGCCGGGGCGATCATGGCCAACACGGGCTTCGACGTCACCATGCAGGACGCCTGGCAGCAGGGTGTCCAGCCGACGAGCCTGGGCACGTTCTTTTCCGGCTGCAAGGATATCGGCGAGGGCCGCTACGTGCTGCCGATCTTCGGCGCGGCGGCGGCGACCGGGCTGATCTTCGAGGGCAACCCGGCGGGCGACGTCGTGGGCGAGTGGGGATCGCGGTCGCTGCGGATGTTCGTGGTCGGAGCACCCCCGCTCTACGCGATGCAGTGGGTCACGGGCGCGTCGCGGCCGGACGAGGGGACCGCCGGCAGTCGCTGGCACATGCTCAACGACAACAACGGCGTGAGCGGTCACGCCTTCGTCGGGGCGCTGCCGTTCCTGGCCGCGGCCGAGATGGTGGAAAGCCCGCTGCTCAAGGGCACGCTCTACGTCTGCTCGACCTTCGTCGGCTTCTCGCGCATGACCGACAACGCCCACTACCCGTCGCAGGTTTTTCTGGGCTGGTACCTCGCCTGGGCCAGCGCCCGGGCCGTGAGCGGAACCGAAACCCGCTTTGCCGGGATGGAGCTGAGGATCGTGCCGCTGCCGATGGCCGACCTGGGCGGGGCCGCCGTGCAGGCGACGTGGTGAGTGTCATCGGCGTGGCCGGGTCACACGAGCCGTGACCAAGACGGTTCACCGCATCATCAGCACGGCGATCGCGATCGCCGCAGCGCTCACGCCCACCGGAAACGTGAACAAGGCCCGTGCGGGACCGCCGGCGGACACGATCTCGGCCCGCTCGGCCGTCGGCAGGCCCAGCAGGGTCTCGAGGTCGTGGAACGTGATCGGGTGCGACAGCAGCGAATCGGCACCGGCCGCGCGGGCGTCGCCAGCGGAGATGTTCCACTGCCGCGATCCCGTGGGGGCCGCTTCGATCACCGCCAGTTTGCCGCCGCCGCAGCCGTGGGCGGCGAGTTGCGATTGCAGGAGCGGCACGAGGTCGTGGCCCGACATGTCGTCGAGTTCGGATGCGATCAGCCAGGCGTTGGCCCGGAGCCGGCGGGCAAGTTTCACGGCCTCGGCGCCGCTGGACCGGAAGTGAAGCGAGAGCTTGCCGAGCCTTGCGCTGGCCGCCAGGGCCTTGTAGGCATCAAACCGCGGGTCGACCACGACCACACTGGGAACGGACGACTCGAGGACCTCGGGGTACCGCAGTGACATGAGGGACTCCTGCAATGTGAGCCGGGAAGAGACGTGCTTGAGAAGCGAGAAAGTTTTGGTGAAAGCAGGTCGGGGTGTCAGCCCGCGACCTCCTTGACGTCGATGTGCGGGGAACGGCTCGCCCGAATCACGTCGAGGGTGACGGGCCGCACCAGATAACCGGCGACTCCGGAGGCCAGCGACCGCTGCTCATCCTCCAGCGAGTAGCTGTCGGAGACCAGAAACACGCCCGGCCGCATGCCTTCGCCGACCTTGTCAAGCGAGACCCGCGAGCCCTCCATGAGCGGATCGACCTCGCCCTGCAGAATGCTCGGCGAGAGCATGGCGAGCAGGTCGAAGCCGGACATGTCGGGCAGGTCCGTGCTGACGAGCCATGCATCCGCACGGAACCGCCGTGCGAGACGGATGGCCGAGCGGCCGTCGACGCAGAAGTGCAGGCCTACTTCTCCGGCCTGAGCGGCCTCGACGAAATCAGCGTAACGTTCACAGGTGGCATCGACGATCACGATCTCGTGAATGCCCGCATCGCGCAGCGACGGCGGAGCGAGGGGCGTTGCATCGAGGTTGAGGTGGCGGGTGTTCATGGTGAAATCCAGGGCGTGGCGGCGGGACAGATGGAAGCCGATTCGCGGGCCGTTCAGACGAACGACACGATCGACAGGAACAACGTGATGGGGACGATGCACAGGAGCATGTCGGCTTTGGTGAGGGACCAGCCGCCGTCGCCGGCGGCTGTGGAAACGTTCATGAGCGGACTCCTTCTCGCACTCGGGAAATCAATGCGGCGACTGACGACCTCGCCCGTCGGGCCCGATGCCCGGACGTGAGTGATCGCAAGACCGCACGTTGTCGGGAGGAAGAGATGCACGTGGCGTGCCGAACCGCGACGGAGCCTCTGAAAAAATCCGCAGCGTCACGAAAAGCGGAAAAACGGCTGTTTTTGCCGGGGGGTGACGGCAGTCGGGGCAGTCGTGCCGGAGGCAACGGTCCGGTCGGCGCTGGAGCGAATTGCCCCAGGGGGGCGGTCGCCAGCGACCGGCGCTGGAGCGATTCGCTCCAGCGCTGGTGCTATCCGACCAAGGCGCGGCGAACGAGGGGCGTGGGGACGCCTTCGACCAGCTCAACGTGCCCGATCCGGTCCGGAAGCACGAACCGCAGTTCGCCTCCGACGGCCTTCTTGTCCCGGGCCATGATCTCCAGCAGGGCCTCCGCCGGCAGGTCCGTCCCGGGGGGCGGCTCGACCGGCAGGCCGAGCCCGAGAAGGAGCTGGTCCTGCCGGGCGACCAGATCGGCGGAAACCCGCCCCAGTTCCCGAGCCAGCCGTGCCGCCCGGGCCATGCCGATGGCCACGGCCTCGCCGTGCAGCAGCGTGCCGTAGCCCGCCGCAGTCTCGTAGGCATGGGCGAAGGTGTGGCCGTAATTGAGCACGGCCCGCAGGCCGGTCAGTTCCCGCTCGTCCTGCTCGACGACGCCGGCTTTCAGGGCCGCGGAACGCTCCACGGCATGGGTCAGGGCGGCCGGATCCCGGGCCAGGAGTGGCCCGACGTTGCCCTGCAGCCAGCTGAAAAACGCCGCGTCGAGGATCATCCCATACTTCACCACCTCGGCGAAGCCGCTGACGAACTCCCGGGCGGGCAGCGTGGCGAGCGTGTCGATGTCGGCGATCACGCCGTGCGGCTGCCAGAACGCCCCGACCAGGTTTTTCCCGGCCGTGAGGTTGATGCCGGTCTTGCCGCCGATGGCGCTGTCCACCTGGGCGACCACGGTGGTCGGCACCTGCCAGAAGGCGAGGCCGCGGCCGAATGTCGCGGCCACGAATCCGGCCAGATCCCCGACCACGCCCCCCCCCACGGCGACGACGTGCGTGCGGCGGTCCACGGCCCGCTCGGCCAGGGCGTCCCAGAGACGGCCCGCCTCGGTGATCGACTTGGAGCCCTCCCCGGGCCTCACGATCAGGGCCACGGCATCGATGCCGGCGGATTGCAGCCCGATTTCGACGGCGGCGGCGTGCGTGGCGGCGATCGCCGCGTCGGCGATGACGACGGCCCGCCCGCCTCCGGCAGCCTTCACCGCCGCACCGACGGAGGGGAGCAGCCCACGGCCCACGGTGATGTCGTAGGACCGGTCCACCGCGGATGGGGCGGACGTCGGCAGGCGAACGCGGATGGTGGCCACGGTCACCGGCCGCTCACGCGTTCCAGATCGGCCGCCGTCGCCGTGATCACCCGGGCGAAGCCCGTGTGCTGGCGGACATAGTCGAGTTCCGCCGCCTCCTGCGGGGATGCGTGGAGCAGGGCTTCGGCCCGAGCCTTGTCGGCGGCCGACCAGTCCTCGTATTCGGCCGGCCAGACCGTGTGGCTCTCGACGACGAGGGCTTCGCGATAGGGGTCGAAGGCGTTGGGCATGCGGGCTCTCCTGCGGGTCTGTCGGGCGGAGAGTATACATTCCGTCGGCGAGCGCGGCGGGCCGCGCAGCTGTCGGGAACACCGCGATGCCGTCGTCCGTCTCGCACCGCCCTCTGCCTCCGGCCGGCCGATCGTCCGGGCGCCGCATCGTCGTCGGTCTCCTGGGCTTGGGCATCGCCCTGGCGGCGTTCGCACTCGTGTTTCAATGGCGGCAGACGGACAACTGCCTGGGCTTCTACGGCAGCGACGTGGCCCGGGCCATCACCACCGCCCCGCATGTGGAGCTCTGGCACCTCGCGGACGGAGCCGCGGCCGGTCGCCTCGTCGCCACTGGACGATGCGACGTTTCCCGGGCGCCGGGGCTCGTGCACCTGCGACGCGGGCTCGTGGAAGACGCGAACTTCGCCTGGGCGCCGCCCGCTTCCCAGCGGCTGCCGTCGGGAGCGTGGGCCGCGGCCCTCGTCTTTTCGGCGGCGCCCGGCGCGCGGCCCAGCGCGACGCTCGCGATCGGTTTCGGGCCGGACGCGGCCGCTTTGTGCGTCGTGGGCCAGCCCGGCCGCGTCGGCCTCGGCCGGCTCGAGCGGGGCCTCCGCACCTGGGTCGAGGCAACCTGTCCGCGGCCCGGAAGCAGCGCCGCGGCCGGCAAATGAGGCGGTGAAATCGGGCTTTTGGCGCGGCCGGGGGCGGCCTATCCTCCCCGCTCCCCGGATCGGGCCGCCGGCGGACGGACGGGCCCGGCCGGTGCCCCGCGCCGCGAGGACAGGCTGCCATGCGTTCGATCGCCGTCGCCAATCAAAAAGGCGGAGTCGGAAAGACGACGACGTCGGTGAACCTCGCCGTGGCCCTGGCGCGGCAGGGCCGCCGCGTGTGTCTCGTCGATCTCGATCCGCAGGCCCACGCCACCCTGCACCTCGGCGTCATGCCCGGCAGCCATCCGCTCTCGGCTTTCGACGTGCTCGTCGGGGGGCAGCCGCTCGCGGCCGCCGGCGTCACGGCCGGTGACAGCCTGTGCGTCGTGCCTTCGCACATCGACTTGTCGGCCGTCGAGATGGCCCTGGCGGGGAAGCCGGGGAGGGAGTCGATCCTGAGGCAGCGGATCGCAGCCGACCCCCGCTGCGTGGGCAGCGCTGCGGCCGGGGAGAACTTCGACTACCTCGTCATCGACTGCCCGCCGTCCCTGGGGCTGCTCTCGCTCAATGCGATGGCCGCCGTCGACGAAGTGCTCCTGCCGTTGCAGCCGCACTTCCTCGCGCTGCACGGCTTGAGCAAGCTGCTGGAGACGATCGAACTGGTGTCCGAGCGGGTCAACCCCCGGCTGCGGCTGCTCGGAGTCGTGCTCTGCATGTATGAAGCGGGTACCCGGCTGGCCAACGAGATCGGCCGCGACGTGGCGGCCTTTTTCGCCGGCGGCGATGCGGCGCACGCGTCGTGGGCGGCGGGCCGTCTGTTCGAGACCCGGATTCGCCGCAACATCCGCCTCGCCGAGGCGCCGAGCTTCGGGCAATCGATCTTCGACTACGCCCCCGAGTCGCACGGCGCCGAGGACTATGCCGCCCTGGCCGGGGAGGTTGATCAGGCGGCTGCCGTGGCGCGGGATGCCGTGCGTCGCGTCGCCTGATCGCGGCCCGCCGCGGATTCCGGCCCATACAGTTCCGGCATCCACCAGTACCGCGACTCGCAGGGATCGAGTCCAGGGAGCACGCCCGTGGCATCGAAATCCTCGGCCGACAGGAATCCGCAAACTCTGGCAGGCCGGGCTTCTGCGGCGGCTGCCGGCGGCAGAAAGGGGCGGGGCGGCTGAAGGGGATTTCGCTGGAGCATGTTCATGCGACCGTTCGTGGAAGCCCGGCGAACCGGCGTGCCGTGAGGTTCGGGTCACCCAGGAGTGTCTTTCGGCCGCTCCTGCGGGCGTAGGCCAATTTCGGGCCGAAGATCGACGACTTTCGAGATTGTTGCCTGGGGAATGTGGGCAAGCAAGGAAGGTAGAATGCTTTGGTGAAAGTGAGCCGATTTTCTTCACAAAAAAAGGCGATTTTGTAGTATCTCGCCGGAGAAACTTCATGGGATTCCAGGTCAGGGGACGTTCGCGGCTTCGATCGATGGCGGTGGCGGTGGCGACCACCGCTTTCGCCTTGGCCGCTGCCGCGGCTCCGCCCTCCGGATTCCGCACGCTCGCCCCTGGCACGTTGACGGTCATCCCTCCGGATCGGTCGGCTGACGACGCCCGGCAGCGGGGCGACCTCCTGGAGGTCACGGCCGGCCGGGCCGATCGCCAATGGACGCCCAAGCGGTCGCCCACGAATACGACGTTCGTCGAGCGGGCGAAGGGCCGCGAGTTCGTCGGCGGCGTGTGGTGCCTGGAGTTCGCCTTCAAGCCGCCGCGCATGATCGACGTCGATGTTCCGGCGGCCGACGGCAGGATGCTCCGCACGCGGGTTTGGTATCTGCTGTACCGGGTGAAGAACACCGGCGGGCATCGTCTGGTGGTCGATGCCGCCGACCCGACGAAGCGGGCCTCGGAGCGGTTCGAGACGCCGGTGCGATTCCTGCCGCACTTCGTGCTCGAGAGCCTGGAACCGCTGGAGGACGCCGAGGGCGCGACGGCATATCGCGCCTACCTCGACCGCGTCGTGCCCGCCGCGCTGGAGGCGATCCGGTTGCGGGAGCAGCCGCCGGGGAAACTCTTCGACAGCGCGTCGATGTCGGAGGCCGACATCCCGCCGGACGCGGAGCGGTGGGGCGTCGCGGTTTGGGAAGGCGTCGATCCACGCATCGATTATTTTTCGATCTATATCCGCGGGCTCACCAATGCCATGCGCTGGCGGCAGATTCCCGGCTCTACGATCGGCCCGAACGACCCGCCCGGGATCCACATCGAGCACGCCCTCGAGGCGCTGCGGCTCGACTTCTGGCGTCCGGGTGACGATCGCGACGAGGTCGAGGAGGAGTTTCGCGTCGGCCATCGTGGCATGTTCGAGCGCATGACCTTGGGGTCGCGGTTGCTGGAGGCCGTCGGCAGGCCCGGACTGACCAAGGCGCGGCCCGGACCCGGCCTGGAGTCGCTGGGGCTGAAGTGGTCGGATCTGCTCGAGCCCGACGTGGGTGGCAGCGGCATGGCCAGCCTGCTGCCGCTGGAGACCGCCCTGCTGAAACTCGCCGCCCTGCCCGAGCCAGCGGCCCGCGGCGCGGCCGTGCGGGACGTGTTCGGCGACCTCGGCATTCCGGCGATCGAGGACCTGACGCGGGCTTTGGCCGGACCGGTGGACGCCGACCGCGACGCGGCCCGGCGGGCGGCGCTGGAGCGGCTCGGGCTGACGCCGGAGAAGGCGGCGGCGCAGCCGCTGGAGTCGCTCGCCAAAGTCGTGCGGGCGCTCGAGTCGGCGGCCACGCCCGATGCCCGCATGCGGGCGGCGGCAGCGGTCTTCGGCCCGGCGGGCCGCCGGGTGGAACAACTGGCGAAGGATCTGGCCGCGGCCCGCGCCGTGGCCGTTCTCGAGGACCTCGAGGCCCGCCGGGGAGACGTGGGGCAGGGGGACGCGGCGGCGACCTTCGCGGCCCTCCAGCGGCTTCTCGAATCGCACCCCGCGGCGGAGCAGCGCGGCCCGATGCTCGCGGCCCTGTTCGGCCCCCGGGGGCCGCAGTTGTATGCGGCCGCGGCGGCGGTGCATGAGGGAATTGACCACGAGTGGGTTTTCCGGTACGAACGCGATTCGGCCGGCCCTTGATTTTCGGGATCGGGCATGCGACCGTTGCCTCGCGATTCCGCCGCGGAGTGATTGAAAATGGCTCATAAAAAAGGTCAGGGTTCCAGCCGTAACGGCCGTGATTCGAATGCCCAGCGGCGCGGCGTGAAGAAGTTCGCCGGCGAGCAAGTGCTGGCCGGCAACATCCTCGTGCGGCAGGTGGGCACGAAGTTTCATGCCGGCGCGAACGTGGGCATGGGGACCGACTACACCCTGTTCGCACTGGCCGAAGGCGTGGTGATGTTCGACCGCGAGGGACGGCGGGTGAACGTCGTCTCCGGCCCGTCGGCCTGATGCCGGTGCGGGCCCAGCCCGCGAGGTGCCGGCGTGTTTGTGGATCGTGTTCAGATCGAGGTGGCAGCCGGCAATGGCGGCCGCGGCATCTGCAGCTTCCGGCGCGAGAAATACGTGCCGAAGGGCGGCCCCGACGGCGGTGACGGCGGCCACGGCGGCAGCGTGATCCTCGAGGCCCGGGCGGGCGTCGATTCGCTGGCCGCCCTCGCCCATCGCCGCCAGTGGCGGGCCGAGCACGGCGCAGCCGGCGGACCGGCGAACTGCCAGGGCCGCAACGCCGCGGATCTCACGCTCCTCGTGCCGCCGGGCACGATCGTCATCGACGAGGCGACGGGGCTCGTGCTCAAGGACCTGGCCGCCGCGGGCGAATCGATCATCGCCGCCAAGGGGGGCGCCGGCGGCTGGGGCAACATGCACTTCAAGTCGTCGACCAACCGTGCGCCGCGGCAGACCACGCCCGGCGAGCAGGGGGAGGTGCGTCGGCTGCTCCTCGAGCTCAAGGTGATCGCCGACGTCGGCCTCGTCGGCAAGCCGAACGCCGGTAAGAGCACGCTCCTCTCCCGGCTCTCCCGCGCCCGTCCCGAGATCGCCGATTACGCCTTCACGACGAAGGTGCCGATCCTGGGAATCGTGGCCGTTTCCCGTGACCGGAGCTTCGTGCTCGCCGACCTGCCGGGGCTGATCGAGGGCGCCCATGCGGGCGTGGGGCTCGGGCACGAGTTCCTCCGGCACGTGGAGCGGGCGGGCATCCTCGTCCACGTGGTCGAACCCTTTCCGGCCGACGGCACCGAGCCGCTGGCCAACTATCGGGCCATCCGCGACGAGCTGGTGCGTTACGACGCGCCGCTGGCCGAGCGGCCGGAGATCGTGATCGTGAGCAAGTCCGAGCTGCCCGGGGCCGACGCCGTCCGCGTCGCCCTCGCCGCCGCGATCGGCCGCGAGGTGCTCGGGGTGAGCGCGGTGACCGGCGCGGGGCTCGACGCCCTGTTGCGGGCGGTCGTGGGGGAACTCGACCGGCGGAGCAGCGCCGCATGAACGCCCCCAGCCGCCCGCCGATCTGCCGTGGCGACACTGTGCTGCTCGCCGACGTGGGCAACACGCGGATCAAGCTGGCCGTGGTCGAGGAACACGGGGACGACGCTGGCGGGCGGCGGCTGCCACGGATCGGCCGCCGCCAAGACCTCCTGAGCCGTGACTTCCGGCCGACGAACCTGGAGACCTGGCTGGCGGGCGTCGCTCCGGGGCCGGCGGTGCTCTTGGTCGCCAGCGTCCACGAGGCCGCCGCCGTGCGGCTGGAGGCGGCGGTGGCCGAGGTTTCGGCGACGCGGCACCGCGCCGTGCGGCAGCGGCGGATCGGCCACGCGGACCTGCCGCTGGCGGTGCTCGTCGATGAGCCGCATCGGGTGGGCATCGACCGGGTCGCGGCGGCGGCCGCGGCGGCGGTCGTGAAGGATCCGACGCGGCCGGCGATCGTGGTCGACTGTGGCACGGCGACGACCGTCAACCTCGTCTCGGCCGCCGGCGAGTTCCTCGGCGGGGCGATCCTCCCCGGCCCGGCGCTCATGGCCCGCGGCCTGGCGGAGGGCACGAGCCGGCTGCCGGAGGTGGCGGCCCTCGACCATGCTCCGCCCCCGCCGCTGCCGGGCCGATCCACGCAGGCGGCGATCGCCGCGGGCATCGGCTGGGGCATCCGTGGCGCCGTCGAGCGGCTCGTGGCCGAGGCGCAGCGGCCGTTCGCCGGCGCGGCCCAGGTGATCCTCACCGGCGGTTCGGCCGGCATCGTCCGCGACTGTCTGCCGGGCGCGGTCGAACTGCCCGACCTCGTCCTTGCCGGCATCGCGCTGGCCGCCGCACGAGCCTGTGCTCCACGAAAGACAAATGCGGTTTAAACTCCGTTCGAAGGCGTCTGCAACCATCCAGGAATTTCCCCCAGCAGTGACCCCCTCCCGCCAGACTTCCGACAAGCGGTCCGACCGCGACGATGCCGCGCGGCGGCTGGCGCTGACGGCGGCCCGCGTGGCCGACGAGACCCGGGCCAGCGACGTGCGGGTGCTCGACCTCCGCGGGCTCACCGAGGTGTTCGACTATTTCGTGCTGGCCACGGGCTCCAGCCGCCGGCAGCTGCACGCCATCGCCGACGAGATCGAGAAGGTGGTCAAGGCTGAGCTCCACGACCGCAAACGCGGCAGCGAAGGCTACGAGGAGGGCCGCTGGATCGTGCTTGATTACGGCGACGTGATGGTGCACCTCTTCGACGCCGAGGCCCGCGAGTACTGGGACATCGAGCAGCTGTGGAGCGGCGCGAAGCTGGTGCCGCTCCCGGCCGGGGCGGCCCGATGAGCGGCGCCGTGGACCTGGGTCGCGCGAGCCCCCGCGCCGCGCTGCGGCACGCCTTCCGCGTGGCGCTCGAGCGGCTCGCGGCCGACGGCGTGGTCGCGATCGACCCGGCCGAGATGCCGGGCCTGCTCGAGCAGGTGCGGGAGACGGCCGACGCCAAGTTCGGCGACTACTCGGGCACGATGGCGATGGGCCTCGCGAAGCGGGCCGGGCTGAAGCCGCGCGAGGTGGCCGCCGCGATCGCCACCCGTCTGGCGGAAGCGCCGGCCTATGCCGACCTGTTCGCGCCACCGGGCGATCCCGTGGGCCCGGGCTTCATCAACGTCCGCGTCCGCGACGAGGCGTTGGCCGCGGCCGTGGCAGCGGCCGCCGCCGACGACCGGCTGGGCGTCGCCCCCGTCGCCGCTCCCGAGACGATCGTCGTCGACTTCAGCTCGCCCAACGTCGCCAAGCCGATGCACGTGGGCCACATCCGCTCGACGGTCATCGGCGATGCCCTGGCGCGGATCCTGCGGTTTCGCGGCCACCGCGTCATCACCGACAACCACCTCGGCGACTGGGGCACGCAGTTCGGCATGATCCTCTGGGGCTGGAAGCACTGCCGCGACGACGCGGCCTTCGCGGCCGATCCCACCGCCGAGCTTGGCCGGCTCTACCGGCTCGTCCGCAAGGTGGCCGACGCCAAGCCCGAGGAACTGGCCGCGGATCCCGAGGCGGCGGCGCTGGCCGCCCGGTTCCCGGACGCCGGCCGCGCGGTGCTCGCCGAGACGGCGAAGCTCCACGAGGGCGATCCCGAGAACCGCGGGCTGTGGGAGCGGTTCATGCCGGTCTGCCGCGGCGAGATCGACCGCCTCTACGGGCGGCTGCACGTGACGTTCGATCACTGGCTCGGTGAGAGTTTCTTCCAGCCCATGCTGGCGGCGACGGTCGACGATCTCGTGGCCCGGGGGATCGCCGAGGAGAGCCGCGGCGCGATCGGCGTGTTTCTCGGTGGCGACGACGCCCCGCCACTGTTGATCCGCAAGGCCGATGGCGCGTTCCTCTACGCCACGACCGACCTGGCCACGATCCGCTGGCGGCTCGAGCAATGGCGGCCCGATCGGATCCTGTACGTGGTGGACCACCGCCAGAGCGGGCACTTCGAGCAGGTGTTCGCCACGGCCCGCCGCTGGGGGCTGGACGGGATCGGCGGCGTGCAGCTCGTGCACGTCGGCTTCGGCACCGTGCTCGGCGAGGACGGCCGGCCGTTCAAGACCCGCGCCGGCGACACCGTGGGCCTGGAGGCCCTGCTCGACGAGGGCGTGGAGCGGGCACTCGGCGTGGTGACCGCGGCCGACGCGGAACGGGGCACCGGGATGCCGGCCGCGGAGCGGCAGCGGATCGCGGAGACGGTCGGGATCGGCGCCGTCAAGTACGCCGACCTGTGCCAAAACCGGACCACCGACTACGTGTTCAGCTTCGACAAGATGCTCGAGCTGAAGGGCAACACGGCCGCCTACATGCAGTATGCCGTGGCCCGTGTCGAAGGCATTTTCGCCAAGGGGGGTGTCGATCGGGCCGCGCTGCGAGCGGCCTCCAGCGGCGGGCTGCTGCACGCGGGTGCCAACGGCGTGCTGTTTTCAGACCCCCGCGAGCGGGCCCTGGCGCTCGAGCTGCTCCGCTTCGGCGAGGCGCTCGAGGATGTCGAGGCCGACTACCGCCCCAACGTGCTCACGACGTATCTGTTCGACGTCGCGGCCGCGTACTCGACGTTCTACGACGCGTTGCCCGTGCTCAAGGCCGAGGGGGCGGAACGCACCGCGCGGCTGGCGCTGTGCGATCTCACGGGACGGGTGCTCCGCAAGGGGCTCGAACTGCTCGGCATCCAGGTTCCCGAGCGGATGTAGGCCGCCGGCCGATTGCCGCCCGAGCCGGTGCACTGCGTGTCAACGATCGCATGCTCCTGGAGGATCCTTCGCACGAGACTTCCCCATGCTGTCTGCGCGGCGTTTGCGGTGCCTGGTGCTCACGTGCCTGGCGGTTCTCGGCGGCGGGCTCTCCGCCGCGTCGGCCCGCGGCCAGGGGTTTTCCACTATCACGAGCACCGATCCAGGTGCCGCTCCACTGGCGGCACATCAACGGCGACACGAGCGGTCCGCGAAAGCTCGGCATCTACGCGACGCTGGGCGGCGGCTCCATGCCACAGCTGTTCGAGTTCGACACCGGCGGTGACGGTTTTTACGCCACCTTCGCCACCGGCACCGCGAGCCCCTGGTGGGGCGGGGACTGGACGACCACCGGCGGCACGTTTTCCCAAACGTACGACAGCGGCCACGTCTACACCGGCACGGCCGCCACCACGACGGTGCGGCTGTTCGCGAGCGGGACGGCGCCCGCGCCGCTCCTCGCCGCCGCCAACACCATCGTCGGGCAGACCACGTCGATCACCGACACGAAGCACACGCCGGCCGAGCAGCTCTGGCCGCTGCCCAGCGGCACGAGCCCGCCGCCGATCGAGCAGGTCTTGTGGGGTGACTTTGGCATGGCCCCGAAGCGTGGGCAGGCGGGCATCGACCAGCTCGCCGCTCAATTGCTCTACGGTCCGGGCGTGACGGCCGGGTTCCGCGTGCATGCGTCCGATGAGCATCCTTGGGTGCAGTTCGGCCTGTCGGCCGCCGACACGGCACGCGGCGGCACGTCGTTCGCCCTCAACGTGGCGAGCGGCACGTCGCCGGCGGGCGTCCTGTATTCCGAAAACCTGGTCGTCACCGGGTCGCTGTCGGTGACCGATGGCACGCGGGAGTTCCGGCAGCCCACCGGGTTCATCTTCGACACGGGGGCCTCGACCACGATCCACTCCGGCACGAACATCCAATTCCCGCTCGACCTCACCAGGGACGGCGCAGGGGAGCGGGTGAAGGATCAGGCGTCGGTCGTGGTGAGCGGGAGCAGCCTGGTGACGGGGAGCTGGTCCGTGTTCATGAACGTGACGGCGTCGGCCACCGACAAGGTGGACGTGCAAGACAAGAATGGCCCCTCCTACCTCAACACCGGCATCGCCCCGTTCATGCACTACGACATCGTCTACGATCTTTCGGGGCAGACGCTCACGATGGTCGCGGTGCCCGAACCGGCGGCCGTCGTGCTCGCGGTGATGGGCATCGTCGCCGCGGCGGTCGCCGGCCGCGGCCGAAAGCTTCTACCCGGAGCATCCGACAGTTGACGTTTCGCGCGTGTCTGCTTGGGGCATCTCGCCTCTCCCCCTGGGAGAGGCCGGCCGGAGGCCGGGTGAGGGTGCTGATGAAGCTGCGCCGATTTTCTGCACCCTCACCCCGGCCCTCTCCCAGAGGGAGAGGAAGAAATAGACTGCTGATTCTCGCCCAGAGAATCTTCTCGGGCCACGCAAAAACGTGACTGGCAAGCATGGATCACCGTCAACAACATCATGCTGCCGGTACTATGATGCGGAGAGCCGTCCGCGTCGCGGCGGCCGGAGTGATCCGCGGTGTCCGGCATGCAGCAGCCACTCGTTCTCGTGCCCACGGAGCTGGAGCGCGGTGTCATCGCGCCGGTGCTGACGGCCGCCTGCGGCGCCCCGATGCGGATTGAACTGGCCGGCTTTGGTCCCGTGGTCGCCGCCGCCCGCACCGCGGGGCTCCTCGCCGCGAGTCGCCCGGAGCGTGTGCTGCTCGTCGGCATCGCCGGCCGGTATGACGAGAGCCTCGCAATCGGCCGGGCGTATGCCTTCGAGCGGGTCGCCTGCCACGGCATCGGTGCGGGAACCGGCGCGGCGTTCCTGCCGGCAGCCGCGATGGGATGGATGCAGTGGCCGGGCGATGCGGCCGGTGCGACCGCGGTGATCGGCGATGAAGTGCGCTGCACGAGCGGCCCGCTGCCCGCGGCGTCCGCCACGGCCCGGTCCGGCCTCCTGCTCTCCGCCTGCGCGGCCTCCGCGGGCGACGAAGACGTGCGGTCGCGGCGTGCGGTCTGGCCCGAAGCCGCCGCCGAAGACATGGAGGGCTTCGCGGTCGCCGCCGCCTGCCGGCTCGCCGGCGTGCCGCTCGACATCGTCCGCGGCATTTCCAACACGGCGGGCGATCGTGACCCGTCGGGCTGGATGATCGAGGCCGCCTGCCGCGCGGCCGCCGAACTGGCCGCGCGGCTCCTCGGAGGCCGGCCGTGACGCAGCCCATCCGGCTCGGCATCTCCACCTGCCCGAACGACACGTTCGCCTTCCACGGCCTGCTGACGCAAGCCGTCGATTGGCGGGGGCTCGACTTCCAGGTCGAGCTGCTCGACGTCGAGACGCTCAACGAGCGGCTGCTGGCCGGTGACTTCGACGTCTGCAAGGCGAGCTTCCATGCCGCCCTGCTGGCCGCCGCGGACGTCGTGGTGCTGCCGACCGGGTCGGCCCTCGGCTTCGGCGTCGGCCCGCTCCTGCTGGCGGCGGAGGGGGGCACGCGGCCGACGCACCCCGGCCAGCGCACGCTCTGCCCCGGCCGGCACACGACGGCCGCGCTCCTCTTCGAGCTGTTTTATCCGCGGAGCTCCCGCGTCGAGCACGTCGTCTTTTCCGCGATCATGCCGCGGCTCCAGGCCCGCACGGCCGACTTCGGCGTCTGCATCCACGAGGGGCGGTTCACCTGGCAGACGCAGG